>SDBT01000264.1_pt1 | contig 78748 bp, 50 predicted proteins | sample 2277101 | NCBI WGS metagenome assembly SDBT01 (sample SAMN10404973, study PRJNA504765) | marine sediment metagenome | isolation source: marine sediment core GS10_PC15, 103 cmbsf | place: Arctic Ocean: Southern Knipovich Ridge | collected 2010
ATCAAGAGCGGTTCCGACTGCGCACTCGATCTACTCGACAAATCAATGCTCAGTTCGACAAGCTCCGCCAGCAATGGCTGTCTCTCGCAGCCACGTCAACAGGGTGACTTTTGCGCTATTGCCTAAAAACACACTTTTAGCGTGGATTTCAGAGCCTGGTTGACGTAAGAAAACTTAAGAAATCGCGTAAAACAGCGAGATTCCATGAGTAAATCATTGAAATTGGGTTCATGGATGCAGTGTCTGGGGACTGCGTGGTTGGTCTGCAAAGACATTCCGCTGAATAGGGGACGGAAAGCCAGGTTTGCGTAAGACGAGTTGGCAAAAATGCGATGTCAAACTAAGACTGGGCCGTCCAAGAGGGTTCCGATGAAAGACTTCTTCATCAGCTACAACAGCGCCGACCGCACCTGGGCCGAGTGGATCGCCTGGCAGTTGGAGGAGGCGGGGTAGACGTGGGGGTGACTTATCCGCCGGCTGGTTTGGGAACCTCCGCCCTCGGCGAGGAGAGCTTCGTTGCCTCTTCCACTGTCTGAAAGAGCCCCGTGCGACAGCCCACGAGAGGATGAAAATTCCCAGGCTAAGTTCAAGTGTGTCCAAGCGCACTCCCAAGAGTCGGCTTTTTAGCCGACTTCGGCTTTTATGCAGGAATTTCAAATCATGATATAATAACCGAAGCTTGGTTTGGATGTGGAACATTAAGTAGAAATCTGGCAGAACGAGAAAGGACCTAAAGCAATGATAAAAGTGGCGAGTAGCAAATCACTTGTTGATCAGATAATGAAAGTGTGGTTTGCAGAGTTGGAAAGCACAAAGGAATTCGACGTCTCAACCATTGAAAGACTCAAGCATTTGGCCTCTAGCGGGACTCTAAAGAAACCTGCGCAAGTGACAAAAGCCGTCAAAGTAGTACCCGGAGGTGCGGAATGAGACTCATTGAACTGGAAATCCACAACGTGCGTGGCATTCTACAGCTGCTTCTGAAACCCGGTGGCAAGAATTTTGTGATTTGGGGACCTAACGGTTCGGGCAAGAGCGCTGTCGTAGACTCAATTGATTTTCTCTTGACGGGAAGGATTTCGCGTCTACTGGGTAAAGGTACCGGCGGAATCACGTTAAGCGAGCACGGCCCCCACATTGACCACAAACCAGAGGAGGCCAGAGTACGCGCAATTCTTGCGCTGCCAGGAGTAGCTACTCCGGTTGAGATAGAACGCTGCATGGGAAAGCCAGGCACATTGAAGTGCGATAAAACTATCAAGGGGCGTCTACAGCCAATTCTAGACTTGGCTAGACGTGGCCAACATGTGCTGACAAGACGGGAAGTTCTCAAGTATATCACAGCAGAAGCCGGCACTCGAGCGCAGGAAATCCAGGCTCTGCTGAACGTAAGCGAGCTAGAAGATATCAGGAAGGCACTTGTCACAACGCGCAACAAGCTAAAGACCGAGTGTGAGTCTGCAAAGAAGGCTGTGAACATGGCCAAGAGCGCTGTAAATGCAACGCTTCAGGAGAAGATCTATCATGAAGAGATCGTCTTGCAGTTCGTAAATGAAAAACGCAAGATATTGGGCGGACAACCCATATCCGAACTCCACATGGAGCACCTGAAAAAGGATATCATTCCTCCTGCCAGTCTGCCGAGTGACAAAGTTGTCAACATCACCATATTTGAGCGAGATGTCCAGAACGTACGCTCGGCCATCGCTAACGAGAATCAAGCCAAGATTGCAAATAACGATGAGAAACTTCGCACGTTGATAACAACAATCCGAACTGACCCAGACCTACAGCGCGAGCTTTCTCATCGAGAGTTGATTCAACTGGGCATTCCGTTGATTGATGAAAGCGGTAGTTGTCCTTTGTGCGATACGTCTTGGCCTCTAGGAAAATTGCGTGAGTACTTGGAAGACCGATTGAAAACCGCGGAGGTGGCTGCAAGACATCAGTCAGGGATTGAGACTCTATCTGCCGCTATCATCACTTCAGCAGGTAATGCCACCATAAATCTGCGGAATGTAATAAAGAGCGCACAACTTGCAGGCATAAAGGATGAGCAGCTACCGCCACTCTTGAGATGGCTCAACGATTTGCGACAACTGACAGCCGCCTTGGGGAATGCCTTGGAGAAGTACCCAGACGATCGTTTTGCCCATCAGCAGGTGAAGCGACTGCTCGCGCCGGATGACATTACCCAGATTCTGGCTCAAGTTCAATCCATTGTCCAAGCAAAATATCCCAAGACAACACCTGAGCAGACTGCATGGGATATGTTAACTCGACTTGAGGAGAATTTGAAAGCTCTCAAGAAAGCCGTGACTGCATTCAGAGATGCGGAGTTCTCCCAAAAGAGGGCAGAAATACTGTTAACCAGCTTTGAGAATGCTAGGGACAGCGTCCTGGGGAGACTCTATGACGAGATTAGCGATCGGTTCTCAGAGTTGTATTGTAAGTTACACGAGTCGGATGAAAGCACATTTGAAGCGAGGATACAGCCCAACGGCGCTGGGATCAACTTCGAGGTTGACTTCTTCGGCCGCGGGAACCATCCGCCTCATGCTCTTCATAGCGAAGGCCACCAAGACAGTATGGGGCTTTGTTTGTATTTGGCCTTGGCCGAGCGGCTTACTGAGGGTATGATCGACCTAACGATTTTAGACGATGTAGTCATGTCGATTGATGCTGGGCATAGAAGACGAGTCTGCGACTTATTGGCATCCGTTTTTCCCAACAAGCAGTTCTTGATCACGACACACGACAAGACCTGGGCCACTCAGCTTAGGAGTGAGGGGATTGTCACTTCGCGTGGAAGCGTCGAGTTTAGTCGCTGGACTATAGACACTGGTCCGCTTGTCAGCAGTGAGGTGGGTCTGTGGGAACTGATCGAACAAGATCTGCAGCGAGGCGATGTTCCCAATGCTGCTTTTCGCCTGCGCAGGGGGTCAGAGCACTTCTTTGAAATGGCCTGTGATGAGCTCCACGCCTTCGTGCAGTATAAGTCGAATAGTCGCTGGGAACTGGGTGACTTCCTCCCGGCCGCCATCGGCCAATACCGAAATCTGCTCAAAAAAGCAAAAGCCACGGCTCAGTCTTGGGGTGATCAAGAACATTTTGACCAATTCCAAGAGTTGGACACAATTGCAAAGCAGATCATCGCCCGATCCAATGTAGAGCAGTGGGCTATTAACTCAAACGTGCATTATAACAACTGGGTCAGCTTTTCAGAGAACGACTTTTGGCCTGTGGCAGAGGCATTCAGAGACCTGTGTGGACTTTTTCGGTGCAGCAAGTGCGGAGGTATGCTATATCTTGCCTGTACTGGGCAGATACCAGTATCTGTGCGTTGCAACTGTGGAGCAGTCAACTGGAACCTTCAAAAGAAGAGTTGAAAAGAGGGACCATTTCTGCCAGTTTTCATATAACGCACGCTAACTGGCTTCGCCCAAATTGCCGCTTTGCTGACGCTCAGTGGCAACTTCGCAAACGCTCGGATGTTAGCTGCGCCTCATGGTCACAATCGGAAACTGCCAGAGATGTTCTGTAGAGACAACCATTAGGAGACAAACCCATGACCAAATACTTCAACGTTCTACTCATCTTCGCCCCGCTGGCCATCGCGGGCGAGTTCCTGGGCTGGAGCCCGACGATTGTCTTCTGGAGCGCGGCGCTGGCGGTGATTCCGCTGGCGGGTATCCTGGGCAAGGGCACGGAGGAGTTGGCTGCCCACACGGGGCCAAAACTGAGCGGCTTCCTCAACGGCACGCTGGGCAACGCCGCCGAGCTCATTATCGCCATCTTCGCCATCAAAGAAGGGCTGCTGGACCTGGTGAAGGCGTCCATCACGGGCTCCATCCTGGGCAACCTGCTGCTGGTGCTGGGGCTGAGCATCCTGCTGGGCGGGCTGCGCCACGGGGTGCAGAAGTTCGACCGCACCCAGGCCAGCGTCAACGCCACCATGCTCATCCTGGCCCTCATCGCCCTGGGCATCCCCTCCCTGTTCAGCCACAGCATTGAGGTGAGCAACCACGCGGGGGTGGAGTACCTGAGTCTGGGCACGGCGGCGGTGATGATTCTCATCTACGTCCTGAGCGTCGTGTTCTCGTTCCAGTTGGGGAGTGAACCAGAGCTTTCCCGCGAGGTGCACGCCACCGAGGGCTGGAGCGTGCGCAAGGCGGTGGCGGTGCTACTCGTCGCCACGGCCTCCATCGTCTTGTTGAGCGAGATCCTGGTGGGTACAGTGGAGCATATGGGGCAGGCCATGGGCCTCTCCGAGTTCTTCGTGGGCATCATCATCGTGCCCCTCATCGGCAACGTGGCCGAGCACATGGTGGCGGTGACGGCGGCGATGAAGAACCGCATGGAGTTGAGCATGTCCGTCTCCCTCGGCTCCAGCCTGCAGATCGCCCTCTTCGTCGCCCCCGCGCTGGTGTTCATCAGCCTGCTGATGGGCAACCCGCTGACCCTGGAGTTCAACCAGTTCGAGCTCGTCGCCCTGGGCGCAGCGGCCTTCATAGCCGCTTCGGCGGCGCAGGATGGGGAATCGAACTGGCTGGAAGGCGCCCAACTGCTGGCGGTCTACGTGATCATCGGCCTGGCGTTCTTCTTCTTGCCGATGTAGTTGGCGATTGAAATCGCGCCTGTGAGGGCACTCCGTGCCGGGCGACCACCTACGTGGTCGCGGAAATCGTCCACGACGGTGGACGACCGGCGCTTCGCGCCCTCCAGAGGCGGTTTCAACCGCTGTTCTTGGGAGGATACCATGCTGCGCAAAGCCATTATATCAGCGATTATTTTGATCCTGGCGGTGGTTGTCTGGGGAGCGGCGGTACGATCTTCCGCGTCTCAGCCTGTCTCGGTTGACACCGCCGTCCCGCCCAATGCAAGCTTTGGCCTGTGCTTCGTCAGCTCAGCCGAATATCCCGCCGATGAAGCCCGTTACCAAAGAGGGGTAAGCACCGGAGCCACCTGGACCCGCTGGCCTCTCTATTGGCGAAACATCGAGAAAAGCGCCGGCACTTTCGACTACAGCGCCCATGACCCCGTGGTGGCAGCCGACGTCGCCCATGGCTTCCGAACCGACGCAATCTTGCTGGGCACGCCCTACTTCTACGCCACCGGTGGCTCACCCTGGATTCCCGCCCCGCGCGTGGAGCAGAAAAACTTCCCCCACCAGGTTGCTAGCTTCTCCCAGAAGATGGGTGTCAGCAGCGCCAGCTCTACGCCGCAGAATCTCTATCAGCCTGTCTTCGACGACGGAACCGACATCCCTAGTCCAAACAAGAACATCAATCCCAACAACTACTGGGCCCGCTTCGTCTTCGATATAGTCGCTCGCTACAAGCCCGGAGGCTGGCTCGCCATTGAGGAAGGGTGGCCGGAGGGGACAGGCATTAGCCACTGGGAGATCTGGAACGAGCCCGATTACAGCTTTTTTTGGAGCGGCACCGTTGAGGAGTATTCTAGACTCCTCAAGGTGGGCTATCTGGCGGCCAAGTTTGCCGACCCCGACTCTACTGTGCTCGTGGGCGGCTTGGCCAACTACTTCGACGCTAGCTGGTTCCCCCGCCTGCTGGACGCTATAGGGGGGGACCCCGACCGCGCGGCCAACAATTGGTACTTCGACATCGCGGCCACTCACATGTACCATCGCTCCAAGGACACCTGGGAGCAGACCCAGCGCATCAGCGGCCTTCTGCGTCAGCACGGGCTGGGCGATAAACCCATCTGGATCAACGAGAGTGGGGTGCCCGTCTGGGACGACTACCCTGGCCCCACCTGGGACCCCAACAGCGACTTACGGGCCACTATGGAAGAACAGGCAGCTTACGTCATCCAGGACTATACCTACGGCCTCTACGCTGGAGCGGAGAAGGTTTTCCATTTCATGCTCCACGACGATTGCGGCAACGGCCCCGACGAGCATGATGCCTACGGCCTGTTCCGCAACACGGAGGACGCACCGTGCTACCCATCCGACGGGCGGGCGCGCCCATCCTACACCGCCTACCGAGTGGCCGCCACGCATCTGCGGGACGTGGAGCCCCTGTGGCACAGTACACCTGAGGATCAACAAGAGCAGATCGCCTTCTATCGGCCAGCCACCAAGGAGCGGGTGACGGTGCTATGGGCCACCCAAGGCCTCACTGTTACGGCCCAAGTGTCGGCGACAGGAGATGAAGGCTTGCTCATTGACCAGGCAGGGATAACTCAAACCATTACGCCCATCAGTGGCGTCTACAACGTCACCCTACCCAAGGCCACTAACCAGAATCATCCGTTCCGCCCCCCTGACGAGTACATGATTGGCGGGCGGCCCTACCTGCTGGTGGAGCGCGACACGCTGCCGCCTATCTCCAGCGTGGAACCACTTCCGTCGGCCAGCGACCCCCATTTCGTGGTGCGCTGGGATGGAGAGGATCTGGGCTCCGGCATCGCCAGCTACGATGTATGGTTCAACGACGATGGTGGGCCGCTTCAGGTCTGGATGACCGGGACGACGGCGATCAGCGCTGCTCTCACCGGTGTCGTCAGTCATACTTATGGTTTCGCTGTCCGCGCCCGCGATCAGGCCGGTAACGAGGAGCCAATCCCCACCGCGCCCCAGGCCAGCACGCTGGTCGTGGCCGGCGTCCCTGTATCTGGCACAGTGATTGACGCGGATGGCGGGGCGGTCGTGGGCGCCACCGTCACGATCAGCGGCGCCAGCACTCTGGACGAGGTTGCTAGCGGCGAAGGCGGGCTCTGGTCAGCGGCATTGTCGGAGGGCGAATACGCCTTTTATGCCAGCGCGCCCGGCTATGGCACGTGGCCAGCGCCTCGCCACGTGACCGTCAGCGACTCGACCCACGTCACCCTCACGCTGGCCCCGCCGGCCAATGCCGTGACCGCCGGCGACTTCGAGGGCCCAAATGTCTGGGACGCCTGGGCGCGGCCCAACGGCGAGGTCTCGCTCTCGACGGGGGCCTTCGATGGACAGGCCGCCGCGCTTCTGGGAAGCGGAGCCGGTTGGCCCGTAACATGTGCCCAAAATGGTCAGCCCGGCGAGCTGTGGACATTGAAGCAGACGGTGAGCGTGCCGGAAGGTTACGAGTCAACTCTGTCGTTCCTGTCTGCCATCTCCACCACGCAAACAGTCTTTGACTACGCCTGGCTGGAGGTAGTCATTTTGGACGACGGCCAGTCGTACTATCTCGTGCCCTGGGGTGAACTGTGGCGAGCCTCCGGTTGGATTCTCACCTCGTTGGATCTGTCGGCGTGGCAGGGGCAGACGGTGGACGTGCTCTTCCAGGTCGTCCGCTGCTCGGCCCAATCCTTCACGGCCACCCTGGATCGGGTGAGTGTGGGCTCCGCCAGGCTGCCATTGCGCCGCATTTACCTCCCAATGACAATGAAAACACAATGAAAACAAAGGAGTGAACCATGCTTGAAGACTTAGTTCGTAAGACCCGCAGTTACCGCCGTTTCCACCAGGATGTCTCGGTGGACATTGAGACCTTGCGCGCGCTGGTGAACCTGGCGCGGCTGTCGGCCTCAGGCTCGAACCTGCAGCCGCTCAAGTACATCCTCAGTTGCCAGCCGGAGACCAACGCCCGCATCTTCCCGCACACGCGCTGGGCGGGCTATCTGAAAGATTGGCCCGGCCCGGCCGAGGGCGAGCGACCGGCGGCGTACATCGTCATCCTGGGCGACACGGATATCCGCAAATCCTTCGGCTGCGACCACGGTATCGCCGCCCAATCCATCATGCTCGGTGCGACGGAGCGGGGCCTGGGTGGCTGCATGATCGGCTCCATTGACAAGGGCGGACTCCGGCAAGTGCTTGGTATTCCAGACCGCTGCGAGATCCTGCTCATACTGGCGCTGGGCAAGCCCAAGGAGACGGTGGTGCTCGAAGAAGTTGGCCCCGATGGCAGCGTCAAGTACTACCGCGATGCTGGGGCCGTCCACCATGTGCCCAAGCGCTCCCTCGACGAACTGATCCTAGGAGAACATAGTGGGTGAGGTGAATTTGCTGATTCACACCATCGGCCACAGCAACCATACCACTGCGGCCTTCGTTGACCTGCTGCGCCGACACGAAATCACCCTCGTGGTGGACGTGCGCAGCCAGCCATACAGCCGCTGGGCCCACCAGTTCAACCGCGAGACCCTGGCCCGCGATCTCCAGGACGCTGGCATCGCCTACCGATTCATGGGTGACGCCTTGGGTGGCCGTCCCGCCGACCCGACTCTGTACGATCCCGGCCAGGAGCATCCCGACTACCAACGTGTGGAGCAGACGCCCGCCTACCAGGCCGGCATTGACCAGTTGCTCGACCTGGCTCGCCCCCCCCTCCCCCCAAAGTTGGGGGGATTGAGGGGGGTGGCCGTGATGTGCAGTGAGGGCGACCATCGCCAGTGCCACCGCCACCTGCTCATCACCCAGACCTTGCTGGGGCGCGGCGTCTGCGTGCTCCACATCCAGCCCGACGGCACGACCGTCGAGGGGGAGCGGATAGCACAGCAACTATCACTGTTTTGATAGGGGAGGTACAGATGCCCACTCTCTACACCATTGGCTACCAGCGAAAATCCCTGGCGACGTTCATCGGCCAACTGCGCGAGGCTGGCGTGGACGCGGTGATTGACGTCCGCTTGCGCAACACCTCCCACCTGGCCGGCTACACCAAACGCGACGACCTGTCCTTCCTGCTGCGCGAGGGATTCGGCATCGCCTACGAACACCATCCTGAATTGGCCCCCACCTCCGAAATCCTCGACGCTTACCGCGATGACCAGGACTGGGCGGCCTACGAATCCCGTTTTCTCCCACTCCTGGAGGAACGATCCGCCGAAGAGGTGGGGCGCGGAATCCTGGCTCGCTACCGGTCACCGTGCCTCCTTTGCGCCGAACCGACCCCGGAGCATTGCCACCGCCGCTCGGTGGCCGAATATTGGGCTGCGCGTTTGCCGGAGTTGATCATCGTTCATTTGTAGCTCAGGAGAACACCATGCCACCCCAAGAAGTTCTCATCCTGGCGATGACCCAAATGATCAGCGGCATCTGCACGGCCGGGTTCACCCGCCAGCCCGACCCCGTCACCGGCCTGCGCTGGGTGCGGCCGGTGCGCGACTTCGGCACCGTCCTGCCGGGCGATATGACCGACGCCGACGGTCGCCTGGTGCAGTGCAGCGACGTGGTCGAGTTGAACCTGATCGCGCCGCGCCCCGACCCGCCCCACGTCGAGGACTGGCTCACCGATTTCGTCCGCCACCGGCCACGGCTGCTGCGCCGCTTGGAGGGCGAGAAGCGGGCTGCCTTCTTCGCCAAATATCTCGACCGCGCCCCGGAGGACGTGCTCATCCACCACACCCGCTCCCTCTGCCTGGTGCAGCCTGAGCAGGTGTGGGCGCGCTTCTCGTTGGATGCCTACTCCGGCAAGTACGAAGCGCGGATGGGCTTTGTGCTGCCGGGCGACGCCGAGCGCACCCGAGCCGCCAGTCAGCGCGGCATCTCCGTGACTGACCTCAAGTGGCACGCGCTGGGCCGGACCTGGCTGGGCGAGAAAGGCGGCTTTATGACACTGGATCACGACGCGCTCTGTGAGCAGTTGGAGGCCGAGGCTATCTACCTGGCCGTGGGGCTTAGCCGCAGTTGGCAGGGGGAGTACTGGCCTCTCGTCGTTGGGGTGCACGTGGTGCCGGATTACGAGGTGAATGACAGATGACAAACGTACTGGACGAGCTGGGGATTGCTTCTCGACAAACCGTCGGGCTGGCAGGCAGGCAACGCAGCCGCCTGCTCAACTTTCTCCTGCGGTGGGAGCACCTCGAAGAAGTTCACGATTGCCTGGATGTCCTCATCCCCCACAATCCTACCCTCGTCTCTCTGCTCGACTTGCGGGCGAGGGCTTTCTTGGCCCAGGGCCAGCCCGACGACGCGCTGGTGGTTATGCGAGAGCGATTGGAGCTCAGGGCCTCTCTCACCGCCCGCGCGTTCCTGGCTCGCGTCCATCTAGCCCGTGACGATGTGGAGGCTGCCTACCAGATCGCCCGTGCCCTGGTCGAGGAACGGGGTGACAGTATAACAGCCTGGGGACTGCTGGGCGAGGTCGAACTGGCGCGCGGGGATACGCAAGCCGCGCTGAACGCCTACCGTCGCCTAGACGAGTTGCGCCCCCAGGGTCGCTCTTACCTGCTGGGAATGCTCGCCTTCTACCAGGCCCTCGACGACCAGGTGACCGCCAGCGGCTATGCCGTGCGCTTGCTGCGCACCGCCGACGAGGAGTCGCTGCTCCCCGTCACTTATCTGCGCCGCTTGCTCGACTACTTCCGGGCCAGCAATGAGGAGACCCGCGTTGCTGATCTGGAGACCGAGCTGGAGCGCCGCTACGCCGACGAACTGGCCGAACTGCACGCCGCCCTTTCCCCAGATTATCGAGCGCGACCCGCCGCTCCAACACTGCGCCCTAGTCCCGCCGAAGAACCACCGCCTGCCAAGCCGCTGCCCACCTTCGATCAAATCCCCGTTTCCGAAGAAGAGCGCTCCCGCATTGCCGAGGCCGTACAGCGGCTCTTTGGCTTCGACACCCTCCTGCCCGGCCAGTTGGAGACTATGGCCTGCGTCCTGCGCGGCGAGGACGTGCTGACCATCCTGCCCACCGGCGGCGGCAAGTCGCTGTGCTACCAACTCCCCGCGCTTCTCGCTGAAAAGGGCGCGACGCTGGTCATCTCGCCCCTCATCGCCCTGATGAAGGACCAGGTGGATTCGCTGCCTCCCAAAGTGCGACAGCGGGCGACCACCATCAACAGCAGCCTGGAGGGGGACGAGTTGCGCTGGCGGCTGGAGCAGGCCGCCGAAGGAGCCTACCGACTGATCTACGCTGCACCGGAGCGGCTGCGCCAACCGACCTTCCTGCACGCGCTGCGACACGCGGGCGTGGACCGGCTGGTGATTGACGAAGCGCACTGTGTCAGTGTGTGGGGCCATGACTTTCGGCCCGATTACCTCACCATCGGGCAGGCGCGGCAGGCATTGGGCAATCCGCCACTGCTGGCCATGACGGCGACAGCGCCACCCCGTGTGCGGCGGGACATCATCAATCACCTGGGCGACATGCGCATCATCGCCGGCGACGTGACCCGTCCCAATCTGCAACTGGAGGTGCTCCACGCCCGCAACGCCGACGACAAATTGCGCCATCTGCTGGCCTTTTGCCAGGTTGAATCTGGCAGCGGCATCGTCTACGCTGGCACCCGCGCCCGCTGCGAGGAACTGGCCGCGCTGCTGCGCGCACGCGGCATCGTCGCCGACCATTACCACGCCGGCATCGCTGACCGGGCCGGAGTACAGGATGATTTCATGGCCGGCCGCATCCGCGTGGTCGTGGCCACCGTCGCCTTCGGCCTGGGCATTGACAAGTCAGACATCCGCTTCATCGTCCACTTCGTCCCCGCCAATTCGCTGGAGGCATATTATCAGGAGGCCGGCCGAGCCGGCCGCGACGGGCTCCCCGCTCGCTGCTTGCTGATGTACACCCCATCGGACCGAGCCACGCTGACCCGCCGCACCCGTCAGAACGCGCTGCCAGTTGAATTCCTGCGGGCTGTCTACGCGGCTGTCAAACGCCGTCTGGGTGGGGACTCGTCCGGCCGGGTTGCGGCGGCGGACCTGGAGCGTGACCTGCAAGCCGACAACACGCGTGTGCGTGTTGCTCTGAGCCTGCTGGAGCAGGTGGCCCTGTTGCGACGCGGCACCGACGCGCCCCGCGCGGCCATCGTCTGCCTGACGACCAGCGATGTGCCGGCCTCCGGTCCTGATGTACCGGCCTCCGCTCCTGATGTACCGGCCTCCGCGCCCGAACTGGCCGCCTTCTGCCAGGCGGCTCGCCTGCGGCCCGGCCAACCGTTGACCCTGGACCTGGTGGATGTGGCCCGGCGGGCCGAGCTACCCCTCGATGACATTGAACGGCGGATGCTGGACTGGGCCGACGCCGGTTGGCTGAGCTACCGCCCTGCCGGACGCGACCTGCTGCTGGAGCTGCTGCCGCCACCTGCGGACGCCGCCGAGCGGATCGTTACCCTGCTGGAGAGATACGAGACCATCCAGGCCCAGCGCGTGGACGAGATCGCTGCCTACGCCCGAACCTTGCGCTGCCGTCACGGCTACATCAACGCCTACCTGGGCGGTCGCGCCATTGAGCGATGCACCGCCTGCGACAACTGCGTTGAAATCCAGCCGCCGCCGGATGCTGGTCTGCCCAATGAGAGGGAGCAGTTGTTGACCATCCTGCGCTGTGCGGCGGGCGCAGAGTGGGGTTGGGGCCGGTTCACTCTGACGCGCATCCTGCGCGGGGAAACCGTGGCCCGTTACGGCAATCGCCCTCTCCACGAAAAGGCGCGCCAACAGGCCGAGTTTGGCGTGCTGGCTTTCCGCTCAAAGACGGCCATTGAGCGTATGCTGGACCAGTTGGAGCACGGCGGCTTCCTGCAAGCGCGCCAACTCGACCACGGCGGCGTCGTACTTGAGATCACGCCGGCAGGCAAGGCGGCGTTGCAAAACCCAGCCGCATTGGATGACCTGATCCGTCCGGCGAAGGAGCCGCCGCCGCGCAAGTCACCCAAAAAAGATGAGGAAGGACTGAACGTGGATGAGGCGCTGTTCCAGGTGTTGCGTACGTGGCGACTGGAGCAGGCCCGCGCGCAGAAAGTATCCTCTTTCGTCGTCTTTCACAACAGTCACCTGCGTGGCATCGCCGCACACCGCCCCGTCACCCTGGAGGCTTTGTCCGAGTTGAAAGGCGTTGGCCCGCGCAAACTGGAGAAGTATGGCGCTGCGGTGATCGAACTGGTGCGCAAGCATCTGGCAGGAGGAGTGAATGTCGCGCAAACTCAAGATTAGCTGGACAGAGTTGGACTTGACAGAATCCCTTGGTTGCGGTATCCTCTAGGGGCGACTGATCCCAGGAGAGAAGCTTGCGAATTTCTGTCCCAGTGAAATTGAGTGAATATCTGAAGATAATCGTCTTACCCCTGGCGGTAGTCGTTGCCACCGTGTTCCAGTTGCCTCTTGTGTCCCCTGGGGTTGTACATCTCCTGGCGCCCCCCACAGCCACCCCAACCCTGACCCCGACGGCGACAGCGACTCCGACTCCGACAGCGACCCCGACTCCGACTCGGACGGCAACCCTGACTCCAACTCCGACAACGACCCCAACCTCAACGGCGACTCTGACCCCGACGAGCACCCCCACTCAGACCAGGTTGCAGCGCGTATTGCTGCCCCAAATCGGGCACTCCTCGCCAGCCACCCCAACTGCCACCCTGACTCCGACTCCCACACCAACTGCCACCCGAACCCCGACACCAACCTCCACCACGACTCCAACTTCTACCTCAACCCCAACCCCTACCCCTACCTCGACTCCTACCCCAACGCCTACTCCCATGCCTACGCCGGACGGAGTGGAACGGGAAGCACGAGTGCCCATTCTAATGTACCATTACATCTCCGTCCCTCCGTCCGATGCTGACGATGTCCGCCGCGATCTTTCTGTCACGCCCCAGGATTTCGAGGAACAGTTGCGCTACCTGGCCGAGGCTGGCTATCACTCCATAACCCTGCGCGATCTCATCTACTATCTGGCCATAGGTAAACGCTTGCCTCGCCAGCCGATTATCCTGACCTTCGATGACGGCTATCGGGATAACTACACCTATGCCTACCCTCTGCTCAAAAAGCACGGCTTGGTGGGGACTTTTTTCCTGATCACCGCCCCCATTGATCAGGTAAACGAGGAATACATCTCCTGGGATCAGGTCAAGGAGATGAGCGCTGGTGGCATGGAGTTCGAGCCCCACACCTACACCCATCCCGATCTGAGGGAGCAGCCCGTTGATTACGTGGTCTGGCAGATCATGGCTTCCAAAGAGGCCATCGAGGAGCGCACAGGGAAGACGTCGCGTTTCTTCTCCTATCCGTCGGGAATGTATGACCAGCAGGTGGTGGATGTCCTCCGCTCGGCCTACTTCTGGGGAGCTGTCACCATAAGTCAGAGCGACAAGCAATCTTCCCAGCAGCCTTTCGAGCTGAAGAGGATCAGGATCAGGGGGGGCGACAGCCTGGATGATTTCGTTGTGAAGCTGCACCTGGACTGGGAAGCGGAACTAGAGGGTGCAGAAGAAGAGCCTTCCTACTCTTCTCCTTAATCAAGAAAAACCTCGAAGATGTATTTTGATGCCTTGACTATGGCTGCCGTGGCCGACGAGCTACGGGCTCAGATTTTGAGCGGGCGGGTGCAGCAGGTGCTCCTGCTCGACGATCTGTCCATAGGGATGGAAGTCTATGCCCACGGGGAGCGTAGATACCTGCTGGCCTCGGCTCATCCGGAGCACGCTCGGCTGCACCTGGCAGGGGAGAAGCTGCGGCGGGGAGTGGAGAAATCCACGCCGCTGCTGCTTCTGTTGCGCAAATACGTGCGCGGAGGACGGATCGCGGCCATTGAGCAGCCGCCCTTTGAACGGGCCCTCCACATCGGGGTGCAGCACCCAGAGGGCAACACCACCCTGATCGTCGAAGTCATGGGCCGCTACAGCAACATCGTCCTGGTGGCCGAGGAGGGTCTCATCCTGGAGTGCATCAAGCGGATAGGGCCTGAGAAAAGTCGTTATCGCACAATTCTGCCGCAGCACCTCTACGTTCCCCCGCCGCCCCAGTCCAAGCTTGATCCCACCGACATCACCGAATTGCGCCTCAAAGACATCCTGTCCGATGCTTCCCCTGAGTCCCCCATTTGGCGGGCATTGGTGGCAGGCATCCGCGGCGTCAGCCCACTCATGGCCAGGGAAGTGGTCTGCCGGGCGATGGGGGATGATGGGGCGGCCGTCTCCCAGGTGGTCCAAATATCCCCTTTGCTGGAGGCTTTTCAAGAGATGCTGATGCCGGTTTGGGAACACCGCTGGCAGCCGAGCATCGTGAAGAGAGACGAGCGCCTGGTAGCTTTCGCTCCCTACCCCCTGACTCAATACGGCGATTGGGAGGAGGTGGAGAGCATCAGCCAGGCAGTGGAGGCTTACTACGGGCAAGTGGTCGGCGAGGATGCTTACGCAGTGGCCAAGCGGAGAGTGAGGGAGGCCATCTTGCGGGCCAGGGAGAGGGTGCGGAGAAAACAAGAGGCTTTGCAGAGATCGAGGGTCTCTCAGGCACGGGTGGAGGAACTGCGCCGCCAGGGGGAGATGATTCTGGCCTACGCTCACCGCATCGAGCCTGGGCAGCGGGAGCTGACGGCACCCGTCGGGCCCGATGAGCCGCCCTTGCTGATCAAACTGGACCCGACCATCTCGCCGGTGGAGAACGCTCAGCGTTATTTCAAAAGGTACAAGAAGGCCAAGAGTGGTGCTGGTGAGATTCCCGCTCTGTTGCAGCGAGCGGAGCTGGAGATGCGTTACCTCGATCAGTTGGAGACCGACCTGGATCTGGCGGCCAATCGGCCTGAGATCCAGGAGGTCGAGGCTAGTTTGGCCGAAGCCGGCTATGTCAGGGAGAAGCGCCGGCGGCGGAAGATGGCGCGCAGTCAGCCTCTGGCGGTGAAATCTCAGGATGGCCTGCTTATTCTGGTGGGCAAGAACAGCCGTCAGAACGAGGAGGTCACCTTTCGGCGAGCCGCTCCCCGCGACCTGTGGCTGCACGTCCGGGACGCACCCGGCGCTCACGTTATCGTCAAGACCGGGGGACGGGAGGTGCCGGAGGCCACCTTGCGACAGGCGGCCCAGTTGGCGGCATACTACTCCCAGGCGCGGGGTTCGGCCCACGTGGACGTGGCTTACACCGAGCGACGGTACGTGCGTCCCATCAAGGGTGCTGGTCCTGGCCTGGTGACTTACACTCAGGAGAAGACGATCCGGGTGGCGCCGGGGAGCGAATAAGGTAACGAGTCAATAAGTAAAGAGTCAAAAGGTTCTGGCGAATCATCTGCCAGAACCTTTTGCATTTCGACTCGCTTGGGGATGTGGATTTCTAGGCCCTGCGCCGCCTGACCAGCGCAACCGTGAGAGCGGCGAGCACAACCAGCGCCGCCATCCCCAGCCACGGCGCCTGTCCTGAGCATAGTCGAAGGGCCAATAGCTCCAGTTTGTTCACCGGCACGGCGATCCCGCCGACGGGATAGCCGAAGGTGGCGGTGCAGGTCTTGTCGGCATCCATGGTAACCGTGGTCGTACTCTTCGCGCCAGAACAGTCTCCGCTCCAACCGACGAAGAAGTAGGGTTCGACGCCGGGGTGGGCTGTCAGGGTGATCACGGTACCAGTATAGTAGGTTTCTGTGCAATCTGCACCGCAATATATCCCATCCGGGTCGCAGGCGGTGGGGGCGCCGCTCACCCACCCCGTACCGGCCCCGATTGTCTCCACGGTGAGGGTAGCCGGTGCGAATGTGGCTACACCCATGGGAGATTCGCCCTCCAATGTGCCCGCAGGCAGTGAGCTGACGCTGTAATCGGTGAGGTCAACGACCTGCAGATCATTCACCGGGTTGTCGGTGGTGGGATTACCCACATAGAGCTTACTGCTAGCCACAGCCAGGACGTCCACCCCATAGAGGGGAGGCGTCCCAACATTGCTGTGGTTCAAGAGGGTTGCTGCTCCGGCGGTATTGAGGCTTACCTCTCCCGGAGCGGTGATATTCAAGACCGATATCCGGTCAGGAAGCTCGCCGAACTCAGGAGGAGGAGTATGAAGCTCATTGGTGATAATGTAGGCCTGACTCCCGTCGGCGCTAAAGGCCACCGATTGCTCACCACTCACCACGTTGCCAGCAGCATCCAATGCAGCAGGAAGTCCGGATACGTTTCCTCGAAAGGTCAAGATTCCAGGGCTGGTGATCTGATAGACTCCCACCGAGTCATCCTGAGCATAGCAAACGATGACCGTTTGGCCATCGGGCGCCACGTCCACATTGACGGGCCACGGCAGCGCCTGTGCAGGGGTGGAGGGGAGGACGTAGCTTGTGACTGGAGTCAGGTTCCCTGAGCCATCTATGGTCAGCGTGTGCACTTGGCCATTCCAATAATCGGCAACGATAACGGTTCCATCGGGGGCAATGGCTACCGCCTGAGCCACGTTAGAGCCCAGGTCCCTGGCTTCCACCAGCGTTCTGGTTGCTATGTTGACCGAGACCAACTGATTAGAAAACCCGCCATCGGTAATCAGGGTAAACTTGCAGTTCGGGGTGGTGGCGATATCCCCGGCGAACATGGGTAGATCTACGGAGCCCAGCAAGTGGGGGCTGGTGGGATGGGCGACATCCACGAAGAAGACCTTTTGGTCCCCCAAGTTGGACACCAGGGCTGTGGCGCAATTGGCAGTCACGGCGACGTCAAGTAATCCTCCTGCTGGCGTGCCCAGTTGCCCCTGCAGGAACGGTCCATAGAGAGTGTTGGCAGCGGTGTCTACGGTGTACATCGCACCGGCCAGGGGATCAATATGATCCTTTCCCTTTATCACCGTGACCACCCAGGGACCGTCGCCGGCATCAGCGTGGACGGGGCGTACGGCAAGCGGCGCAATTGCCAGAAGGAGTGCCACCCATGCCAGCCCGAACTTGCTTACTCTCACTATCATTCTGCCCCTTTCCTCCTCTGTGTGTTTTTATGATTGGGCTTCTGAGGCAGCCCAACCATCTTCTCTACCAACCGATCATAGCACGAAAAGGCGCTAGCAAGTCTCCCCCCAATGAGCCACCACCAGCATGATGTCCACGATGTCTATGTCGCAGTCGTCATCGAGATCGTAGAGGTCCTCGTAGTTGGCAGTGCCGGGATCGTTGTCGGGGTCAGGGTTGGCGCACGATGTGCGCCAACGATTGGCAACGAGCATGACATCCCCAACATCCACATCGCAATCGAGGTCGAGATCACCAAACAGGCTCCAGGTGTTGGTGAAGGTGCAGATGACGATCTCGCCGACCTCGAAGGTGATGGTGGCTATTCTGGTAGCGACATCTGCGGAAGAGTTGGCGGTTCCCGTTTCGACGCAGACCAGGTCGGTCAGGTCATAGTGTCCTGGAGTGACCAGGGGGTCGGTCTCGGTGACGGTATAGGTGCCTGGTCGGATATTGGTGAAGGTCTGCCTCTGGTCGTGATCGAGGTTGAAGGGGTTGAGTGGGTCGATGGTGTGGGTGAAGGCAAAGCCGGTGCCACCGGGAGGGTCAGTGATCTTTTCAATGGTGATGCTTCCTTTCTGGGTGTTGGTGAAGGTGCAGTTGACGGTCTCGCCTGGATTGAGGTGGATGCTGGCCTGCCTGGCCTCCAGGTTGGTAGTGGAGGGGGTGCCGGCGGGGTCGTCGTCCACGCAGACGAGTTCCGTTAGCTCGAAGCCATGGACTAAGGGGTCATCCTCGGTGACGGTGTAGGTGCCGGGTGCGACGTCGCTGAAGGTGTGGTTCTGGCCGTGACTGAGGTTGAACCTGGCTGTGGCATCAACATCATGGACAAAGTCAAAGATCGTGTCGCCGGTTGGAACTGTTTGTTTCTGGACGATGATGATCCCGCGTTTGGTGTTGGTGATAGTGCAGGTGATGATTTCCCCAGGGTCGAGGTCAATGATGGCCGTGGTGCCGTTGAGGGACGAGGTGTCGTTCTGGTCATCGGTCTGGCAAGTGAAGTCCGTCAGGTCCCAGGAGGGTGGCAGGGCCTCGGTGAGGGTGTAGGGATTGGGCGGCAGATCAGAGAAGGTGATGGTGTGGGGGAAGGCGTCGCCGTCGTCGGGAGTGGCATCATCAAGGGTGAAGCTGCCCAGGTCGCCGGAGAAGGAGAAGTTCTGGGGAGCATCGGGGACGGCGTCCTTGACGATGGTGATGGTGCCGCCGGTGACGGTGACGCTATCGTCGTCGGCGGTGTTGTTGCCCTCGTTGCTTTCGGCAATGTGGTTGTCGGGGTCCACCTCACAGCGTCCGCCACCCCTGGGATTGTCGAAAGTGCCTGCTGCCGATGGGGTGGTGGTGAACTGGACATCGAAGCTACCGTTAGTGGTAGCGATGGTGACGTCTCCGCCGCTGGCGGAACAGGTGAGGCTGGGAGGGCTGCCGCTGATGACGCAACTGATGCTGGCGCTACCGGTGACGTTGTTGACATTGGTGACGCTGGGAGTATCGTAGCTCATGTCGGTGCTGGGCAGATCGTCGGAGAGGAGGGTCTGGCCGTCAGCGAAGGTGGCGTCGGCGTTGCCAGAGTTTTGCACAGTGAGGGTCCAAGTCCAGTTGTAGCCCAGGAAGATAGCCCCGCCCACATCGTTGGCCTTGCTCACCGTCAGGTCGGGGGCGATGACGGTGATGTCCACCGTGGCTGTGGCGCACGTCGGCGGCGTCCCGTCGTCGCACACCTCGTAGATGAAACTGTCGCTGGTCGTCTCGCTGCCGTCGTGGGTGTAGCTGAACGTGCCGTCCCCGTTCAGAGTTAAAGCACCGTGGCTTGGACCGCTCACCGGCGTGGTCGTCACCGTCAGGTCGTCACCCTCTGGATCGCTGTCATTGGCCAGTACACTCGCTTCCCCGCTATCCAACACACTGACAGTGCCCCCCACCACCACCGTGGCGCTGTCGTCCACTGCGTGGGGCGCCGAGATCTTAATCTCCCCTGGCGCGATCCGATGGGTCAGCGCGTTGGCGGCCGTGTCGGCAAGGTGGTCCACGTTCAGCATCAGGGGCGTAACCTCTCCCTCCTGGCCGACAGCCTCGAATTCGATCTCGACGATCGTCGTGTCGCTCGTCACACCTGTCACCGACAGAGCATTAAATCTGAGCTGCCCCTCGGCGTAATTGAGGTTGCAGCCGCCGCCGTCGAATCCGTCCCCCCCAGCGTCGTTGAGGGCGCAGGAGATCGGCTGCACTACCGCCGGGTCGTAGTCCAGTACCAGCGTGGCCGCGCCGAGCCCCAGCGGCGTCTCCTCCGCATCAATGACGGCGGATATCGGGACCGTGACTCGCTCGCCGACCGCAACCTGATAGGGACCGTCACCTACGCGCAGGATGACCTGTGGGGTTCCGATCATCTCTGTGATATCAATCCTACCAGGGGCGGTCTGATACAGCAGCGCGTCGGCGGCCGGGCTGGCGAAGTTCGTAACCGTCAACGCCAGGTCGGTCTCATCCCCCACCGCGGCCCCGCCCGCCGGCTGGAACGTCAGATCGAACAGGGTTGCGTCGCCCGTGAATCCGTCTACCGACACCACGTTCAACCGCGCGAGCCCGTCCTCAGCCCAGGGGTTGCAATAGCCGCCGTCGAAGGCATCGCTGACGGGCGTGCAGGACACCGGGCGCACCACGGCGGGGTCGTAGCTCAGCGACAACGTCGCCGCGCCAAGATTGGCCGCCCCCTCCACCCGGATCGGCACGGCCACGCGATCGTCTTGCGGTAGATCGAAGACGCCGCCGTCGTTGCCGACCCGCACCAGCGCCACCGTGGGCTCAGAGCCACCCTCCTCGATCTCAATCGAGCCGTTGCGCACCCGCGACGGCACGGGCACGGCGGCCGTGTCGGCGAAGTTCTCGACCGTCAGCGTCAGGGTGCTGGTAGCACCGACCGACACGCCGAGCGCCGGCGTAAAGTCCACATCGTATAGCCGTGCAGTGCCACTGATGCCCTGCGAGGAGATGATGTTCGCCTGGACGTGACCGTCGTGCAGGGCGCAGACGCCGCCATCAATCCCGCTCGCGCCATTTCGCACGGCGCATCCCAGCGGCCGCACGACCGTCGGGTCGTAGCCCAGCGATAGCGTGGCCGCACCGAGGCCAACGACGTCCGTCACCCAGATCGAGACCGTGACTGTCGTGCCGTGTGTGACCGTGTACACCCCGGTCTCGCTCGGCGCGCCGACCAGCAGCCATGCTGAATTCGACGGGCCTGCAGCCACCGTGATAGACCCGTTCACCGCTTGCCAGGACATCGGTGAGCCCATCGTGTCCGCAAAGTGCTCAACGATCAGCACCAGATCGCTGATCTCGCCGGCCGCCACGCCCGACACGACCTCGAACCACACATCGTAAGCGTGCAGTGTACCCGTCAGGCCGTCCGACGACACAAGGTTGAACTTCACCAACCCGGCCTCCGGGTCGAAGGCCGGGTTGCAATAGCCCATGATTTCCTCTGGTTGAGAGCACATGGTCGGGCGAACCACCTGCGGATCATAGCGCAGCAACATCGTCGCCGCCCCGAGCTTGCGGGTGCCGGTGATGCTCAGTGTGACTGTTACGCTGATGGTGTTGCCTGGGATCAGCGTGTAGTCGCTCTGCGCCTCATCCCCCACGCGCACCACGGCATCAACGGGTTCCGGCTCTCCGACGATCTCGATCTCGCCCCCCGTGGTGTCCACGTCCAGGGCGTTACCCAGCGGGTCGGCGAAGTGCTCGACGGTCAGGGTCAGGTCGGTCAGCGTGGCGCCGGCGCCGCCCCCGACCGCCTCGAAAGTGACGTCGTACAGGCGGTGGGTGCCGTCAACGCCGTCCAGGGCGATGACGTTGAACTTCACCACCCCAAGGGCGAACTCGATGTTGCAGTAGCCGCCGTCGAAGACATCGCTCGGAGGCCCTACACACCCAACCGCGTGCACCACCGCCGGATCGTAGGACAGCAGCACGGTGGCCGCGCCGAGGTTCACAGCGTCCACCACCTCGACCGGCACTGTGACCTGGCCGCCGGGCTCCACGACGTACTTCGGCTCACTGCCGTCACCGATGCGCACCAGTGTGCCGGGGTCGGCCTGGGCGCCCGCCAAAGCGTGGGGCTGCGGGTCGCTGCTGGCCCTGTAGAAAAAAGCATTCACAGGGCTGGCGGGCGCGCCGAATGTGGTCGTGGTCAGGATCCACGCCAGTGCCAGGACGGCCACCGCCCACACCGTCGCCGGAAACCGACTGTGCTGCTGGATTCTGGAACCCTCACCCGGGCGCGATGCGCTTCGTGTTTGCCAAGTCATTTGCAAATTTCCGTGTGGAGATTAGAGGTTGGAGGTAACTACTCACCTGCTCCCGCTGGACTAGGGTCCAGCGGGAGCAGCAGGCGTTGTGGCCCTGGCCAAGCGCATGTTTCATGGTTTTCAGCGTTGGTCGCGGCAGTAAGCGAAGCGGCGTCCTCCTCCCGTTATTGGGGAGGCGGACTAGGGTCCGCTGCGAGCATAAGGTGAGTAGATATGATTGGAGATTGTATCAATCTACAATCTCCGTGCGAGTGACGAACGGTAGATAGAGGTGATGGCGTTGGACCGTCGGCACGCCCTCGACGCGCCAGGGGAGATCGTTGCCTTCGATATCGAACACGTCGTCGGGCGCCAACGTCAGGGCGCTGTCCGGGTGCTCGATCGCTGCCGGGTCGAGCGCGCGGAAAGTGATCTCGGCCAGCGCAGTCCCATCGCCGCCGCCAGTGCCCGCGGTCGAGATTGCGTTGAACCGCACGACGCCAGGGGCGAACGCGGTGTTACACATCGCAGCATCCAGCAAACCATCGGGGTCTGCGGTGCAGGCTTCGGGCGCCAGCAGCGCGGCGTCGTAGCGCAGCTCGATCGACGCTGCGCCCAGCTCCGCCAGCGGGTCGTCGGCGATCACACGGACGGTGACCGTGTCAGCCTCCGGGTCGCTCTCGATCTCCGTGCGCAGCACGAGCGTCGCGTCATCGGTCGGCGCGAGGAGACCCAGCGCGGTGGCGGACGACGGTACCGCCGGGCAGTCTACACCGGGCATCCCCACATCGCATTGCAGAATCCGCAACGCGTCGCTGGAGTTGCACTGGCCGTCCTCAATGATGTCGCACAGCGGCAGATAGACGGTGCCCGGCCCCGGCGGGAAGTAATCAACGCCGATTATCAGCCCGATGTCGTACTTCAGCACCAGCAACGCATCGGCCGAGTCGCGGCGGCCGTTGGCGTTGACGTCGCCCAGCGGGTAACCGCCCGGCCCAGTGAGGATCAGGTCCACGATGTAGGTCTCGCCCACGGCGTCCTCCGGGATCACGAACTCGCTGGCGGTGATGCCGTTGTCGTCCTGAAACAGCGCCGGCATGGCGTCTATGTAGAAGCTGATCGCTTCCCCGGTCCGCGCCGAGCCCGCTTCGTAGATGTCGTTGTCGGGATCGTACATGCTCAGCGAGACGGCCAGGGCGTAGGTGTAGTCGGTCCCTGCGATCTCGCCGATCGGCGCGCTGATGACGTTGCCGCGGGGCAGCATCACCTTGACCGTTCCCTCCGTGACCAGCTCACCGTTGCGCGTGGTCGTACCATAGAAGATAACGTCCGGCAGTGGAAGTGGGGTGTCCGGCGGTATCGCCGCCAATGCGGCGGCAGACGCAACGACGACCAGGGTGGCTGCGGCGATGATCAGCCGTTTGGATATGCTCAGTGACTTCATGATGCCCTTTCCTCTCTGTCAACGAATGTGACAACGAATAAACGAATCTTACCTCAGCAATCAATTCTTTGCCACGAATTACACGAACTCGGAAGTGGATACGGCTTTCACTTAATTTTTATTTTTCGTGTTAATTCGTGCAATTCGTGGCAGATTCCTCACCTTGACCACTCTCCAATATCCAACCTCTAATTCCCCGCATAGGAGTATGTCTGGAAGTAGATGTAGACGTCGTCCACGTCCTCAATGAACCGTTCGAGCCCCACCTGCGGGTCGGACAGCAGGGTGGCGCCGGGGATGACGAGCACCCACTCTGTGTTCCACACCGAGCGGCCAATGAGGCGAGTGTCGGTGTTCAGCTCGTCCGGGGTGAGCGTATCGGAGTAGGGGAAGGCCTGGAAGCTGGCGTATGGCTTTATGGCAAACAACTGGCCGTCGAGGCCGTCGTTGCGTGGGATCCACGTTGGATCCTCCATGTCCGCCTGGCCGATGGTGTGCGGCAGGGGCAGCAGTTGCTCCGTGATGTTCCAGTAGCGCAGCAGCCCGCTGGTGTCGCGCGGCCGGATGACGTCACTGCCTGCCGGCAGCAGATACGCATACGGCATCCTGGCCAGCCGATCCGTATCGTAACCCTCGAACCAGACACCGACACTGGCGATCTTGGTCACGAACTGCGTCGCATTGTACGCGCCGTCGTCGGGGCCCAGTGGGCGCCCGAAGAAGTTGAAGCCCTGGGTGACGTTCGTGCCGAAGGGGATGACCAGCCCTGGCTGCGGGCCGGTCTCACCGTAGGGCCGCTTGGCCAGCCGGGCGACGTCGTCGTGGCTGTAGATGTCCGGTGTGTAGTAGCGCTGCAGCTCGTGTCGCCACTTGGCATCGGAGCTGTCGCGCAGGCGCAGGAGCTCGTGGCGCAGCGAGAAACGGCTGGCCTGGGTCTGCGGGTTGTTGAAGCCCATCTGCCCTTTGAGCACCTCGAAGTTGTCCTTCATGCGCCCCAGCGGGTCGGCCAGGCCGCCGGAGCCGACGATGGGCTCGAGCGGCAGGGGGACCATCCGCCTCAGCTCACCCAGCGTGCGCGCCCCGACGATGTCACGCAGGAACTGGTCGCCTATGGCCGGGTCGTCGCGTGAGAGGTTGACCTCGTAGTCGTAGGCCGCGGCCGTCAGATAGGTGTAAGTCTGGGCCAGGTCGAACTGACGGCGGTACTTCTGCAGGGCGTCGTTCTGGAAGATGCGGTAGGCCATGTCGCTGTAGCGCTGCTCGGAGATCTGGCCGGCCCAGCGCTTGCGCAGTCGGACCAGCTCCTGAAGCTTGCGGAAGCCCCGCTGCAGCACCTGATCGTAGTCGCCCTGCGCCCCGTTCACTTTGTCCTTGGCCAGGTACAACGCCAATCGCAGTTCCTTTTCCTGGAGCAGCAGCCCACCCAGCGAACGCCCCATATTCTTGAGTTCCCAGTCATTTTCATCTTTGAACAGGTCAATATCAAGCGAACCCTGGATGATGTCCTTCCCTAATGGAGCGAAGATTTGGATAGTCTGCGCCACAAATTCGCTGGCCCTCATGGCGGAGTTAGAAACCAGGCCCGTCATCAGGATGGCACAACGAAAGGGGCCTGTCACATCGTTCGCAAAACCGACGTTGGTTGGGGGGCATTCTGACAAGGCCTCGGAAGCTTTAGTCGATAACATAGCCGCTTTCTTGCTGACCAGCGCCCACTCCTTGGCCGCCGCAATCACGGCATCAACGACTTTGAACGTCACGAACGTGCCCACCTTCACGTTCTCCTTCTTCTTGAGCATCTCCGCTCGCTCTTTGATTTTCTTCTGGGTTGCGTCCAGCTTGATGACGTGGTTCTGATACACCTGTATCATCTTCTCGTATTCGAGCCGCGCCTGATTGAGCGACTGAATCGCGTTCTGAATGTCGCCCACCGCCTTGCGTGAGCCGTCCTCCGGCCACGATGCCGGCTTGAACCGTCCCCGTCCCTTGTCCAGCCCGACGCCCACGGTGTACTCGATCTCCAGCTTGTCAGACCCCTCATCCGCCAGATTCACGTGGGGACATATCAGGTCCTCATTGAGGGACGTGTCCTCATCCTTCAGATACTCGACGTAGTTCCCCAGGCAATCCAGAGGCCAGTATTCGACCGTGAACGTCGTCAGCTCCGCCGCGCAGTGGCCGTACTCAACGTCGCGATCACTGCAGCGCTTCTCGGCATCCGTCAGCTCAATGCGATCCCACAGATCGTAGTTGTAGATGTCCGGCCCGTCGTAGCCCTCGGGATAGGTGCCGTTCACGCCGATGTCGGCGTCGTAGGGGTAGCCGAACAGCTCGATCAACTGATTGATCAGCGCCGTGTCCTTCTCGATGATGGTGGTCACGAAGTCACGGCGCGCGTCCTGCGATGCGCGCTGCGCGATCTTCACCTCGTTGGCGTAGTTGAACAGGGCCAGGGTGTTGCCCACGCTGGCGAGCGCCCGCTCGTAGACCTGCTCGAAGTGGGTCACGCCCCCTGCGATCAGGGATGGGTCCAGGTCGAACAGCACGGCGTCCCCGGCCAGGCCCAGCGGGTTCAGGCCCTGGTCGACGCTGTCCAGCGTCCCCTGGATATTGCGGTACTGGTCGGAGATCTCACCGATCTCAAGCACCGTCGTGCGATCAATCTTGCGCACGTCGCTGTAGCGGTCGTCCTCCGGCGGAATGATGGCATTGGCCATCACCCAATCGAAGTACGCGCCCTGCCCCGCACGCCGTGCCCAGTCGGCCACACCCCACGCCCGCCGCCGGTTGTCAGAGGCATCCACGTGGCTGTCCACGTATTCCTGGTCGTCGGGATCGGAGTAGTGCTGGCGGTAGGTGAGACTCACGATCTCCGCCCCCATCCGTGCCTTGGCCCCCGCAGCCGTGGCGAAGCGCCGCTCGTCGTAGTAGTCCACCACCACCGGCGCGCCGCCCACGCTGACCGGCTCGGCGCGCGGCACCCAGGTGTAGTTCGGATGCCGCAGCAGCTCGTAGTACTTGGTGATGGCTGTCAGGTGGTGGCCCCAGGCGTCCCCGTGGCCCTGGGGGTACATGATGGCCGCGTCGGCCTCGTTGACGAAGCCGTCCTGGTTCATGTCCTTGATGTTGTAGTTCAGCACGTAGGCCACCTCGCCGTCGCCGTTGGTGAAGTTCCAGGTCAGGCGGTTGTAGGTCGGCGCCGCCGCCACGCCGCCCAGGGTCTCGTCGCGGCCGCGCAGCAGGCCCAGCTCCTCATCTATCAGACCGAAGGCATCCGGCCGGAACTGGTTCATGAAGGCGAAGATGGCCGGCGCCCGTGAGTCCAGCGCGCTGCTCGTGCCCAGCCCCACCGTCGGGTCGAGGGCGTCCATGTAGGCCTCGTTGCCCAGCAGCATGTACAGGCCGCCGATGCGCGACGTCACGTTCATCAGCGCGGCGTTGGCTCCCTGGTGGTTGATGTTGGAATCTATGGACAGATCGCGCCCGCGATCCAGCACCGTCTGGTAGGCCTCGATCAGGCCCATGCTGTTGAGGACGTCGGGGTCGTTGCTCATGGCCACCGGGCCCTCGTAGCGCGGGCCGGCCTGGCGGATCATGTCCACGGCCATGTTGATCGGCGTGCTGACGAAGTCGTCCACCCGCGTGTCGAAGGGGTTGAGCGCGCCGACCACGCGCTTGATCCAGCCCTCGGCCAGTTGCCCCCGCACCTCGGACGGCTTGGCCGAGGGATCGCCGGCAAACGCGCTGTAGCGGTACTGGTTGCCACAGACGGGGCAGCCCTTGTAGCGCATGATGAGCCAGTTATCGCTCAGCGTGGTGGGGTTGGCGCCTTCGATGGTGATCTCAGGCCCTATTTTATCCACCCCAGGCTCCGTCCTCGTCCACTTCTTCCAGGGGTAGCTGGGCGGCAACTGCGCCGGCGACACGGCCGTCTCGTCTACCTCGGCGATGTACCACTCGAACTCGAAGTTGTCGGGCTGGCCGCCGAAGTCGCCGGTGTGGCGCAGCGTCAGTTTCTCGTCGAACAGGTTGTCCGACTTAACCACCAGCAGGTTGCCGCGATAGGTGCTGTCCTCGCCCAGGTGGTTCTTGGTGCAGCCCACCTTGATGACCTGGAGTGACACCGGCAGCCCGCCCAGGCTGTCGTCGTTGTTGTAGGCCAGGGTGATGTAGCCAGTGCCCGCCGCGTTGCCGGCGGTGAGGGCCTTGCCCTTGCCCAGGCCTTCGTACGGCTCGGGGATGCCATTGTCATCCGCGTCCTGCACGCCGATCAGCAAGGCGTGATCGGGGACGCCGTCGCGATAGGTTGCCGTGCCGTCGCCCAGTTCCTGGCACGCAGTCGAGATAGCGGCGTCCTCCGCCCCTTGATTGTCAGCCGGATCGGGATCATCAACGTAGAGCTTGCCATCGGCCGCCCGACACAGGTCAACCTGGCGCGGGTTGCGGGTCTTGTGGTAGAGCTCTTCGATGGCATCCAGGTACTTCTGGCAGTCTGCGGAGCCCGATTGACACAGATCTTCTAACCGCTGCTTGTCGGACTGCGACATCACGTTCAGCAGCAGCAGCGGATCGCCCTTGATGTACTCCGGCGACGCGCCGTCGTAGTAGCCTCTGAAGATCAGCTCACCCTCGATGTCGTCGAACGTGATGCGGCTGCGCAGGGCGAAGGGTAGCGTGATCTCGTTGTCGGTCGTGCCGACGATGGCCAGGCCGCCGCCGAACAACAGTCGCTCGGTCTTGATCTCTTCTGGCAGGGCGGGGTTGTCGTTGATGGTGATCCCAACCTCCACGCGCGCCTCGCCGATGGGATCAATGAGCTCCGCCAGCGACCGCTGGACCTCGGCGCCTTCGATGATGATCTTCGCGGCATCGTTGTCCCACGCGCCGGGCGCAAGGTCATCGTAGATGCGCGAGACGGCCAGTTGATTCGCCACGCCCGAGATGCCGCTCTTGGCGCGCTCGTACACTGTCTCACCCACGCTCAGCAGCGGCGGCAGGTCCGGCCAATCTGCGTGGTAGGCCACGGGGAGGACTTGCGTGGTGGTCATCACTTCAGTGAAACCTGGCATAGGCACGGTGCTGCCGACCGGCTGCGGGAAACCCTCGTAGGTCACGGTGCCATCTGTCAGCTCGTCCATCCAGGGGATGCACCTGCCCACCCGGTCGTCCGGCGGAAGCAGATTGTCGTCCTCATCAAAGAGCCCCAGACTCTCGGCGTGGTCATCGGTCAAGTGGAAGCCGGGCTGAAGTGGATAGAAATACAGCATGTCCATGTCCCCCGCGGCGCGCGCCCAGAGCATGTCCTTGAAGTCCCTCCAGAACGGCCGCGCGCTGACGTCCGCTGCCTTGGTCTCCTCGCAGGGCTGGATGTCGAGCAAGCCCCGCAGCGGCGTGGGCGCGTAGACGGGGTTGCCGGCGGTGATGTTGAAGGCGAGGTCTTCGTATCCCGGGCCGAACAGAGTGATGGATGTGAGATCCAGGTCCGTGGTGGTGTCCTCCGCTGGCGGATCACCGGCGGCCTCGAAAGTCACCTCGGTCAGCAGCAGGCTGCCGCTCAGGCCGTGCTTGTTTCGCGACTTGAGCTCGATGGTCAGCGTGCCAAACTCCGTTTGGCCTACGTCTGTCTCGATCCGGCAGCCGATCGTGTCGTCGTCAGCCAGGGAGCCGGGGACCGCGTCTTCGGCGATCGTGACCTGCGTGGTCGCGGTAACGTTGGCAAACACCCCGTTGGAGGCCGTCACCGTCACGGTGTAGGTTCCGACCGCGCCGTACACGTGGCTGACGTTATCCCCGGCGATGCGCGTTGTACCGTCATCGAAGTCCCATTCGTATTGGGCGTCCGTCCCGGCGTCCAGGCTGGCCCGCATGTGCACTGTGCGGAAGGGCTGCGCCGGCTCGTCGGTGCTGATCTGGAGACCGTAGAGTCGCTCCACGAAGTCCAGGCGATTGGTGGTACACGCCGTCGGGGTGAGCTCGTCCGGATCGTAGGAAACCTTGATGGTGGCCGAGCGGAGGTTGGAGGCGCCCAGCGCCTCGACGAGCACCGTCACGTCACCGCCGGGCGGCAGATTGCCGTCGGCAACGCGCACTGTCACGCTCGTGCTCTCTAGACTTCGGAAGTCTCCCAGACTTCCGAAGTCTTCAGCAGCGGCCGCGGATGCGCTGGCCAGGAGGGTGATTGTACCGGGGTCGGGTGTGACGTCGGTGATTTCCTCCGCCTCGCGGGTGAGGACAACCTTGTAGATCTGGATCTTGGTCTGGTCGTCCTCGCGCGGGTCGCGGTACTTGAGCAGGGCGTAGGGCTGCTCTGCCAGGTCGGTGCGCAGCGCGTACAGGGCGGGGGCCGCGTTGCCCAGGTTCGACGAGGCCAGCAGTGCGTGCTCGTCGTTGGGGTTGTAGCCCGGCTCGTCGGGGTCGGGTTGGTGGTAGACCGTGACGTCGCCGTAGCCTTCGGGGTTCAAGACCGCCTGCCCGCCGATCTCCGAGCCTAGCTCGCTGGCGATCACGATCTCAGGCGGATCCGCCGGCCAGTCACAGCGATAGCCGATGGTCTTGACCGGCCAGGCCACCTCCCGCTCGTCCGGCCGGTACCACGCGATACGCAGATCGTGGTCACCGGTCACCAGGTCGTCGTCCCCAAAATCCGTCGGAGCTGTGTTGAGGATAGGGATGATGGGCCCTTCGCGGGCGTCCTGGATGTGCGCTGGCAATATGAGACCGTCCACCGTGTTCTTCACCCGGGCCAGGTCAATCTCGGTGCGGACGCCGTCAAAGGCATCGCCAAGCAGGATCTGACCCGGTCTGTCCTCCGGGTCTTCGTGGCCGGGGAGCGTGCCGCTAGCGTCCTCATACGACTTGTAGCTGATCTCATGGCCGATCTCGCAGGCGCCGCGCTCCTCGCGCATGTCCCTGACGCCTGGCGTGTTCCAGTCTACAGTCTTCACGACCTGTACCTTTAGCGTGGGACTGGCCTGATTGCCCTTCACGAACTGCAGGACGGAGTACGAATCGCCAGCTATGTCTACCAAAGCCGTCCGTGTGAACACGCCGACGCTCACTAATTGTCCGGCCTCAGCGTCCGCCGGCTCGCGGCCTTCGAAGGCCCGCGCATCTGAGATCCGGAACCCATCGCTCACATCGTCGTGCGTGAGTTGGACTGGCGCCCCTGAGACTTGGATCTGGGGATCAGACGGCCATTCGACGATGCCATACTGGGCCATCTCGACCTGGGATGCCGGGTCCGGATCCGTCTCCCAGTAGATGGTGACGATCTCCGACGGCTCCAGGTCGGCGTCACCGTCGTTGGACGATGGCCTCAGTGGATAATCCTGAGCCGTCGCAGAGCTCCAGGCGTGATACGACAGTCCGAGTTCTGTGCCCTCACCATTTTCCCATCTCGGTGGTTGGGCGCCGATGGCGGCCGGTGGTCGTGACAGCGGCTGGCCGACGACCCACAGCTCGAATTCGTACGTGCCGACGTCGCAGCGATATACGTCACCGGTGCCGCGCTGCGGAAGCGCCGTGCCGCGTTGGTCCACGGCGCGGGTGCGGGCTGTGACCTCGATGACGCCGGTCTCAATCTGGTCTCGGCTGCTGTCAGCATAGACCCGATACGCATAATCGCCCGGCTCGTTAAACTGCACCTCACGCGACTGCCCACCTGCCGGGACCGCGACGAGGTTGACGTTGGCCTCGCCATCGTCCAGGGCCACCGTGCTGTTGGCGGTGTGCGTCCACATCACGATGTCCCCGGCCTGGACCGTCAGGTCCAAGTCCCCTGATGGGATGTTGATGGTGTGTTGGATTGCGGCATCGCACACATCTGGCGGGATGCGGTCCATGGCCGAGCTGCCGGGTTTCAGCGCCTGGGAGTAGGTGTAGCCCGAGATCCAATCGTTCACGAAGTCAATGGCGTTGTTGTCCTGCAGCGGCCCGAGGCTGGCATCGACAGTCGGATCCGTCGCCGGCCGCAGATCCGTATCCTCCGTCAAGTTACAGGATGAATCGTTCACCAGATTGTATCCCTCTGACCGAATACGTGACGCCGTGCCTTCAAGCTCACAGTTGTCCCCAGAGCCGACGTCATGGACGACAATGGACCGGGCGATGGTAACCTCACTACTGCCACTGGCGTAAATGGCGTGGGCTTGCGGCATGAAACCGAGCGCACTGACCTCAATGTTCATGTTGAGGGACGAATCGTCCTGGTCAGTAAGTGTGATCGTGACCGAATCCTGGCTTACGGAGCATATCAATGGCTCCGATAGCCCTCCGCCCATCAGGGGGATTTCGATCTCAGCCAGGTTGCAGCCCTCGCCATACACCAGCAGCGTGTGGGCCTCCGCCGTACGGTTCTGGAACTGGATTTGATCGCCGGAGAAGGCCGTTAGTGCATTTGGATCAAATCCTGTATTCTCGATGTCAATGACGTGCTGCGCGCCGATCTTCTCCGCCCTGTTGTCCGCAATGGTGCTGAAACTCACCGATACAGTTGGCGTCTCGTCGGAGTCCGAATCCTCGCTGTATATCGCACCCCCATAGTACTCCGATTGGTTGCCGGAGAGCGTGCTGCGCTCTAGCGTCAGTTGGCCGACGTTGTGGATCGCGCCCCCCCGCGCTTCCTCGACCACCACGGTGCCGCCCGGGTTAAACTCGTTCACCGCCGCGTTCTCGGAGATGGTTGATTTGATGATGTAAAGGTGTCCCACGTTGTAGATGCCGCCGCCCTGCCGGCTCAGCCCCTGCCGGATCGTCAGCTCCCTCAACGTCACGTCCACATCGTCGGTCACGGCGACTCCGTCGCTCGCTCCCACCGGGTACTCGTACGCCTGGACCGTCAACACCGTACCCGAGAGACCTGACTGTTGGGTTTCGGTCAGCACGCGGTGCTGTTCCTGAATCGTGTGCTCTGAAGCCTGGAGGATGGCTCTGACGTCAACCGGCTGATCCTGGCTGAGTGTGGACACATTGATGCCGGCGTGTTGCAGCGTCACGTCCTTGTAGGCGATGAAGTTGCCGGTGTAGGCGCCGGCCTCAACCGCGATGGTATCGCCGGCCATGGCGCGGTGCAGGGCCTCCTGCAGGTCGGGGAATCGTAGATTGTCTGGATCTGCGTCACATTTCTCGCAGACGGTCAGCGTGAGCGGCCCGTACTCGATGGCCCCGATGTCGCAGCGAGCGCCGCCGCCACCGGGCGAGTCGAAGGGGCGCGGCTTGCCGCGCTGATCGGTCTCGACGGCACAGTCGGCCTCAAGCGGCCCGGCCTCAACCGCCGGGCTGTCCGCAGAGAGGATGGCGCGGGTGAGGGTGGGGCCGCCGTTGTCACGCAACGGACCGAGCATGGGATCGCCCGTGACGTCGGTGTCGGCGGAGGCGGCAAAGCACTGGAAGGGATGGACCAGGTTGTAGCCATCGGATATCACTTCACCCGGACCAGAGCACCAACCGGTGAGGATCGTAGCGCTCAGAGTGACCGAGTCCGATCCCAGGTCATTATTGTTGTAAACAAAGCTGGTGGCGGCGATAGCAGCGACCTCCTGCTCCGACAGCGCGCGATTGTAGATCATTACCTCGTCAATGAGGCCGTTGAAATACCAGCTGCTGGCGTCTTTAGAGTAACCAATATTCACCCCGGTCTGCCGGTCGAAATCGGAGGCCGCTTTTGAGCCACTGACCTTTTGGTAGCCGTCCACGTAGATTGTCTGACCGCCTACAGCGCCACCAAAGGTATGCGCCACGTGATGCCAGTTGTCATCGGCGTAGTCGGCGCTCGAGGTGCAGATGGTTTCGTCGCTCCAGACACGGGTACACAGTTTGCCCCCGCTCAAGTAGACGTGCCGGTCGTGGCTGCTGCCCAGCGTGCCGACGTCAACGGAAAAGATGCCGCAATTGGCACAGGTCGTCTTGAACCACAACGACAGCGCATAGGCTGTTTCCGAAACGTCAATGGTGACGTCCACGTAGTCATCTGTCCCATCAAAGCGCAGCGCCTCGCCAATTCTCCCGTCCTCACCGGCAGTGGGGCACGAGGACCCAGAACACGTGCCGTCGTTGCCATTGCCGGAGGTATCGACGAAGGTCGTGGCGCCGGCTGGTTCATTGAGAGGCAACAGCAAAGCGAGACCACTGGCGATGTCAGCCGGGGCAAGCGTCGTATGTGTCACGGCCACCGTGCCGTTCTCATCGTTGTAAATGCCGGCGCCGGTGTTGCTGTGGCTCCGATTATCGGTCAATGTGCTGTTTTCGATGATCAACGTGCCAACGTTATAGATCGCGCCTCCAGCATTTGCTTGATTATGGTAAATCGTCACGCCCTCCAAAGTCAGATCACCGGCGTTGTTGATCCCACCGCCCTGGTTCGCATCCCCATGGCGGATGTTCAGGTTCTTGATGGTGACCTGTGCCCCGGCGGAGATGGTAAACACACTGCCGCGTGTCCCACTCCCATCGGGCGGATCCGCCGCAGCCTGGACGATACCCATGTGTGTCCCAGGCGTGATCTCCTCCCGCCTGGGGCCTTCGATCGTGACGCTCTTGCTCACGGTCACGGTTTCGGTAACGACGCCCGAAACAATAACGGTATCGTCCTCCTGTGCCTCCTGGAGGGCCTCGCTAATGGTTGCGTATTGACAACGGAAGTAGAATTCTCCGAAGTCGGGGTTGTCCTCCGCGTCCCAACCAACCAGCAGCGGTGGGCCGCAAACGAAGTGTATCGCGGCGCCCAGCTCGACCGCGCCCGCGTCGCACTTATATTCTGCTGGCGGGATGAAAACGCCCTCTTGGCGAATGCCGAGGCTGGGCCGGCCTTTGCTCCGTTGGTCTATGGCCGTGTCTGGGTCGAAGAACGCTTCGCACACGCCCCTGGGCATGATGTCCACCACCGTTTCGCGCGGTGCGGGCTCGGGTGCGGGCTTGTGCGTCAGCGTCGGGCCAGTGTTATCAGCCAAGGGAAGCAGCTCGATGACTTGATTCTCTTTGTCGTCTGAAGTTGCGTTCTTGAGCAGGCACGAAGTATCACTGATCCGATTGTAGCCGCCGGCAGACGTCAGCCCCTCACCGCTACAATTCGACGTTCCCGTTCCCTGCGGCTCGGCGATGATCACAGCGAATAGCTCTACAACCCCACTCACGTCGTTATGGACATTGGCCCCTCCCGACACGCCACTGTTGTTGGCGATGGTCGTGAACTGAAGGTCCAGATTCAGGCTGAGGTTGTAGATGCCGCCTCCAGAATCGGCGGAATTGGAGGAGAGCGTGCTGTTGATGATATTGACGACGCCGTTCTGGTGATTGTAAAGGCCGCCGCCATTACCGCTATCGGCCGAGTTGTAAATGATCGAGGATAGAGTGACGGTGAGCGTACCACTGTTGTAGATACCGCCGCCATAGTCTGCGGAATTGGAGGAGAGCGTGCTGTTGATGATCTCAGCCACACCGTTCTGGTCAAGGTAAAGGCCGCCGCCGTCACTGGCACTGACTGTGTTGCTGCTTATCGAGGATTCAGTGATTGTGATCGTCCCTGCGGCGTATACACCGCCGCCGGCGGAACTGGCCGTATTTTCTTCTATCGTAGTGTTGGTCATCTCAACTGTGCCGTTCTGATCAAGGTAAAGGCCGCCGCCGTCACTGGTAGTGGCCGTATTCCTGCTTATCGAGGAGTCAGTGACTGTGATTGCTCCTGAGACGTATACACCGCCGCCGGCAGAACTGGCCGTATTTTCTTCTATCGTAGTGTTGGTCATCTCAGCCGTGCCGTTCTGGACAAGGTAAAGGCCGCCGCCAGAACCAGCGCTGACCGTGTTGCTGCTTATCGAGGATTCAGTGATTGTGATCGTCCCTGCGGCGTATGCACCGCCGCCGGCAGAACTGGCCGTGTTTTCTTCTATCGTAGTGTTGGTCATCTCAGCCGTGCCGTTCTGGACAAGGTAAAGGCCGCCGCCAGAACCAGCGCTGACCGTGTTACTGCTTATCGAAGAGTCAGTGACTGTGATTGCTCCTGAGGCGTATACACCGCCGCCGGCAGAACTGGCCGTGTTTTCTTCTATCGTAGCGTTGGTCATCTCAGCCGTGCTGTCCTGATCAACGTAAAGGCCGCCGCCAGAACCAGCGCTGACTGTGTTACTGATTATCGAAGAGTCAGTGACTGTGATTGCTCCTGAGGCGTATACACCGCCGCCGGCAGAACTGGCCGTGTTTTCTTCTATCGTAGCGTTGGTCATCTCAGCCGTGCTATCCTGGACAACGTAAAGGCCGCCGCCAGAACCAGCGCTGACCGTGTTCCTGCTTATCAAGGAGTCAGCAGTAATGACGATCGGGCCTGCGGCGTATACACCGCCGCCGGCAGAACTGGCCGTGTTTTCTTCTATCGTAGTGTTTGTCATCTCAGCCGTGCTGTCCTGGACAACGTAAAGGCCGCCGCCAGAACCAGCGCTGACCGTGTTCCTGCTTATCGAGGAGTCAGTAATGACGATCGGGCCTGCGGCGTATACACCGCCGCCGGCAGAACTGGCCGTGTTTTCTTCTATCGTAGTATTGACTATCTCAGCCTCGCCGTTCTGGACAATGTAAAGGCCGCCGCCGTCGGAAGGTGCAGTGTTGTCGCGTATCTCGGTGGCTTCGATAACGACGCGCGCCTGGCACTCCACTCTCAGCCCGCCGCCGTCTCCGCGCCCGTTCTGGATCATCAGATTGCGCAACGTCACGTCCAGCTCAACACAAGCGGGATCCCCAACCCTGATCACCGAATTGATCTCGCGACCGTCAATGACCACTTCGCCCGATTGCCCTTCCCATAGCATCAGGGTCACGGATTTGGCGATGCTCAGGTTCTCGGTGTAAGTCCCGGGCATAATCTGGATGGTATTATCGGGATTGCCCTTTTTAATGGCGTATCCGATAGCGTTACAGGGGTTAGATGAGTCGGCGCAGTTGTTTTGAAAATTGGTGCTATTGGTTTTGCGCACATACTGTGTCGGGCCACCCTGGGTATCTGGATCCTCGTTCTCGTACCAGGCGATCTTGTCGTCGTTGTAGGAGGCGGAGAGGGCGTCCATGTAGCCGTCCCCGTCCACATCCGCAGCGAACACTGACATAGCGCCGTCGGCGTCGGTGGTGATGGTGTAGGCGATCCAGGCCGAGCCATCGCCATTCGTATTCTCATACCACGCGATCTTGTCGTCGTTTTCGGAAGCTGAGAGGGCGTCAATATCGCCGTCCCCGTCCACGTCCGCCGCGTACACCGAACGGGCGCGGTCGGCGTTGGTGGAGATGATCTGCTGGTCACCGAAAGTGCCAGCGCCATCCGTGTTCTCGTACCAGGCGATCTTATCGTCGTTTTCGGAAGCTGAGAGGGCGTCAATATCGCCGTCCCCGTCCACGTCCGCCGCGTACACCGAACTGGCGCCGCCGGCGTCGGTGGTGATGATGTGGGCGGTCCAGGCCGAGCCATCGCCATTCGTATTCTCATACCAGGCAATCTTGTCGTCGTTTTCGGAAGCGGAGAGGGCGTCAATATCGCCATCCCCGTCCACGTCCGCCGCGTACACCGAACTGGCGCCGTCAGCTCGACCGGCGTAGAGGGCCTGGATTTCCTCTTCAGAGAGCGCACGATCGTAGATCAGCACCTGGTCGATCAGGCCATTGAAGTACCGAGAGCTGTGTGTCTTGCCGAGGCGGCCGAGAACCACATCTAAAGCGTAGTCCGGGGCGTTGGCGTCGGTGGCCGTGCCTACGGACACGCTATCCACGTAGAGGGTTATGGTATCGCCGTTTTTCACCGCTGCCAGGTGATGCCAGTTGTCGTCGTTGTACGCCCCGCCGCTGTAGATGTCCGTGCCGCCGCTGTCCGAGGGGAAGCGGTGCAAGTAGCGCAGTGTGCCATCGGTGCGCACTTCTAGTGTGATGCCGTGATCGTTGTCACTGGGATTGGTAGCGGCCAGGATGTCCTGGTTCTCTGAAGATGCACCGGTCTTGAACCAGGCCGCGATGCTGTAATCCGCCTGTGCAAAGTCCAGGCTCTCCGAGAAAGTGATGTAGTCGTCTGTCCCGTCGAATTGCACAGCACTCCCGAGCCGCCCGTCAACGCCCGCGGTGGGGCAATGGGGGGAAGAACAGCCTGCATCCCGCCCGTGCCCCGATTCGTCAGCGAACTCAGTGGCGCCCGCCGATTCGTCGAAGGGCAGCAGCAAGGCCAGATTGCCATCCGGTATTCCCACAATGATGTGCTCGGTCCAGGCCGAGCCATCGCCGGCCGTGTTCTCATACCAGGCGATCTTGTCGTCGTTTTCGGAAGCTGAGAGGGCGTCAATATCGCCGTCCCCGTCCACGTCCGCCGCGTACACCGAACTGGCGCCGTCAGCTCGACCGGCGTAGAGGGCCTGGATTTCCGCCTCCGATAGAGCACGGTCGTAGAGCACCACATCGTCCAGCAAGCCGTCCAGTGTTTCGTCGGAATCGCTCAGACGAATCCCGTCACCGGTGGCCACCGTGCCAGAAACGCTGAGGGTATCCTGCTCGGCGCCGTCCAGGTAGAGGCGCATGGTGCTCCCGTCGTAGGTCCCGGCCACGTGCAGCCAGGTGCCGGCGCTCAAGACGTTGGGCACCCGGATGCTGGAAAGGCTGCCGTCAATCTTGACGTAGAAGTGCAGTTCGACGTCGTCGTAGCGCAGCACCGCCTTCTCGTTACGCAGGGTCACAAAGCGCATGTTCTCGGCCGGCAGGCTGTTCAGCTTGACCCAGGCGGCGAGGGTAAACTGCTGCAGGTCATCTACGTCGGGGGTATCGGCGATGTCCACGTAGTCATCAGTACCGTCGAACTGCAAAGCCTTCGCGTGCCGCCCGTCAACGCCCGCAGTGGGGCAATAGGGGGAAGAACAGCTCGCATCCCGTCCATACCACGATTCGTCAGCGAACTGGGTGGCGCCCGCCGATTCGTCGAAGGGCAGCAGCAGGGCCAGATCGCCAGCCGGTATTCCCACAATGATGTGCTCGGTCCAGGCCGAGCCATCGCCGGCCGTGTTCTCGTACCAGGCGATCTTGTCGTCGTTTTCGGAAGCTGAGAGGGCGTCCATGTCGCCGTCCCCGTCCACGTCCACCGCGTACACCGAACGGGCGCCGTCAGCCGAACTGGCGCCGACAGATCGGCCGGCGTAGAGGGCCTGGATTTCCTCCTCCGATAGAGCGCGGTTGTAGATGATAAGCTCATCCATCTCGCCATGGTAGTTATCGCTTGTGTCTGAACCATCCCAGTCCTGGCCGATGGTCCACGCTTTACCACCGCTCACGTCACCCACGACCGCATCGAGGGTCGTCGAACCGAAAAGCGCGCCATCTTTGTAGAGCGTGACCTGGGTGTGGGAGCTGTCCACCTTTTCGCCGACGACGACCAGATGCTGCCAGCCGAATTCCGCCGAGCCGAAGTGATGTTCGGCGCCATTCACGTTTACGTAGTATTTCTTACCCCCGTAGATGCCGAAGAGTATCTGGTTGTCGCCACCGCTCGTGTGTTTGCCGACGAAGCACTGGTTGTCACTCACGTGGATGCCGGGATCGGCCCACAGCGAGATGGTGAAGTTGTCTTCGATGTCGAAGGCGGCGTTCACATCCAAGTAGTCTGCTTCACCACGCTGGAAGAAAACGGCGTTACCAAACTGTCCCGAGACTCCGGCAGTGGGGCAATGGGAGCCGGAACAGCTCGCATCCCGTCCGTTGCCCGATGCGTCAGAGAACGTGGTCGCACCCGCCGCTTCGTCGAAAGGCAGCCGCAAGGCCGGGCCGCCAGCGACAATATAGTGAGAGGTCCAGGCGGAGCCATCGCCATTCGTATTCTCATACCACACGATTCTGCCGTCGTCAAAGGAGGCGGAGAGGACATCCAGGTCGCCGTCCCCGTCCACGTCCGCCGCGTGCACCGACGTGGCGCCGTCGGCGTCAGGGGAGATGGTGCGGGCGTCCCAGGCCCCGGCCTGCAGAAGGGCGCTGGCCGCCGGCTGCGCGGCGCCAAGTCCCGTGGGCGCACTGCTCCCTGCCATCCCTGGTTTCGCAGTCCACGGCGTTTGTGGCGCACGCCATAGCACCTCGTCCGCCCCAGATACGATCACCTGGGGTTCCATCGCGGGAGGCCAAACGGAGTGCCGATTCATTGGCACGCGGACGAATCGGCGCACGCCAGCCCTGTCCTCGGTCACAGGCTTGATCGAGGCCACGGGCGCGCCCGGCAGCGCCATCTCAGCCCGCCCATCTGTGTGGCCGAAGGCCGCCGGCACTGCGCTGCCAGCGCTCAGCAAGGCGATACCCAGCGCCAGCGCTACCATCGTGAGATGTCGAAGTATCTGAATCCTGGAAGTCTTCATGCTGAAATCCTCCGTGACTTTCGTGATTGTATTTGTTTAGCGATTATGTTTGGTTGCTGTCAACGAATGGAACAACGAATAAACGAATCTTACCTCAGCGATCAATTCTTTGCCACGAATTACACGAACTCGGAAGTGGATACGGCTTTCACTAATTCTTATTTTTCGTGTTAATTCGTGAAACCTGTCCTGAGCCTAGAGGTCTGTTCCATAAGTTTTTAGGGTAAAGTCCAGCTAAATGGTTTGGGCGGAAGCGCTGGTTGAGTAGGGCCTGGAACGTTAGTGAAAGGACCGTATCGAAACCCTTGTACTGAGCCTGTCGAAGTGAAGCGGCTTGGCAAGACCCGCTCCCTTGGTTTCGATACGCTCTCCGCTACGCTACGAGCTACTCAACCAGCGGTCGCTAGTCAAGGATTACCCTAAAGACTTTTGGGAGGCGCCTCTAGTCGCTTGTACTGAGCTTGTCGAAGTGAAGGGTTCGTGGCAGATTCCTCACCTTGACCACTCTCCAACCTCCAACCTCCAACCTCCAACCTCCAACCTCAGTCATACGGCTGATCCTCCAACTCGTCCGCCATCAGCGCATGGCGGATGACGAAGTAGCCTTTCACCGTGACGTCGTTCTTGTGAAGCCCCTTGATCACTTCCTTGTACAGCCCGCCCCAGGTCGTACCGCCCCAGTCCACCTCGGCGGCCAGCTCTTCCACGTCCGCACCCGAATACGGCGGCAGCTCGGTCAGCTCCAACTTGATGCGACGCCGGATCTCCGGGACCTCCCACAGATACGGGTCCACGGCGTCGAAGTCAATCTCGTTGAACTTGACGTCCAGGTTGTCGTGATCCGGCTGATACTTGTGCTTGAAGGGGTTCAGCGGGTCCTGGGGGTCAATGGTGATCGAGAAATCGAGCAGCCCCGACGTGTCCCCGAAGTCCACCGTGCCGCTGCGGACGAGCGGCCCCTCGATGCTGAAGGCCGCCGAACTGACCCTCGGCCCGTCCTCCACCTCGTAGTAGGGCAGCAACTCGGTGCGGCCATCCTCATCCACGCGGAGTATCAGCCGGAAGGTGAAGTCGCTGCCCCGCCCGTCCTCGAACCGCGTCGGCGCCCCGACCACGATCTCGCCGCAGGCGATCCCCTGGCCGGCCTCGCCGCCGCCACCCTGCTCTTCAACGTAGATCACATACTCGGATGAGCCACCCAGCAGTTGATCATCAACCGTGTAACCCTGGTTGAGCGCCGCGCTGTTCAGCTCCGTCTCCAGGACACCGTTCACGACCGGGTCGAGGTCTCGCCGCTTCTCCAGGCGATCAGCGCACACGCCGGTCCACAGCGAGGCGTCGTAAGTGGTCACATAACCGAAGTTCAACTCGGGCTCGACGCGATTGTCGGCGGCGTCGTAGCGCGGGAAATCATCGTCTATCGTCCCGTCGTCGTACTCGATGCGCGTGACACCATCCTCGTCAACGGTCACCTCCACCGGCCAGATGTTGTCCTCGTGGTCCGGCTCCGGCGCATCCATCTCCTCCACCGGCGGCGTCACGTCGAAGTCGGCGGTGTAGCCAGTTGGCGGCTGCTGATCGAGTGTCAGCGCATAGGTATCCGGGTCCAGCCCTTCGAACAGGTAGGATCCATCATCGGCCGTCACCGTATGGGTCGTCACCACGCCGGAGGTCAGCGTCACGGTCACGCCCTCGAAGGCCCCATCGGACGCGTCCGGCTGGCCGTTCTGGTTCGTGTCTTCGTATACGTAGCCGCTAATATACGGCGCGGTCCCCGTGATCACCTGCGGGACCACCGTGTCTTCTAGCTCTGGGAACGCCAGCGTGACCGTCATCGCCACCGACGCCGTGTTGCCGGAGGGGATTTCGATCAGCTCGTCCGCCCCTCGGATCCCCGATTCATCGCGCTGCCGCAGCTCAATGGTCAACGCGCCGCCCTCGACGTCCGTAGCGCCCAGGCGGGCCGGGCTCACATCGTTGACGACCACGTCCCCGATCCACAAGCCGGCCAGCGAGCCGCTCTCCGCCGACACCGGGATCAGCCACCGCGTCCCCAGATCCGCGGAGGCCAGCTCGATCAGCGCCTCCCCGTCCGCCATCTGCTCGGTGGAGAGCACCTGGAATTCCAGCACCTCCGCGTCGCCGGCGGTGAGCGTGATCTCGACCGCGTTCGCCTTGAGATCCACCGTGATGGGCTCGGTCAACCGAAGCGCCACCTCGGCATCCGCCCCGCCGACGAGTGTAACGGTGACGATCACGTCGTCCGAGGACAGGTTTTCGATAGTCAGGTCGTTCTGCCTCCCGGCCAGGCCGGGCAAGAACTGAAGGCCGTCCCCGATGACGTCCACGATATTCAGCGGCGCGGTGTAGTCGTCTGGCGCGTCCGGCTCCTGATCGTCGTAGTACACCAGGTACGCCTGGCTATGATTCAGCGTGTCGGTGTCGGCGAGCACCGCGCCCCAGCGGCCGTCGCTGCCCAGGGCACGCACCTCGGTGACCGGTGACGGATCGCCATCCAGGTTCTTGAAGAACGTCGCCACCGTTGGCGCAGAGTCGGGATTGATCGGGAAACCGGCCAGATTGTACGACCCCTTGAGCCAGCGGTGATTCCGCACCACTGGCGGCCCCGATACCACCAGGTCCACCGATCCGCCCAGCTCGTCATCCAGTTTCACCAGATAGCCCGTGTTGGCGTGCAGGCTCAGCAGGTCGGTCAGGAATTCGCGCGAGACGCCGTCCGGCCCCAGGCTCGTCTCGGGGAAGTAGTGCTTCCAGCCGGGCTCGTCCCACAGCCCCTCGGCGGGGTCAATGATGTAGTCCATCGTGGACTGCGGCACGTTCCACCTCCAGACGCTCTCCAGGCAGGCATCGCAGGCCAGGTCGCCAAAGACCGCCTCAATGGTTGATTGCTCGTTAAGGGCCACGCTGTACACATTGAGCACGCTCTCTTCATTTTCAACTTCTTTGAAGATGGCGTACGATATCAGCTCCTCAGCATCGTATATCACCCAATAGTCGTCCTCTGGCTTGGTCACGGAGATGCGGTCAGAGAATAAGATACCCTGGTTTTCGAATTCCTGTCGAAGGTCGTCCGGAAGCAGGCCCTCATCCAGATCGTCCTCGAGCTCGGACGACCACCCTGCGCTGAACAACAACCCGACGCCAACCAGGGGCGAGGCGTTGATGGGCTCGACCTCGAGGTAGATCGTGTTCCAGCCAGCCGATAGCGTGAACGTCTGGGTGACCACCTGGCCGGCGGCAACGACGTTGCTATTGCCAAGCGGCAGCACCGCCACAGGTCGCGTCTCGGACCGCGTGTGATCCGCCTTTAGCGCAACTGTGCCCTCTGCTCCCTCAATCGGCCTCATCCAGGTTCGGAGACTGAAAAGGGCCATCGCCATGATGACAAGAACGATACCCAGCTTTGCTGTCGTGTGTTTATTCATCGTATGCACTCCTTTTTAGAGTTTTGCTATCGGACACCTTAATTTTTATTTTTTCGTGTTAATTCGTGCAACTTGTCCTGAGCCTAGTCGCTTGTACTGAGCTTGTCGAAGTGAAGGGTTCGTGGCAGATTTTTCACCTTCTCGGAAGTGGAAACGGCGACCACGCGAAATCCCAAAGAACCGACATTCGATCTGTAGTTATCTACGGAGAACAGAGCTCTCCCCAGTGAGCCACCACCAGCATGATGTCCACGACGTCAATATCGCCGTCGCCATTGAGGTCGCAGTGCGCGTCATAACATTCATCCTCCTCAAGCTGGCAGCTCCATTTGCCGGCCACCATCATGACGTCCGCCACATCCACGTCGCAGTCGCAGTCCAGGTCGCCCGTGAGGTTGGTCCCGACCGTGACTTGCCCGTTCTCCGCCGACACGCTGATCGGAATTGCATCCGGGTCGGTGAAGGTCAAGACCTCCACCTCCAGCGTGCTGGTGATGTTGCAAGGTTCCCCGACCACTGCCCACGTGATATCGGTGAGGTTGAGCGGGACTTCCTCCGTTGCGCTCAGCCCCTCTATTGAGAGCACGTTAAAGCGCACCGCATCCGGCACGCCGTCGTCGTCGCGATCGAACTCCTGGTTGCACATCCCGAGGTCGAACTCAGGGTTACGCTGGCACCCAGCGACCGAGAGCACTGCCGGGTCGTAGCCGACCATGACCGTCGCCGCACCCAGGTTTTGCACCCCGATGGCCTCGACTGGCAGCGTGACCGTTCCGCCGGGTGGCAGGATCACCCCGCTGCCCGCGCGGACCACGGCGCCATCGGACGCTGGCTCCTGGGCCGCAATCATGGTAACCGAAATCAGCACCGATGCGAGCAGCAGCAACGCCAGGACAAGCATATGTGAACGCTTCATGGGTTTCTTCCTTCGCTGCTGACCTGCCATACGACAGACCATTTCACGCAGACCTGGGTATAAAAAAGCGCGGCAACTATCAGGGCATACTATACCCTGATCCGTTGCCGCTCTGGGTGTTGCAAGATATCGTTCGAACGTTAGAGCCGGTATAACAGCGACGGCATACCATCTGGGACTCCTATACTTTGGATGAGCAAAGGACTGGTCCTGAAAATTCCATGCCACTATATCACTAGTTCCGTCAAATGTCAAGCTTGTGTATTCATCTGTAATTCTAATCAGGCTTCCAGCGCAAACTCGGATGCCTGGCCGCTCTGACCTCGTCCAGGCGAGTGACGGGGGCGGTGTAAGGTGCTTTGTGCAGGAGGTCGGGGTTCTCCTGGGCTTCCTCGGCGATCTGGAGCATGGCCTGCCTCGGCCCCGTCCTGCACTAGTCCCAGCGGCGGGACGTCGAGCCCGGCACCTTCCAACCGGAGTTGCAGGCGGGCGTAGTCGGGCAAGGCCACCTCGCCCTCAATGCGCATGTCCAGCCGCTGGTCCGTCTGCCCGATCATGCTGGGCAGCGGCCGGGGGATGAGCGTTTGCTCGACGTCAGCGACGAAGTCATAGGCGCCGACGTTGCGGGCGCGCTCCCATGCCTCTTCCAGGGGGGCGGGCTGCACCGCAGACGTGACGGCGGGGTAGGCAAGCAGTGCCAGGGCGAGCACACACAGGACGATAAACAGCGGATTGGGAGAACGCGAGCGTTTCATGACTTCTCTCCTTTTACCCTATATCAGCCCGATTGAGACAACTCGTCCAGGATGCGCCCGGCCATACCGGGACTGATGATGGACCCGCCGCGAGCGACGGTGCGGATGGCCTCAACAAGTTCAGGCGGCCAACTCCGCCCTCCGGCCAGGTAGCCCCAGGCACCTTCTCTCAACACCTCCAACGCCAGGTGTTCCTGGTCGTCGCTGTGACTCAACACGATGACCTTGCTGTGGGGATAACGGGCGCGGAGACGCGTCACGGCCTGCAGGTCGTCCAGGCCGAGCGTCCCTACGCCCAACAGGACCACGTCGGGCTGCCGTTTGCCGGTCAGGGTGAACGCCTCCGGCTCGCCTTGCGCCTCGCCCACGACGGTGATATCGGTGGCGTCAGCAAGCCAGGCGCGCATTACCTGACGATCCGGTGCGTTCCGCGCCACAATCAAGAGCTTGATACGATGGTCCATACTTCCCCCTACCTAATCATAGTACACATTGTCCCGACCGGCAAGATGGAAAACTACCTGTTTTTGAGGTAAAAAATATCCCCTTGCGGGGGTAGGTTTCTACTCCGGTTCCAGTTTCGCCCAGCCACGGCGCAATGCCAATAACGCGGCCTGGGTGCGGCTGTTGACGTGGAGCTTCTGGTAGATGTTGCTCAGGCGGTTGGAGACGGTGCTCTCCGCCAGATGAAGTCGTGCGGCTATCTCTTTGTTGCTTGCGCCCTGCGCCACCAGGCGCAACGCGTCCATCTCTCCCTGGGTCAGCCTTTCCACGTCGCCCGCCTCGGCCGCCGCCTGGCCGAGACGGCGAAACTCGTCCAGCAGTTTGGTCGCCAGGCCTGGGTTGATGAGCGCCTCGCCACGATGAACGGCGCGGATGGCCTCCAGCAGTTCCCGTTCGTCAACGTCCTTGAGCAGGTAGCCCCGCGCACCAGCTTTGATGGCCTCGAAGACGTAGCGGTCCCGCCGGTAGATAGTGAGCATGATCACCTGTATCGAGGGATCGTTTTCCATAATGCAACGGGTCGCCTCCACGCCGTCCAGGATGGGCATGTTAATGTCCATCAGGATCACATCGGGCCGGCAGCGCCGCGCCAGTTCCACGGCCTCCTGCCCGTCCTCGGCCTCCCCCACCACCTCGAAATCGCCCGCGCTCTCACAAGCCTGGCGCAGGCCCAGGCGAAAGAGTCGGTGGTCGTCGGCAATCAGCACGCGGATAGTTGTCATATTGAACTCCTTGAAGCCCGAAATTCTGGACGCAGATTAACGCTGATCCACGCTGATTTTTCTTCTCTCATCTGCGAAAACCTGCGTCCAAGCATCTGCGTCCTACTACCAGTTACTCCGTTTTATTCTAAATCCGTTGTTGTGTTCCCAACCAAAGGCAGCGTCACCTGGATCTCGGTCCCGCCGGGCTGGCTGCGCAGGGTAAGGGTTCCTCCCAGGCTCTCGACGCGCTCGCGCATCTGCGTCAGCCCCAGGTGGCCACGGCGCACGGCCTGTTTCAGGAGCGCCGGGTCGAAGCCCACACCGTCGTCCCGAACCCTCAAGGTCACCGCGCTGGACGTCTCCAGGTGCAGTTCGACCCACACGGCGCTGGCCTGGGCGTGTTTGCCCGCGTTGTGCAGCGCTTCCTGGATGATGCGGAAGAGCGTCGCTTCCATCGTCCGGGGCAGACGCTCCCGTGGCCCGGCGATGCGCAGGTCAACGTGCACCTGGTATTGTTCGCCAAAGTCCTCGGCGAACTGACGAAGCGCGGCATAAAAGCCCAGTTTATCGAGCATTACCGGGCGCAAAGCGAAGATAACGCGCCGCACGTCGCGGATATTTTCGCTCAAAAGCGCCCGCGCGGCGTCCAGTTCGGCCTGCAGTTGGGTCGGGTTGCGCTCCACCAACCTGTGCCAGCGGCTCAGTCTCAAGCGCAGTGCCGCCAGGTCTTGTGCCAGCCCGTCGTGCAATTCCCGCGCCAACCGCTCGCGGTCCTCCAACACGGCCAACGTCTGTCGTTGCGCCAGCAGTTGGGTCTGGCTGCGTTTGAGCTCGGTGACGTCGTGCAGGACGATCAAGCGGCCCGTGGGGCGACCACGCCTGCCGGTCAGGGCCGAAGCGCGCAAGTTGTAGTGCCGCTGTGCGTCCCCGGCGCCCAGAGTGGACTCGGCGTGGGCCACCGCCGGGTCGTGGCAAAGTTGGAGCAAATCAGGCCAGGCGCCGAAGACCTGCGTGGCTTGCTGGCCGACCGCCTGGGAGGCCGTCCGGCCGAGGGCTTCCTGGGCAGCCGGATTGAGGTCCACGACCCGGTTCTGTGCATCCAGCACGATCACGCCGTCGTCCATGCTCTCGATGACCGTGGCCCAGGCGACTGGCACGACATCGAACAGCCGGTAGCGAAAGAGACCCCAGGCCACCACGCCACCGGACAGGCAAAGAACAGCGGGCGCCACATCGTGGCGGGGGATGGGGCTGAAGCCAAAGTTGTACAAGGCATTCCATACTACCGGCAAGAGGGTTCCGACCAGTAAAACCAGGGTCTGTCTGCGATACAGGGGCGACGCACGCAGTGCTTCAATCAATAAGTAGATGATGAGCAGGAGCAAGAGGTAGGTATACGCCGCGTGAACCCAGAACCACGGTCCAAAGGTCTTGCCTATCACGGGGAACGGGCCGGCAGTGTCCAGGAAGAAGTTGCGCCGGACCAGGCCGTGGAGATCATCAGTCCAGACCAGCACCACTGTGATGAGGGGTTCAATAGCTAGCCAGGCAAGTCGGCGGCGGGTCAGCCACTTATCTCGACCGGTGTATTCGAGTGCCAGGGCCAGCCATGCCACGGGCAGAGTAACGTAACACAGGTACTGGACGTTGGCCCAAAAGAGCTTGGTGGGCAGGTCTGTGCCCGCCATTTCCAGCGCATTTGCCAACGACCATATCACTGCCACCAGCATGAGGATGGCGAAGGGGGTGGCGCCGGGCACGGTACGCTGTCGCCAGGCGTGAATTCCCAGCGCCGCTGTGACCATCGCTGATGCAAACAAGATCCAGATGTAGGGAATGTACTGGAAGTGCATTGTTACCCCTCAGTATCTTTAGGGAGGAGGCCCTCTGGCTACGCTCATCACTATCTTTGCACTCACAGCGGCGGGTCAGGGGTCGAGCAGGCATGGACCTGGGCTGCGGTGACGCCTGAGGTGAAGAATAAAGCCAGATACCTGAACTTACGGGAGCGCTTCATGATCTTCCCCCTTCTTCTTGCTCTCTACCGGCCCGAGTCAACGGTCCAACCTGCGACAGACTATTTCACGTAGACCTGGGTAAAACAAACGAGCGGCAACCACCAGGGTATACACAACTTCTCTATTCTACCTTGATCTTGGTGGCTTTCCTCTTTTTGGGTTCAGGTTTTTCTTCGGCGCGTTCGATGGCCGCATCGAGCAGGCTACGCATGGCCAACAGCATCTCCCGATGAGCGGCTTGAGTGTGTTGGCGGAATTCCTCGGGCAAGTGCGGCGACAGCTTCTTGTAGCATCCCCTGAAGCCCTTGATGCCCTCAGCCAGCCAGTCCTCGAAAGCGAACTCCTTAGCGTGAACGCCTTCTTCTGCCATGCTTCTCACCTCCCAGTGATGGGTAACGAGTCAACGAGTAATGAGGAACTCTTTGTTGGCAAGGTAATTATGCTATGATCTGTTCCAGCGGTCAAAGACTCCCCGCCCTTTCCGCTGCCTCCAGCACCTGCTCTACGGTGATGTTTCGCACGCAGGGGTGCTGGTGCAACTCGGCGGGGGCGTAGTCGAGGTGGTTGCAGGGAATGCAGTCCATCTCCGAGGTGACGACGATGTTATGGGCTGGGTCGCCCCAGGGACCGAAGGCGCGGCTGTCCACAGGGCCGAAGAGATGCACCGTCGGAGTGCCCAGGGCCACGGCCAGGTGTAGAGGCCCGCTGTCCACTCCGAGCACAAGTCGGCAGCGAGCCATGATGGCTGCCAGCCCTCCCAAACTCGTCTCCCCAGCGGCTACGATGGGCTTGGTGGTCATCTGTTCGGCGATGGCTTTGCACAAGGGTGATTCCTCCGCCGAACCGGTCAGAATGACCCTGGCTCCGTACCGTTGAGCCAGGGCATCAGCCGCCTGAGTCCACGCCTGGTTTCTCCACAGCTTGACCGGTGCTCCGGCCCCAGGATGAATACCGATCAGCAAATCGCCATCCCCGACACCGTGTCCTGCCAAGTAGTCTTCAGCGAACTCCTCATCTTCAGCGGTCAAGTGAAACTCCAACGGCCAACGTCCAACCCGCGATCCTTCGGCCAACCCTTCGATTACACTCAGGGCATGGCTCAGGACAGGCCTGCAACCCGAAACCCGAAACTCGAAACTCGAAACTCTCTCCACCAAAGCCAGATTCTGCTCCACCTCATGTCGCTCGGATGAATAGGGGACGACGTCGGTCAGAAAAGGCCGCACCTCGGCGACGTCGTAGCCCACTCGGTGGGGGATGCCGGCCAGATAAGCCAGCAATGCCCCCCACCAGTGGTCGAAGCGGAGAACGATGGCTAGGTCAAAGCCTTCTCGCCTCAACCGTCTGGCATATCGGAAGAGGGTGACATAAGGTTCGAGCGCGGATCGCTTCTCCTGCCGGGTGAAGCCGGGGAAGGGGCAGAGGGCGATTTCGTCAATGTGGGGATTGTTTTCGATGACGGCTTTTGACCAGGGGCCGACCAGGTAGGTGATGCGAGCTTGGGGGAAGGCTTCTCGCAGCAGCCTGATGGCGGGGGTGGTGAAAAGGAGATCGCCCAGGTGGTCGGGGCGGATGAGGACGATACGGTCAACGGATGGGGAACGGACTTCGTCGTGAGCGCTCAGTCGAACGATAAGCGGATGACGCCTTCGCAGCTTCAGGGGCCAGGTTAGATAGGGGATGAGGCGCAGGAGGAGCAGACGGATTCGTTGGCGTGGTGTCCTCGTATGGAGGTTGGACTCCCTGTCTTGTGATCCGATTTCCAATTTCTAACCTCCAACCTCCAGCTTCGCATAGATCCGCTCTAACCTGGGGACGATGAGGCGCCAATCGTACCGCTCCTCGACGAAGCGCCGGCCCGCCTGGCCCAACCTTTCCCGCCGTGGGACATCGTCAAGAAGCTCGATCACCCGCCGGGCGAACTCTTGTGGGCTATCGGCTATGGACAACTCTTGACCGGGCACAAGCCCCTCGAAGCCCTCGCAGCCCAGCGAAGTGGAGACGATGGGTTTGCTCATGGCCATGGCCTCCAGCACTTTGAGGCGGGTGCCGCCTCCTATGCGCAAGGGCACCACGTAAACACTGGCGCCGGTGATGTAAGGACGCACATCGTCCACGTAGCCGGTGACGGTCACCGCTGGATCGTCGGCCAAGCGCAGAACGCGGCGATGGGGGCTCTGGCCGACGATGTAAAAACTCACGTCGGTCATTTCCCTTCGCACCAGAGGCAACACTTCCTGGCAGAACCAGAGGACGGCGTCCACATTGGGGCGAAAATCCATCTTGCCTGTGAAAACCAGTGAGCGAGGGGGGAGTGGCGAGGGCTGGATGTCAGCGGAAGTGTAGTAATCTACGTCAACGGCATTGGGGACGACGGTCACATTGAGGCCCGGTACCAGTCGTTGCAGTGCCACCTTATCGGTCTCGGAGACGGCCACCACCCCATCGGCCAACTGGCAGATCATGGCTTCGTAACGGCTGAGTTTCTTCCACTGGATGAGGGAGTAAATGGCCGCGACCCAACGCCTGGGTTGTCGAACGTCGGTCTCGAAGGCTCGCTGTTGCAGCACGTACTCGGCGTTATGATCATCGAAAATGGAGGTTGGAGGTTCAGCCTTGTGATCCAATTTCCAATTTCTAACTTCCAGCATCCAGTATCGCGCCATCTCAATGCCTTCGATCTGTACCACATCGAAGGGCACTCGCCGCAGCGTGGCGGCTAGCCTGGCCTGGAACTCCGCCGATGGCAGGCGCAGGGCCATGTCGGGCAGGGGGGAGAGGAACAGCGACAGGAAGCGTTTCAGCGGGGAACGGCGTGGGGCGGGGATGCCTTCGATGCGGCGACAGTGTTGGTGCAGCGGAGTTGCCCTGGCGATTTCATCTTGCGAGCGCACAAAGGAAAGCAGGTGGATCTCGTGGCGCGGGGCCAGGTTGGCCATGATGTTGTAGTTTCTTATGGTTGTGCCCTGGTGGGGAGGGTAGGGGAGCTGGGGGGTAAGAAACAGTATCTGCATCTCTCAGTCGCTCTGGCCGACGCGAAGGTAGAGCTCCAGCGTCTCCAGCGCGGTTTTCTCCCAGGAGAAGCACTGGGCCCGCTTGAGCCCTTTGGCGATCAACTCGGCTCGCAGGGCCTCGTCGGTCAAGACCCGCCAGATGGCCACGGTTAGCTCCAACACATCCTCAGGGTCAACCAGGAGTCCGGCATCACCTACTACCTCAGGCAGTGATGAGACGTTGGAGACCACCACCGGCGTGCCACAGGCCATGGCTTCCAGGGGCGGCAAGCCGAAGCCCTCGTAGAAGGACGGCTGCACCAGGAGTTGGGCGGTGTTGTAGAGGTGGAGCAAATCCTCGACGGGCACCCGGCCCAGGAAGAGGACATCGCTGGTTAGCTTGAGTTCGTCCACGAGGGTGAAGACTTCCTCGGATAGCCAACCGCGCCGGCCCACTACCGCCAGTTTCGCGTCTGCCTTGTAGCTGTCCAGCAATTGTCGGTAAGCCTTCAGAAGCGTGGGCAGGTTCTTGCGCGGCTCGATGGTGCTTACGAAGAGGATGAAATCGCCTGTGATGTGATATTTGCTCTTAGTTTGCTCCAGGATTTCCCGGTCGTTGACAGGCCGATAGATGGGGTCGGCCGATTCGTAGATGACGGTGATCTTGTGCTCTGGCGCGCCCAGCAGGCGGATGGTGTCTTGCTTGGTGCTTTCGGAGACGGCGATGATGTGGTCGGTGCGTTTCACCGCTTGATCAATCTGGCCGTAGTAACGCGCACTTTCCTTGGTGAGGAAGTGGGGATACAAGAGGAACGCAAGGTCATGGATGGTGATGATGGATTTGCAGTTGCGGCGAAAAGGGGGTATGAAATCGGGGCTGTGCAGGACGTCCAATCCGAGGCCTGAGATCTCCACTGGCAGGGCAACCTGCTCTAAGCGATGATGACTTGGTGTCCAGAGAGACACTCGCTTGAAATTGGGCTTATCAACAATGAGGTGCTTGTCTTTACGGCTCTGTAGGATGATGAACTCATTTTCTCGGTCGCGAGGTTTTCCGCCGCTCTCGGCAAGTCCTTGAATCAAGCGAAGGGTGTACTGACTGATCCCTGCTTGACTGTAATAGACCAACCGCGCGTCAATGCCAATGCGCATTAATTATGGCTCTCCTGGCTCTTGGCTAGGGCAACCGCAAGGGATTGCCCCTACTTGAGCGACCCTTCCATCTCCAGCAGACGACGCTTGAGGTCCAAACCGCCCCCAAAGCCGCGTAAATTCCCGTCGCTGCCTATCACCCGGTGACAGGGCACCACGATAGGCACAGGGTTAGTAGCCATGGCCCGTCCGACAGCTCGGGCTGCGCCTGGGGAGCCGGCCTGGCGGGCTATCTGGCTGTAGGAGCGCGTCTCTCCATAAGGAATATTCCGCACAACTGACCAAACCTGGCATTGGAAAGCTGTTGCACCGCTCAGGTCCAAAGCCTCGTCGAAGAGAACTCGCTGGCCGTCGAAATATTGCTGCAACTTCGCCTTCAGGCCGTCAAGTCTTGGGTCATCGTGGGGCTGCCCTCCCCAGCGTTCGAGCAGCGGCTTCAAGGCCATCTCCTGGGTGGGCTCTGGCAGGGTGAGGGACAGGAGCCCGCTGGGGGAACTGGCTATCCCCACCCAACCACAGGCCGTCTGGCACGAATCTATGGCCACTTTGACTTCTTCTTTGCTCATTACTAATTCTGACCTCCTCGGGCTCGGTGTTCGCACCTTAATTATAGTTATTATGCCTTGCCTGTCAAGGTCTGATCATCAGACTTGGCGGCAATCGGCGGTGTAGATGCGGTTTTGCCAAATGGCGATTTAAGCGGTATAATTAGCGTAACTTCGCGGAAGGAGATGACTTATGCCGAGGGAGACTTTCGACGAACAGATCGGCGAGCTGCAGGAAGATCTCTTGGCCATGGGCGAGTTGGTGGATAAGGCCATAGAGCGCTCGATCCAGTCTCTGGCCAATCGTGACTTGGAGCTGGCGCAGCAGATCGTTGATGAAGATGTCCTGATCAATCAGGCTCAGAGCGATCTGGAGGAAAGATGCCTGGTTCTGATCGCAACCCAGCAGCCCTTGGCCAGCGATTTGCGGATCATCCTCGCTGTCTCCAACATCGCCGTTGAGATGGAGCGCATGGGGGATTACGCCAAGGGGATCGCCAAGATCACTCTCATGATTGGTGATCAGCCCCCCTTGAAGCCCCTGATTGACATCCCTCGCATGGCCGAGAAGGGGCGCCAGCTCCTTCACCAGCAGTTGGACGCTTTCATCCGTCGCGACCCCGACACAGCTCGGCACCTCGGCACCGACGACGATGAGGTGGACGCCTTATACGATCAGGTATACCGCGAACTCATGTTCTTCATGACGCAGGATCCCAAAACCATCACCCGGGCCACGCATTTGCTTTGGGTGGCCCACAACCTGGAGCGCATCGCCGATCGCACAACCAACATCGGCGAACGAGTGGTCTTTCTGGTCACGGGCCGGGTGGAAGAACTGAATACGTAAGGTGCAACGCACCTCGAAAGTGCGTTGCACCTGGCTAGTCAATCATCAATTGGAGGTGGAACATGAACTTGAACCAACTTAGTCAGATGGTCACCTGGCTGGACGAGGAGCGCCGGCGCGATAAGACCGACTTGGGCAAACTCCAACAGCGGGTGGAGAGCCAGTCCGCGGAGATTGCGGAGCAGGCCAGGAGGATACAGGAACAGGAGGGGAGGGTGGCGCGCACTCGGGCCCAACTGACCAAGTTCCCCCAGCTTGAGAAGGCCCTCGACCAACTTCGGGCTGAACTCGTGCTGCTCATAGAGCGATACGATGAGCAACATCGAAAGGCCGCGGTGGATGCACAACGAGTGAGGCTGGTGGAACGGGACAGCCAGACCCGCGCTCTGGGGGAGATCAAGAAGGAGTTGCAAAAGCTGCCTCGCCACGAGGAGGAGCTGCAACAGCGACGGGCTGAGGACCAGCGCTTGGGGGAGGGTCTCTTGAGCTTGCAGCAGCGGGTAGCCGACTTCGGTAGAGACCTCGAGAACCGAACGCGGAATTTGCCATATCTCGAAGAGCGCCCCCAGCAGAATGCCAAACGGATAGCCGAGCTTCAGGAGGAGACGCCGGAGTTGTTCAGAAGGACTGACGCCCAGTCCACGAAATTACAACTATTGGAGGAGTTGGTCAGGAAAAGTGAACACCGGATAGGGGAGCTGGACTTGCAGGGGATCGAATTAAAGCAAGAGCAGCAGGAGTTCTTCGAGTCCCTCAGGCTCGCTGATCGAGACCGCGAGAGGCTGATGGGTGAGTGGACCGAACAGATGGAAGAGCAGCGCCAGAAGATGGAGAAGTACGACGTTCAGATGCGGCAAGCTGCGGAGCTGTATGAAAAGAACAAACGAGCTTTAGCGGCCTCGGAGAAATTCGAGGAGCGTCTGAAGCAGAGTCAAGCCGAGGTGGCAGAGCTGCAGCGTTTGGCGGAGAAACGCCAACGGCATCAACTGGATGAATGGAAGGCTGAGGATGAGAAGCGCTGGAAGAAGAACATACTGGTTTGGGAACAGCACTGGCGCGATCAGGATAGGTGGAACGAAGAGCACACTGCACGGATAGAGCCATTGGAGGAGTTTACCAAAGCGAATCGAGCTCAAATCACGGCCTTGTGGCAGACCTGGCAGGAATATGCTCGCCGCCAGATCGGCGAGATGCAGGAGCGCATCGTGCACGCGGGGGAAAAGGTCGAGAAACTTCGCTGAAGGAGCAGATGCAGCTTGCGAGTAATCGGCACGGCGGGACACGTAGACCACGGCAAATCGAGGCTGGTGGAGGCCCTGACGGGCATTGATCCCGATCGCCTCAAAGAAGAGAAAGAACGGGAGATGACCATTGACCTGGGCTTCGCCTGGCTCACTCTGCCCAGCGGCGAGCCAGTGGGCATCGTTGACGTGCCCGGCCACAGGGATTTCATCGAGAACATGTTGGCTGGCGTGGGCGGCATTGACGCCGCGCTCTTCGTAGTGGCCGCCGACGAAGGGGTTATGCCCCAGACGCGCGAGCACTTGGCCATCTTGGACTTGTTGGGAGTGACGAACGGCGTAGTGGCCCTGACCAAGATGGACCTGGTCGAGGATGAAGAATGGCTGGAGCTCGTTCAACTCGACGTGGCCGAACTGCTGGAGGATACCGCTCTGACCGAGGCCGCTATGGTTCCTGTCTCAGTCAGGACAGGCCAGGGATTGCCGACTTTGCTGGAGGAGTTGGACAGGCTGCTGGAAAACGTGCCGCCCCGCAGCAACCTGGGCCGTCCCCGGCTCCCGATTGATCGCGTATTCACCATCGCTGGTTTCGGCACCGTGGTGACGGGCACGCTGATTGATGGCGACTTGCGAGTCGGTCAGGAGGTGGAGGTTTTGCCCCAGCGGCTGAAGGCGAGGGTGCGTGGCCTCCAGACTCACAAAAAGAAGATCGAACGGGCTGTTCCCGGCAGCCGGGTGGCTATCAATTTGACCGGGGTGAGCAAAGATGAAGTGCAGCGGGGCGATGTGGTGACTATCCCCGGCTGGCTAAAGCCCACCAGGCTAGTAGACGTGCGCCTGCGCTACCTGGCCAGCGCCCCCCGCCCCTTGCGGCACAATATGCCGCTGAAGTTCTTCAGCGGTTCTGCGGAGGTTATGGCCAGGGCGCGGCTTCTGGATAGCGAGGCTATCCCGCCGGGCGGGGAGGGCTGGGTACAGTTGCGGCTGACTGAGCCGGTGGCCCTGGTCAGGGGCGATCGTTTCATCGTCCGCCAGCCCTCGCCTGGTGTCACCGTAGGCGGTGGGCGGGTGATTGACCCCCATCCCCGCCGACGACACCGGCGCTTCCGCTCCGAGGTCATTGCCAGGCTGGCGACCCTGGCCCGCGGCAGCCCGGCGGAGATCCTTCTCCAATCGCTGGAAACCAGCCAGCCCTGTCAGCTCCGCGCGCTGATAAAGCGCAGTGGCCTTGCTACGGAAGAAGCAGGTCACGCTTTGCAGGAGCTTTTGGATATCAAGCAAGCCCTGATCCTCGACAGCAGGATCGAGCAACTATCCAGCACCCAACAACTGGTTGCCAGCAACTCCTACCTCATCTCAGCGTCAGGCTGGGAAAGACTCGCGGACAAATTCATCATCACCTTGCGAGACTATCACCAACGGCACCCGTTGCGCCAGGGCATGCCCCGTGAAGAACTCAAGAGCCAGTTGAGATTATCCACCAAAATCTTGAACGAAGTGGCAAGCAGGGCTGTGAGCGAGGACAAGCTGGTGGATGAAGAGGCCATCTTGCGCCTCCCGGAACATCGAGTGAAGTTCAGCGCTGACCAGGAGCGCCAGGTACAAGAGCTATTGGCCGCCTTCAGGAAGAACCCCTACATCACACCCTCGGTAGCCGACAGCGAGGCCCTGGTGGGAACAGAAGTACTGAACGCATTGACCCAGCAGGGAAGGTTGGTTCAGGTAAGTGAAGATGTCCTGTTTCTGAGGAAGACCTACGAGGAAATGGTTAGGCGGGTCGTTGAGCACATCGAAGAGGAAGGCGCTATCACGGTGGCTCAGGTGCGCGACATGTTCGCCGCCAGTCGCAAGTATGCCCTGGCGCTGATGGAGCACCTGGACGAACGTAGGGTGACAAGACGGGTGGGAGACGAACGGGTCTTAAGATAGAGAAGAGGGAAACTAGAAAGCCTCCTTATGCTCAGGCGTAAGGAGGCTTTTTGGCGTATCGTACCAATAGGAAAACCCATCCCGGACAAACCGGAATCAAACAAGTTTCAAGCTGCATAGAAATCATCAAGGTGCCAGGGATTTCAGTCTTTTCCTTGCGCCTCTGGGCTTTTATAGTCAGATTCTTACCGTTTCTACAAGAATTTGACTGTAAAAACACTACAGAAACGCCGAGAAACCTTAAAATTTTAAGGTTTTGATAAATTCCTCATAGCACTATATATAGTATGTCTTATCCAGAAAGACACCAATATATAGTATCATCAATCGCGAGAAATGGCAATTATCCTCGGATGAACCTTAAAATCTTCCGGAGGCACTAGCCAAAAATCAAAAAATGTTGTATAATATAGTGGTAGGAAGTGGAGGATTGTGGGGAGGTATGGTTGAGCGCGGCGATCCGGGCCGTGAAGTGTGGGGGGTGCAATCATGTTTTCGGGCGAATACGAGCACACAGTGGATGACAAGGGGAGATTGATCATCCCCGCCAAATTTCGCTCTGGCTTAGAGGCGGGCTTGTTCGTCACCAGGGGACTGGATGGTTGCCTCTTTGTCTTTCCGCCCGATACGTGGAAGGACTTATCTGAAAAGGTGGCCAACCTCCCCCTTGCTCAAGCTGGCGCTCGCTTATTCAGTCGCATGATATACTCAGGCACCGAGTGTGAGTTGGATAAACAGGGACGGATTCTATTGCCGGCCCCCCTGCGGGCGCACGCCGATATCGAAAGTGGGGTGGTCATTACCGGCGTTAATTCCCGTCTGGAAATCTGGAGCCAGAAGCGCTGGCAGGAAATGACTATCAGGATGGAAGAGGAGAGCAGCTCAATTGCCGAGCAATTAGCCGACTTGGGAATTTAGGATCGCAAGGCGACCTTTCGTCGTTAATTATACCGTAGTTCTGCAAATTTTGCAACTGACTTGTTTAGAGGTAGTGCCAGGCTGTTGCTCGTTATAAGAGGTGCTGGAATTTTGATATAAGCTCCAAGGCTCGTCCCTTCGACAGGCTCAGGGCAGGCCTTGGGCCGCCAAAAACGCACCCGGGGACGGGTGCTAGAGCCTTATATCAAAACTTCAGAAGAGGTAATAAGTTGAGCCATATTCCTGTCCTTTACCAAGAGATCTTGGCTGGGCTTCAAATAAGGCCTGGCGGACGTTACATAGACGGCACAGTGGGGGGCGGGGGACATGCCCGCGGTATCCTCGTGGCCTCCGCACCCGATGGCGAGCTCCTGGGTATAGACGCTGACCCCATGGCTGTAGCTTTAGCCGGTGAACAACTGGCTGAGTTCGCGGGAAGGGTCACTCTGGTTCAGGGCAACTTCGTTGATCTGGAGGAGATTGCCGTGGAGCACGGCTTTGGCTCTGTGGATGGCATCCTCCTCGATTTGGGACTCTCTTCGTTACAGTTGGAGGCCGCGGGGCGGGGTTTTGCCTTTCGATTAGATGGCCCACTGGATATGCGGTTCGACCCTTCCCGGATGACGACGGCGGCTGATTTGGTCAATACTTTGTCCAGGGAGGAATTGGCCAGCATTTTGTTTCGATATGGTGAGGAACCCCAATCGCGGCGCATCGCTAGAGCTATCGCGGCTGAGCGACCTATCAATACCACGGGGGAGTTGGCGGCCCTGGTGGCTGCCTCAGTGGGCCGCCGCAGGAGGATCCATCCGGCCACTCGGACATTCCAGGCTCTGCGCATAGCTGTCAACGAGGAGCTGGAATGTCTGGCCGAAGCCCTACCCCAGGCGTTGAGACTCTTGGGGCCCGGAGGGCGCCTGGCGATTATTTCCTTTCATTCCCTGGAGGATCGCCTGGTAAAGCAATTTTTCCGTAGAGAGGCACGGAATTGTCTGTGTCCGCCGGAAGTGCCCATTTGTATCTGTGGTCATCGAGCTACTTTGGGGATAGTGACCAAGAAGCCCGTCAGGCCCTCGGCTGAGGAGGTGGCGGCCAATCCTCGCAGCCGTAGTGCCAAGCTGCGGATCGCATATCGTTTGTAGCACAAAGGGAGGCCTTTCATGGCTAGCAGTCAAAAGCGCTCTTTGCGCCTGGAGAAGGGGTCTTGGCGGTTGGAAACCAAGGTGACGGCCGGAAGTCTCCTGGTTATAGCGCTATTGGGCTTGCTCAGTTGGCTCTGCCTGTCTCAAGCCAGTAAAGTGTCCAGCGTCAGGTACCGTATCTGGGAAAAAAAGGTGAAGATAGAGCGGCTCCAGCGAGAGAACGCCGAATCGCTGGCTGAGGTCACGGAGCTGATCAGCGTTTCTCGCCTAGAGAACATGGCGCTAGGATTAGGCTACGGCCCTGCTGAGGTGCGTCGGTATTTGGACGTACCTGGTTACCCTGGCGGCGTATCGGGAGGCGGATTGGCTGCAGCGCCCGGGCCGGATGAAAGCGCCGTTGCAGTTAGTCCTGTAGGTGCTAACTACAGGGTTGCCCCGGAAGAATCTGGGGGTCTTGAGGGGAGTGGCGTGGCGCGGTGGTGGAAGAAGGTGGTTTCTCAATTCGTAGCCTGGACGGGGACGCAACCCTGATGATAGTCAGAGGAAGGATAGCTTCTAAGGACGACGAAAGCAGTGAATCGAAGGAAAAGGTTTTTCGGCGCCTTGCCTTTCTGATCGCTATCCTCACCGGCTTGGTGCTGGTCATCGCTGTTCGACTTTTCTATTTACAGATCATTGAAGGGGTTTTTGGTGACGACGCGCCGCCTCCCCCTCCAAACTATATGCCGGAGGTTGCTTCTCATCGGGGGTTGATCCTTGATCGCCGTGGCTATATTCTGGCCCTAAATACATTTGAGTACGACGTATCCGCTTCTCCAGGTGTAATAACGGATACTCAGTATGTGGCAGACCATCTGTCGCCAATCCTTGGTCTACCACCTGACGAGCTGGTTTCACTCCTGGATTCCAAGAAGCCTTACGCTCTCCTGAAGAAGCGCCTCTCGCAGGAGGTGGCCGACGCCATTACTTCGTTGGATCTCGAGGGCATCAATCTGAAACCCAATGCTCTGAATGCATCTGAGTACGACCTATCTGCGTCTCCAGACGTGATAACCGACACTCAGCATGTGGCGGACCGTCTGTCGCCAATCCTGGGTCTATCGCCTGACGAGCTGGTTTCACTCCTGGATTCCAAGAAGCTTTACGCTCTCTTGAAAAATCGTGTCTCGCAAGAAGCGGCCGACGCCATTGCCGCATTCAATTTTCGGGGCATCAATCTGAAGTCCCATCTCCGCCGCAGGTACCCAAATGGAGATTTGGCGGCCCACCTTTTGGGCTTTGTTACTTATGAACTCACGGGTACTTATGGTGTGGAGGGATTCTATGATCTTCTTTTGAAAGGCACTGACGCCGCACCTGATCCTATCGAAGGAGGGATGGCTTATTATCAGGGCGAAACTGTACCCATTGCCTTTCAACAACGAGCCCTGCCGCAAGATGGTACCCATCTGGTGCTTACTCTAGATAGGAACATCCAGTATTTGGTGGAACAGGAACTGGCAAAGGCGGTGGAGCAATACCAGGCTGATAGTGGTACTATTATCGTTATGGTTCCGCAGACGGGTGCTATCTTGGCCATGGCTAACTATCCATCGTATGATCCAACCCGTTTCTATGAAGCCCTGGAACTACACACCAACCCTGCGGTGAGCCACCAATACGAGCCTGGTTCTGTCTTCAAGATCATTACCATGGCCGCGGGTCTTGATGCGGGAATCATCACGCCTGATAGCACTTTCTACGATAGCGGCGAAATAAAAGTGGGAGGGGCCGTTATCAAGAATCCCGACCGTCTTGCCCATGGCCTGGTCACTATGACAGACATCCTGGCATATTCCCTGAACGTGGGGGTTGCCTACGTCAGCACCTCCCTGGGTGAAGAAACGTTCTATGCTTACTTGAAGAGTTTTGGCTGCGGGCATCCCACGGGCGTTGATTTGGATGGCGAGGTGGCTGGGACCCTCAAGGAGCCAGGTAGCGAAGATTGGTATAGGTCCGATTTGGGTACTAATTCCTTTGGGCAGGGGATAGCTGTGACTCCTTTGCAGATGATCACGGCAGTGGCGGCGGTGGCCAACCACGGTGTTCTTATGAAGCCCTACGTGGTAGAGCAGATCGTTCTTGGAAGTGGTAACGGCGATGACCAGGGCGTGATCGTCACTCAGCCCACTGTCGTGCGGCAGGTCGTTTCCGCCCAGACGGCCGAGCAACTGACGGACATGTTGGTGGAAGCCGTGGAGCGAGGAGCGGAGTTAGCCACTGTGCCAGGTTACGACGTGGCTGGAAAGACGGGAACGGCTCAGATACCCGTTGGCGATCACTACGATCCGGAGTTGACTATCGCCTCGTTCGTGGGCTACGCTCCGGCCGATGATCCCCAATTTATCGTCCTGGTCAAAATAGACAAGCCACGGTTGGATCCGTGGGGGGCGGAGGTGGCGGCCCCCGTTTTCAGGATTATCGCCGAGCAACTGTTCGTGCTGCTGGATGTCCCGCCCGACGGCGTAAGATTGGCTAGCAGATGATCCGATGCTGACCCTTACTGATTTGGTGGAGGGCCTCACTGGTCAGAGGCCACCCAACCTGGCACTTGTCCTGGACGACAAGTACAGGGAACAGAAACTGACTGACTCGGAAGTGGTAACGGCTGCGGTAATAGACTCGCGCCAGGCGTGCCCTGGCAGCCTGTTCGTGGCCCTGAAAGGCGAGCGTGAAGATGGTCACGATTTCGTCACCGAGGCCTTCCAGCGCGGGGCGATAGCGGCTATCGTGGAGAAAGAAATAGATATTGGATGTTGGATATTAGACATTAGACAGTCGCCATTCCAATCTCCAATCTCCAATCTCCAATATCCAGTTTGTTTTATAGTCGAGGATAGCCTGAAGTCCCTGCAGCAACTGGCCGCTTATTGGCGAGGCAAGCACACTCCTCGGGTGGTGGGCGTCACTGGCAGCATAGGCAAGACCACCGCCAAGGAGATGATCGGCGGGGTTCTCTGTCAGCGTTTTCGCACCTTGAAAAGCGAGGGCAACTACAACAGTGAGACCGGCCTGCCCTTGACGCTCTTGAAGCTGGAGCCGAGCCACCAGCGGGTCGTCTTGGAGATGGGCATGTACGACCTGGGGGAGATCACGGAACTGGCGGCCATCGCCCGTCCCCACATTGGCGTGGTCACCAACGTGGGCCCTTCCCATCTGGAGAAGCTGGGCACCATCGAGCGCATCGCCCAGGCCAAGGCAGAGCTGGTGGAGGCTCTGCCCGACGGCGGAAGACCTCGCTATGGTGTGGCAATCCTCAACGGCGACGACCCTTGGGTGCGCCAGATGGCGGCCAAAACTAAGGCTGAGGTATTTTATTATGGCCTGGACCAAACCTGCGATCTCTGGGCCGACCACATTGAGAGTCAGGGACTGGAAGGCATTCGCTTCCGCTTCCATCACGGGCCTGAGACAATTCATGCCAAGATGCCGATGCTGGGGCGGCATAGCGTGCACACGGCTTTGGCCGCTGCTGCCGTGGGTTTGGTGGAGGGGCAATCGTGGGAGGAGATCATAGATGGATTGCGAGGAGCGGCGCAACTGCGCTTGGTGGTGGTGCCCGGTCTGCGAGGGGCGATTATACTGGACGATACCTACAACGCCAGCCCTACTTCCACCATCGCTGCTCTCAACCTGCTTGAGGAGCTGGACGGACGGAAGATCGCTGTGCTGGGTGATATGCTCGAGCTGGGGGCCTACGAGGAAGAAGGACATCGAAAAGTGGGTCGCCGGGTCCTGGATGTGGCGGCTGTGCTCATCACCGTGGGAGAGCGTGGCCGACTCATCGCTGAGGCAGCTCTGGCCTGGGGCATGGAAGCAGAAAGGGTTATCATAGAGGAGGACAACGATAGCGCCATCGCCTGCCTGCGCGAGATCGTCGGTCCTGGTGACATAATCCTGGTAAAAGGCTCTCGCGGCATGAAGATGGAAGAGATTGTTGCTGCGCTGGCAATATCCAATAGCTGATTGAGATTAGATATTAGAGATTTGATACATGGCTTATGCATTAGCTCTGGGTGCCTTTTCTTTCGTGTTCGCTGTTGTCTGGGGTAGTCCGCTGATCGCCTACCTGAGGAGCTACGGCATCGGCAAGCAGATCCGGTTCGATGGCCCCAGTTCCCACCAGACGAAAACTGGCACTCCGACCATGGGGGGGCTGATGATCTTGATACCCGTCTTTCTCATCGTCTTGGCGGCGGGCTTCGCTGAACTGCTGGTCGGCACTGCTTTAGGTCAGGCGCTGCTGGACAGACTGGGTGTGGCGCGGGTGTTTTTCTTTGGCCGTTCCATTCTGGTGCCGCTGGGGGTTATGCTCGGGTTTGGTTTATTGGGAGGACTCGACGACTGGGCCGGAGTACGTGGCCGTCGTAACGGAGAGGGGATCCTGGCCCGTTGGAAGTTTATCATCCAGTTAGCGCTGGCTACAATAGCAGCTCTCGTCCTTTACTTTGGCCCTCCCGACCTGCATAGCGTAGCCGTCCCTGGGATGGCTGAAAAAGTAGAGATCGGGCTTTGGTGGGCGCCCATCGCCGCGTTCATCATCATCGCTAGTTCCAATGCCGTCAACCTGACCGATGGGTTGGATGGCCTGGCTGGTTCCATCGCTGCCCTCTGTTTTCTCTGCTACGGCATCATCGCCTACTTGCAGGATCAGGGCTGGTTGTTGGCTTTTTGCTTCACTATGGTTGGGGCGATCCTGGCTTTCCTTTGGTACAACGCCTATCCCGCCGATTTGTTCATGGGCGACGTGGGGTCGGAAGCGCTAGGCGCAACCCTGGCGGTGGTGGCTCTGATGACCGGGCAGTGGCTGCTCTTGCCCATCATCGGCGGCGTTTTCGTGGCCGAGACGCTGTCGGTAATCCTTCAGGTGGGCTATTTCAAATTCACCAGGATCAGATACGGCCAGGGCCGGCGCATCTTCAAGATGACGCCCTTGCACCATCACTTTGAGCTCTTAGGCTGGTCCGAGACGCAGGTGACGCAGCGGTTCTGGTTGATGGCCATCATGGCGGCCATGCTGGGTGTGGCCCTCGCGCTGTGGGGCAACCCGCCACCGGCGATGTGAGCGAGGGGCTCATGGACTTCAAAGGGAAGCGGGCGACCATCATCGGGCTGGCGCGGGAGGGAATGGCGCTGGCCAGGTTCCTGGCCGAACGAGGGGCCATCGTTGCGGTCAGTGATCAGAAAAAGGAGGAAGAGCTACAGGAAAACATTGCGAAGCTGAAAGGCTTCCCCATCCATTTTGTGCTTGGTGGCCACCCCCGGCAGATCTTGGACCAGACCGATATCCTTTTCCTTAGCCCCGGCGTGCCGCTGGAGGCTCCCATGGTCGCGGAGGCCAAAAGGCGGGGCATCCCCATCAGCAGCGAGACTAGCCTGTTCACCGAGCTGTGTCCGGCGTCCATTATCGGCATCACCGGCTCCAGCGGCAAGACGACTACCGTGAGCCTGGTGGGCCAGATGCTGAAGGCCAGTGGCTTCTGCACCTGGGTAGGGGGGAACATCGGCCAGCCTCTCATTGGACACCTGGAGGATATCGAGCCAACCGACAAAGTAGTGATGGAGCTGTCGAGCTTCCAACTGGAGATCATGGAGTGGAGCCCGCCCATTGCAGCCATTCTCAACATCACACCCAACCACCTGGATCGTCACCCCTCCATGGAAGCCTATACCCAGACCAAACTCAACATCCTGCGCTTTCAGCGGCCAGGCAACGTAGCTATCTTAGGCCATGACCTAATATCCAATATCCAATACCCAATATCCAATATCCAATCTCGATTTCTGACTTTCAGCTTGAACGAGGAAGTGGAACAGGGAGCATTCCTGCGGGATGGCAAAGCGGCAGCCATCATCCTGAAACTGGGAGATACGGAACAGCGGATTTGCTCCGCCGATGAGATCAAGCTCCTGGGGCGACACAACTTGGAGAACGTCCTGGCTGCCTGCACTATAGCTGCCGTCGCTGGAGCCTATCGGCAGGCTATGGCCGATGTGGCCACCACTTTCGAAGGAGTAGAACACCGACTGGAGCTGGTGCGAGAGCTGGGCGAAGCGCCAGCCGTGCGCTATTACAACGATTCCATCGCCACCTCGCCGGAGCGCACCGTTGCCGCCCTGCGCTCTTTCGACCAGCCCATCGTCCTCCTGGCCGGAGGGCGCGACAAGCACTTGCCCTGGGATGAGATGGCGTGTCTGACACTTGAGAAGGTGAGACGCTTGGTGCTCTTCGGGGAGGCGGCCCCGATCATCGAGAAAGCGATACGAGTTGCGAGTTTGGAGTTTGGAGTTTCGAGGGATTTGGAGGAGTTCGTTCATCGCTGTCAGACTCTTGACGAAGCTGTCGAGGCAGCGGCGAGGGAGGCGCAGCCGGGCGATGTGGTGCTGCTCGCGCCCGGCGGCACCAGCTTCGATGCCTTCAGCGACTTCGCTGAGCGAGGTGAGCGGTTCCGCGAGCTGGTGAAGGCTCTTTGACCAACCTATGGAGGGGAGGAAGAGATGGCTCAAGCATACAGCAGAAGCTTTACCAAGAGGATAGATTACCCATTGATCATCATCCTGGCCAGCTTGCTTCTCATCGGCCTACTGATGATCTACAGCTCCAGCTTCGACTTTGGCTACAGAGTGTTTGATCAGCCGACCTATTTCTTCGGTAGGCAGATCATCTGGGCTCTGCTGGGCACGGCTGGGATGACAGTGATGATGAGTATTGATTATCACGCCTGGCGGCGCTTCTCTGTTCCCCTGATGGGCGGCACTTTGCTCCTGTTGATACTCCTCCTGATCGTGGGCCAAGAGAGGTTGGGCTCTGTGCGCTTTTTCTTTGGGGGGTCGGTGCAGCCCAGCGAGCTATGTAAGCTGATCATCATCATCTACGTCGCCGATTGGCTTTCATCCAAAGGGGAGAGGATCCGCATAGTGACCTATGGCCTCATTCCCTTTGCCATTCTCATTGGCATGGTGGCGAGCCTGATTGTGATGCAGCCTGACTTCAGCACTGCCATCCTCATCGTGGTCACGGCGATAGCCATGTTTTTCATCGCCGGCGCCGACATCCTTCAGTTGATTATCGGCTTTATGTTTGGTGGGGTCACTTTTGCTTTCTTGATCCGCCGATCACCACATGCGTTGGAAAGAATCAGGGGCTACCTGGAGTCCATTTTTGGTGGTGATATAAGCTATCATGTTCAACAGAACTTGTCTGCGTTGAAGGCTGGGGGAGTATCCGGTGTCGGTCTGGGGAACGGAGCTTTCAAGCTGGGGGGCGCTCTACCCCTGGCTCACAATGACAGCATCTTTGCCGTGCTCGGCGAGGAACTGGGGCTGATTGGCAGCCTGCTGGTGGTGGGGCTCTTCGTAGCCCTGGCCTATCGGGGCTTTCAAATCGCGCTGGAGGCTCCCGATGATTTTGGCACGGTGCTGGCTGCGGGCCTGACCTGCTGGCTGATCTTCCAGGCTTTGATTAACGTCGCTGTAACTACCAACACCTTGCCTTTCACAGGCATACCCTTGCCCTTCATCAGCTACGGTGGCTCCTCTTTGGCTGTTTCCATGACTGGCGTAGGCCTGCTTCTGGGCATCTCCAGGTGTACTTTGGAGGAAGGGTCGGTGGAGAGTGCGCGTTATGATTTCGGGCGGCGGGACGGGCGGCCACGTATATCCAATTCTCGCCGTCGTTGAAAGATGGAAAATGGAAAGTGGAAAAGGGAAGATGGAATCCAACCTCCAACTTCCAACTTCCAATTTCCTATATGTGGGCAGCCGGGGCGGGGTAGAGGAAGGGATCGTCAGCCGATTTGCGCAAAATGAAGGGTTGCCCTTCACGGCCATCTCGACGGGGGGCTTGCGCGGCCTGGCACCGTGGACTGTGGCTGGGCATCTGTTCAAGATGATGGCGGGCTTCGTGCAATCGCTGGGCATCGTGCGCGATTTCTCTCCCGACGTGGTGCTGGTCACAGGGGGATACGTGTGCGCGCCCGTGGCCGTAGCCGCCTGGCTTCGTCGAGTGCCGCTCCTGGTGTTGCTGCCCGATCTGGAGCCAGGCCTGGCCGTCCGCGCCTTGAGCCGCCTGGCGAAGCGAGTCGCCGTCTCTTTTCCGGAAGTGGCAGGGTGCTTCGCCAAAAGCAAGGTCGTGACGGCGGGCTATCCTGTGCGGGCCGAGTTCTTCGCCGCCGATAGGGCCGAGGCCAGGAAAGCCTTCGGCCTGGAGAAAGAGATTAAGACCATCACCGTCTTCGGCGGCAGCCGTGGTGCTCACAGCATCAACCTGGCCTTGAGCCAGTGTCTGGAGCGATTGCTAGAGGTTGGCCAGGTCATCCACATCTGCGGCCCTTTGGACGCCGAGTGGGTGATGGAGAGGGGGGGGCAGTTGCCCGATCAGTTGCGAAACCGGTACCGCGCGTATTCCTATTTGCACGAGGAGATGCCTGGCGCTTTAGCTGCGGCGGACCTGGTGGTGGCTCGGGCCGGGGCGGCGACCCTGGGAGAGTTTCCCGCCCTGGGCTTGCCCAGCATCTTGGTACCCTATCCCTACGCCGGGCAGCATCAAGAGCTCAACGCCGATTACCTGGTCAGTCGCGGCGCTGCGGTGAAGATCGCCGACGCCGATATGGGAGAAAAGCTGTTGCCCACTATCTTAGAGCTCCTGAACGACGAGGCGGCCCTGGCCGGGATGAGCGAGCGGGCGCGGGCGTTGGCCAGGCCGGATGCGGCTCAGCGCGTTGCCCAGGAGCTGCGGCAATTGGTGATTCATCGTGATTGATTTGGACCAGCTTTATCTGATCCTAGGCTTCGTCGTCCTGTTCGGATTGATGGGCCTGAGGCGGGGCGTCTTCAAGGAACTATTGGCTTTGGTCGGCGTTGTCCTGGCCACTGTGGTGGGAAGGTGGGGCGCACCCTTCTTGGAACCCTGGGTTAACAGGTTCTACAATCTGGGTATGTTTGCTTTCAAAGGGGGGTTGGCCGCTGACGACCCGTCCAGCGTTCTGGCGGGGATGGGCGATCTGACGCCGCCTGTTGCCGATGATTCCGATCGGTTGATTTTGGGGACGATAGCTTTCGTCCTAATAGTTCTGGCCTTTTATCTTCTGGGGGAGTTTGTCGTTGATTCGCCGAAAACATGGTCTCAGCGGTTGTCCGGTATTGTCTTGGCGGGGGCGAGTGGCTATTTCATCGCTTACTTTTTGGCTCCCAGGCATTTGCCTGCGCCCGAAACGACGATCCGCTTTTCCTCCGAAGACTTGCTTGCTCTGCTGACTCAAAACCTGATAAAAGTGGTGTTGGCATTCCTTGTTATCTTGATCGTCCTCGGCCTGCAAATGTCAACGAAGCCGAAGCGCGATTAGATTTTCAACTTCCAGAAACGAGGTGGTGGCTTTTGCAGCCCTTAGAAGTGGCGTGGGGGGGGGTCCTCATAATTTTTGCCTTAGTTGGCATCGTCCGAGGCTTTTTGAAGGAACTGGGGGTGACCACTGTTCTATTGGTGCTTCTGTTTGGCCTGTCTCGCCTTGAGGACAGGATACCCCAGGTTCTGACCAGCGCTGTGGCTGTCGTTGGCCTCGCTGTGCCCAAGGCTACCGACCCCACCGGTCAATCCATCTGGGCTAGCTTTTACGTCTTCGTTATAATTTTCGTGACTCTTATTTCCTATCACGGCGAGACCCTGGCCTTCCAAGGCAAGCCTCCTAAAGGACCCAAGGGCATTTTGTTTGCCTCAATGACGGGGTTGTTTAATGGCTATTTGATAGCAGGCAGCTTATGGTATTTTTTAGATAAGTATGATTATCCAATAAAGCTCCTTCAGTTTCAGGAGCCCCTAACCGACTTTGCGCAAAGTCTTGTCCCGTTGCTGCCGCTCACCTTGTTGCGGCCGTTCTTGCCCTTTCTCGTCGTGTTCACGATTTTAGCGCGGGTCATCAGGTAGCTTTCCGATGAAGAACGCTCGTATTCACCTAATCGGCATCGGCGGCATTGGCCTCTCGGCTATCGCCAGGGTGCTGCTGGAAGAGGGCCGCCGGGTTTCGGGCTCCGATTTGAAGCTCTCGTCAATCACCGATGCCCTGGCCGACCTGGGCGCCACCATCTACCAGGGCCATCGAGCGGAGAATGTGGGCGACGCTGATCTGGTGGTCGTCTCCTCGGCCATACCAGCGGACAACCCTGAGGCCGCTGCCGCCTGCGCAAGGGGCATCCCGGTCGTCAAGCGGGACTGGATGTTGGGGCGCATGGTGGAGAGCCGCTTTGGCATCGCCGTGGCCGGCTCTCACGGCAAAACTACGATCACGGCCATGATCGCCCTTTGTCTAACCGAAGCTGGTCTCGACCCGACCTTCATCGTCGGCGGCATCATGGAAAACCTGGGCACGAACGCCAGAGCCGGTCGGGGAGAGCATTTCATCGTCGAGGCCGACGAGTATGACCGCACCTTTTTGGGGCTTAAGCCCAACATCGCCGTCGTTACCAACATTGAGATGGACCACCCCGACTGCTATCCTGAGCTGGATGACCTGGTGGAAGCGTTTCGTGAGTTCGTGAATTTGGTGCCTGCCGATGGGTGTATCATCGGATGTGGGGACGAGGAGAGGGTGAAGGGAGCCCTGAAGCTCAAAGCTCAAAGTTCAAGGCTCAAAGCTCAAAAGGGGAGCAAGGGAGCAGAGATGCCGGGGGCTGATGTTGTCACTTATGGGTTGGGTGAGGGGGTGGATTGGCGGGCGGTAGATATCCGATCTAATGAACTGGGAGGCAGCGATTTTGTGGCCCTGCACGAAGGGCAGCCTGTGGGCGAGTTCTCTCTGCGCATCCCTGGCTTGCACAACGTGCAGAATTCCCTGGCGGTGCTGGCCGTCGCCTATCAGGTGGGCCTGCACCTGGCAGGCGTGGGGAAGACGCTGCGCAGCTTTCGCGGGGTGCAGCGGCGCTTCGAGGTGAAGGGGGAGGTGAATGGAATAATTGTCATTGATGATTACGCCCACCATCCCACCCAGATACGAACCACCCTGCGAGCGGCGCGGGAACGCTATCCAGAGCGAACGATTTGGGCCGTCTTCCAGCCCCACACCTATAGCCGCACCAGGGCCCTGCTCGGCGAATTCGCCGCCAGCTTCGCCGACGCCGACCATGTGGTCGTCACCGACATCTACGCCGCTCGCGAGTTCGACGACCTGGGGGTGAGCGCGGCAGACATCGTGGCCCGCATGAAGCATCCCGACACCCGCTACATCCCTGGCCTGGACGAGACCTCCGGCCATTTGCTCGATCACCTGAAGCCCGGCGATGTGCTCCTCACCCTGGGGGCGGGCGATGGGTATAAAGTGGGGGAGGATGTTTTGGCCGGGGGGGACAGGCTGTAAGCGGAGCGACACTCGCTGACGAACACGGTCATGAGGAGAAAAGATGGACATAAATGACTATCTTGATGCCATCGCCAGGCATTTGGGATTGATCCTGGTGCTCACTATGTTAGCGGTGGTTGTGGCAGCCATCATCAATCTCTTTATACCTCCTACCTATGAGGCCACGGTTATCCTCTCTATACCACAGTTGAGTTCCTCGATACCTGTTGCCTCTCTAATCAAGAGCACTGAGATTGAAGCGCAAGTGATCGCGTCCCTCAGCAGCAGGAACCCCACTTTCCCCGGAGGGCAGATCCCTGAAAATCTCATCCATGAGGTAGAGGTAACCGAGGGGCCGAACATGGTCCGTATCACGGCGCGTTCGGATACGGCGAAGAAAGCGGCGCTCGTAGCCAACACGTGGGCGAATTTTTCCGTTGAGCAGATATCGGGAGCCCAGTTGGATGAGGGGCAGTATCTCAAAACCGCTGAGCAGAATCTGGAAGCGGCTAATGATGCGCTGAAGGCCTTTGAAGATGAGTACGGATTCGGAATCTTTGGATTCGGTACCGCTGAAGAGGACCTGAAAGCCGATAAGGAATGGTTGGAGACCTACCGGCTCAGGCAGGATGATCTCAATGAAAGCATCGAAGAGGCGAGGACCTTTAGAAAGACTATAAGGGGAGGAGATACTGGCACCTCTGCCAAAGCTGTTTCCCTTTTCGTCATTAATCTTCTGCAGAAGGTATCGAAGAAATCCGAGGAAGGGATATTCCAGATTCAAGCTCTGCTCATGGAGCAGCAAGTTGATCAGCAGGTTATAGAGCAATACGAGAGCACCATGGAGGACGTCGAGACGGCGCTTGCAGAGGCAAACAATCTTAGAGACGCTGTCGAGCAGGGAGGCAGTATCGGTTCCCCTGAACTGATGTCCTCCCTTATAACTGGCTTCTTGGAGAGTGGATCAACCGAATCCGCTATAGGGATAGATGTTGAGGCTCTGTCGCTGCCGACGGAGAATATTAGTCAGAGCCAGCAAATGGCGATATTAGACACGATAATTGCGATCTTGGAAGGCCGGCAAGCTCTCATTGCGATCAGCACTGATCAGTTATCTGTGAAAGCGGTGAAGACGCTAGATGCTGCGATCGCAGCTCTCAATACTGAGGAGGAGGGATTCGCGACCAGGATTGAGGAATTATCCTCCGCTATCTCTCAGCGAGAGAAGATTTTGACGGAGAAAGGACCCTATCTGGAGAGATTCATCGTGGCCAGGGTCGAAGCGGAAGAGGTCTATATGTCTGTGGCCGACAGGATGCAAAAGGCCGAGTCTATTGCTGATCCGAAGGTGATCGCTTTGGCCATGGAACCGAAGGAGCCTATCCAACCCAATAAGATGTGGAATATGGGCTTAGCGGGTGCACTAGGTTTGGTACTGGGTCTATTTTTCGCTTTCAGGGAGGAGCGGGTCAAAGGGGAGCTGGTGTGGTGGTAGGTAGCTCCGCCAGCCAGAGAGATTGGGGTGATTGCGCGTGAAGGGAGAGGCGTCTGGGGAGATAGCAAGGGCGTTAGGGGGCAAACTGCTCCAGAATGAGCCCATGTCGCTCCACACCTCCTTTCGCATCGGCGGCCCGGCCGATATGTACACCGTGGCCGCGAGCGCGCAAGAGTTGGTCGATCTGGTCTCACTGGCGCGAGAACAGGGCATACCTTACCTGATCATCGGTCGGGCCACCAACATCCTGGTGGCCGACAAGGGCATCCGTGGATTAGTGATAGAGAATGGAGGACAGGAGATATGGTTCGACAACGACGCAGTTTTATACGCCGAGAGTGGGGCATTACTAGGAGACCTGGCCCGTGAGAGCGCGCGGCGGGGCCTGGGGGGGCTGGAGTGGGCGGTGGGCATCCCCGGCTCGGTCGGAGGGGCCATCGTGGGCAACGCCGGAGCCTACGGCTGCTACATCGGCGGCGTGACGCGAAAGGCCACCGTGCTCGCGGCCGATGGCACAGTGCGCGAGCTATCCGCCGCGGAGATGGGCTTCGGCTACAGGACGAGCAGGTTCAAGGGACAAGCGGGCGAGGGTCAGCAAGAGGTTATCCTGTCGGCGGAGTTCGCACTGCGTCCAGAACCTGCCCAGGAGCTCGCGCAGAAGATGGCTGATTACGTGCGGCGGCGGGAGGCAAGTCAGCCCACCAAGCCTAGCGTCGGCAGCGTCTTCAAAAGGACGAGGCAGTATCCGGCTGGATTTCTCATCGAGCAGGCGGGCCTCAAGGGGACGTGCATCGGCGGCGCACAGATCTCGCCCAAGCACGCCAATTTCATCGTCAATCTGGGCGGGGCCAGGGCGCTTGATGTTAAGGCCCTCATTGACCTGGCTCAGGAGCAGGTGCGGGAGCAATTTGGCATTGATCTGGAGCTGGAGATCGAATTGGTAGGAGAGTGGAATGGCTGAGAAGCTCAAAGTGGGTGTCATCTTCGGCGGGCAGTCTGGCGAGCACGAGGTCTCTTTGGTCTCTGCCCAGGGCATCATGAAGGCCATGGATAAAGAGAAGTACGAGGTGATCCCCATAGGCATCACCAAAGCGGGGCGCTGGCTGACCAGCGGCGAGCCGATGAAATTACTGCAGTCCGGAGGGCCGGGTGTGTCCGCCCAGGTAGATGAGGCGGAACCCGAGACGCGGGAGTTAGTGCCCAGAAGTAGGCGCGACCTGGTGCCAGGCACTCGCGAGACAGGGTTCCCCCAAGTTGACGTTGTTTTCCCCGTCTTGCACGGCCCCTACGGGGAGGACGGCACGGTGCAGGGCCTGCTGAAGTTGGCTGATATACCATACGTCGGGGCAGGTGTGCTGGGCTCGGCCCTGGGGATGGATAAGATCGCTATGAAGGGCGTCTTCAAGAGCTATGGGCTGCCCGTGGTGGAGCACGTGGCGTTCAAGCGCAAGGATTGGGAACAGAACCCTGAGGCTGTGAAGGAACTTATCGAAAAAGAGCTGGGTTATCCTTGTTTCGTCAAGCCGGCCAACCTGGGCTCCAGCGTGGGCATCTCCAAGGTCCACCAGCGCAGCGAGCTGGCTCCGGCCTTGGCCCTGGCAGCTCGCTACGACCGCAGGATGCTGGCCGAGCGCGCCGTGAACGCGCGGGAGATCGAGGTCAGCGTCCTGGGCAACGACGAGCCCATCGCCTCGCTGCCGGGGGAGATCATCCCCTGCCGTGAGTTTTACGACTACATCGCCAAATACATAGATGACCGATCAGAGTTGATTATTCCCGCCGACCTTCCACCGGAGCTGACTCGACGGATACAGGAGTTGGCCGTCACCGCTTTTCTGGCTGTGGACTGTGCGGGGATGGCACGGGTTGATTTCTTCCTGGATAAGGATACGAGGGAGCTTTACGTCGGTGAGCTGAACACCATCCCTGGCTTCACGCCCATCAGCATGTATCCCAAGTTATGGGAGGCCAGCGGCATTTCCTATTCAGAGCTCATTGACCGATTGATCGAGCTGGCGTTGGAAAGGCACGCCGACAATGCCAGTTCGGAGACGTCCTATAGTACGGAAGAATTCGAGTAATTTATCAGAAAATAGGCCAATGTCCGCCAGGGAATTGCCATGCCCCGCAAGCCATCGAAGCGAAAATCAAAGAAGAAGAAGCGTTCCAGAGGCAAGCGAAATCACGCCTACGAAATCGCCAAGCCAAACGTAAGGCTGGCGCCGAGGCCCCTGGTCGGTCTCTGGCAGGTCAGAGGGGGCGCGGTGCTGAGCTTGCTTTTACTGGTGGCCCTGGCCTGGTTAACCAGTCAATTCTTCACCGCCTATGGGTTCTATGTCTACGAGGCTGAAGTGCAAGGCAATCAGTTTGTTGACCAGAAAGAGATTTACGATGCCAGTGGCATGGACGAGTGGAACATATTCTGGATCAAACCCAAGCAAGTGGAGGCTGCCATCTCCAAGTTGCCGGGCATCAGGGAGGCCAGGGTCATCTACCGGCTGCCTAACCGGGTGAGGATCGAGGTAGTGGAGCGTCAGGTGCAAATCGTCTGGCAGAGGGATGGGGCGCGCTACGGGGTTGACGATCGAGGCACTATGCTTCCTCTGGAAGGTGAGTTGGAGGCGATGCTCGTGATCCAGGACCTGAGGACAGGCCCCTTTGAAGTTGGCGATCGAATTGACCCTGAGGTCGTCAGGTCGGCACTGGTGCTGCGGCGACTCTTTCCGGAAACAGCCGTCCTTCAGTATTCCGAGGACCAGGGATTGAGCTTTGACCAATGGGGCTATCCTATCTACTTTGGCACCGGCGACGTGGCGGAGAAAATGGCTATCCTGAACGCCTTGCTCCGGGACCTTTCGTCTGAAGGGATACGGCCGGCGTACGTGGACCTGCGCTTCAAAGAGAGCCCTTCTTACAGCTATTAGTTATCGGGTGTTAGGCGAATTGGCATGTGGTTACCCATTATTGGCTTGCTGGTTGGCGTCATCATTAGCTACCTTTTTTCCATAACGATACCCGCCCAGTACTCGCGCTACACTGCCCTGGCTATCCTGGCCGCATCGGATTCGATATTGGGTGCGGCGCGGGCCCAACTGGAGGGCCAATACGATAACAAGATTTTCATTAGCGGCTTTTGTGTTAATGCGCTCTTGGCTGGGCTTCTGGCCTTCGTAGGCGACCGCCTGGGTGTTGAGCTCCACTATGCAGCTATCGTGGTCTTCGGCGTTCGCCTCTTCAATAATCTGGCCATTATCCGCCGCCATTTCCTCTAGCTTATGGCGGAAAGCCTCGCTACGAGGGGTGTCCGCTAGATTCGGAGTCCCGACTTTATTCGGGTTAAAGTGAGGATTGTCTTGGAGAGGACTATTGTAAGCATTGACGTGGGCACCACTAAGGTTTGTACCCTGGTCGGCAAGATGGACGAGGGAGGCGCCTTGCGCATCGTGGGCGTAGGCGTAGTTCCCTCGAAGGGATTGCGTAAGGGAGTGGTCGTCAACGTCAACGAGACCACCGAAGCCATCGCCGCCTCCGTGGAGAAGGCGCAACGCATCTCCGGCCATGAGATCGAACGTGCTCACGTTGGCGTGGCTGGGGCACACATCTCTTCTTTCAACAGCCGGGGCGTGGTGGCTGTCTCCAGGGGGCACAGCATAACACAGGACGACGTTAACCGCGTTCTGGATGCGGCCCTGGCCATTGCCATCCCCTACAATCGCGAGGTCATCCACGTCGTGCCTCGTGGCTATGTCGTAGACGGGCAAGACGGAGTGCGCGATCCTCTGGGTATGCATGGCTTCCGCCTGGAGGTAGAGGCCCACATCATTACCGGAGCGGCAACCTCCATCCATAACCTGGCTAAGTGTATCAACCAGGTGGGCGTCGAGATAGACGAACTCGTCCTGGCACCTTTGGCTTCGGGGGAGGCGGTTTTGACCAACAACGAGCGGGAGATGGGCGTCGTCCTGGCCGACATCGGCGGCGGCACCACGGACATGGCTATCTTCATTGAGGGCAGTGTCTGGCACACCGCGGTGCTGGCCGTCGGGGGCAATCATTTGACCAACGACGTGGCTGTCGGCCTTCGCGCCCCCTTCGATACGGCCGAGGAGATCAAGGAGAAATATGGCTACGCTCGTTCGGAGGGCGTCGCCGCCGATGAGACCATTGACGTGGCTGTCTTCGGGGAGGACTCCTGGCAGGCTGTCTCCCGCCAGTTTCTCTCCGAGATCATCGAGGCGCGAGCGGCAGAGATATTCAACCTCATGCTGCAAGAGGTGAAGCGCTCCGGCTATGACGGTCTGTTGCCGGCCGGCGTGGTCCTCTGCGGGGGGGCGTCGGAGTTGGCGGGGATGAGGGAGTTGGGCCGTGATATGTTGCAGTTGCCAACGCGGATTGGCCCACCTCTCGATTTGCAGGGCTTGGTAGATGCGCTCTCTAGTCCCGCCTATGCTACCGGCGTTGGTTTGTTGCTCTGGGGGTTGCGCGAGGAAGCCACCCGAGTTCCTAGTGAGAGGCCGATTGGCCTTTGGCAGCGTATAGTTCATTGGCTCAGAGCTTTTTTGCCGGGTTGAGGTTCAATTAGTAGAGAAACCAGGTTTTTCCCCGTCTGGGCAAACAGCTTGTTCTCTTGGGGTCTCCTGGGATGCGAGAATGTGTCTTTTGTCAACCAAAAACCCTTCGGGCTGAGCCTCAGGCCGAAGCCTGGTTTCTGATCTCTAGCCTACGATCGAGATTAATCAAAAACTACACAATACTGCAAGGAGGAAAAAGATGGAAAACAGATTGGAAGTGGAGAACTTCGCTCAGATCAGGGTGGTGGGTGTTGGTGGCGGTGGTTCCAATGCCGTCAATCGCATGATAGAAGAGGGGCTGAAGGGCGTGGAGTTCATTGCCGTTAACACCGATGCCCAGGCTCTGATACTATCCAACGCCCCCAAACGCATCCGCATCGGCGACAAGCTGACCAAAGGCTTGGGCTCAGGTGGCGACCCCGCGATCGGCCGCAAGGCAGCGGAGGAGTCCAGCGACGAGCTCTACGAGGTCCTCAAAGGTTCGGACATGGTCTTCCTAACCGCTGGCATCGGCGGCGGGACGGGGACGGGGGCCGCACCTGCCATTGGCCGAATCGCCAGGGAGGTGGGGGCCTTGACCATTGGCGTGGTCACCAGGCCCTTCACTTTCGAGGGCCGACGCCGTCAGCAGGTGGCGGAGGAAGGCATCAAGGAACTCAAGGAGCAGGTGGACACCCTCATCGTCATCCCCAATGACCGCTTGCTGGAGATAGTCGACAAGAAGGCGTCTATCCAGCAGGCGTTCGGGGCGGCCGATGACGTCTTGCGCCAGGGCATCCAGGGCATCTCGGAGCTGATCACTGTGCCTGGGCTCATCAATCTGGACTTTGCCGACGTGCGGGCCATCATGGCCGAGGGCGGAGCCGCGCTGATGGCCGTGGGCCGGGCCAGCGACGATAACCGCGCCGTCGAGGCAGCACGGGCGGCTATCTCCAGTTCCCTGCTGGATATCACCATTGATGGGGCGCGGGGGATCCTGTTCAACATCACTGGTGGCCCCGATCTAAGCCTGTTCGAAGTCAATCAGGCGGCGGAGATTATCAAGGAGACGGCGCACCCGGATGTCAACATCATCTTCGGGGCCGTCATTGATCCTGACATGAAGGATAGCATCCAGATCACGGTCATCGCCACCGGCTTCGACGTGACGGATCAGCGAAAGCCCCTCGTCGCCAAGCGGGCCATCGAGTTCCCGGTGCGCACCTTTGACAGGGAAGATATAGACATTCCGGCCTTCCTGCGCCGCTAATGATCATAACTTCTCACCTGCTCATCAAATGGTGCTGTAGGTCATCCTGTAAGCAACGGGTTAGTTACGCCTGCTTGTTGATATTCTGGAGATCTCCCGCCTACATTTTGCACGCGCTTCTCTGCTTGAAATTCCTATCCGGGTCCACAGGAGTTGAGGCTTTAGCCGGTTCTCTGACCCAAAAACCCGCCTGAAGGCTCCACTCCAACCTCAAAAACGCTTTTGGAGACAGATAGGATAGCAGGAGGTGCGAAAAACAGGCTCCCGGAAAGTTAACGAGTCAACGGGCCAGTGGGGTAGTGCGCGCCTCGCTTCCCTGCCGTACATCTTTTTCCGCCACTTCGGTGCTCGTGACGGACTCACATTTCGTCACGAGTACCACTCAGCCACTTTCTCCCCCTTCCTCTTATCGCTGGGAAGGGGGAGAGCTATTTTGGGCAATCATACCAAAGCTTAAAATTTTGAGATTCAGGCCGAATTTTGGGCTTTTCCTCTTGCCAATCCAGCCCTTTTGTGGTATCATTACTGACGATTCGTTCCCCAACATCTTGTAGTATGCTCTAATCTTCAATACTACTTGTTGTGGTACGACATGTGAAAGCCGAATCATCAGTTATCATCAGGGAGGCTGAGATGAAGTGTCCTTATTGTGGCAAGAAGACCAAGGTCGTTGATACCCGGAGTTCTGGCGAGGGCATCCGTCGGCGGAGGGAGTGTAAGGCTTGCGGGCAGCGGTTCACCACCTATGAGCGGGTGGCGCCCATGCGGCTGGTGGTGGTCAAGGCTGACGGGCGGCGGGAGGAGTTCGACCGGGACAAGCTCTTGGACGGTGTGCGCAAGGCTTGCGCCAAGCGGCCCGTCTCCACCGAGGCCATCGAGGAGCTGGTTAGTGGGATTGAGGGGAAGCTCTACAGCCGAGGGGATGGGGAGGTGGAGAGCCAGGTCATTGGAGAGATGGTGATAGAGCGGCTGCGGGGGCTGGACGACGTGGCCTACGTGCGCTTTGCTTCCGTCTACCGCCGCTTCGCCGATGTGGAGAGCCTGGCGCAGGAGATCGAGAAGTTGCTGGAGAGGAAGAGGCGAAATGACCGAGAATGCTGAGAGCGTGGATGCACCTAGTACCTTTTCAGTATGATTATGATGCATGTCATTGCGAGGAGCGGAGCGACGAAGCAATCCCCGCTTGTGCCAAGCAATCGGTTTCTCACGAGAACGTGGGGATTGCTTCGCTGCGCT
>SDBT01000265.1_pt1 | contig 78741 bp, 97 predicted proteins | sample 2277101 | NCBI WGS metagenome assembly SDBT01 (sample SAMN10404973, study PRJNA504765) | marine sediment metagenome | isolation source: marine sediment core GS10_PC15, 103 cmbsf | place: Arctic Ocean: Southern Knipovich Ridge | collected 2010
ACCCAGGACCAAACGGACGCGCTGGTGCTTGCGCTGTCTGATGCGTTCGGCGTCCCTCCCGAGTTGCTTGAGATAGAGGGCGTGCACCGGCTGCCTGAAGGAATGCTTGAGCCTTACGCGTGCTGCGAGGCAGACGAGGGTCACGAAGGCTGCGGCTGTCCGATTATTACTCTGCCATTCGAGGCCAGCGACGAATTGATAGACATGCTGGAAAAAGAGATGGCCGATGCGTTTGACGTTGAGGGAGTGGCGGAACCAACCCAGCCATTTGTGCATGACCCCGAAGAGCCTTGCCGAATATGTGAAGGCCTTGCTCTGGAGCGAGAGTACACACCCGATCCACCTGGCCGGTGTCCGTGTGATCTAGTAAAAGAGGGCGACTGTTCTTGCACGCATTCTGGCTGTACCTGCGAACCAGACGAAGAGGTGGCCGAGCGAAAACGAAAGAGCCGCTGCTGTCTTGCTCCCGATGGCGAGTGCGATAGCGAGTGCGAGGGTTACTGTGCCTACGAGCGCTTCTTTGCTGGCCATCTTATTTATGGTGCAAGCGCATCCGAGATACTGAGCGCCGAGCACGAGATCGGAGACCCAGATTGCCCGATCTGCGCAGGCATAGCGCTTGACCTTGCTAACCTTGCTAAGGCCGAGACCAATCCCGAGTGTGGCTATGGCTGTAATGACACCGAAGTGGCCAGCGAGTGCCCAGTCCACGCGCGACCCTTGACCAAAGGTAGCTGTCCCAACTGTGGCTGTTAGGCCAGAGTGGATCGGGCACCAAAGGCTCGTTGAGCTAGAAGCTGTCATAGACGACCAGATGGGCATAGGTTACATCCGGCTTGACTGGATGGACCCTGACCGTCAACCATTCGAGGTCAAGGCATACGTCCTGGAGCAGCTTGCCAAGGCCCATGAAGAAATGTGCGTTCGGGACATTCACGCACCTGGCCCGCCAGAGGATGTGAACCAATGCCCCTATTGCGAGTATCGCTCAGCAAGCATATAGATGCCTAAGCTCAAGGGCGTAAAACCAACGGCAGCCCAGGCGAGGCTGCTTTTCGCGTTGATCGACAACCCCGACCTTACGATCCTGGTCTCTGAGGGTTACGTTGAGTGGCGAGGTGGCAGCAAGGGTAAGTGGGAGTGGGAACGAATATTTGGAAAGGTGAGAGTCCTGACGGCCAACGCCTGCATACGCGAAGAGTGGATCGAAGAGCTTGACCCAGATGGAGACTGGACCCAGAACCACACCTATCACCTGAGCGAAAGCGGGCAAGAGGTGGCCGAGTCCGTCCGGCCTGACGATATGGTTCCGCAGCACAAAGGCGTTTCAGTGGCCACGATCCATCGGACGCTACGAAAACGTTACCAGGCTCCCGAGTGGGTATACCTGGAGGAAGTCCGCCTGGGTACAGGGTATGGCGGCTTCTTTCTGCCAGGCCATCACACGGCCATAAAGAACGAACAGCGCATAGACGGCCTTGCCATCAATTGCTACAAGTCCAAGAGCTATCGAAGAATCGCAATAGAGATTAAAATAGCCAGAGGCGACTGGCTCAAAGAGCTTAAGCAGCCAGATAAACGCATAGGCGCGATGATGATGTCCAACCAATTCTACTTCGCAGCGCCCGAAGGCCTAATCAAGGTCGATGAGCTACCTGAAGATTGCGGGCTGATCGAGGTGCGCGGGGACTTCCTGGCCGTCAAGGCCCAGGCAACTTGGCACGAAGCGTCATCTTGGCATCCGGCCACGGTCGCATCTGTACTACGCTCTGCCGTGAGGCAACGATGAAAAGACCTTCTGACGAAAAAGGTGTATCAATTGACTTCACCCTGTTCGATCTCCCAGAGTCCGTCAATGAGGCGGACAATCGAGTCGTGTATCTCCAGGCCGAGATCGAGCATATCGGCATTCAGCTAGACGACGGCAATCGAAGGCCAGGGATGAATACCGAAAAATACCTAGCCTGGCGCAAGTCCGCTGCCGAGGCCCGCAGGCTCAAAAAGGCCGAGCAGGGCTGGCTGCGAAACTGGCTCAAGAATTCAAGTGTCAAACTTAAGCCCGAGGATATGCAGGCCGGAGGGTTGTTGCTGGCATCGCTACCAATGCTCAACAATGCGGCAGAAAAGGGCTTGATTGATGACGGCGGATTTGTCATACTAGAGGCAGTCCGCGGGTACGTCAGAAACCGCTTCCCGTCCGTGGGCGGATTAATCACTGGGACGACTAACCTGGAGGAAACGAATGCGGCCTAGAGTCAGCGTTACCATCAAGACCATAGACAACGAAGAGGCCAAAGATGTCTCACACATTGGAATCCTTCCAATTGGAGAGACTGATGATAATGGCTTTGGCGACTACAAGTATCGGGTCACGGAACCTGGCGGAGCCATCCTGGAGGGCGAGATAGAAAACTTCCACGAGGATCGCGGGGTGCTAACACTCATGGGCCTGGTCATATCATCGTCTGGTCATTACGGCCAGGTGGTGCAGCTACCCGCGTCCGAGATAGCCAATATCCTGGGACACGAGAAGATGGAAGAGATCGGCAAGAAGCTTCGAGACCAAGGGGACTGATGGGCTCCAACGATATGCTCGACAGAGTCCTAGAAGAGAACATCCCGTATGTCGAGGGAGGTCTTGGGACCGACCGACCCAGGTACGAATACAAGAGCCTTTGGCGCGTGGGCCTGATCGAGGGCCTGACGCTGAATACGCTAAACATGCTGGGCGAGCAGGGCTGGCACGTTGTGGCCGAGCAGGGAAACTGGCTCATTCTTGAGAGACCAAAGCTGTGGGAGCACAACTGGTATTTGAGTTGCTGCCATGGCCGTCCGTGTTGTAAAAGCTGCCTGAGCAATTGCTCGGCAGCGAGGGAGACAGAATGAAAGGTGCACCGAAGATACCGCCTGGCCATCTGAGCCCCGCAGACTGGCTTGTCGTATTTGTCCTATTTGTGATAGCGGCTGGGCTCATGGCTATTATCGTTGAGGCTGGACTATGAGCGGCCTCGACCCAAACCTAGCGCGAGACCAAAAGTTTTGGCTGGGTGCAGGAGCGGCAATGCTGCTAGTGTTCGCGCTCGTTATTATCTTTCGGCTGCTTAACGGCCTGCCTCTGTGAGCGAGTATGTATCGCCGTTCTTATTCCGGCGGCTCCCCTACTACCTATCACCCCAGATGGACATCTATGAAAAACTGCCTGATCTGGCCAAGAACCAAACGGTCCTAGAGATTGGATTCGGTACTGGCTTAGGCGTGGTCCAATACGCGGGCGCGGCCAACTGGGTTGATGCCTTGGAGACGGACGCGGCAGCGGTCAGGTTTGCTAAGCGCGTCTTGCCCCTGCCTCGCGTCAACTGGATCAATCAGAGCATAGAGTCCTGGGACGCGACCGGAGGATTTCGCAAGCTCTATGGGCTGATCGTTATGATCGAAGTCCTGGAGCACGTAGCAGATGCCAAGGTCGCGATGGAAAGAGTTTCCAGGCTAGTGTCCAGCGGCGGAACGGTTGTAGTGACTGTCCCCAACGCGTTGCGGGATCGAGCGCGGGAAGAGCCGTTGAATGTGGAAGAGTGGACGCCTACCAGCTTTCACAAATTCCTGGAGGGTTACTTCAACGTCGGCCAGGTCCGGCTAGTCGAAGCCGACCTGAAGACCGACATCGCCTCTATGGATACCAACCAAACCCCGATCATAGGTATTTGTTGATGAAATTCATACCGGACGAAAACGGCCAAGATTACGATGTCCCCTTATTCGATAAGGTTTCATCCAAGGATGGCTGGAAGGGCCAGTCGACCGACAAGTCGATTGAAACCTTGAGGGCCGAGATCAGCGCAGAGATCGGCAGGATGCACGGAACGATGACCGGCTGGCTGCGCGGCGAGTACGAAACAGAAAACGGTGGGCGCAGGCCTGGCGTCGAGATTAGGTATCAGGTTATTACTGGAGAGGGCAAGGCGTTTGAAGGTCGGATTGCAATCGCTACTCTTCCTTATGAGGTTAGCGAGGGCCGAGCAGATTCGAGCAGGATTAACCGCACGCGTGCCGATAAGAGCTTACGCATGGGTCTATTCAATGTCCGAGATGCTCTTCAGTCCAGTCGCATTATGGAAGTGTTGTCCCCAGGTTACTCGGCGCTGATGCCTTGGCTGCTAGTCGACGGCAATGACAAGACCGTTAGCGAGATGTGGGCCGAGCATGGATTAGGCCAGAAGGCGTTGCCGGTGCCTGACGAAGACGGCGATATAATTGATGGAGAGATAAGAGAAGTCGATTGAGAGTAGCAATTGTAGGATCGCGAAAATTCTCCGGCTACAAGATCATGCTCAATTATCTCACTGAGATCAACCTGGGCATAACCCACATTGTGAGCGGCGGGGCAGCCGGAGCCGATGCGCTGGCCGAGCAACTGGCCAGGGATTTCTCTATACCAATTACGATATACCACGCCAACTGGGATAAATTCGGCAAGCCCGCTGGCATGATCCGAAACAAGCAGATCGTAAATGACTGTGAGGCTGTGGTAGCATTCCCAGGACCCGAGTCAATCGGTACGCTCGCTACCATGTCTCTGGCCGAGAAGAAGGGAATACCTGTGTACGCGAAAGAGGTGAATTAATAATGCCAACCATTCCGCGGGAGAAGCCAACGAACGCGCAGCATAGAACCTTAGAAGCCCTTGAGAGTATAGGCATCCAGCTATACATGGACAAAGGCGGGACGCTCTTGCATCTGAAGCAACCCAGGATGGACTGCTACGCGGTTAAGGTTGTCATGGCCGAAAGGGAAGAGGTGAAGCAATAATGCCCAGCCCGTACTACGAATACGATACCTTGCTCTTTCAGGAGCATAGAGGCGCGGCTGTGCTGGACCGACTGAATGAATTGGCCCGAGACGGCTGGCGCGTGGTGGGCATCATGCGCAGCACCTACATTCTGGAGCGCAAGGTTGTCCCAGAGGCGATGTTTAGGGGCAAGCGACTTAGCACGCTCAGCACGGAAGAGATGGGCGAATACGCTGAAGCGATGACGGCCCACCTGGAGATACGCTTGCCGCATCGGCCAGTGAGGCCAGAGCCGCCGGAGCCGGACGACGCCTAATGGCAGTACCGGTCCACATCCACACCTACCGAATTGTAGTAGTGAACGTCAAAACCGTGCGCGCCATCTGCAATCATCCAGAATGTGACCACGAGTTAACCGCCTCCGAAATCAGGTCCTACCTGGACTGGATCGAAAAGTACAGGGATGGCCTGAAGCAGATCGGCGCTGACTTTTAGTGGGCAAGCGACTGGTCGAAAGGTGCCCCAAGTGCTCGGCGGTTATGGAGCGCGGTAAGAAGTGTCCCTGCTACACACCGGAGAAACCAAAGAAATGAAAAAGAAGCATGGAATGTACTGTCCCAACTGTGGGCATCGGCAATACTGCTGCTGCAAGCACTGCGCCAAGAGGCGCGGACTAATCAAGCGCTTTTTTGAGTGGCTAGGAATTCGCAAACCCGAGGTCTGGACGGAAGATGGAGAGGGTATAGCCTGTGGCCAGTGCGGGCTGACGGTCAACGCCTCGTGGTGGGCGGAATTGGACATCGACGTTATGTGCAAGCTGGCGGGCGTCAAGACCCTGACCGAATACGTTGAGAAGATGGATGCCGAGAGAGCCGAGAAAGCCTACTAGTGCCTCACATGATTTACGGGCCGAGCAGGCGCAGGCCTAGACCAAAAATCACCGACCTCTGGCACCCTGAGCTTATACGGATGGGCTTCCGTTTCCGCTGGGCCCGACCAGGCGAACGTTGCCCAGATGGTAGACCGGCAGAGCGTGTATACTGGAGAGACCGGCCAGTCTTGGCCCTAGGAGAGACAGCATATGCCAACACAACCCCCTGACTTTAGAGTGACCAACGACAACTGGCTGCTAACACCCCTGACCGACGCGCAATTTACATGGATCGTAAGCGCCATCGAAAAGGAGCGGATCGACAAGGCCGAGCGAATCATCAATACCATTGCCGACGTTCCGGCTCTTGCAAGCGCAATGGACGCAGAAGAGATTTCATCCGATAACGTGCCGGTGCTTGAGTGGGCCAGCCCGAAGGAATTTGAGCGCGTGGTCGCATACGCTCTTATGATCCGAAACGAGCGCGACCAGTCCCGCCTGATTATTGACACCTTGATGAACCTGGCCGAGACCCATGTAGGCGTAGATAAGACACAACAGGCCATCAAGGATACGCTCGACCTGGCTGACAAGCTTTCCGAAGTACCAACCTTGACTCCTAACCGACTCCCGACGCCTGAGAGCCAGGCAGACTGGACCGAAAATCTGGAGCCTGGCATCCTGGGGACACCGCGCTAGACCAGGCCTTCCGACTAGGGTATACTTCCTTTTAACATCAGAGGCCGGAAGGCTTCTAGGAGACCGGCCAGGACTGTGGCTCGGGTCATTCTGTCGAGCAGCGCCGGATGCGGCCATGATGGCACAGCCCAGCGATCCCAATTTGGGAACCAATAGGAGAGAGACATGACAGAGCTAGTACCGGAGAACGCCATCAATGTGAGAGGGACAGGCCCCTTTCGATTTGGAAGAGCAGCACTTGTAGCGTTGCTGGTGGGCGTGAGCCTGATTCTTGTGGGCCCGCTGACCGGCCTCGTTTACGCTGATACCATCGGCTTTTTGCGTGACACCCATGGCCTTGGCCACACTTACTTTGCGGCCCGAAACTTCCTGAATTTCTTGAACGGCGGACTGCCCAACCTGGTAGCACTTCAGGCCATTACGGTCGCGTTCATTCTGGCAGGGTTGAGTAGAGGCCGATGAATAACGCGCAGTGGACGGCAGTGTGGCTGGCCTTGATCCTGGTGGCCTTCTCATTCTTTATGCTCGGCAAGGCTTCTGAGCGGGATATGCCTTATTGCCCAGAGGGCGCGATAATCCAGGGCTTTGGCGAGTACGCCTTGGGTCGCCATACCTACTACCAATGCCTAACGCTGGAGCTAGAATGAGCGATCACGCAGAGAGAATAAAGGAAGCCACCGAAGCACTTGAGCGGGTCTTCGCGGACCAATCGGTAGACCAGGAAGGCACCGCTGAATCCTTGCGCGGCCTGATCTTGCAGATTGAGGAAATGATAGAAAGCCTCGACCAGTTATGATCCCAATGATCCAGGCGTGGCTACAACACGGTATGCACCCAGGCCATCTCTTTGAGTTGGCCTTTTTGCTGCTACCCACACTGGGCATGGCCGCGGTCTACGCGCGGGCCTGGTGGACCAATCATGTCGCCTGATCCTAAGCTGCTAAACGAAGTTTATTTTGGCGATGGCTCTTGCTCCTGTCGCGCCTGCGGTCTGGAGTGGGATGCCCACGGGCTGCAAGTATGCCCGCGCTGCGAGGCGAACGATCTGCGGCCTAAACTGGAGACCGCCATGGTCAATGGCCGCGTGCTGCTGGGCATGGTCATCAAGGCCAGAGGCATGTTTGGCGGGATCGCCCAAGCCGAAGAGATCGACAAGATGACGGAATTCTTTGACCCCACTCGGAAACCGAAAACCAAGGTCGTCGGACTGAAGGTGGTAAATGACGAAGATTGAATCCGAGTATTTATACATTCAGTGGGATGGCGGAGACGCACCTTACGAGGTTGTCCTTGGCCACGTCGGTGAGGCTGACGCCAGGAGCATAGTAGATCGCGAGGGTGTGGCGGACGAAGACTACAACTGGGATGCCATTGAGCAGAAATACGCCAGATGGGTTCCGACAATTCACAGCGATTTCGACATGATGTTTCATCTGGCCAGCGGTCCAGCCCGAGGGGCATTTCCTGTAACCCTGCTTTTCTACGAATAGGAGATTTCAAGTGAATAGAATAAGAGGCTATAGCTCCCCGTTCGGTATTGGTCACAAGGCCCTCCAGGATTTCTGGGAGGGCACAATTTATATTACGGAGAAAATCGACGGGAGCCAATTCAGCTTTGGCCTGGTAGACGGCGAGCTAGTCTGTCGGTCGAGGCGGGTCGAGATCAACCAACTGGACCCTGGCATGTTTAAGCTGGGTGTCGAGACGGTCCAGGCTGCCGTTGACTTCAACCTGTTGGAAGATGGCTGGACCTACCGCGGCGAATTTCTGAGCAAACCAAAGCACAACACGATGGCCTATGATCGTGTGCCCGCGGGTAACATCATTCTTTTCGACATCGACGTTGGGGACCAAAACTACATTACGTCCTGGTCTGAGGTAGAGCGCCAGGCTGATCTACTGGGCCTAGAGTGCGCGGCATTCCTGGGCGTGTTTGAAACGAAGCCGGACATGACTATATTGAATGCGCTGCTGAATACCGAGTCCGCTCTGGGCGGCGGGAAGATCGAAGGCATCGTGATGAAAAACTACGATCTCTGGGGCATAGACAAGAAGGTCCTGATGGCCAAGCTAGTGAGCCAAGAGTTTATTGAGAAACACTCGCGATCCTGGGGCGGGCGCAACCCTGGCAAAAAGCAATTCATAGCCACAGTGATCGAAGGCCTGGCAACTGAGGCCCGATGGATGAAAGCGGTCCAACACCTGAGAGAGGCCGGAACCATTGAAGGTGAGATGCAAGACATTCCCGAGATCATGCGCGAGATCGGTCGTGACGTAGAGAGCGAGTTGGCCGAGGAAATCAGGGACGCGCTCTACAAGCACTTCTGGCACGAGATCAAACGCGGCCTCACGCGCGGGATGCCGATCTGGTACAAGGGTCTGCTGCAAGACGAGCAGATGCTCGACCAGGCCATGATGGACGAAGTGATCGAAGCCAACGATGCCACCTAGCCACAGCCCAGAACCTGAGTACGCCCCGTTTCCGCCGCCCTGGTCGCTCGGGGCCTTGCTCTTCTGCTACATCGGACCAATCGTGGGCCTTTTCCTGGCGGTCTACTGGCTGGCATCGCTATGAGCATCGTATTTGTGATCCTGGCCATTCTGTGCTGGCGGAAGAAAGACAAGTTTGGCACCGGCTTTTTTATATTCGCGGCCCTGCTGCTGTCGGGAGTGTTCGCGTGATCGTAGCCAATGAGCGAGGTTTCAGCGTCCGCCATATAGACACCGCGGTCGTGGGAGAGGGCTTCTATCTCATAATAATATTTGGCCACGAGATCGACAAACTGGAGCCTGGCAAGCGGGAAGAGTATCACGCCCGCTGGCGCACAAGACTCCTTCCAGGCGGTAGGCTTATATATGCGGACCAATCAGAGGGAATCGGGAAAGCACCCTTCGGCGTCCGTGAGCATTCCTGGAGCCCAACTTCATTATGAGCGTAGCTGACACCTGGTACTGTGCCGACCATCATTTTGGAAACGCAGCCATCACTGGCCACATAGGCCGCAAGGGCGCTGGCTGGGACCGCGAATTCAATGGCCCTGGCGAGATGGACGCGTACATGATCGACCGCTGGAACGAATTGGTGGGCGTGGAAGACATCGTGTACTACCTGGGAGACTTTACGCTCCTGGGCGGCAAGCGAATGCTAGGCTACCTGGACAGGCTATCGGGCCGGATAAGGTTTATCCCAGGCGGCCACGATATGCGATGGATGAAGGACCTGGGCATCAAGCGCGACATGGGCCGAACCAATCTACCGCGCCCATTCCAGAAACACGAAGTGCTGACTATGATCCACTTCCAGCACGTCCAAATTCCGCTGGCCAGCCTGACCGAACGAAAGAAGCAATTGCTTGTGCTGAGCCACTACCCGCAGTACACCTGGGAGCGCAGCCATCACGGCTCCTGGCACCTGCACGGCCACAGCCATGGCGGGCTCGGCAAGGCCAACCGCTTCCTTAAGATGGTCAAGACGCCGCCAAGCACGCTAGAGGATTATCACCAAATGGACGTAGGGGTTGACCCATGGGAATTTTATCCGGTACACTTGTCGGCAGTGATCGACCGGCTAGATGGACAGGAGTTGCCAGGAACGCTGAGCAAGTGATGTGGATCGCAATCGTCCCACTCTGGATTATCTACAATCTCATCGGAGCCTACGTTGCCTACTCCGCATTCAAGAATGGCTACATCCGAGCGATGGCCACGCATGAGTGGCTACTTGCTGTAACGTCCTGGCCCTGGCTGCTATGGCACATCGGGGAGATCGAAAGGGAACGCGGCAGGATGCGGCCATTTGAAGAGTACATGGACCGCTACGAAAAAGAGCAGCTTGACAAGCGCCTGGATGACATCGAATGAATAGCGGGATGGTAGCGCTGGGCGATTGTTTGAATTGCGGCAAACTTATGAGTGGCCGCGGTGGATGCGATTGCGAAGAAACCAATAACGGACCTGGAGGGTCAATGGACCTAAACGAATATCAGAGCATAGCCAGCAAAACGGCCATCTATCACAAGTCCGCCCAGACCATGTTGGGCCGACTATGCTATGTTGCCCTGGGGCTGGCGAGTGAGGCAGGAGAGTTTGCCGGTAAGATCAAGAAGCTCATACGCGATGGCAAAGGTCAACTGGTAGATTCCGAGACCGAACCACTGGCCGCAGAATTGGGTGACGCGCTGTGGTATATTTCCCAGTGCGCGGCCGAGATAGGCTGGCCGCTGGAGAAGATTGCGAAGCTGAATTTGGACCGACTTGCCGACAGGCGAGAGAGAGGGGTCATAGGTGGCAGTGGAGATAATCGCTAGACGACAACTTAATTACATTACCGGCTACACCAAGGCCTGCATTGAGCCTGGCTGTGAAGAAATCTGGTATTGCACCAAGGCAGCCATGCACCAGATTAAAGATGAAAGCTGGGGGAACCAAAGGTGCAGAAGGCACGCAGCCATCCAGGCCCACCGCCGCGTGAAGGCGATGGCATGACAACAAAAGTTAGCGAAGTCAGAAAGACCAACACCGACCCTGAGAATTACAGACAGTGATCGCGTTCGGAGTTATCACTTTTCTGTACCTATTCATAGGTTGGGTTGTGTCCTATGAGGCCTTCAAGAATCACTGGAATGAGCGGCTAAGCCAATGGGACCAGACCGATAATATAGGCTGGTGGATGGCTTGGCCATGGTTCGGGTCAATGATCTTATCCCAGACAATTAACGCACGGGCTAAGGGATTTCACGTCTGGGCCCAGAACACACTGACTGATTTATTTGGACGAATGACCGACTTTGAATGGAGGAAGCGAAATGGCACGAAAGACGAAAGCTGAGAAGGAAGCTGAGGCCAGGCTAGTAGAGAGGGCCCAGGAATTAGCAGACCAAAACGCAGCGAATGCTGAGGCCCGCAAAAAGCAGTTGGGCTTAGCCAGGAAAATTGACGCGCTGCTTTGGCAGGCCGTTGACGCGGTTAGCAAGTCTCTTTTCCAATTGATGACCATGGGAGCATCCGATATAGCTAGTTACAGAGTAAGAGGTAGGATAGCCACGGCCATCACGATCAGCTATGATGATGGGTACACCTACCACGCCGACCGGCGGCTGGGCGGCCTCGCAACCAGGCCATTGATCCTGGAGTTTGAGCACAGCGATCCGGCCCATGTCGGCACCGTGACTAGCTCCATTCGGTTTCGGACAGGTGGCGGCCCCGCGGAGTATGAGCCCCAGGAGGAAACAGAATAATGGCAAACGGAAAGATTGATCCACCTAAGTGGTACAACGTAAACGCAGATGCCCGCATCTGGTCAGGCCACGCGGCCTCGGCCCAGAAGCAGGGATGGCTGGTAGCGCCCGCAGCAATTCTGGCCATTGACGAATACAATGGCTCTTTCCAGTTCAAGGATGTGGGCGTTGTCGGAGCGCTAGGCGGAAAAAACTCCATCGTTATGAAGGATGGCTATCCCGACACCTTCATTAGAATCTCGGACACGAGCCTGGAGCAGTATGTTGACCCGAGCGGAAACGGGGACGGTGACGCGCCAGCGCCACTACCAACCCCAGCACCCGCTCCCGAGGTTGGAGATGCTGAGCTAGGCGCAGCAATCCGAACAGTTGTTACCAAGGTCGCCAGCCTCATAGCGCCCTACTTCAACTAGGGTACAATGTCTGCCTAGAGAAAGGCGGCAACGTGGGCACAAAGGTCTACGGTACGTCAGACGACCTGATCGAATTTGAGGGCGATGTCGACGGCGAGGTAATGGTTTCCTCGGGGTCGCCATCGCTTTTGATGTTTAACGATGGGACCATCCTCACGATAAACTACGGAGCGGACGGCCTAGCCATCTGGAAGATCGTAGTCCAGAAAGAGGGGCCGCTGTTTATATCAATCGAGCGCTGTACCGACGAAGACGCCGAGGTCTACTCCGACATTGCCTACTTTGCGGACGGGCTCAGCTTTGCCTTTAGCGCGAGTGCTTGGCAGCGCGTGCAATGAAGCTGAGTAGAGAGGCCGAGAACCTGCTAATCTCCACAGCGACCGGCGTCATAGTTATGCTGGTATTCGGCGCTTGCTTTGGCACGCTGCTATTGCTGGTAGGATCATTCTAGTGCCCTGGAAATTCATATCGAAGTGGAGCTTCAGAGCTTCCATGAGCATGGTAGCCGTTTACATCTTTTCGATGGTCTGGGGGAGCGACAACCTGGCCATCGTGCTATTTTTCGCTATGATAATCCTGGCCGCTGTGGCCATGTTTGCAGAAGGGAAAGTAAAGAAATGAAGAGACTAGCAGATACACTGGGCTGGACCGGAGTCGTCATGGTCGCCTTGGCCATGCCGCTTGCTTTGGGCAGTGTAGGTTTCACATGGTCCGGCAATACAGAAACGGGTGTAAACGTGGCCGTCGCTGGTATAGCGCTTATGGTCATCGGTGGCGGGCTCTTGAGTATCTCCAAGTGGGTTGAGCGCAGGGTCTTACGAGATTTCGACAATGATCGTATTTGACGTAGAGACCTCGGGCCTTGATGAGAGAGCCAATGGCATCATAGGCCTGGGAGCTATCATGCTGCCAGGCGGCGACACCTTCTATCACGAGCCGCGTCTGATCGAAAGTCTCAAGGCTCACCCAAAGGCCTTGGAGGCCAACGGATTCACTGAAGAGGAAATCCGGTCCAAGGATCGCATAGATATGGAGACGACCTTGCAGCACTTTAGCGACTGGGCTGTGAAGGCCGATGACATGATCCTGGCCGGATGGAATTCCACCTTCGACTACAGGTTCCTGTCCGCCGAGTACGAGCGCTGCGGATTACGTTGGCCATTCAAGTATCGCGTCATTGACATCCAGAGCATTGCCTATACAGTCATGCGAATCCAGGACCAATGGACACCCATGCACGATGGCGTGAGCACGGTCGGTCTGAATTACACGCTGAAGTGGTTGGGGCTGCCGAAAGAGCCGGAGCCGCATAACGCCCTGACTGGGGCCCAGTGCAATGTTGACGTGCTGCTGGAGTTGACCAAGATGATCGAGATCGTGCCAGTTGTAAAACCAGATGAAGACGACGGCGGCGACATGGGCCCGCTGAAGCAGCTTTCCCTGGTCGGGCCCACATCCGACCCTACGGGATTTCCGCCGCAAGCTGTCGCGACGGCCAGAGCGAATAGTCCAGCCGAGACAGGTGAGGGCGAAAGCACGCTAGACAACCTGGCTTACCTGAAGTGGCTTGAAGGCCAGAGTTGATGTATACTGAAAACCATGACAAGCGAATACGACGGAGTCTCCCCAAGGATAAACATGGGCGAACAGAGTCCTTACAAAACCCACAGCTACAAATTCGGGTCAAACCCTGGAGTACCTGGCCACGGGTCCAGCGGAGTCCGCTGCATGTATCGCTATTGCGAGAAGTGCAATGCTCCGGCTGAAGTTGATTGCCCTGACTGCGAAGGTGACGGATTTCTTACAGGCAGTGAGCACCATCCTAGCTGTCCAGGAGAAGAGAGTTTCTGCACTAGAAATTGCCCCGTCCCTGTCCAGGTTCCCTGCGATCTCTGCGGAGGAAAAGGCCAGGTCCCGCAGGCACAACGCTTGGAGAGAACGAATAGCTGAGCATGACGCGATGGACTCCTATCAGAAGCAGCAGCTTGACCCCTACAGCACAGGCATGGCCGAGTTTATCGGCGGTCCCCTGAATGACCAAATCCACGCAATGAGCGAAGCACTGCCCACCTTCTATTGGGCCGAGGCGCTCCCGAGCGACTGGACCATGTTTTTAGACGAGAACGACCCCGCAGATTTCCCCGAGGTCGACAAATTCACCTACGAGCGTCAATTCTTCTATAGCAGCACCGGCAACGCGGTATACCTATGCAGCGACTAAGATGGATGTGGGCGAAAGGCCCGCTCCACTTCTACTACGTGCTGCGCAATTCCATCTACAGACCAATACGCAACGTCCTGTACTGGCTGCCGGTCATTTGGAAGGATAAGCCCTGGGACTACTGGTATCTCCTGAAAGTTTGGAAACACAAGATCGAGCAGATGGAGGCCGCGACCGTAGACTGGCTGCACGCTGACGCGGAAGACATTGCGAAAGAGATGCGAGATACCATCTACCTAATCAACGATCTCATGGAAGACCGGCACGAGAACCTGGCCGCTGAGCGCCACGAGGAAATCTTTGGCAAGCCGGTGCGCGTCTTCGAGCCGGACCCCGATGGCCTGGGAGTTGAGATGATTACGACCTACCCAGACGCCGAAGACCAAGAGACAGCCAGGAAGGGTCTACTGGCATTCATGCAAATTGCCGACCTGAGCCGCAAGATCACGATGGCCGCCCTGAGCAGATCAATATACAGGATCGAGCGCTGGTGGGATTAACCGTTGTGGCCATGGGCGACTCCCACGGCCATCACTACCTGGTGGAAGACATCCCTGATGGCGACGTTCTAATCCATACGGGTGACTTCACTCGACGCGGCAGCCGCGACAACGTAGACGAATTTGCCGAGTGGTTTTACTCCCAGCCCCACAAGCACAAGATTGTGATCGCGGGCAATCACGACTGGGCTCTTCAGAAGTACCCTGGCTATGGCAATGTGCTCACCCAGACGGGCGGCATTGACTACCTGGAAGACTCGGGCATCGAGATCGACGGCTTCAAATTCTGGGGCTCACCCTGGACCCTGCCGTTTCAGTCCTGGGCTTTTATGATGGAAGAGGAAGAGTTGACCAAAAAGTACGCGCTGATCCCAGGGGATGTTGACGTGCTTATAACCCATGGGCCGCCAGTCAATGTGCTGGACATGACTCTCAAGGATGGCGTCAACGCTGGCAGCCTGGCCCTGGCCTGGAGGATCGGAGCGATACTGACCGAACGGAGCACCTATGCAAATGCCGACGGCACCGCCAAACCAATCAATCATGTCTTCGGCCACATCCATGAGCGCTACGGCCAATTCGATAATGGGATCGACACCTACTACGCTTACAACGTTTCAGTCTGCGACTTCAAGTACAATGTGGTTAATCCGCCCACGGTCATAGAGCTATGAGCTACGCCGAAGAGCGAATAAAATTCCTGGCCGTCCGTCACTGGCAGATAGACAGAAGCAAAAAGGAAATGGCGTGCCAGAATGACGAAGCGTGCGAGTTTCCCCTGATCCGTGCTGAGATGCGTTGGCCATCGCCATCCCACGGAATTACAACCGGCCAGGTGTGTGTACTGATCTGCGACGAATGCGGCCAGGAGTTTTATAACATCCCTGATGAGGTCATCGACAACTTCTTGAATCGAATATGATAAAGACAGGCACGCTTATCGAGGAAGACGGAACCAGAACAGTCATCCTGTTGGAGGCCATTGAGTCCTTCTTGTGGTATCCCAACAACGATCACAGCGCCACGGTTTTTATGAAGAGCGGCAATTCTTTCGAGATACCTCAGGAAGTGGCCGAAGAGCTAGAGCGGGCCTGGATTGCTTACCTGGGCGATTACCAAAAACCCTCCCCTCATCATTAATCCCTGGTAGCTCAACGGCAGAGCACGCGGCTGTTAACCGCGGGGTTGCTGGTTCGAGTCCAGCCCAGGGAGCCTTTCTTTTTCTTACACATTTCTAACTTGACAAGTATACCGAGTGCGGTATAGTAGTGGGGCGCAGGTCCGTGGGAGTATGGCTCCCAACCTAGACTGCCCCTAAGTTGGCCTAACAGACCAATATGGCAAAGGCAGCGAGGAACACCCACCGTAGGCGCTCGAAGGGTAAGCGACATTGGGCTCCGGTCCTGGCCAGGATCGAGAGAGGGTGAAAATCGGTACTCGGAGCGACGGTCACGCAAGACCGACCCTAGTCAAGAGACCGCCAGATCACCGCCGCTGGCAGAGTAAATTCCCCGCCGCAAGCGGGGCTCTTGCTTTAATTTGCCTACACTATTTGTGTAGGTAAGTCAATTGCGCACACTATTTGTGTAGATAATTTCGGGGTTGACAGTGCCTACCGTGGATGTGCTACAGTGTGGCCCATGCTCCAAATGGTCATCAACTTGCTCTTTGCTGGCTGCGTCTGGTTAGGGAATGCAGAATACAACCCTTGCCCTCCAGGCCCAGAACCTCCGCCCGACTGGATTATCTTTAATGTCAATCGCTTCCAGCCTGTATTCGAGCGCTGGCGGCCTACTTTCCCAGATGTACCAATAGCCGTCATCAAGGCCGTTATGGCCCAGGAGAGCCAGGGCATTAATGGGCTCACGTCCATAGATGGCCATAACTCAGTCGGTCTCATGCAGGTCATTCCGCGATCCTGGACTGGGACAGCCAAGCAGCTTCAGGACCCCGCCTACAATATATATAGAGGAACGTGGATTCTGAGCAGCGCCCTGGACCAATCTGGTGGGGACATGCTGATGGCCTTGGCCCTATACAACTGCGGCGAGAAGGTCTGGGAGTATCTGACCAATCCGATGGTCTGTGGCAGCAAAGGTGGCCGCTTCTATGCCATACGCGTTCTCACCTACTGGTGCCCGCTTTTTGCCGATGACGCGCTGGCCGAATGTGGCGACCCGTGGGCCTGGATGGACCCCAGAGGTAGAGTACAATTGCGGGGTGACGTGGAAGATACATCAATCTGGAATCGCAGAATGGTTATCAGACTTTGGAGAACACACGCGTTTTCATGGCATCTTAAGTGACCCTCCCTACGCTCTAATCTCAATCCAAAAACGATTTGGCGGAACCAACGCCCCAGCCCAGATGGGCTCAGATGGCCGATACAACCGGCTGTCTACTGGATTCATGGGCCAGGACTGGGACGGCTTCGAGAGCCTGGAGCACTACCAGGATTGGGTTTCCGAGTGGGCCGAGGGCCTGATCGAAAAGGCGCTCTATCCAGGGGCCATATGCCTGTTCTTTGGCGGCACGCGCACGTTTCATCACCTGGGTGTAGGCCTGGAGCGTGGCGGCTTCGAGATCGTAGACACGCTCATGTGGCTGCACGGCCAGGGATTTCCAAAAGCCCACGAGGTTGTGCCAGGCTATTACACTGCGCTCAAGCCAGCCTGGGAACCAATCTACTTATGCCGGACCCCGCGTGGCAAGGACACCTACAGGCAGCTAATGCGCATGTATGGCACCGGCGGCCTCAACATCGACGGGTCAAGGATCGTAGGCGACAGCTACGCGATCAACACCTTTGACGAGGGAGCCAAACCATTCGGGGATGCTGTTGGCGAGGCCTACACGAGTCGAGAAGAGACCAAGGGCCGATGGCCAGCCAACCTGATATTAGATGAAGAGGCGGGCGCGATGCTGGGCGAGAAGGCGCGCTTCTTCTATTCCGCGAAGGCCAGCCGGAGCGAAAAGGATAAGGGACTTGAAGACTATTACTGGATGCGAACGGGTCACGGTGACTGGATCAGGATTCAAGAAGAGAGATGGGCCGAGCTTGATAAGTCCATACGCGCCCGTGGCTGCATTCACCCGACCGTCAAACCACTTGGACTTTTACGCCACCTGGCCACTCTCATACTCCCGCCCATTCCAGAGACCGGCAAGACGACCCTCGCTCACCCAAGACGGTTACTGGTTCCGTTCTCAGGGTCCGGCTCCGAGATGATTGCTGGGCTCCAGGCCGGATGGGACATTGTAGAAGGCATCGAGATGAAGGAAGATTACACAATGATGGCTACAGACCGCATTGAGGCCAATATCGGTGCTTTATGAAGTCTATAGACGACGTTAGCTTTCGCGCCCGCTGGCTCAATCGTCGTATTTGGCGCTGGCGACGAAACAAGCTCAAGCACAGAATTCATCTTCTATTGTCAAAGCGATTTCGTGAGGAAATGCGAGAGTACGACGTGCTGCTAGATAAAGAGAAAGCCGAGGTCAAAGCCCTACTGGAGAGCATATCGGATGACGAAAGGTGATGCTGTGATTCTTACGAACGACGAGATTTACAAGATACTACCCAGCCTGGTTAGATTGCCGACTGATCCAGCATACAGTTTCCCCAAGTTGGCCAACACAATACCGGAAAGGTTTGCCGTTAGCGCTCACTCTATTTCTCCGAAGCCAGAGTACGCTGACTTGTGGATTAAGAAATACGGACGTTGGCAGCACGGCAATGGCAACTCGCGCCAACACAATAGCCTCGGGATGTCATACGCTTGGTGGACGCTTGAGGTGCTCGGTTGTTTCGAGGAAATACATCTTTCCGATCAGCCTGATTTTTCCGCTACTCCGGCCTGGGACGAAAGCGCTCCCAGCGTACAGGGTGATATAGGTCGGGTTGGATTTACTACATTTTGCTTGTGGGCCATGCGCTCACGTAAAAGCGCTCTTTGGATAAGCGTTTTGAGCTACGACCAGGAATTTATATTTGAATCCGATGGGACGTGGATAGACGCGATTGATGCCGATCAAGAAAAAGTCTTTGCATGAAGCACCTGGCCGACTGCGCCACTGGCGTACCAGGTTGGGATGTCTGCCCAAACTCAGAAGACGGCCAGCACGCATGGTCCAAGTATCGGCGGGATAGAACCTGGATTGACGACTGGTGCTACAACTGCCCAGCCCTGAGTGCCGAGTCGAAGTGTATAAGGAAAAGGTGCGCATGTGATTGTCACGCAGACTACTGGCAAGGCCATGAAGTTGCTTTCACCGACCCTGACGGTCGCGCTGTCTTCCCTCCCTGATGACCTGCTGCCATACCCGTGCTGCAAGCGATGGAATGCGGGCAAGATGGAGTGCCACATTCATTCCAGGACGCGGGCCCAGATCGAGACCACGGGCGACCCGACCAATAGCTACATTCACGTTACTGGCTGCCAGCACGGGAAGTCTTTAGACTATAATTGTGCAGACAGCCCAGACGGCCAGCATCACTTTCAGTATGTGTGGCTGGGCTGGCCAGGAACCTGGTGCATATTCTGTAGGACCGAAGACGGATTTGAAGAGTGCCTATCTCGCGTTTGCAGTTGTATGTGTCATCACCTATTCTGGAAGCATTATTGGTGGGAGGCCATGGAATTTGATAGAGCGGATTAAGAAATTCTGGGCGGACGTGATGGAAGCTCAGAGGATCGTTTCTAGTATGGAGGGTGCGCCAGGCCCGCTGGGCCATTACTTTCCATTCAAGAATTGCGAGAAGAATCATGGCATGGTCAAATACAAGACTTTATTCAGCGGTCGATACGAATACGGCTACTGCTCGAAGTGCCAGCAATTCAGGTATCTAACATTCCTATGAAATTTCGCAAGAGACCAATCGTAGTCGAGGCCGTCCAGTTTCTACCCAAGGAAATTATGAAATTCGATGACGTGCCGCCAGGTGTCATTTACGATAGACACGAAGAGGCCTGGTATTGCGAGACGGCAGAAGGCAACTTTCGGATACATGGCGGCGAGTGGATTGTGACCGGCATCAAGGGCGAGCACTATCCAGTCCAGGAAGAAATCTTCGAGCTTTCCCACATCCCTGTGGTTAAGAGTGAAGAGGTCGAGCGGGTCCGCGAGGAAATTGTGTTCGCTCACGATCTTATCAAAACCATGCTGGCTGGCCAAGTCCCAGGCAAAACTCCAGACATGCAACAGTACGAAGTGTGGCAGTCTGCGCTCAACGCGCTATGCTGGGTGCTGGGCCACGACTTTGGAAAAGTGCTTCAACTCAATATCGAGCAGCTACATGCTGCCATCAAAAACGCTGGTCATAGTTTCGATCCTGGACCTGGAGATCATCCAGGCCATCCGCCTCCCCAGGGACCAACGTCCTTCTCTCTAAATTAGACACACGGAAAGGACCATGCTATACTGAGTCATGGCTACCACACCGTTACATAAACGAAGAATCCAGTTGCCAGGTCTAAACCCCCGAAGTATTGTTGAGAATGTATTATCGAAAATCGCCTTCGTAATGGCGATCCCCATAATGATCGGTGAATTTCTAAAGAAGCACGACATGCTCAGGAAGTTGCTGATTTTCTGGGCGATCTTCACGCCCGCGGTCCATATTTTCTTCCCGAGCAATGGGTTGGCCACGCTCATGGCAGGCGCTATGCTGGCCCTCAACTTTGTGTACGCCATCTTCTTTATGATTATTCAGTTCGGCTCGATGTTTTGGTTCATGGGTCGGACGCGCTCCACCGAGATACATCCAGGCGACCCCAAGGCAATTACCTGGGACGACTACTGGGGCCAGAAGCATCTGGTCGAGCGTGTGAAGCAGTGGAATAAGCTGCTGGTCGACCGTGAGGTTTTCCGCCAGATGGGCGGCGAGGCTCTAAACGGGCTGCTGTTGACTGGTCCTCCAGGAACGGGCAAGACCATGATGGCCAAAGCTCTGGCCGGATCGGGCGATGTGGCTTTTCTCGGAACAGAGGGTAGTACCTTCAGGGGCATGTTCTGGGGTATGGACACACTTAAGGTCATGGGCTTCGTGGGCAAGGCCAGGAAGCTGGCTGCGCGCTATGGAGCTTGTATCGCATACATTGATGAGATCGACGCCATTGCGTCTTCGCGAGGAAACGTGCAGGGCGGAGCAGGGCAAACGGGCGGAATGCAGGGTGCCGGTGGAATGATGGGAGGGATGGGCTCCGGTGCTCTGACACGCCTACTGTACGAAATGGATGGTATTGAAGAGATCGGCATGTGGGGCGAGAGCCTAGACAGAGCGAGAGGGAAACTCGGGCTTTCTATGATCGACCGCGGCAAGGTCATGTTTATGGGCGCAACCAATAGGCCCGACGTGCTCGACCCTGCCATCCTAAGGCCAGGTCGATTTGACCAGGTTATTCAGGTCGATGAGCCAGACGAGGAAGGCCGCCGCGAGATCATCGAAGGCTACCTGAATAAGATCACAACGAACGAAGAATTCCCAATCGACGTGGAAGCGCTGGTCCTGGACACACCCAGGGCCACGCCTGCTCACATTATGAGCGTGATAACCAAAGACGCTCCGAGAGCAGCTATCTTTGACGGTCGTGATTACGTCATCCAGGCAGACCTGGAGCTAGGCTTCCAGGAAAAGATACTAGGAATTTCCAATCCCATTTCCAACTGGGAACCAAGGCAAAAGAAAGCTGTAGCAGCCCACGAAGCTGGTCACGCGCTGGCCATGCGCAACTGGAGAGAAGAGAAGAGGTTTGTACGTCTCTCAATTGTCCGCCGAGGCCGCGCACTGGGATACGCCTACGATGTGGCCAGGCGAGACGTTTACGCTCACCCCCAGGCCGACTGGATCAAAGACATCTATGTCAGCATGGCCGGTGACATCGGGGCCGATATTATTATGGGCGAACGATGGACTGGAATGGGCGGCGATATGATGCGGGTGCGAGAGCGCGTGTACCAAATGTTTGCCCATGGCCAATTCGGCAGCTTCCCAGTCCTGGGCGCGCCAGGTGAGGGACCAGGCGATAGTATTAATGAGGCCGTAGAGCGCTTTATGAAATCGGCCATCGAGCAAGTGGAATCATACCTACGATCCCAGGAGTCAGTGTTGCTTGCACTGACTGAAGCCTTAGTGGATCAGGAGGATATGTCCGGCACCGATGCGATTGCGATAATCAATTCGGCTAGAGAAGGAGTCGAAGATGGACAAACAGAAGCAAACGGAACCAGTTGACAACTACAGCAAGCAGGTAAAGATAGTAGGCATAGCCGCTATCGTACTGGCCGTAGTTGGCGTGATAGCAGGTATCTACTTCTACTCACAGAGCGCACCCAAAAGGCGACCAACCCCCAGCGGCGGCGGAGAGTTTATCCAACTGAAGGGTAGACTTGATCGAGCCTTCGGTCTTATGGAGACCATAGGTATTCAGGAGACTGATACTGCGATTGTGGTTGTTTTGTATGAAGGTGATCCAAAGCTGGACTGGAGCGAAAGAGAGCGCGAAGAGATGGACGGCCTTGTCTTTATGGTCTTGGAAGAGGCCGCGCTCAGGGACAAAACGGTATTCATAACCATAACGCAGCCCAACACGGTTGTGGCAATTACTGGCCAAGAAGTTGACGTGCTGTTCTCTGTCGCAACTTTTGTCTGCGCAGACAAGGAACGAATGCAGGCGCTCGACTGGGGCAAGGCCGATCACGATGACCTGCTCGAAAACTGCGTCCTATTTCCAACAAACAACTACTGGGGCAGCGCGGAAAATATCCTATGGCCACCGGCACAGTAACAGTCACCCTCACTGAAGATCAGGTAGAGATGCTCTCCGAGGCAATCCAGACCAAACTGGATGTGATCCTCACTGCCGACAACAGAGCCGGTGTGCTGAGCAAGAGCATTATCACCCGAGCTATGCACCTGTCGGACAATCTGTTTCCCAAGGCCAAGCCCCTGGTAGACCAACAGAGGGGCCTTCCGGTATTCGAGGCAATCATCGTGGAGACTGCCGAGTTGGCCGAAGACGTGAACGATTGGATCGACACGCTTCGCGTCCTGGGCAATGAGTACGACAGCTTAAGGGCCGTGGTCCAGGGCTTCCATCAGCGTTTACCTTAAATTTGTTGTATACTGCAAATGCGGCCTGGTGCGATAAAACGCCAGCCGAGACACCCATACTTACACCAATACTAGCAGCATCGCCTTCGAGGGCGGGAGTGTATGTATGGCGCGTGAGAAATACCCAGACTTAATTGAGCTTTCCCCAAAAAAGCAGCTAGATGGTTTGCCGTCCTTGCCAGAGGCAAAGTGCGGTAAGCGAAACAAGGGTTGCAGCGCCCATGGCGGCGGCTGCGGTTATCGCTTTAAGAAGGGTGATAAGCACTGGGTTTGTCCGAAGTGTGGATCGGATCGGCGCTGTTGGTCCAATCGAATCAAGGGTCGACCTGCCTGTAGAATGCACGGAGGCAGAGCCGGTCGCAAACCCACCAAGGGTTACGCGATCTACCATAACCTCACCAACTTCAACGAAATCTTAATGAATCCTGACCTACTAAATAATCGAATGCAGATCACGGCCTTGGAGGCCATTGCCCAGGACCTTATAGAGGAAATGACTGAGCATGACCAGTCGGCACTTTTGGATGACGCGGCCAAGGCAGCGACCATGATTTCTGCGGGATTGCAATTTGGAGATATGGTCAGACTTCGTGCTGGGACCGATATGCTGCTGGAGGCCCTGGCCCCGCTGAAGAACGCACGCGATCTCCGGCGAGAGTATTACGACAACGTAGGATTGTCAGCGAAACTGAAGGAGCTAGAGATGAAGCGCTCGCTGGCCGAGAGCGGCATGATCCCAGCGGTCGTAGTCTGGGAGTACGTCAGTTGGAACCAAAGAATGATGTTTCAGTTTATCCCCAATGCCAATGATCGAGCGGCGTACATGCGCAAGCTGAGGGTCATTGTGCCTGAGCCGCCAGGAAAAACACAGTGACGTATCTAATTCAGAATAAGCCCACAAGTCTTCACGACTTTCTTGCCCCAGACACAGAGGTCGTGCCAGGCTACGAATCGGACGCGATGTTTTTCCGTCAAGACGAGGCCTTCCGGCCCGACGAAGGACTGACAGAGGATGACATAAAAGAAAGGGAGTTGGCCCGCGCCCAGATGCGGTACTTCATTCCGTTCACTTTCCCACAGTACAAGATTGACCAATTCCATCTAAGCGTATGTGACGACATCGACCGCGTGGTCCACCTGGATCATCCGCGGCCAATCACTCACCTTATGCTCAACGCACCTCCGCAGCACGGGAAATCTGAGATCGTGTCGACCAGGCTTCCAGCTTACTGGCTGGCCCACAACCCCGAGCTTCCAGTGGCCCTGGTTTCATACGCTCAGGACTTAGCCAACAGGAATAGCCGTAACGCCCGATCTGTATTTGAGAGCGACCGATACAGTCAGCTTTTCTCAAAGCTAGGAATTCTGAAGGACCCAGAGAATTGGAGAGTTAGGGACTGGCATCTGGCCGGTAGCGCTGGTTACGCGTTCGCGGCTGGCGTGGGCGGCCCGATCACTGGCCGCGGATTTGGCTGCGCCATCATTGACGACCCAATCGAAAACTGGGCGGCCGCTCAGTCCGAGACCATCAGGGACAGTGTGTACGAATGGTGGAAAGGAACGCTCAAGACTAGGCTCTGGCCAGGTTATCGGGTGATCTTTATGATGACCCGCTGGCACGAGGATGATCTCCAGGCTCGCATCCTGGAGCAGGAAGGTCGCCGCGATTATTGCACGTCCTGTAATTTCCACTTCGATCACGAATACAATCCTGAGCTTTGCCCTGAGTGTGGCGGCAATAGAGGCCGATGGACAATAGCGTCGTATGCGGCCTTGGCCGAGACCCAGGAAGAGAGAGACGAAATAGCCAGGAATGAAGGTCTCCGCGAGGGGATGCCTGACATTCTAGGGCGAGAGGCGCGCGAGCCTCTCGCTCCGATGCTCAACTTCAGTCGTAAATTCCTTGAGCAGCAATCAATCGACGTTGGTGCGCTAGTCTGGGGAGCAGAGTATCAGCAACATCCCAGCCCGCCCAAGGGAGATATGTTTAAGGTGGGCCAGATACCGGCTCCCGAGCCTGGTTATCCGATGGAGCACTTTGGCGGCGAGTTGATGGAGGATTGGCGGCCAGTCCACGTTAGGCATTGCGTCCGCTTCTGGGACCTGGCTGCCTCTGAGAAGAAAATGGGCACTGACCCCGACTTCACATCGGGAACGCTGGTGGGCCTAGACGAAAAAAACCTAACCTGGATTATGCACCAAACCAGTCTCCAGGGCGAGCCCGATCAGGTCGTACAGATGATTAAGGATACGGCTGCCCTAGACGGCACCCGCGTGAAGATATACGTCGAGCAAGAAGGCGGAGCTTCCGGTAAAGCTCTCATAGCTACACTTAAGCGCGAGCTTGCAGGCTACATCCTGGAGGGCATACCATCGACCGGCAGCAAGCAGACCAGGGCCTATCTATTCGCCGCCCAGGTCAACGCGGGCAACTGCCGATTGGTCAAGGCCGACTGGAATAAGATGTGGCTGGCCAGGCATCGCGTCTTCCCGCACGGCAAACACGATGACGAAGTAGACAGCACATCTGGGGCCTTTAACCAATTGACCGGAGTCAGGCAGTGGGCAACTCCTAAGTTTAGGCACCTGGGCGGAGGCGGCAAGAGATAATGACAGGGTTGCAAATGAGTTTGCCAAGGGTTGTAAAAAGCTGTAAGCTGATACGTGGACAGGTGTATTTCCTGTCAATTTCGCTATGCCCCTGGAGGATAGATGGCTGAAACAGACGTAGGAGTTGCCCAAGGTCAACGCGCGATCCATCTACAGCCTTACCTCAACCGATCCATTCCTTACTGGGGACATCCAGGTTACTTTGCCGGAGCCCAGTGGCGATCCACAGTAAAGAACCAACCCGTTGCTATTATTTGCCGTGATACGCTGATCTCCAACATGCTCAGCCAGGACTGGTCCGTTCGGCTCCGAGAGCCCGAAGAGACCAAGCTGGAGGCCAGCAAGAAAGAGATCGACCACTACACCAAAGTCTTCACTGAGGCTGACGGGACCTTTGACGACCACATCGCGCTCATAGTCCAGGACATGCTCGACTTGCCGTTCGGAGGCATGGGCGAGATCGGACGCGAGCCAGATGATAAAGAAGGAAAGGTGATGTGGATCGAGCACGTAGACGGTGCAACGCTCGTGCCAACTGGCGACAAAAATTGGCCAGTTGTCCAATCGGTCCCAGACGTTCCCCACAGACCAATCGTATTCCCGACGCACGCAATCAGCCGCTCTTTGATTTCACCCAGCCCCAATATTCGCCGGAAGGGCTGGGGCATGGCTCCGCCAGAGAAGATTTATCTGGCACTTATGATGCTGTATCGAGGCGACAAGTATTATGCCAACCTTCTGCTTGACACCCCAGAAGCAGGCATCCTCGATCTGGTTGACATGAGCAGAGAGTCAGCCGAAGAGTGGCTTGAGGGTTTTTCGTCTCTGTTCGGAGGCATCGACGGCTTCAAGGTTCCGGTGCTTTACGAGCATAGCGAACCAGCCAAGTGGATTCCATTCAATCGACCTCCCACTGACATGCTGTACGACTCTACTACCCTGAAGTACGCGCAGCTAGTTTGCGCAGGCTACGGGATGCGGCTTTCCGACATCGGCATGGCCGAGCAGTCAGGAGCCGGAACGCTGGCCGGTGTTATCCGAGGCGAGCGACAAACTCGCCGGACTGGATACGCCGAGGTGGCGTCCAGGCTAAGCAATTACTTCAACAAGATGCTCCCAGATCACCTGAATTTTATTTGGGAAGAAAAAGACGAAGAGGTGAAGCGAGCAACGGCGGCAGCGCTTTCCACCTACGGCATGGCGCTGGGGCAACTTCAGCGTGACGCCCTGATGACTCCCGAGGAAGTACGAATGGAGCTTATCGCTACAGGACTCCTGGCGACCAAGTTAGACCCCACGATCCAGCCGGAGCCGCCAGTGAATCCCATGATGGCCGGAGGGGCAATGCAGCAAGGCGGCCCAGGTCAAGCCAGGCCCGATCAAAAGAAAAAGGGACTGGCCGGACTGTTCGGAGGAAAGGGCAAGAAGCAGGAAGGCAAGGTATCCGACAAGGACCGCGGCAAGGTCAGCCAAGGTGAGCGCGAACGCAAGTCTCCGGCGCAAGGTGGCCGAGGCGACATCACCGGTAGAACCATTCACGCCGATGAGGTGCCAGAGGTCCACGCTCTTGAGAGAATGGGCGTGCTCAGAACGCGCATGGCCGAGATCGTCAAGCCAGGGCTGGCCGCAGTACCTAGCCTGGCACAGGTAGCCGGAACCAAGCATGTAGCAGAAGAGGGCGGACATTACACTCCTGCCCCTCGGCTGCGCAAGCTGATGAAGCCAGTGCTTGAGGAAATGATCCCGCAGGTCCAGGCAACTTTCAGGGCCCTCACCGACGAAGACCTTGCGGAATACTGGCTGCCAGAAATGCAGCTTGTAGACTTTGGAATAGAGGGCGGAGACCTGGATGGCATAGTCACGCGAGCCAGTACCCAAGATTTGCGCGAGGCGCTAGACATTCTGATGGTTGGAGAAGAGTGGTGGCAGACAGCGAGCGCTTTCGACAAGACCGAAATCCTGGCCATCTTTAAGGAAGCATTCGAGATAGGGATGCACGATCAGACCATAGATATTGTGAGGGCTCTGTATGTCGGCAACCTGGCCAAGACGCCACTGATCTCCCCGACGCTCACGTTCAATTTGGCCAACGAGCCCATGTTGGCCGCGCTAGAGCGATCCGCTGCCGCGATGGTCACGAACGTCAACCAGGGAACCAAATACTTCATCAAGCGAATTATCATCTCTTCGATCAGAGAGGGCATCACTAAACCCGTAGCAGCCCAGGCCATCAGGGATGGCGTTTCAGCTACAGAGCTTCTCAGACGAGACGGCTTCACCCAGTCGGTGATCCGAGACATCGTGAACGGTCTAATCGAGATGAGTGAGGCCAGGTCCGTCTCCATCGTAAACACCGAATTGAATAGAGTGACCAACGAGGGCTCACTGGCCACGATCAAGAAATCTGGCCTGAAGACAAAGCAATGGTTGCATCTAGGAGATCGAGGTGAAACTAAAAAGGGCAATGAGCATCCTTGCCCAACCTGTATGGGAAATGAAGAGATGGGATATGTGGACGTTGACTTCCTATTCCCGACAGTATTCAAGTCCGGCGGACCAGAAGACGACGGCAGAGCCCAGGGCCCGCCAGGCCATCCAAATGTATGTCACTGCCACCTCGTAATGGACGTGGCTGAGTTAGAGAGAACGGTTGAGAAAGGCGAGTATCTCCCATGGCTGGGAGACTAAACCCGAGGGAGGGTTAAATGATGGTAGCCATAGCAGAAACACCCGTGGTAAACCCAGCGGTAGCAGCGCTGGAGGCAAGTACTTTCGCAGAGCTTAAGCTCCTGGCGGAAGAGATCGGCGCAAACTCTGGCCGGTCGAAGAAGGTCCTTATTCAGAACATTCTGGATAAGCAGGCCGGAATAGCCGTGCCCGAGGCAGTGATCGAGAACGAAGTAGCGCTTAAGGCGGCGGCAGCGGCGGTGGAAGCAGGAGAGGTCCAGGCGGTAGCTGAGCCAGGCGACCTTCTCCCAGTGAAACATTTGATGCTCACGATGTTTGAGATGGCCGATGAGAGTACCGGCGTTCTTAATCAACAAGGCGTAAATGAGCGCGTGGACGATTTGATGGCGCAAGGTTATGAGCCAATAGAGTTTCAAGCTATCGGTTTCAGCCCTGGCGGCCACAAACTGTTCTATGTATTTGAGTTGAAAGACAAACCCAAGTACACCCGATCCATGCACATCATGCGCTTGCTCACACCTCAGCCAAATCCTTTGCGCAATACCATCACGGGATTTCAGGCCGACGCCTACATCTCTGCTTTCATCGAGCAAGGATGGAAACTGATGGGAGTGCGCTACAATGGCAACGATGTCATCGGAGAGAGCACTACGGGGATTTTCGTAATTTGGATGCTGGTTAAGTAATAACCACCTACGAGGGAGGTTACACAATGGCCACAGTACAGAGTGTTGGACTGCCCCAAGAAGAAACGGAGCAGGAGAAAGTAATCCGCGGAATGAGCGTTAGCCTGATTCAGCGGATGTCGGTTATGGTTTCCGCAGGCGTTAACACGGGGGACATCAGTGTGGCGCTCAACGTCTCGTCCAGCGTGATCGCGATGCTTCAAAGCGATCCAGAGAGGTTTGCTTCCATAAGAGGCGACGGTACTGACCCGAGAAATCTGGGCGGTGGCGGAAAGGTCGGTGCAGGGCCGACTGAAGACGGAGAGGGAAGATCGTACACGCCTGGCGTCATCCCTAATTTCTAGGATGGACAGCGATCCGAGCGACTTGATAATCCGCAGCATGTCCGATCATCAGATCGCTCGGCTTCGGGCGCTCGTGGAAATCGTAGACGACGTTGGAGCCATTTCGGTCCAACTTTCTATACCGTTGAGCGTGGTCGTAACGTTCAAGGACAGGCGAGAGGCCTTCGACTCAATCAGACAATCTGGACCCGAGTACCTAAGAGATGGCCCAGGAGTTGTTACAGCGGGCGGCGGGAATCATCTTCCAGGAGTAAGGGGAGGCAGGCGTTGATCCTTCTCGTTTGGCTCGGCCTTGGCCGACTGACAATTTACATGATACAGGTCAACGGCTTAACTCGGCCTATCTTTAGCCGATACGCTAAACTGGAAGAGTTGGTTGATTGCGACCTATGTTTGGGCTTCTACGTCTTCACTTTCCTGGCCTGGGTATTCAGCATCAACCTGATAGCACCTGTATATATACCGGTGCTAAGCGAAGTATTCTCTGGCCTGATAGCCGCCTTTGCGGCTCACATCTTCCGAATAGGATGGACATCGAAATTTGGAATTACCAGGATATGAGAAAACGTTTGAGATGACATCACCGGCTGACTACAATTGGCCCTTCGAGCTAGAGCGCGAATTTATGGGCAAAGCCCCAGAGACCGTACAGCGCCGCACGGACAATTCGTGCTTCCTGTCCATCAGGTTCCCCTATGAGGGCCGCCTGGAGGTCAGTGGGACGCTCCTGGATGGCATTGTAGAGATCGCGGAGAATGGAGGCACAGTTGCGGTCACAAAACTGCCTCAAATTAACGCAGAAGTCACTCCCCCAGAACGCCTCCATCTAACCCTGTTGTACGCAGACGAATGCAGCGACGAGCAGTTGGCCATGTTCTTAGCCAACCTGTCGCCCACTCTTCCGTTCTCAATAGAGGTGGTCGGTCTGAAGCTGCTCCAGGTCCCAGAGGGAGGCCAGGTGCTAGTCTGGAGCATTGACCCAGGCCCCGCGCTGGCTCGGCTACAGTCCGAGCTTTTCCACGCGGTCGCGGTCGAAGATATGCAGGTGAGCGAATTCAGTCGCCCGTCCAAATGGGTGCCGCACATCACAGTGGCTCACGATTACGACAACATGCTTCACCCAGACGACTTGCCGGAAGTAAGCCCATTCAGGCTCATGGTCAACAGCTTCACGATTGGCCGCAATTACGATGACTACTTTGAGGTCCACCTGCCCAGAGGCGTTGGAGATCGGCAGTTTGTCGAGCAGCATCACACGAGCGACGAGCCTCCAGCAATAGAGGTGGTAGACGAAGGGCCCGCGACAGTGGTATCTCGCGGTGGAATGGAAACCGAAATCACCGTCAGAGAATTGGCCAAGCTCGTGCATGGCGGCCAGATTATGACTGGCGTCTTGCGCCGAGCAGTAGGTCTGGAGGGTAACAAATTCGTTGTCGGGCGCGTAGACGGCACGGTCCCTGGCGGAGCAGGTCCGACATCGAGCGGCGGAGGCCGAGGCACTGGTGGCAGCAAGCAGGATGGCAGCAAGGTCGGTATGAAGAAACAGGAGACCGGCTTCAACCCAGATGGCAGGAAGCGCCAGTTTGGCATGGACCATCACCAGCCAGTGACCATCGACATCGAGCCCGATCTGAAAGAGCTTCTGGAAGCATTCCCAGAATGGGACGGCGGAGCGGAATACATTGTCGAGCACGTATTGCTTGACTCGGGTACGTCCGAGTCTGGTCGAGAGGGCGATGCCTATGACGAAGAGATAAGCCCCAAGGTGGTCGAGTGGTTTGATAATGTAGAGGCCACAGACCGACCCCTGACCGTCATACAGATGTCCGAAATGAGCGACATGGAAATCCAGATTGGACTGGACGCAGCAGCCGCGACAGAAGAGGGCAACCGCGACACTGAGCCCAAGAAGAACCAATCGAAGACTGACGCCAGGGGCCGCAAGCGCAGCTATATGTTTGGGCGTAACGGTGAAGAGATCGTGGCCGTGGCCATGGCTACCCGGGTAGACGACGGAGACTCCCGGCTCGGCATACTGGAGAGCGGCGCACTAGATGCTCTCGATCTCAGCGAGCAGGAGATGGTTGTCCCTCACTTCCAGCCCGATAACTACGAAGAGGAAAACTTCGAGACCGGCTTCATCTATATCGACTGGCTCGCGGTCAAGACCCCACAGAAGGGATATGGATCGCAGATGCTAGGCGAGATTTTCCGCCAGGCTGCCTCCGATGGCAGAGGTGTATTCCTGGAGGCCAACAAGTCTGCAACCGAATTCTATACTCGCTTCAGAGCCAATGCCACGACTGACGATACGATCTTCTGGACTGCCGAGGAAGTTGAAGAGTGGGTCGAGATCGTTGAAGAGGAATCGCTGGCTATTACGGGTGACGAAGAAGAGGAAGAGATTGAAGAGAAATCATTAGTCAAGCGCGAGGACCTAAACGAGGTTCTATTCGGGGCCGACGATCCCAAGGTCCGTCCCTATAATAATGAAGAGGATCACGAGCCAGTGGGCGGCGACTACACGATGGGCAACGTTCTCTGGATTGAGAAGCCACGACCGTGGAAGCGTCAGTTTGCTGAGCAGATTGAGGATGCCACATTTATGAGCGACGAAGACGCAGCTATTTTTGAAGCTCGGGAGCCCGAAGATCAGCGAATGCCTGATGAGCGAGAGACCATGCTCCAGGGTGTGCAGCGGGCCTTAGATAATTTGGTGAGCAAGATATTCAAGAGACGCCACGGCCAGCACGAAGCTCAAGAAGGTGTTGAAGGCCAACGCGGTGGGAGCGCTGCTGGCTTTACGCATGTTGGGGCTACGCCCGAGGACGAGAGCGGTGGCGGCTCAGAATCAGATACAAATGACGACTTTTTCGGCAACTATGCTCGGGCCATTGATTCTCCCACAAAAGCCAAAGATGCTCTTTTGACTACTCCCGACGATTTCAACATAGAACAAACATCGAAACTTCTGGAAATTGCAAATCAGGAAAACTACTTCTCTGCGGAAGAGGCCGATCAGATTTACAGGGACTCGAAGAGGTTATGGGACTTTGATGGAAACCAATTGAGCGCCGAAGAAGGAGCGCAAAAGGGCAGCCAGGATCGGGCCGACTCAGCCGAAACTGAGGGTGACAGGAAAGAAGAATTCACCAGGCTCAGCAAGGTACTCGATAGAATTATGGGCGAGCGCATGGATGTTTCAATAAATCCAGAAGACCGTGAAACCTACGAAGAGCTTAGAGAGGAGATGAGCGACTGGCAGGAGGGAGCGGACGGTATTGTGGACAGCTTCCTTGGTGAGCCAAGAGTTTATGGTGGGGATGTGGACACAGAAGACACTCGCGAGATTGACTATGACGTGCTAAGCGAGATGGAAATGGAATATTACGACAACGCGGCCAGCGGCGCTATGGATGACCTCACAAGTGATTACGACGCGTGGGTTGAGGGATACTACGAAGTCAACGGCATTGACAACTGGGCCGATCTTGAAGTAGCGCTCATGGAAGACTTCGATCTGACCGAACAGCAAGTCCGAAGTATGGGTAGCCAGGAGCTTCACAACCTGGTGGGAGACCAAGCTGCTATTGAAACGCTTGTAGAGAACGGCTTTATTGAAGAGGGCGAGTACGAGCATTTGGCCGATGTCGGGCTGCCATCCGGCGACGATGCTGGTGCCAATTACGGAGATTCGCTCAGGAGCCCTGGCGAGGAAAGTCGACCGCCCATTCAAGTATCTGAAATGTTTAACAGTGTTGCCTGGGACTATGCAATAGAGCAAGAACGGGAAGGCACTACCATGCAAGACCTGGAAGATCACTTTGGTGGTCTGCCCAGGATTGGCCACGAAGACGGAGAATCATCCCTGGTTGAAACCGAAGGCGACAGCGAGGTCTCATTCAAGGATGGTCAGCATTCATTCATTGGCCGCGAGAACGGAGAAATAGTAGCCATTTTGAGCGCTACCGTGGTACAAGATCATTACAAAACGAGAAGAAGCTCTCTGGAGGGCATGATCTCAAATGGCACCTCCAGAAACCTGGGGCTCTCCGACGAGGAGACAATGGCCTTAGAAGGCCAGCCCTTTGTGACGCTAAACTATCTTGCGGCCAAAAACGGCGGGGCCGGTCATGGCACCGAAATGATCCTTAGAGGCCTCAAGCTCGCAGCCGACAACAACGCCGGTATCATAGGAAATTCAGTACCAGACGCGGCTCCCTTCTACGATAAGCTGGGAGCCCGATGGTGGGACCCTGATGGACCTCAAAATGGCGGCCCAGCCCTATTTACTCCCCAAGATGTCAAGTCTCTAGTGGGCTGGCTGGAATCGTCCGGCCTGGACATCGACAACCTATCGGGTGACGAAGAGGCACTAGCATCCGCATCCATGGTGCTCAGGTTTAGTCCAGACGAAGTAGCCGAGGCCATCAAGAATGATCCCGCTGCTCACTTCACAACGCTCACCAGGGCCAGCAGCGAGAAGAAGGCAATAGAAGACAATAACGAATGGGTTGACCGGCTAGACGCCGCCAGGCCCATGAAGGACATACTACAGAAGCGCCACGGAAAGCATGAAGGCCAGGCTGGTCGCGATGGCGAGAAGGGCGGCAGCCAGGAGGGCTTTACACACGCCGGAGCCGAGAGCGACGGCGGCGACTCTAACGTGCAAACTGAGGCAGAAAGAAGCGTGGGCAGCCAGCGCTGGGACGATAAGAGCTTGGCGGGCGGAGATGGGCAAGAGCGCGTCATCAAGTTCTATCATGGCACCAGCGAAGACCTAGTTGACGAGATTACATCAGTGGGCTTGCTACGCGCAGACGACAACGAGGGCAACCCCGAGGCTGTTTATTTCTCTACGGCCCAGAAGGTTGCCGAGCTTTATGGATATTATTCTGCTGAAGACGAAGGAGAGGTGGGAGCCGAGCAAACGTGGGCGGTTATTGAATTTGAAGTACCCGAAGACGCAGCCGGTGACGTTTTGCGGGATGGCGTTCCTGAGTCCTGGAAGCTAGAGCAAGACATACCGCCCGAGTGGATTAAGAAGGTCCACTTCTATGAAAACGACGAAATAGTCAAAACCGTCGATGCCGTTTCTAATGAAGAGATGACCGACCTTGAAGAGGGCGGATCAGAGGCCCAAGACTTCGAGACCGATTCTGGTGCCGCTACAAATTGGCTGCGAGAACACTTCACGGCCAGCGCTAAGAGTATGAATCAGCAAGATATAAACAACGTGGCCTTCTATAAGGTCGGCGGATACGAAGACATCAATAATGTACTGCGCGGAGAAGAGACAGCATTCGTGCCTCTGGATGACGCCGATGTCCAAGGATACATTGAGGGCATCGACTCCATCATGCAGAGAACGGAAGTGCCCGAGGCCGTAGTTGCCTATCGTGGCATGGACCTGGAAGACCAATTCAATCTTCAGTTTGAAGAGCTTGAGGGAGAGACCTTCACATTCGACGGGTACACCTCCACATCCCTGGACAGAACAGTGGCCTCAGACTTTGCTGCGGCAGGTACGATTGGGAAAGAAGAAGAGCAGCCGCCGGTACTCTTGAGCATGACCATTCCAGCAGGCATAAAAGGTTTCTGGCCAGAGAGCGATCAGATTGACCGTGCATCCACTGTGGGCATTGCCGAAGAGCAGGAGTTGCTTTTGGATCGCGGGCTGCAATTTACGATCACCGACACTGAGACCATTGGCGATCTACGGATAATGCACGTCGATGTTGTGCCAGGGTCAGGCGTCAACCAGTCATCAGCGCTGGGCCTGGAGGATCAGAAGGCCGTGACCCAGGAGAAGGAAGAGCTTGCGCTCCTGGAGATGGAAGAGCGGGCAGATCACCCGATGTCCGAGGGCTTCGAGAAGGACGAAGATACCTCACAGGAAGACGATACCTCAGAGAATCGTGAGGATAGCGAAAACAGTGAGGTACAGGAAGACGACCGCTCCGGCTATTGGATTTGGGAGCAGGGAGAAACCAAGCTCCTGGACCGTCGAGACGTGGAAGGCGGAAAAGAAGCTGGAGATCGCCAGGCTGAGATGGCCAGCGAATTCAGCGAGCCGGACCCAGATGCGCCAACAGATCAACCGGTGTTTGCTCTGGTTCCCATGGACAGTGAGCCCGAGTCTGAGCCCGAAGAAGAGGAAGAGGAAGTCGTAGAGCGAATAGTTGTCGGCCCGCTCCGGCGGGTTGTGATAAAGCACGGCAAGCACGTTGGCCAGGAAGGCAACGAGGGTACGCGTGGCGGCAGCGCTGCTGGGTTTACCCATGAGGAAGGATCGGTAGATAGCGACCCCACATCCAGCGGCGGCAAGGCCGGAGTTACAACTGATCGCAGAGAGGTTGAAGCCAGCGAGTTTCAGCGGGCCTTCGAGGTAAACATGAAGGACGATCCGCGAGCCCCATACGTGACCGCTCACAGCCCAGAAGACCTGGAGAATATGACCACGTACTTGAGCGCCGATGGCATGGTTGGATTTGCCGTCAAGGATCACGGCAACGGAGACATAGAAGCTACCCAGGCATTCAATGGCGGATCGACCCCAGGCGCGTTCCTGTCAATGTTAAAGGAATCCGTAGCAAAAGATGGAGTAAACTATGTGGAGGCTTTCGCTCCGCTGCACAGATACTACGAGCGGGCGGGCTTTGTGGTTGATACGGAATCTGATTGGGACCCCGATCAGGCTCCCGACAATTGGAGCGACGATCTGGGCAAGCCGAAATACTACACGATGAGGATAGGGAAGTCAGATGGCGATGACTAGAGAAGGCGAATCAATGGCTGAGTTTTTAGATCGAATGACTAACGATCCTCGTGGCGTCCGTCGTGAGTGGGAGGCCGATCTATTAGAGGAAGAGGGTCAAGAATGGTGGGATGAAAACGAGCAGTACCTTGACGCTCAGTGGGACGTAGTTCTGGCGCTGCACTTCGGAACCAAGAACGTAGAAGCCAACCGATAGGAGAAAGCTATGGCAATCACATTTGCTCCTGACTACACTCGGCCCGAGAGGTTCGGGGTCGACCAAAGCAGATACCAGCCCAACACCAATTACGAAATCATGGAAGCTACTCAGCTTCCTCCCGTGTTTGGCGCAGCCCGCTCCAGTATTTCCTGGGGATACACTGACGCCTGGCTGGGGCATCACTTGAAGGGTTACGCATCCATTGGAGTCAACGAGCGCCTGGCCTATCACGTTCTATATCCGAACGAAGATGCCCAGGCCCAGGTTGATCGAGCAGTCAAGTCTGTGACATTCAACGATATTGACCCGTCTGTGATCGTCCCAGTCGAAGATGCCGAGCTAGTCCATGGCGCGTCACCTATGAAGATCACCAAGAAGCTCGAATCTATGTTGACCATGTATCAGAATTCAGACTTCAAGCGCCTGCCGGTCATATACACTCGGCCACAGTGGGTATTCAAGAACATGCTGGCCGACACCTCCTGGTATGGAAGCGTCATCTGGTGGATGGCAGCCTACACCTTCACGGGCCGAGAAGCCAGCGAAAGCTTACTATTAGCCAACATGGCAAGATACTGCCCTAACATCCCGCTGGAAAACGTGCTCTTCTATCAGACATCTGAGAAGGGTAAGGGCCCGCTATATGGCGCAGTCAGCGAGAAGTTTGACTATGATCGCTTCCGCGGCACCGACGAAGATTGGAATCGATTCTGGAGAATACAGGCACCGCCACCTACGCCGCCTGGCCCAGAGCCGATGTCGGTCGGGTTGACTGTGCCTGCCGGAACGGTTGTTACCATAGAAGAGGTGTAATGAAAGACAAGCAAATCAGCGGCCCGCTCCGGCGGGTCGTTGTTGTTAAGCACCTGGGTCCAGGTCCGCACCCCAGCGGATCGGATCAAGATGTCCACGCGGGCGGCGGCGGTGGGAGCAGGCGGATTGATGTCCCCAAATTCAAGCATCGTCGCGAGGCAGTCAGTTTCATTAGGAAGCATTTTTTACATAGCAGATTTTCCAGTAAGCGCGTTGAAGGATCGTTGGGGTCCTATATGTTTATGGAGTTGGAGCGCAAGCTAGACGGCTCGATGCGCCCATGGACTATGACCACTGAAGACTACCAAGAAATTGCCGAGACATTTGCCATGATAGATGAGCGATTTCCAAATATGACCGTAGAAAACACTGCTGGCGACGAGCCCTTTCCTATCGTGTGGATTTTTTCAGACGAGCAAGGGTCCAGCTACAGCCGCAACACTGGAGACTTAATAATAAATACGGAAACAAGGACCGTGTTTTCCGAAGGGCACCTGGAGCGTGTAACCCGACGCATGGAGGGAATAACTGAATATACGCCTGGGTACGAGCGCGAGTCAATACTGGAGCGGGTCGAATTACTAAAAACGCCGGAGGGCAGAAAGAATGCTCATAGCGCATACTGGGAAACAAACGAATCCAATCAGTTCAAGATGCTTATGTTTCACGAATTCGGTCACTACATTCACGGAACGGACGATAGGTTTGATGACTTATTCCGAGGCACTACAGTGGACGCATACCATCCAACGGCGCGAGCGAGGGACGGCACTCGGGAATCTGTAGCTGAGAATTTCGCTTTATGGATGATCGGCTCGGACGTTGTGCATCCAGACATAGCCGAAGTCTTTGATGATATTTCGAGGAAAAACGGTGGATAAAGAGCCCATTTGTTATCACTGCGCCAATATGCTTGTTTGGCCGTATTGCCTCGCGTTTCCTGATGGAATACCGGAGGATATTCGGCTTGGGGAAAACGATCACTCCGAGCCCGTTGAGGGAGATCACGGATTGCAATTTGAGCCGATTGTCCTAGAGATGGTCCAGCGCCACGGCAAGCATGAAGGCCAGGAAGGTACGCCTGAGGGCGGCAGCCAGCCTGGCTTTTCGCACGTTGAAGGATCAGTGGGAGGCTCTCAAAAGTTGACGAAGAGCGGCCTCAGCAAGGTTCTTAAGTGGTCTAGCTCACGCTACAACGAATACAGCAAGAAGGACGCGGTTGACATTGCCCACGAGATTCTTACTGAGGGCAAAGAACGATTTATCTTCAACACTGGCGGCTTTACTGAATCGTCCGACATGACTGGCGGCGACTATCTGGTAGATGGGCCAGGAGGTTTTATCGCAGTTGGCCACGGAGGTTTCCAGAGCGACACCGAGGGGTTTGTAGAGCAGGAGCGATTCTATTTTACTGAGCGCCACGGTAAGCATGTTGGTCAGGAAGGTACGCCCGAAGGCGGCAGCCAACCTGGCTACAGTCACGTAGAGGGCTCAGTCAGCGGAGACGCTGTTGGTCAATCAGTCATTGCGCCTATATTTCATGGCACCAATCGTCGGGCAGCCGCAGATATTCTTGAAAACGGATTTCAAGTTGGAAAGACTGAGCTTGGGGCCATCTTCACATCTGCTGACATCTCTCGCGCACAGCGGTATGGTCGAAGCTCTGCCGATGGCTGGAGGGAGGCACAAGGTTGGGACTATACGCCAGCACACGCCGTCGTGGTTCTGGATGCAACCAAGATAGATCAGCCCACAGTTACGCCTGAAAGGTTTGTGGGCACAGCCAAAAAAATTCCATTGTCAGATTTTATATTTATGGAAGACATTGGGCCCGAGGCCATCATAGAGGTTTTAATCTACGAGGAAGACACTTTGATTGACACTAGGCCTGGGCTCGCTAAAAGGTCTTTGCCAGAAACACTTTATACGGCAGTCGTTTTCGCGGATGAACCTGTCTCAGTCCAGCGCCACGGCAAGCACGTTGGCCAGGCCGGAGTAGAGGGCCAACGCGGTGGATCAGCATCAGGTTTTACGCACGAGGGAGCCAGCCCAGAGGCAGGCAAGGGCGAGGCTGGACTCTATATCTCGGTTCCAGCCGGTGCATATCCCCCAGGTACGCGAGCCGGTAATATGCACGACATCAGGCAGCTAAGCGGGGCTCCGATCCGCGGCACGGTGATGAGCCTGGATGACGAGCGAATACCAGGTACGGTTTGGCACATGACGACTGATCTCAAGGGAATCATGCGCGGCGACGAGATCAGCGCTTCTGGCGAGGGCGGCCTCGGCGGCGATTCGGCTGACAACATCGTGAGCATGACAGTGAAAGAAGAGGTGGCTAAGCAGCTTGCGGAAGATATGAAGTTTGCAGCCAGGATAGCTAAGAAGTTTAACGACACCCTTCCTGAAGCTGTGTACGATGAGAAAACTATGGGATGGGACTTCATTGACCCAGAAACCGGCGAGAAGCTAAGCCCAGATGAAGCAGCCAGTAAATACCTTCCGCAGATTATTTCCGATCTCAACGAATTGGACACATCAACCGATTGGGAATTTAAGGGCGGACCAGTTAGCGTAGATAGCAACTACATGCCCAAGTGGAGCGCTACGGACTGGTTGCGCCAATACTTCGCGTCAAGAGACAGTCAAGTCGACATTGAAAACCCGATTATCTTTGCCAACCCCGAAGAGCTTGCAGCCCTGGACCCCGACAACATCGGCTACCTGGGTATCCCGAAGGGGAACCTGGACACCGGAGCCATGCTCACCGATTTTGACCTGGGTCGAAGCACCCCCGACTCCGGCCTACACGAGATACGACTATACGGTGACGTTCCTTTGGATGGAGTCAGAGTTACAGCCGAAGCATTCAGCAGGGACGGCAACGTGGTCCTTTCTTTCCCAGCGCAACAAGCAGAAATGGCATCCCGAGGGGTGCTGTATAGAGGAATGAGAGAGGGGCTGCTTGACACTATTCTGGAGAACGGGTTTGACCCTGCCGAGGCCGTAAAGTGGCGGGATCGACCATCGGCTATCTACTTCACCGAAGATAAAGCTCTGGCCGCCGATTATGGAGTTGCCAGAGAGATCGCCAAGCTGCCACACGATCTGCAAAAAGACCTGGACATCACCCACGCGGGCGAGCAGTTGACCTGGGGCGTGGTCTTTGAAGTTAAAGTCCCAGACGGATTCTCTCTTCAGCCTGACGTTGAGCAGGAAGGCGATGGTCACTGGTTTACCGAAGAGGCGATTCCGCCAGAGTGGATCACGGGATACCGAGAGGCCACTCTTGACGTTGACCAATACGCCGCGAATGGATCACTGAAGGATTCCATTCACCTGGGCGAGCTTGTCGAGCGCGCCGAGGGAGGCACCCGAACGCTATATATCGGAGTGGCATTTGGCGACAACGAGGAAGAGATTGTCGAGCGTCACGGGAAGCATCAAGAGCAGGCCGGAGTGCCAGGCCAAAAGGGCGGATCGGCCCCTGGGTTTACCCACGTTGGTGCACAGGCCGAGCCTGAGCCCGAAGGCGGCAGTGGCGGCAGCGGCAGCTTAGGTGGCCAAGGCGGCAAGTTTGGTGATCCAATGAAGTTGGCCTTGAAAGACCTGAAGAAACAAGGGATCACAAACTTTACTCCCGCTGGCCAAAACGGGGCGATTGCCGCATTTCTCGACCAGGATGGCCACACGATATATTACGATGCGGACACTAATCTATGGAATGCTGCTGGAAGCAAGTCTCCAGATGAATTACTGTCCGAGCAGGATCAGGGTGTTGACTTCGATGAGCCATTAGGCGACTCTCTTCTAGAAGCCGAGGGCGCTGACAAGGCTTCGATAGAGCAAGCCAGCATTGATGCGGCGATGGCCAGCGTTAGCGAGATGATAAGCCCAGAGGCAACGGAAAACTTCAAGGCCGTCGGAGCCGATGAAAATTACGCCGTCTTCGAGTTGGAGGACAACGGCGCTCTAAAGGTCTTCAATGTCAAGGACGGAAGTTGGGATATATACGATCCAGGAAATGAGCCCAAGGATGCCGATCAGCTATTGCACGATCTCGGAATATTATCGGTTAGCGAGATGGGCATTGTCTTTGAAGAGGGAACGTCTGTATCGCCTGCATCCGTCTTGACCCCGCAATCTGTAAGTACAGAAGCGCAGTCCAACATGGACGCTGCGTTTGCGACAATCCGGCCCAGTATCGCCCAGCACCTTTTGCCAATTGCATCCAATGGAGAGTTGTCCATTGTGATGGGCGAGGATGGAAAATTCCACGAGATCGACCCTGTTACCGGAGACTCTCGCCAAGTCAAATTCCCAGGTGCGACCGTCTTGCATCATCTCCCCGACGACTTTGAGGTTTTCTTCGATCCAGAGAGCGGAGCGTCTCCCGTAGACGCGTATCGAGAAGCCATTGGTCAAACCATAGGTGGAGAGATCGCGCCTCTTCGTCCAGGAAATACCAGTTTGGAAACTTATGCTGACGCAGAGAGCGATGTCAAGAGCGCGACTAGAGCCATTGAAGACTTAGGATTCGGAGAAACGGGCAAGGGCCATAGTGGAGCAAGCGACACACAGTACCTTCAAACCCTCATGTTTGCCTACGACAGATCAATAAGAGCAGCCGGATACCATGCAAGAGATCAATTGCAGGCAAAGGATCAAAACCAACTCAAGGTCATTCTGGATGCCATCGAGTACGAGTCTGATCGTTTGGGCCTGGCAACATCAAGCGATCTTGTGGCGCTCAACGCCACGATGCAATACCCTCCCCTGGAAGAGATTACGGGCGAGGCATGGAATCCAGATAATGACTTTATTCTTGCTGGCCTGGAAAGCCCGCACGAGGTACGCCAGGTTCAAATGGCTTTTCAAGAGACGCCGCCCCTAAACGCCATGGACCCTAGCTCTGTTGCAATGTGGACTGCGAACGGCGATCTGTCGAGAGAAACTTCAGAGCAGTTGTATATGAATTACCTGGTCCGTTTCAACTCTCCAGGCTCGCCGGAGTTTACTTTCTCAAGAAGAGAGTTTCCCGATGACTCTAATGTTGTGTTTGGAGAGCTAGGTAAGGTGATCTTAAAAGATCGTTATTCATGGGTGCCCAGAGACGAAGGTACTGAATTAGAAGTGGCTGCCAATTCCATCAACCGCGGTTGGCAGGTTACAACCAATTCTCCATCTGCCATCGTGCTATCAGAAGTGGTAGCGGCAGAGCATGGCGGTACTTCGATCCCTCGTGAAAACTTTGACGAGAGAAGGTTTAGGGTAGGCGCAGATTCGATTGGCCCTGCTGTATTCAACAGCCCAGAATATCAAGAAGACTTCGCAGAGATTGCCTCGCAAATATACGCCCGCACCCAGTTGCAGTTGGCGGATGCGGGGATGAAAAGGACTGACACCGTTCGGCTGTATCGAGGCATGGACGATAGCGGCGATGAGAGTTCCTGGAATCCCGATGGCGTGGAGAATGGATTGGTTGAGGTCGATATGTACGCTCTATCTTCCTGGACCCCAAGCGTGAAGATTGCTTCCAGATTTGGCGGTAGCTGGATCATAGCAGCCGATATTCCGGTCCAGAGATTGTGGGCCAATGCGGATACTGGGCCGCCATCCAAGAGCGAAGAAGAATGGATGGTGCTGGGCGGAGATGGCATTGAAGGCGCAATCGCATCAGCCGCGAGCCTGGACGATATAAGAAACAACAGAGACCCCTCGTTCGGAGAAAGCACTACTGTGTCTCATCACTTCGATGAGGTCTTAGCCAGTAAGGCCGAGCGACCTACGATCAGCCCTGACCTTACCCACATGATGTGGATGGCTCAGGGGATCGAAAACGAAACCGGTCAAGACAGCAGCAAGGTCAACGTCAAGGATGCCCGAGACGCCGAATTCACTGAAGAGTCAGATAGAGAGGTTGTGGCCAGGGGCGAAGCAATCAAGAGCGGAGATCGCCGTAACTACTTCGTTGAGGACTTCGATAATCTAAGATTTGAAGACGAGCAGCCGGTCGAGCGTCACGGTAAGCACATCGGTCAAGAAGGAACGCCCGAGGGCGGCAGTCAGCCAGGCTACACCCACGAGCCAGGATCAGTTGGCGGAGGGGAGAAAACTATTCCGCTGCCAGGCATGGCGGGCACGGGTCGAAGAGAGGATGTAGGCTTCTTTGCTTTCGACAGAGATGCGTCTGAAGCCTGGGGGCAAGACCTTGTAGATTCCTTGGGCGAGATTGACCAGCAACATGCAATGTCTCTAGTGGATTACAAGACCAATAACTACCGGAGCATCAATAGCTTCCTTCGAGGCGACGACGAGATAATGGAAGACCAGCCTGGGCTGGGCAGGATGAATGACTATTTTCTCGACGTGACAGTTGAGAGACTAGATTCCATTATGGAGAAATCGAAAACCCTAACCGATGTCGTGGCCTTCAGGGGCATGGACACCGAAGATCAAGACCTGGACCAGTTGCAGCCTGGAGACACATTCTTCCTAGACAGCTATACGTCTACCACGTTGAGCGTGGAAACCTTGCGGGCCTTCACGGGCGGCGGCGTGACGAGCGGAGAAGAAAATCCCGTAGGTCTTCTCGTAGAGATCAGGGTGCCAAAAGGCACACATGCAATTTGGATGGATTCCGAAGACACTCACGAGCGCATTGGAGAGGGAGCCTACAGCGAGCAGGAGCTTTTGCTGGATCGCGGCATCCAATACAAAGTGCTTGAGCAGGGGACCACTGTCCTTACCGGAACGGAAGAAAGATCGCTGGTGGTCGAGGTAGTCCCAGGCACCGGATGGAATAACATTGATCTGACCGAGCGCCACGGCGTGCACGTTGGCCAAGAGGGCGTGCCAGGTGAGGCGGGCGGCAGCCAGCCAGGCTTCACTCATGCTGAAGTGCCGGAAGACCCCAGCGAAGGACCCGACGAATACGGCAACACCTCTGGCGATTACATGACCACGACCTTTGATCGAAACAACCAAGACATCGTGGTCAAGCTGCTCAAGTACGAGCCCAATACGTCCCTAGACGAAAACAACAACTGGGTTGTCGGCCCAGACGACGAGGGCGGAGATTGGCAAGTTGAGATTATGACCGGACTAAACGCCGGATACAACGAGGGCGTTGCCGACTACGAGCTTGACGTTGCTCCAGCAGGAACATACGATACCTGGGAGACAGACGAGAGCCCTGGCGCTACCCTGGAGCGAGCCGAAGGCATCTTCGGTATCACCGACTTTATGAGCGAAGCTGGCTTCATCCTGCCCGATGGCAGACTGCTGGACTTCAGCGGCGGCCCAGGCGGAGACGGTATGCGAGGCACGGATCATCGCAGCATCAGCCAAGCACTCCTGGACGACCAGGGCGGAGAACCTGCCAAGGAATATTCGGGCGGTCTCATATACTTCATGGATCACACAGGATCAGTCCGCGTCAGCTACTCTGGCGGAAGATCGGGCGTTTCGTTATTTGTGGATGTCTCTCGGGAACCAACCCAGCCTCAGTGGAGAACGATCAAGGAATGGGCTGCTGCCGTGGACGACTTAAACATAGACATCAGTCAACCCGATAGCGGGTCTGTGCTGTGGAGCAATTCCAACCCAAGCGATATTAATGGAAGCCTGAGAGAGCTAAGAGCGCAACTTACCCTAGACGAATTAACCGACAGGCACTTTGACTCTGGCGAGACACTGCGCATAACCTTTCGCATCGGCAATCAAATCCCTCAGGACGTGAGCGAGGCCATGGATGAATTGATGCTGGCCCTGCGCGCGCTCTCAACCGGCGACCTGAAAGCGTTTATCCGCACCCGTTGGGGGGACTATAATAGTCACTTAAAGGGACGATAATAGAGCCTGTGCTATAATCGTCAGGTTGAGTTTGGTTATACTCCTTTCCAGGCTTGACGTAACAGACGAGGGGCTGGAATGAAGATCAAAGCACCTTCACCTGGCCCTGCAATTCTCCTGCCGCTCCCTCGCTCCAAGGGAGCGGTTTCTATTTAAGCTCTTGACCATCCTGTGCCGTATCGGGTATACTTGCCAGGCTCGCTACCATTCCTGATGGCCGTGTGAAAGTCGCAGGAAAAGTGTAGACAGGGCCAGCGCCGTTGCGGGTGTTCTAGCGTAGCGGCCCGCCATTATAGAAAGGGAGAATATGGCCGAAGTAAAATCCGCTGAAGAGCTTGCTGCAATCCTCAAGAAGTACGAAGACGCCGAGAGCGCCATCCTGGTTTACAAAGAAGCTGGGGCCATAATGAAGGCATTTGATGAGCCCTACAACATAGTCCGAATGACAGCCAAGGCCCAGGCCCAGGCTGATCTTCGCGTTACCGGAGAACGCAAGCGCGTAACAAATACCGGCAACTGCGGATGGACCAAGCCCCAGAAGGCCAAGCTGGACCCAGAGCAATGGAAAGACGCCCAGCGCGAGGACTCCGCTCTGGCCGATACCCAGAAGGCCTTTGACGCTGCCGAGTCCGACCTGGTGCTGGCCCAGGAGCCCTACATGGTGCTGCCGGATGGGAGCTTCTATATCAAATGAAAGCCACAGTGGACAGAAAAGAATTTGCCGAGGCAGTCAGGATCGTGGCCAGGGCCGCGACGACCAGGACTACCACGCCGATCCTGGGGCACATCCTAATAACTGCCGATGTATCGTATGGTCTCAGCCTGGCAGCTACCGATCTCGGTATCAGCATCCGACGCCTGATCCCCGCCAAGGTCAAAGTGGAGGGCGCATTCACTGTACCGGCCAAGCTCTTTGTCGATCTGCTGGCCGTGCCTAACGATGCCGATACAGTGAGCTTGCAATTGCTCAAGACGGGCAACATACTCAAGATGACCATTGGCAGGATGATCTCCAGGATAGCCACTCTACCGGCGGAAGACTTCCCAGTGTTGGACGTTGCCGAGGGAGAGGGAGTGGAGTTTGATGTCGAAGAGTTGCAAGACCTGATCTCGAAGACAGCCATGTCCGTCTCGAAAGATGAGGCTCGCGTCGCGCTCACGGGCGTGGAATTCAAGTTTGAGCCCGACGAGCTTGTGATGAAATCCGCTGATGGTTTCAGGATGTCCGTTGTCGGAGCCCCGCTACCTAAATTCTCTGGAGACGAGTCTCCCGTACCTAACGTGATCTTGCCTGGCAAAGCTCTCACGAAGCTGAAGGGCATACTGGGAAAGCGCGAGATCGTGACCATGCACATGATTAAAGGAAGCACCAGCCGAGTGGCGTTTGTGTCCGGCGATCTGCAAATGTCCATCACCCGCATAGAGGGTGACATGCCCAGCTTCGATGGGATCATCCCGACAAGCCACAAGGCCCGTGCGGTATTTCCGAAAAAGACTGGGCTGCTGGCGCTCAAGGCTGCCAGCGTATTCGCTGAGGGCCATGGGAATAAAGTTGTCCTGACCCTGGAAGAGGATGGCATCAAGATGTCGGCCTCTGAGAATGCAGGGGACAGCGAATCCGTGCTGCCGGTCGACCAGATAGAGGGCGAGCAAATGTCGATTGCCTTCAACGTGAAAATGCTGATCGACTTCCTGAAGATCAAAAACGGCGGCGACATGGCGATCCTGGAGACAGAGGGACCCTTGAAAGCCGCAGCCTTCCGATATCAGGGCAACGATGATTTCCTTCATGTCGTTATGCCGATGCACATGCCGAAATGAGTGACGGATTTGAAGGCCCGCGGGACTTACACTGGGAAGACGAAAGCTCCAAGGCCCTGAATGAGCAGGGAAACAAAGCGCGTCAGCGAGACGACGACGACGAAGATCAAGATAGGGCCAAGGTCTACCGCGACTGGCACTATAAACTCCCGAAATATAAAGGGAAGTCCATGTCCGCCTGCGACATCGACCAGGTTGAGTACGGCTATATTAATGGAGTGCTGACTCCTTTTGCCTTAATAGAGTTGACCAGGACCGACGATCCGCTCGGTGATAATCCAAACGGTTACTTGGCGAATATACTGAAGAGGTTTATGGCCCGCGACTCTCAGTGGAAGATTCCGGTTATGGCCGCCGAAGGTCTCGGCTGCAAAGCCTGGCTTGTTTTGTTTCAGAAAAACTTAGAGCACTACTGGGTTTTCAACTTGACCGATGGAGGGCACTGGTTCGGTCTTAGCGAGCCCAAGTATGAGGACTGGCTGCACTCTCTGCGCGACAATCATCCTGGAGAAATTTAGTAGAAAACCGGTGTATAATCCCGACAAGCCGCAAGGAGGCTATAGAATGCTTAGACAAGCTGAATTTATGAAGATCAGCCCCAGGAAGGCCGCCGAGTGGCTTGATGCTGCACCGGACGGTAATCGCAACATCAGCCCAGTCCATGTGAGTAAACTGGCTCGCGATATGCGTGCTGCCCAATGGGCGGTAAATGGCGAGGCTTTTGTGCTCGACAATGCCGGACGCCTGCTTGATGGCCAGCATCGTTGCAGAGCAATTATCGAGTCTGGGTGTACGATCACGTCGCTTGTTGTTATGGGCGTTAAGTCAAGCTCATTTGATACGCTAGACAGCGGTCGCGCCAGAACAGCAGGAGACGTATTGGCAGCCAAGGGCATCTCCAATCCGCGTCATGTGGCAACAATAGCAAGAATCCTTTGGCGCATTGTTGAGCATGAAATCACTGGATGGAGCGGGTCCCCTATGCGCGCGACGATACGGGAGCTTGAGACGTTTATTGACGACGGTCGCCTTGAGGACATCCAATTGGCCGTAACACGAAGTAGCCGTGGCTTGACTGGGATATTGCCGAGATCGGTGTCCGGTCCACTTTATTACTTGTTTTACAAGCTCGATCCCGAAAGCGCGGATGCTTTTTTTGATCGCTTGCGAGATGGCGTGGAGCTTGCAAGTAAAAGCCCTATCCTGATGCTTCGCAATCGGCTTATGGAGGATAGAACACGCATAGCGAAACTTCCGATACTAGATAAAGCAGCCTTGACTATAAAGGCGTGGAATGCGGTTCGGTCGGGCAAGCCAATGGGAGTGCTTCGTTGGGCTTCAAGTCGAGAGGATTTTCCCGAAATAACCTGAGTCAACAAGAGCGAGAAACCCATAGCATATGAGCGCGAGCACCCAAAAGCGCCCCGCGAGGGGCGTTTTTGCTTAAAGGTAGGGTTGCAAATGCACTGGTGTCGAATAGCCATTTGTCCCATAATGTAAGACATCAGAGGTAAATATGCCCGAAGGCACGCAGGTCACAGCCCCGAATGTACTTCCTGAAGCCGCGCAGATTCTTTGGCGTGCGGCTTTTGACGATTCGTATGCTGGCTCCTGTAAGTCCAAAGCAGTCAACAACCAGCGAGAGGCTTGCTCAGCCAAGTCGGCCTGGGACTCTGTGAAAGAAATGTACCGCAAGATCGAAGGCGGCGAGTGGGTTGAGAGAACCTTTGTGGAGCGAGGCCTCAAGGCCGGAGATGCTCCCCTACCTGGCAGCCTGTATGAATCTCCCGCATCCGCTGGTCTGCTCTGGATTAGAGCCTACGACATCAGCATGGATGCAAACCAAGACATAGCCGAATCCGCTTCCCGCGCATGGGACAAACTTAAAGAAAAATATACCACTGGCGCTGAAGGCGTTTGGGAAATCAGGAATGACGTGACTATTGAGCCAGAGCCCGCGGGCTCCGAGGAGGTCGAGATGGCCGAGCCCATTGTCAACCGTTCCGTAGAGGCAGGAGCTTCTTATCAGATGGAAGGCACGTCAATCCTAGCAGAGGATGTTGCCTACGAAGACTTTGAAGCAATCATAGATCGCTACGGTGACGAAGCAGCTTCACGACCAGCAGACTGGCCCTGGGAAAACTGGGGTCAACTCCCTATGACTTCCCGAACAGTCAGGGCAGTCCTCAATCACCGATTAGAGTGTCGAGCCGTCGAAGGTGCCAACGATCTTGCCAGCAAGCGTGGCTGGACTGGCACGATGAATAAGAACGGGTCTGGCGAGGTCATCTTTAGAGGTTGGAATAACGTAGGTGATACCCAGAGAACATTCTCTAATATGGTCCTTGTAAGCAAGATAGGTGCTGGGACCCAGGTAGAAGATTGGGAGATGCAGATACTCTCCAACCTGCAATCGGGCACACTCATGGCACGCGTGGCTCCTGGATATAAACGCTTCAGGGGACCGGTCATTAAGTGACCGATGGCGACCGAGGAAGAGAAAGAGGATCAGCCGAATCCTGGTAAGGGAAAGAGAGAGAAGCTCTCAGCCGAGGAAGCTGGTTTTCGTAAGGGGCAAGGCTTAGCAAGTTATCAGTGCGGCGAGTGCTTTTTCTACGAACAGGGAAAGTGCCGGATCGTAAAAGTAGACCCCAACTACGGCGACATTTGCAACAGGTTTGAGCCGGACAGAAAAGGAAACATGACATCTGTCCAATCGCCGCAGGCTCAGGTGAGACGAGGAAAAGAAGAAATGTCCTTGAACGAAGCAATACTAGATGGTGGCCCACTTCGCAAAACAGCGCTAGTGGTTCGTGCTGACAAGCACATGCTCATAACCAAGGTCGCCAGGGACAAACAGACGGGCGTGACCCGATGGGTCGCCAGAGCGTCTGGGATCGAGCGAGACCTTTATAACGAACGAATGTCAGTCGTACTTTTCAATGACTTCATTAATAGGGCCGTGGCACGAGAATCTGTGCCCGAGCCATTCTCCAGCGAAGCCTGGAATGGCGGCCTCCCATACCTGGGAATTGCACACTACCTAGATATGAAGGGGTTAGGAATTGTAGGAACGACCGAGCAACTTTACATCGACGGCGATCTGCTAAAGGCCAAGGGAGTGTTTGAGAAAAGCTCCATAGCCGACGCAGCTTACGAAAGCATCAAGGCCGACATAGAGAATAATGTGCCCCTGGAAGAACGGGTGCGCATCTCCATAGCCTTCATTGATTGGGCGCACGATCACGAGGGTGTTGGCGGTTTTGAACGAAAGACATTAACTGATCGTTGCCAATTGTGCGCAGACGGGCGTGGCGAGAAAGTCTATTTGGCCGGACAACTCGTGCATTTAGCGCTGACTAGAATACCGGCCTACACGACCGCGACCATCGAGTTAGAGCAGGAGGCATAGATATGTCGGAATCAGGGAAATCTAAACGACAAGAAGACGCAGAGAGCATAATCGGCAAAGCGAACGCCGAAGAGCTTGAAGTAGCGGATCAAAACCTGGTCGGAAGATCGGCCCAGGACATTGACCCGAATGCTGTAGTCGAGCGCAAGGACAAAGGCAAAGGCAAAGGCAAAGGCTTCAAAGACAGCGACTCCAAGAGGAAAGAGAAGGAGTCGGAAAAGGAATCATCTGACGGTAAATCGGAAGATGAAGATGACGAAGATGAAGAGGACTCGAAAGGTCCTCCGTTTGGTGGAGCCAAGTCACTGGCCGACGCGGAAATTTTCATGGTCGAGCGAGCAGACGGCGAGCCCATCTTGATGGATTCGTTGAGCGTCCTTGCGGACGTTCTTACCAACATTGCAGGCGATGAGTATGGCCTGGCGATTAGGACGGAGTTGGCCGACTGGCAGACCCGTCTGGATGCCCAGGTCCTCAAAACGCTTAACAGCGTGCAGGGAATGTTGGATGGCAGGGAGGTAACTATGCCAGAGGAAAATGTAGTAGAAGAGCCTCAGGCGGCAGTGACCGAGGCCGAGGTGGTAGAAGAAGTAGCCGCCGAAGTGAAGGCACTCCCCGAGGCCGAGGTAGCCGACGGACATCCTTTGGATGCCGTGTTTGCTTCCTTGCGGGCAAGCTACGATGAAGCCCGCGAAACCCCAGCCGACCAGGCCGTTCGGTTGCAGATGCTCCAGGCTCCAGTTGAAGAGCTTGCAGTGGTAATCAAGGCCAGCATTGACGGTGATGAAGCTCCTGTGGCGGAAGCGTCGGCAGGAGGTGGAGTCACACTTGAGCAGATTCAGGCAGCGGTAGCAGCGGGTGTCGCACCCATTGCAGCCGAGCTTCAAGCTCTCAAATCCGCGAGCACTGTCATTGATCCAAATGCTTCTCCCGCCGAACCAGTACGCCGAGCACTACAGACGGCAGCCCTGGGCGTGGGCCAGTCCGGCCCGCCGGTAGAAGTAACGATCCCGACCGCTGAGTACGCAAATCAGAAGTCGGCACACAACGTGACTCCTGGACTAAGAAACTTAGTCCGCCGAACAGTCGGCCTCGGCAACTAGCGCACTCGCCTGCGTGTTGCTGCCATTGGGTACTCGGGCAGCAACGTAAAGCTGGTGAAACTACCAGCCGACACCAGTAGCACAACTTTTTACTTGGAGGAAACATCATGTCCGAAGATTTGAAAGTCCCTAATCTAGTGGGCGAGCGATTTGTAAATCCGCAGACGGCAGAAGTCGCAGTTGTAGAGCGAGCTACCGACCCTGTGGTTCTCCCACAACCGTATGTAACGCCTGGCGACTTCACAGCCCAGTACCCTCAGCCCCTCGACCCGACCGAAATCCTCGCCATGTGCGAAGAGGTTTCAGTTTGGCAGGCACTCCCTGAGGAAACGACTGCGCTGATTGGAGAGACCTGGCGTGAGATGTCAACCTTGGCATTCGTGTCAGGCACGACATACCTTTTCTTCGCTGATGGTGCTTGCCCTGAAGAGTATTCCCACAGCGGCAATAACATCACAGTCAACACCAAGTTACTTGGTGCGAAGAAATCCCTATCTGAGCGAGAAATCCAGCACTCTGTGGCAGTAGCCGCGGCCAACTGGAACGGAATCAACCGACTCGTCGGTGGCTTCCCCGCAGGCGAAGGTATGCCTGGTGGCGCAGAGGCAGGGACCTTCCAGTCAGAGGCAATCGCCGGACTGAAAGAGAAGGAAGTCCGAACCGGTATGACGTTAGTTTTAAACGGCTGGGACCGCTATTTGGTCTCCGGCAATAGCTCCAGCAACTCGTTGGAGTTCGATGGTTTCCAGAATTACTTTGATAACACAAGTAATTGCACCATCGGGAATACTAATGACAACTCCGCTTCCGGCACCTTCTCGGCCATCGGCTTTGATCGCTTCCTGGCGGAATCCTGTGCGAAACCGACGCATGTCTTCGGACATCCGGCGGCAGTGCAGGAAATGCTCAGTGCATATTTCCAACTCGGTTTCCAGGGAAGTCAGCTACTTAACTTCCAGAGTGGAGATCGCATGATTCCTGGCTTCAACTTCGCAGGTTTTGTGAATACGGGCGTAGGTCGACTGGCAGTAGTGGCCGACAGCAACTTCACCCGTACCAACATCGACGGTGGAGCCTTCGCGGCAACACTGTGGGCAATGCGCCTGAGCCACAACGGTGAGCCCCTGGTCTACAAGTTGACCAATATTCCTTTGGTCTATCGTGACTTGACCCCTGGCTGTACCGCGATCCAGTTTGAGATTTGGGCCTCGACGGCTCTGATTATCAAGGGTTGCTGCGCGCAAGCGTCGTATACCTCCCAGTTCACGGGACGGATCACCACAACCTGTACGTCCATCGGCTAAGCCGATTGATTAACGGGAAACTCAGAGGCTGGCCTGACCTTTTGGGTCAGCCTCTTTTATCGCAATTATCTTTTGAAGGACTTTTTTATCTAGCCAAACTTAACTACTCGGAGGCCTGACCATGCAGGGAATACCCCCAGTACCTATCGACGGAAGTCAATACGCCGGTCCCTTCGCGGGCATTCCTTCGGTTTTGGAATACGACGCACCTACCGGCGGATACAAGCTGGTAGTCGTAAATGAAACTGGCGTTGCCTTAAATATCTCCGGTACAGTGCAAGTCACCAGCGGGCAGATCACGCTCGTGGGAGGCTCGCAGTATGGTGAAGACACCGTACATCTCTCAGGCGGAACGGGCACGTTCGTCATGGGCATCCGCCACGATGAGCTTTCGTCTACAGTTGGCACCGATGGCGACTACGCGGGCCTGCACGTCAATTCCTACGGACTACTCAAAACTGTAATATCTTCTCCTATCGGAGTCACCAACGCAGCCGACACTAACCCCACTGGCGTTTACACAATCTCTCACCTCAAGGCCTATCGAGACGACACCGCACTATGGAATCGACTGATGGGATTTTCTGGTGGCGGAGATCAAGTTGACAACGACAACTTCGCTTTCAATCTAAATACCAACTCTCTTGTCTGGGCCCTGAATGCCAGCGGAGACATGGACCGCATCAGGGGCAACCGCGAGCGTGGTCTATACACAACCATGATCTCTGGTTCCTTCCCAGGTCAGGACGTAGCAACCATAATTGATGACGCCATACCTGGCTCGCTGAGAGCAGGCCTGGTTGGCGCAGCCAGCTTAATGTACGACGTTGTTGGTGGAAACTGGGAGCGCGTTCCTGCTCGCAGCAATGCCAACGATGGAATGACTGCCGGAGTATTCCCGCAGACCATCGGGATGAATTACTTTTTCAATTACGGTGACGCATCCTGGGCACGTATGCGCGGTGGAAACCCTGGCTCTGATGGTGAAGCAGCTACGAATGACAACGACTTTTCAGACGCCCTAAATACAAAGGGCGCACTCTACGGAGTTAACCCCTCTAATACATGGGACCGACTAAGAGGTGCCAAGGAAACGGGCCTCAACGTCACGATGATCTCGGGTGCTTTCCCGAGCTACACCGAGGCTGTACCTGCTGACGCATCTACTCCGCTCAAGACTTTGCAAACCACATCCTATTTAATGGGATACAACGGAGTCACATACGACCGGCTTTATATGGGCGCTTCTGGCTCCCTAGCGGTCGATCTCATTACGGGTCTTGATCCGCTCAATGATGAAGTCACAGCTTATGTGACGGGAACGCTATCGGTTGATCCGGCGACTACCGCTGCTCTAACAGATGCCTACGCCAATCCGACCGTGCCAAATGTAGGCGCATTCAACATGATCTACGACATCGTTGGCGGCGACTGGGATCGTGACCCTGCGCGTGTTTATGCCAATACCATGGCTTCACCCATAGCTCCACAGAGAATAGCATTCGGAATGCACTTTGACTACGCTCTGGGAACCAACCATCCCAACTATGGAATGCGCCCAGATACAGACGGTATCCAGGGCGATTCTGGTGGCGGCGGCTTCGAGCACGGCCAGAACGTAAACGCCATCATGTACGGTCGATCTTCAACCCAGGGCTTTGACCGACTGGTAGGCACGAAAGAACGCGGCCTCAATGTCTCTTTGATCTCGGGATCGTTCCCAGGTCAGGCCGCATCAATCGAGATTAACGACGCAATAGCTGGTGCATTAAGGGCTGGCATTGTCGGATCGGCTGGCTTGATGTACGACGTGGCTGGTGGAAACTGGGAACGCGATCCCGCTCGTGTACCTGGCGATGCCATGTCCTCATCCACGGTAGCGCCGCAGAGAGTTTCCTTCAACGAATTCTACGACTACTCCGCCGGTACTTGGCAGAGAATTTACGGTGGCGATCTTTCCGCTGATGCTATTTCTGCTGGCGCTGGTGGAGCTAACTTAGACAACTCCCTTAACACTAGGGCGGCTCTCCTGGGCCATCGCGGCAACGATACTTTTGACCGCATGATCGGCACGAAGGAAACTGGCCTCAACACAAGCATGATCTCAGGGTCCTTCCCCGATGGATCGGAAGCCTTACCCGCTGACGCAGCTACTCCAAGGAAGGCTTTGCAAACTACTTCCTACTTAATGGGATACAACGGAGCCACGTATGACCGCCTTTACATGGGAGTTTCTGGCTCTCTGTTGGTTGATCTGGTAACAGGGCTCGATCCAGTAAATGATGAAGTCACAGCTTATGTGACAGGAACACTCTCGGTTGCACAGGACAGTGTTTCGTTTGTGACCGCTGACGGAATCAACCCCACTCAACACATACCGCAAAGCGATTCGGGAAACTCTCTATGGTCAGCCTCACTCAACTACGGCTTCGATGCGGTTTCCCTCACCTGGGATCGCTTCCGAATAGACCCGATAACGGGCGGACTTAGCGTTTCCATAACCGGTACAGCTTCGGTTGACACCGAGCTTCCTGCCGCGGTTGCCGCTGCGGATGGCTTAGCCAACCCGACAGCACCATCCGTTCTTTCTCATCTTATGGGATACAACGGCGTCACGTATGACCGCATCTATATGGGCCAGTCCGGCTCTCTGGCGGTCGACATGGTTTCGCAACTTGACCCGATCAACGATGAAGTGACAGCCTACATCACGGGAACCACGAGCCTCAACCTGGGCGGCAAGACAGTGGTCCGAGCGGTCCTAAACATATCTGGTATAGCTCTTGACCAGGTAGAGTTAGTCGCCGCAGTTGGCGGCGAGAAGATCAAGGTCATCGAGGCCATGATTATCGGAAACGCAGACGTGAGCTTCTTCTTCCAGAGCGGCTTCACGGGAACGGCACTGACCGGACCCATGAGTTTGCCCTCGGACGGAGACGGCTTCTTCGTCGGAACGCCAGCGCAGATAGAGGCGCATCACTTCGAGACAATCGCAGGTGAAAACCTGGTACTAGACCTTGACGCCAACGTGCTTCTTGGCGGATGGATCAACTACTACACTGAAGCATAAGCATAAAGCATAGGAAAAGAAACCATAGCGCCGGACGCCGCAGGGCGCTCGGCGCTAATCATTACTGGAGGAAAACATGCCACCTAGAAAATTCAAAGGGTCGGGAGTTGCCAGGGCAGCAGGCGCGGTAGTAGACCACTATTTCTTTGAGGACACCTTCACTGAAGGCGATGGCAATCTTGTAGACCACTCGCCCGAGTTGGGCGGAATAGGCCCGTGGTTTGCCAGCGGTCATGCCTCTCCGCCAACCGCAAACATCCAAGCAAATCGTGCCCGACTTCAGGACATTGGCGATGGCTCTGGTCGATACTTTGAGATCAACTCAGGGGAATCCGATCTATATACCCTGAGAGTGTCGATGTTCGGAAATTCGATCAACCCAGGTTGGTTTGGCCTTAACTTTAGGAGCGACGGATCAGTTCGGGCAGACACCCTGAATAGATGGATAAGTTACGTGAACGCCACTTCTAATTTACTCTTCTTGCTTAGTCCAACGGGCGCATCATTGAGCACTGCCTTTGTGTATGGCGTCAGCGATGAGGTTTTACTTGAGGTCTCGGTCGATGGAACGTCAGTGACGGTCCTCGCGACCAATGTGACCACGGGCGTGACCGGAACCATTACCACTACCAGCACGCTAAATCTGTATGACACCTACATTGGCCTCTTCCAGCGCACGGTTTTTGGCGCAGGTGCCAGTGACTACTACGACAACCTGAGAATGGCCCCGTTGGGCAAGTGAGGAAGGATGCCTGCTAGAAAAAACGCCTCAAGCAGAGGAAACGCAGCCTACCCGTACCCATACGATGCCAAGGCCATTGGTCTCGCGCCGATTGCCTATTGGCCCCTGGACGATGAAACGGCAACCGCAGTCGATCTCTCCATCAATGCAAACAACGGAGCTTATAACGGATCAACTTACGAATTGGGCCATCCAGGCATAGGTGACGGGTCGCGGTCTGTACTTTTGAATCCAGGCGTCGTGGGCGGAGCCGATGGTGTTAATATCTACAGCGCTGGATTTAATACTTTGTTTGATGGCAACGAAGGGTCAGTTGGAATCTGGTCCAAGGCCTACGATGACACTTCTTTGGATGCCGGATACCTAGTTAACCTGTATTCAACCGAGCCGAATCGCTTCTATTTCAGCAGGCCAGGTGCCAACGCAATAAGAGGTCTTCGCAAAGCTGGCGGTGTCGCGGACTTTGGTGGCCCAACCAGTCAATTCGATCTTGACTGGGTACACTGGCTATTTACCTGGAGCGAGGCAGACGACGAACAGTACATTTACAAAAACGGAAAGCAAACGAATTCGTTTAGCACTTTGGGCACACACGACGATGGAGCACTAAATTCGGGTCTAACTAGATTTGGGAATTACACTTCTGCGGCAGGGTTTGGCGGTTGGCTCGCCAAGGGAATCGTATTTGACCGAAGGGTGACGGCTGCTGAAGCCATGATCCTGGGGAGACTGTAATGAGCCCAAGACTTCTTTCTTCTCCGTGGTACATCGAAGATACTTTTACCGACGAAGATGCCGTAACTCCACCTAACCACGCTCCTGATGTTGATGCTTCCAACCTCGGTTGGACTGATGTCATCTCGGGCGCGACCATAGTGGCCAATGCCCTGGTTGACAACTCGGCCCCCAGGCAGGCTGTCATAGATTCCGGTCAATCGGATGTTGACATAAACTCCCAGATGAAAATAGCCGGAGGCGGAACCTCCGAAACAGGTCTGATATTCCGGTATCAAGATGCTTCCAATTATCTGTGGGCTGGCATGGACCAACTCTGGCACAGGCCAGTTATGTATAAGGTGATCGCCACGGTGGCAACCGAGATTGGCCTGGCGGCCAACTCGTCTCTGATTATCGGAAACGACGTTAATGTCACGGAGAGAATCACCGCGGTGGGCTCAACGCTTCGCTTCTATTTGGACGGTGTTCTTTATCTTGACGTGACTGATGCCCAGTTCCAGACCGCGACAATATGCGGCATCCGCTCCAGTCATGCAGGAGCGTCGTGCACCTGGTACGACTTCAGGGTAGGGAGGGTGCTGAAATGACAGGCAAGCCTAGAGGTCTGGCGTCGGCCAGAGGGGTTGCGATTGGAAACGCTCCCGTCATACTTCAATTCGAGGCTGTATCATCAAGCCCAGGATCGCTGAGCCCTCCCGTAGGGACAGACTTCGTGTTGGTGCTTTCCCTAGCTGGCAATGGCGGTGGCGACACCATCGCTGATGCTGTAACGTGGGACGGGACTTCTTTAATTGAAATATCTGCTGCGAAAGCCGTTGGGTCTGGCTTCGAGGCTTGCGATGCGTACTACCTGGCCAATCCAACACTAGCGACAGCCAATATGGCTTACTCAGGCGAAACAGGAAATCATCAGCTTTTAGTTTACTGGCTTAGCGGTGTAGACACCGACGACCCGATCAGGGACGCTGGCGTCACCAACACAATAGATGTAACCGTGATAGATGTGACTGGAGTAGATTCGTCACCTATCGACCTCACCTTGTCTGGGTGTGCGCTCAGCAATCAAACGTCACTTACCGCTGGACTGGGAATGACCAGGGATCAACACATTGTGGCCAGCGGCGGCACCTTAGCCGGAGGGTATGAATTGGGCGTAAAGGGCCCTGCTTCCGTGCGCTGGACAGCAGGAGTCAGCGGTCGCTTGGCCGGAAATCTAATATCAGTCAAGGGAAAATGAAGAAATGAGTCCAGACAGAGACATTGCCGCGTCAGCAAGGAACATCGCCACTGCAAGAATGTTTAGTGGAGTGCGCGATCTTTGGCCAGAATATTCGGTAGTAGATGACTTCGTTGAGGGATCGAATACTGCTCTTATCTCGCATACGCCGGATAAGGCTCCGAGCGGAGCAGCCTGGGAGGTAGCAGGTGGCGGCTTGTGGAATGTAATAGCTGCTGACGACAATCTGATAAACGCTACGCAGGGCGGAGCCAACGAGTGCGCCATCGACTGCGGCTTCGTCAACCAGGACTTTTCTTGTGTTATGAATATGCCAGCAGGCGGCATAGGCGTGCAGCTTCTTAGATGGACAGATTCAAACAACCAGGTAGTTGTTGTGATGTTTAATAACACCAACGTCATAAATATCTACTTCGTCAATGCCGGTATTACCAACAACGGCGGGGGAGCAGGTTTTGTAATGAACGACGGCCAAGACTATTTGGTCAGATCGGTTATGAGCGATGATGATATTTGCCACGTATTCGTAGACGGCACCGAAAGATACAGCTATGGCCCTGGCACTCCGCCTCCAAATTCGACAAAGATAGGCTTCGAGTCTGGGACAGGCGGAGCGGCCCTGATTTACGACACAGTTAGAGTGTCGGAGGCGGCGTTAGTGTAATGCAAACCAGAGTACCGGCGGTAAACAGAGTTCTTGTAGACGACCACAGTCACTCCCTGGTCTGGGATGATTTCCTCGGACCAGACGGAGAGCTAAGCGCCCATGCCGTTCCTATTGACGTAGGAGCCGCGGGTTGGGTTGAAGCGTCTGGGGACTGGGAAATAGTTGACGAGAAAGCCGAAGGTCATACCAATTCCGTTACACAACTAGCCATTATCGAGACAAACCAGGCAGATGTGATCGTTGAGGCCGGTATCACCAGGAGAGACGCTAACAACGTCAATAACCAGCGGGCGTTAGCCTTTCGCGCTGCCGATTCTAGCAACTACTGGACTTTTCGACATCTGAATTGGAGTGGAGCACCGAACACTTTGCAGATGTGGCAGACGGTCGCCGGAGGCGATTCGCAACAAGGCGGCGCTAGTGTGGCCTATACAGTTGCGGTAGGAGACAGCCACGTATTCAGAGCGGTGCTGTCGGGTAGTAGCATTAAGTGTTACTTGGATGGCGCGCTGAAGTTTGATTTTACTGACACAGACCTGCAAGCTAATACCATGCACGGTCTTTGGAAGTTCTCAAATGTCCATAACGGATTTGATGACTTCGACTACTTTAGAGTTTGGAACAGCTAGGAGGCACCATGGCATTCTTGAAGATATTGACCAGCACGCTCATCGCCGGAAAGAAAGGGAAGCCAGCCGAACCTGGCAAGCCCGCGGAAAAGCCGATCAAGCCCGTGAGATTGACCGTGGTCGAATTCAGACTCACTGCTCCGGCAGAGGTCCATGTACGCATGAATAAAGGAAAGGCCACAGCCACTCTGCTCGAAGTTGGGCCTGGCAAGGAAAGGGGCGTAGCGCTCCACGACGAATTGGCAAGGACGCCAGAGGCAGCCCCAGGACCTCCAGGCGGACCTCCAGGAGGCCAAGGTAAGCCGTGAGCCCTCTTCTACTAGGGGCTGGGAGAGACGTAGGCGCTAAGTTTTTGCCTACCGATATTCCCGATATTGAGTTGTGGCTGGCCGCAGATAAAATCACCGGTCTGGCTGACGCTGCTGATGTAGTGACCTGGCTTGATGCCAGCGGCCAGGGAAACGACGTAACCCAGATCACAGAAGCCAATAGGCCGATATGGAAAGTGGACATATTGAACGGCCTGGCTGTTGTGAGGTTCGATGGCACCGACCAAACATTAGACGGCACTCTGGATGGGGTCCAGCCTTACGTCAACTTTGCGGTATTCAAATCGAATGGCGGAAACGAGTACGTCATAGACACGGATACCACTGGCAACGTCGGGGTGATGCGCAGTTTTGATTCGGATACCGTTGGCCTGTACTCAGGCGGAGCCCTGGATGTCGATGTTGCAGCCACTACCAACTACAACATAGTCATGGGCCTCTACGATGGGGCAAGCTCCAGGATCATAGCCAACGGAACGGTTGCCACCGGCAACCCTGGAGCGACCACTCGATCCAATATACAAGTAAGCGGCTGGGGCGGCGGCGGATTTTTCCTCAACGGCGACATTGCTGAGTTGGGACAAATCTCTGGCATACCCTCAGACGGGGTTATCAATCTACTCGGAAATTATCTGGCAAGTAGATACGCCCTATCGTGGACGGATATATAAATGAGCCCACTACTCTTGGGGGCCGGAAGAGATGTGACAGCGAAATTTCTGCCATCCGATTATCCCAACCTTGTAGTCTGGTTGACAGCGCACGATCTTGGGTTGGCTGATGCCGCCGGAGTCGCAGCGTGGCCCAACAAGGGCAGTGGACCCGACTTCTCGCAAGCGCTTGGAGGGCAACAGCCGAGCTATCGACAGAACGTTAAAAACGGTCTTGGGGTTGTCAGATTTGATGGAGGCAACGACAACGTTGCATCAGATTCCGGCATCACCCTAGCGCAGCCAAGCTCATGGTATGCTGTGATGATTAGGAATGGAAACCTCACAGCGTTCAATAGAGTTATATGGTCGCCAACCTCTCAGGGCGAGATGGGGTTTGACGATGAAGCCGATATGGTTTATTCCTATGCAGGCCAGGCAGTCACGTTCCCAGATGAGCCCGCCACTGATTTAGCCTGGCACATTGTCTCTGCTCGTATGCTCGATGACGACTCCATATTGAGAGTAGATGGAATAGAGGGGTCTGGAGATGTCGGGTCGGGCTCGTGGTCGAGCGCCACCGTAACCATTGGGGCGGCAGCGGCTTCTCTTTCTGGGGACTTGGGAGAGGTTATCATTTATTCGGGTCAGCATACCGCAGCCCAGATAACTACTGTTGAACGTTACTTGGAAGCCAAATGGAGAATTGTGCTGCTATGAGTTTTGAAATTTCTGAAGACGCGATCTACAACGAGGAAGGCCAGGTGGCCCTGCGTTATATGAAGCAGGCCACGGTCCTGGCGTCATGTAACGGCCAGGGCGCTAACGAGTACATCTTCACAACCAAGGCCAACATCTCAATGGCTTATGTTAATGAAGAGGATGTCGAGTGTATGCTACAGGTCACGGCTGGCTGCTGTGGCGAGAAGCAGAAGCTCGTGGTTTTCTATGGAGACGAGACGCACGTTCGCCGCTGGGAGACTGGAGGCGGGAGATAGCGACAGTTGCACCAATTCGGAAAGTATCCTAGAATGCGAAGGAGAATAACATGGCTGGTAAATACACGATGTCCGCACTGATGAGGAAAAACAAGTCAGTCTTGCTGTCCCTAGCATCCAGCATCCAGTTTATTAATGGAGACCACACCAAGGCCGACATTGCTGAAGCGCTCCTGATAATGCAAGACGAGAGGGGCAATTTTCCATCAGTCGATCCTATGGGAAATCTAATAACGGGTCCTAGCAAGACGCCGCTCGCCCCAGCCCCAGACGATGTTGACTATCCGAAGTCGATCAGACTTCAGCGCATTGAGGCATCACAACAAGACTCGTGACAATTGCAGTAACGGGTGCCAAGGGCCGTCTGGGCTCGTACTTGACAACCGCAGGCTGCATAAGGCTGCGATGCGACGTTTCCAGGCCCGACCAGATCGCCAAAGCGCTCGAAGAAATGACAGAGAGCGAGACCGAGACCGGCATAGAAGCAATCATCAACTGCGCAGCCTGGACCGATGTAGACGCCGCTGAAGATGAAGGCAACTACGATAGGGTTATGGCGGTCAACTTGCGAGGCGCAGCCAACCTGAGAAAAGCCTACGACGGGCTGCTAGTACACATCAGCACGGGCTTCGTCTTCAACGGAACGGATGGACCTAACAGAGAGAGCGACACCCTGGAGCCAGTCAACGTTTACGGCTGGAGCAAGTTTGGGGGAGAGCAAGCCGCTCAAATGAGAGAGCCAACCTTGATTGTAAGAACACTGGACCTTTTCGGATCAATCGAGAAGCCAGATTTCGTCAGGCAAATCCGAGATATCTTGGAATTAGGGGCCGACAAATCCCTGCCTGATAACCTATACGGAACGCCTACATACATACCACACCTAGCACAAGCACTGCTCCAAGCAATTGGCCGCGAGATGACGGGAGTCATTCACATCGCGGGCGATCTTACGCTGAGCAGATTTGAATGGGGACAAAGGATAGCAGAGGTTTTCGACCTCGATCCTGACCTCATCAAACCAACCAGCGAGATCGCGGGTGTTGCGCCGAGGCCGCTACGCGGTGGCCTCAATGTCGACAAGGCAGAGGGACTGGGTTTGCCCATTTACTCTCCTATCGACGGCCTGACATCCCTACAGCAACTGGAGTCAGAGCTTGGAGACGAAACGTAAACCCCGTCATTCAGTTCTAGTCCTCACATACAAAAAAGCAAGCCTGGTCGAGAGACGCATAGGTGAATTGGCGCGCGTCTTTGACGGGCGGGACGATGTTGAATTCATCATATTCGACAACGGATCAGACAGTGGAGCTACAAAGCTGGTCCTTGGCGGAGCCTCCCTACAGTATCGAACGAATAGAGACTGGGTGTTCGGGCGCGTTTCTGACAACCTGGGCTTCGGCGGCGGATGGAATGCAGCCGTCAAGCTGGCCCAGGGCGACAAGATATATCTGCTCAGCGACGACGTTGAAGTCCAGGGCGACTTCATAACCCCTATCCTTCAAAAGACAGGAAACCTACCAACAGGTGTCATAGTGGGACAGACTTTAGTCCACGGGCACTCTGGCTGGAATGAGTTTCAAAACACCCCTCCGATCCATTATTTGAATGGTCACTTCCTCGCCATGGACGTAATGACGTTCCTGCGGCTCGGAGGCTTCGACAGCGACACTTTTGACCCCTATGACTACGAAGATATGGACCTATGCTACAGAGCCCAGCAGGAGCATGGCTGGAGTCTTCTGGCTATTCCAGAGCTTCCTTTAAGACACGGGGTTGCCGGAACCATCGGGTACAACCCAGAGCGCTACGATCACACCGTGGCCATGCGAGCCCGCTTTGCAGCTAAGCACCAACTTACCAACTGGCCGGAGAGACCATGAGCAGAAACAGATTGAAAGTTGCCATCACTTACATAGCCTACCCAGTAGCCATGGCCCGCTACTTTCACGAGGCCCTTCTGCGCCGGACAGATGTCCAGGTCTGGAGCGCCGGACCCTACACGGGCCGGTCGATCCCCTGGGGCGGCGGTATGCACCTGCCTGACAAGTATCTATTGAAGCCCAGCCATCCCACGGCAATGACGAGTCCTCCGATGGTTTCCTACCCGATGCTGGAAAAGAAGATGCCTTGGCAGCCGGACCTGTGGCTTGAAGTCAACGCTGGCCTGACGGCTATCGGGAGACCGGAGAAGGCCCCCCTGGCCATGGTCTTAACGGACCCGCACGTCCTGGCCGACTTCTACCTGGCTCAACGATCCAGGGCCGACTACGTTTTCTCAATGCAGACGCCCTACCTACAACCTGGGGACATCTTAGTCCCATACGGTTACTCGCCTCAGTGGCACAGAGAGACGCGTATCCTATTCGCGAACCGCGAATACGACAGTGCCCTGATCGGTCTCCAGTATCCACAGCGCACCAGGCTGGTTGCAGACTTACGGAACCAGGGAAGAAACGTCTTCTATGACATAGGCCCAGCCTACGACGACGCCGAAGCGATCTATCAGAATACCAAGGTGGGCTTCAACTGGTCGAGCAAGCAAGATACGACAGCCAGGGTCTTCGAGCTACTGGCTTTCGGAATTCCAGCAGTGCTCAATAGGGTCCCCGATCTGATGCGGATGTTTAAGGATGGAAGAGACTTCATTGGATTCGACACCCACGAGGAAGCGCTCGATGCAATCAACGGCTTGCTGGCCGATCCCGAGAAGGGCACGAGAATAGGAGCAGCCGGACGGAGAGCGGTAGAGCCACACACATGGGATGCGAGAGTTGAGCAGATACTCTTCGAGACTGGAATGCTTTAGTGAGCGGCGACCCGATACTGCTGGACGCGGCCCTGATTTTTCTCTTCATAGCTATCGCGATTAACTTGTGGACAATTCTGAAAGAGAAACAGGATAACGACGGGCTGCCTGGAGATAAGAAGGACCCGAAGACAGTGAAGGTAAAGGAAGACGAATGAATACCGAAGCTATGTGGCTGGCGTTTCTAGGGCACCAAGAGAAGGTACTGACTTACAGCGTCAGGCAGCAACGGCTTTCCCAGGAGTTGAGCAACCACATCAATCAGCAGCTTGACGCGCTTTGGGAGAGAAGGGAAGAGCTTGTGGAGATGGGCGCTCTAGCAGCCTTGATGGGAAACCTGAGCACGCTGGCCAAGCTGAGCGAAGAGCAGATAGAGATGAATGCAACGACAACTGAGGCCAACCTGGAGATGGTCCAGGAGCTTCTGGGAGTAACGGAATGAAGAATCCAACGCTGCCCCGCGGAGGGGCGAGGCGAAACAACATACGGCAGCGAGGCAGCCCGACCAAGGTCACGCTAGAGAGCGGTCATCAGGTCGAGAAGCAGGAGTACGTCTACTTCCCGATGCCCGACGACCAAGATGATGTAGTGTCCAAATCTCCAGTGCAATGGCGCATGGTCAAGACTTCGGACTATCACGGAGAGCACTTCCTTTACCTGGACCCGAAATACCTTGGCACACCTGCGCCTAGCGATCCCAATAGTCCTTCGCAAGGGCTCGGTCACTGGTTCGCAATGTGTACCTGCGGGAGCCCAGCCGTGATCGTGGGACCAAAGGACGCAGCACTGGAAGATAGTGACTGCCCCGAGCAGCTTTTAGTTTGCATCTACTACCACAACACCTTAATAGAAGATGGCCGTGCTGGAAAGCACGCAGATCAAGAAGGACGGAGGTTGTGGACTTAATGAAAATTGTCACTATGTGCTGCACGCGCAACGAAGAGCGAAACATCGAGCGCTACTGCGAGGTCTACTCCAGGCTCTCTGATCGCATCCTTATCTGCGATGGGGGGAGCACCGACAACACCGTGGCCCTGGCCGAGAAGTTTGAGAAAGTCCAAGTCGTGCACTTCAAAGAGACAATAAACTACGACGGCTACGAGTGGAATCCCAAAGGAAAACAACATAACTTTGCTTATAAAGCAGTGATGGAATATGAGCCGGACTGGATCATAACCGACGAGTGCGACAGCATTCCGACCATATCGCTTCAGGAAGCAGCCAGGTCACTGATGGGCACGAGCATACCTGACGTGATCGGTGCTATGAGAATTTACGTGGTCGGGGAGGATGATTTTTATCCTAAGCTGAGCTTAGGCGGATTTTTTGGATGGGCGCATCGCCCAGGCAAAGTAGATTCCAGCTACGGAGAAGAAACTCCTAGAGGACTCCGACGAAAAAACTTTCCTCATCCAGATGTGTGGCGGAATATCAACCCCCCTCATGCTCTTCTGCACTACGGCTGGCCGGACGAACAGACCGTAAAATTTAAGACAAAACGATATAGGGCAACTGGCGGACTTCCTCCGAAGGGGACTGCCATACCGACAAACGCGGGCACACCTATGTCTTTACAGGAGTGGGCAAGATGGAATTAATTGAGATTTACGACACCGGCTTGGGCGGAGCCAACGAGGTTGCCCGCTGGAAAAGCGAGGATGGGAGCCAAATGGTCCTAAAGGTCATGGTGATCTCCAGGCCGAAGGTCCACCAGAGAAGAAAGGCGATTACCGAGGCCGCGTTTTGGCAGCTAGATCGCGGGTTGGCCGGAGACAAGGTGAGCAATCCCGTAGACGTGGGGCTGTGGAGGTCTGGTCAATTTACCGATCACGAAGACGGGGGAGTGTTTGGGGAGCGAAACGCCGAAGGCTGGCAAAGAATGTGTTATGTGGCCCGAGGGTTTTCGCCAGGCGTCCCTGGAGATGAATGGAGGGGAGAGTTATTTAGACAGAACGGCAATCTTAGGATAGCCGACATCATTGCCAAGGGTGTCATACAAACACACCCAGACGCGGCACGCATTGCCCTGCTCGACATCTTGACCGGCAACCAGGACAGGAGCGCCCGAAACTGGACCACAACTATGGGTAGCCGATTTTACGCAATCGACAACGGCATGGCCTGGTTTCACGAATACTGGAGCAAGGGCGAGAAAAATAATTATCCCGAGTACGGATGGCAGCAAGGCTTTGTAATTGACGACGTTCTGATCCAGAAGGACCCCTGGCAATTTATCAGCGGCGTCTTCACGACAAGCTGGGCGGGCAAGACGATTCCCGATGTCTTGATGCAGGGCATGACCGACTTCAACATGCAGGAGTGGTACGAGCAAATCTCCAGTGCTTGCGTCGACCTGGGTTATCCGTCCGAGATGGCAGAAGACTGGCGATTTGAAGCAATCATGCGCAGGATGGCCTGGATTACAAAGAAGGGTCGCTTCCCGACAGCAGAAGAATACCGAAGCTGGCGGAATGACGGCTCCCCGCTCTTGACGCCGCCAGAAGTGATCGAAACGGGCGGGAAGGAAATCTGGAATATAGCGATGGACTATGAGTACCTGGACGAGGCAGCCTACAAAAAGTTGTCGGGCGGCCCCGAAAGACCAGCCAGATGACCGGCGACAGGGTAGCTGTAATCCTGACGAATTACAACATGCCGGAGCGGACGGACGCACTTTACGAATACATGGTCAAGTATACGAATTGGCCGCTCGACTTCATCGTTGTGGACAACGGCAGCGATCAGGTTGAGCCCTCCCAGTACACGGCTTTGTCGCTGGAAGAGAACATCCAGACGACCGGCGGATGGCTGATGGGCTTGGAATACTCAGACCACATGGCTCGCAAAAACCATGAAGACTATTTCGCCTACTGGATCATGGGAACCAGCATGGAATTTACCGGACAAAGCAACGATCCATTGCTGCCCCTGGCCAAGGTTCTCGAAAATTGGCCCGAAGCAGTTATGGCTCACGCTGCGCTAACCAGCGACAGCACTACGGCTTACGACAACATGCTGACCAGGTTTAACGCAGGGCCAGGTCCCAGGCGGACGTGGCGATTAGACATGCTGGCCACGCTAGTTAGAGCAGACTGGCTAAACGGCATCGGGCGCTTTGATCCCAACCTGACTTATGCCTGGGGAGTGCCCCAGGAGACATCTTATCTGGCCAGGCTCCAGGGTCGCGGCATATGGATTTGTGAGGCGACCAAGATCAAAAAGGTTTCTCAAATAGGATACGACATGGACAGAATGGGCATGACCGCAAGGGAGCGCGGAATACGTGCTCTTGCTGAAAAGAAACGGGTGCTGTCCAGAAAGTATGGCGACGACTGGTTCAATGAGCTAGAAAAAGAATTCGTGAATCCACTGTGGAGATGACATGGGCAAAGATAAGCTGAAGTATGACTACGGCCAATTCGACAAGTACGTCCAAGAGTTGACCGGCGATGTGTACGCTCAGCCTCCCGACAAGGGCCACACCGAATGGGCGATAGAGGTCATCGACAATCTCTGTGCACCCCTCAAGGGCATCGACAACGTACTGGATGTCGGCTGCGGCCAGGGCTTTCTGCAAAGAGAATTTGCAAGGATCGGCCTACACTGGACCGGCGTAACGATTGGCGAGGACTATGAAGTTTGCAGAAAGAAAAGGCTCAACGTCAAGAACGCAGACATGACCTTCCTTCCTTTTAATGACGGGCAATTCGGAATGGTATTTGCCAGACACGTCCTGGAGCACAGTCCGTTTCCGCTCATCACGCTTATGGAGTGGCATCGAGTGTGTCGCGAGTATCTGGTTTTGGTGGCTCCGTCTCCATCCTACTGGGGATGGGGAGGCAAGAATCATTATTCAGTGATGACCCTGGAAAGGCTCAACTGGCTGCTAAGGCGCTCTGGTTGGGAACCTACAAACGTAGGTGTCTTCAAAAACAAAGACCCGAAGTTTATCAAGCACTGGGAGGTATACCAGAAGGCTCTCTTCGAGCAAGGCGATCACGCGGCAGCGGTCCTTCTGGAAAAGACGCCAGACCTGGTTGTAGAGCATCGGATCGTGTGTAAACGAGCAGAGCCTACCCTGGAGTAGACGCTATGGACCTGTGGAATACTAAATTTCCCGTACTAAAGACTGACGACTTGGCACCGCGAGATGATAGCCTGCCGGTCAATTTGTCGATCCTGATGTCGGTCAACAACTTCCGACGCGGGCAACTGGCTAGGACCTTGGAAACTCTGTGTCGTCAGGACTGGAAAGAGTTTGAGGTCCTGGTGTGCGACAACGGCAGCCCAGAGAACCTGGACGAAGTATTTGAAATCTTCGATCCTTTTCTCAGGCTCAAAACGATCAGGCTGGAAAGGGTCGCTTACTCGGCGTGTCCAACCAGAGGATTGAAAGCACTATTCCCAGAAGCCAGCGGAGACGTGTGGACCATCATGCAGCCCGAGATCATGCTTCACCCTAACGTTGCAGAGTATCTGTACGGTGCTCACTTCCAAGACTGGGCAGGCACGATCAAGTACAAGATTGCCATCAGCCCAGTTTCAATGGAGGGTCTTCCCAGATGGGTTATTCCAAAGGTCGGATTCTTTGACGAGATCGGCCAAAGTATGATCGACAGGATTGATTGGCACAACGATGTTAGAGCAATAGAATCCTTGCCTGGATTTACAACCCACAACAAGGGCTTTAGCTATGCCACGAATGTGGGCGTTGTTATGAAGCGAGAGTGGCCCTGGTGGTTTGTTGGATCAGCCTTGAAGGATGCCCACATCTGGAGAGATATGCCAGAGTTCAAAAATCATGCCAGTGTGGACCAGTGGCTTTTGACCGAGCGCAGGCTTCACGAGTACGTGGACGTGTGCACGCTTGGCATAACCGGCTATCACCAATTCCACCATCGAGGACAGCAAGAGGTCCCAGAGCCAGAGACGATAGTCAATCTCCCTATTCCAGAGGAAGAGATGGCCACATGGAAACCCCTGGAAATAGACGAGCTTCGCAAGACGGTTGGCTCCTACGGTATCGCAACTAGCGATGAGGACTTCGACACTCTGTGGGGAATACTGACTGAGGCCAGGGCTGTGGATCGAGAGGTCCATCACAAGACAGAAGGCAATAAACCGCACCCGTTACCGCCACTCCCGAAAGACGTGGCGGCGCGCATACGAAGGTCAAGGGGAGGATTCTAATGGCACACGATCCAATAGTAGGTCACGTAGATTTGCAAATGACGGACGCCGGAAACGACGCTGGCCCGCCCAAGCCCCAGATAGCCAGCTTCAACGTTGGCGACATTGCTGAGGATGCCTGGGTTGTAATCCTGGCTGGCGGCCAGGGCTCGCGCCTGTCCGATAAGACGGACGACCTGATCCCGAAACCGATGGTCGAGGTGGGCGGCATTCCGATGCTAGAGCACATCATGCGCATCTACTCGGCCCAAGGCTTGAGGCGCTTCATTATAGCTACTGGCCACAAGCGTGAGGTGATTGAAGAGTGGGTAGAGAATAGCTCGGAGACCCTGGCGGAGTTTGCAGATGAAGTCATCGCGGAGGATACCGGCGAGGAAACTCAGACCGCAGGCCGACTGCTTAGGTTGTCCAAGTATCTGAAGGACGGGGCGTTCTTTATGACCTACGGCGACGGATTTGCCGATGTCAATATGCGAATGCTGGTGGACCATCACAGAGGGCTGAAGCAGCCAGGGCTCAGAAAGCCAACGGTTACGCTATCGGCAGTCCATCCGCCATCGCGGTTCGGGAACCTAACCCTGGAGCTTGGCAGAGCCACTGTGTTTGGCGAGAAGACTCAATCTACGCTGGACTGGATCAATGGCGGCTTCTATATCATCGAGCCGCAGTTGCTTAATCTAATCTCAGGAGACGACAGCCGACTGGAGTACGACGTGCTACCAGGCCTAGCCATTCAAAGCAGAATAGGAGCCTACCAACACCCAGGCTTCTTTCAGATGGTAGACACCCAGCGCGATCTAACGCTGGTCAATCAGATGGTCGAAGCCGATCAGGCTCCCTGGATGATCTGGAGGTCTTGATGTCGCTAGACGGTTTCTGGAGACACAGAAAGGTGATGATAACTGGCCACGCTGGATTCCTCGGCAGCCAATTAGCTCGCGTACTCAAAGGTCTAGGCGCTACCAATTATGGGGTCGACATCAGGGAACAGATTGTCTTTCCTTACGATGCCAGCTTCCACGAGCGGCGCTCCAACTTCGAGGCGGTATTCATGGGCGACGTGACTGACTACTTGAGGATCGAGCGCTTGATCGCTGAGTGGAGACCTGATTTCATCTTCCACCTGGCAGCCATCAGCCAAGTAGTCGATGCTGTGTACGCGCCCAGAGCCACTTACGACACCAACGTTATGGGCACGGCCAACATCCTGGAGGCTGTCCGCAAGAGCAGTATGGATCACATTCACATAGTGACGGCATCGAGCGATAAGGCCTATGGGCGGCTGCCCAGCCAGGTAATAGCGAATGAAGAAACCCGCTTCGATCCATTCCATCCCTATGACGTTTCCAAGGCTACAGCCGATCTCATAGCACGATCTTACGCGGACCTTTACGGTCTCCGAGTTGGGATCACGCGTTGCGGAAACATCTACGGACCTGGCGACACCAATTGGCAGCGGTTGATTCCTGGAGCCGTCCGAGCGGTGCACACCGGCAAAGCCTTGGTGATCCGCAGCGACGGCGGCCCCAGGCGTGTCTACAACTACGTTGACGACATCATAAGCGCCTACCTGCTAATCGCAGAAGACCTGTTTGCATCAAACAAAAACTCAGGACGATCCTGGAATGTGGCTGCATCAAATGACTACTACGGAGTCTTTAAGATTGTAAAGATGGTAGGTGAGGCGCTGGGAACAAAGGTTCCCAACTTCACACTGGGCGGGGCAAGCGAGGAAGAGCGTCACCTGCGCTTGGACGCCGGTCAGATCATTGAAGAGCTTGGATGGAAACCGAGAACCACGATGGGGCAAGGGATTCGAGAAACTTATATGTGGATGCAAAAATACATAGAGCAGACATCGCTATGATAGAAGGCGTCGAGATCACTGAGCTTAAGATTTTTGAAGACGACCGCGGCAGTGTAAGGCACATGCTGAAGTGGGACACCGATCCATTCATTCAGTTTGGAGAGATTTACTTCTCGACCATCAAGCGGGGAGTGGTCAAGGCCTGGCACCTGCATAAAAAGATGTATCTCAACTACGCCTGCATCCGCGGCGAGGTAATGGTTGGCTTATTCGACCTCCGATCAGAGAGCCCGACCTTTGGAGAGCAGTTGAAGATTATCCTGGCAGATAGTGGGGCAAATTACCGGCTGCTTACGATTCCGCCTGGGGTTTGGAATGGATTTCGGCAAAGCATCGAAATGGAAAGGGCGGCAATCTTTGATGAAGCCTGGATCGCCAATTGCGCTACGCTGCCTCACGATCCAGACGAGATCGTAAGGATGGCTCCAGAGGATTTCCCCGCGGAGTTTGATTGGGGACCATACCAGGTGGCCGGATGATGAAACCTATCAGGGTCTTCATTATGACGGGCGGAGAGGGAACCAGATGGACCGATGGACTGTATCGGAATAAACTTTTCGACACGCTGCCTCACTATAAGCAGGCCATGATTGTGGGCAGAATGCCTGAGATGTCTGAGCGACAGCGGAGCATTGCGGAATCCATACTGGCGGGTCAAGAGGAAGAGACGATCTTTCACCGAACGATCAGGATGGTGATCGAGGCCGGATTCGACATTGGAGAAATTATGGTCGTGGGCCAACGCGGAATGTGGAAACAGCCTGGCGACGGTCGCCAATTTAAGGGCGTGGACATATCCATAGAGGGAGAAGACCCAGTATCTCTTCTCGGCGGGATAATGACGATCATGCCGCTATGGGAAACCGACAGAACCATCGTGCTCCTGGGGGACGTGATTTTCTCCTACAAGGCACTCGATCTAATATTGAATACCCAACAACCCGTCTCATTCCTGGGACGGCCAGGTTCAAATCCAGTGCTCGGGAAAGAGGCGGCCGAGCTTTTTGGCTTCTCCGTTTCCAAAGAGATGTACGGAATTATTAAAGATCATTGTTCTCGAATGACGGTCAGGGGAGCGGTCGTCAATTATCCGCCAAAGCTCTGGGCTCTATATCGTCTCGTGTGCGGCTTCGGGCACGACGATTGTAGGTACGAAGACAAGATACTGCTCAACCCCCAGGACTACACGGACGACCTGGATTCGGTTGAAGAGTACCAGCAATTCTGGCTGGGAATGTGCGCGGAGGCGCTTAGTGACAATGCTCCTAATAGTTAATTGCAAATCCATCTACGGATCAGACATACCCGAGTTGTCAGACGCCCTGAAGCGCATGGGCCATGAGATCGCGGTGATTGGCGGGCCAATGGATCAGGCAGTAGGGGACATCGCCCGAGCCAGGTCCATATTGGGCACAGAGAATTCCGAGGTGGCCGAGATGAGCACAGTTGAAAGTCGCAGGTCGATCATATTGGGCCTTGTCGGAGTCAAAGAAGAGGTGCTGATCGTCAGTGACAGTCCGTATGATCGAGCGGCAGCAGACACCCTGAATATCGCAACCGTATCACCGTTTGATTTCGATCTTCGGTGGGTAGGAGAGGAAGTTTAATGGCAGCACGGACCCTTAAGGCAGCACAGACGAGCATGAGAAAAAACATCGTGGCCTTGACCGGCATCTACGGCCACAGGCAATTTTCAATGCCCGAAGACTTTGTGCCAGGTGAAACTCCCATACCTTCAAGCGGGAAGGTTATCGGGAGCCAGGAAATTCAGAACGCTGTAGAAGCAAGCCTGGACGGATGGTTTACTGAAGGCAGGTGGACTGACGAATTCGAGCGGGCCCTGGCCAAGACAGTCAAGGTTCGCTGCGCATCCTTGTGCAACTCAGGATCGTCGGCCAACCTGCTGGCCATCTCTTCGCTAACAAGCTCATACGTTAAGGAGGATGTCAGGCTGCAACCAGGAGATGAAGTGATCGTGGCGGCTGCTGGATTTCCGACCACTCTCAATCCGGTGCTACAGAACGGGCTCATACCAGTGTTTGTAGATGTGGACCCAGAGACTTACGTTCCCTCTACGGATGCAATCAAGGAAGCTGCTGGCCCCAAGACCAAGGCGATCTTCCTGGCTCACACTCTGGGCAACCCCGTTCCCATATTGGGAGCAGTGACCTGGATGAAGAACAGAGGGATTGTACTTGTCGAAGATAACTGCGATGCCCTGGGCAGCAAGTTCAAGGGCAAGCTCACTGGATCATTCGGAGCCATGGCAACTCAGTCTTTTTATCCGGCTCACCACATCACCTGCGGAGAGGCCGGAGCCGTTTTGACCAAGAGCCCAAGAATGAAGAAAGTCATCGAGAGCTTCCGAGACTGGGGCCGCGACTGCTGGTGCCCGCCAGGTGACGAGAACACTTGCGGCAAGAGGTTTGACTGGGACTTCCCAGACCTGCCTGAAGGATACGACCACAAGTACATCTACTCTCACATCGGATACAACCTGAAGGCTACCGACTTCCAGGCTGCAATCGGGCTCGCGCAGCTTGAGCGCTTCCCTGGATTTGTAGAGAAGCGACATCATAACTTTGACAGGTTGATGAGAGCCATGCAGAAATGGGAAGAGTATCTGATACTTCCAAAACGGACCAGAGCTTCAGAGCCGTGCTGGTTCGGATTTCCGTTGACTGTGCGAGAGGGAGCGCCCTTCACTAGAAACTCAATCATCGCCCGCTTGAATGAGAAGAACATAGCAACGCGCAATGTCTTCGGAGGGAACCTGCTACGGCAACCGGCTTATGCAAACATCCCTCATCGCATCTCTGGCAACCTGGAGAATTCAGACGCGGTTGCCGAGAGAGCTTTCTGGATCGGGGTTTGGCCTGGGCTCACCGACCCGATGATTGATTACATGATCGAAGTCCTAGATTATTTCCTGAGGTGGCCACGATGAAAATAGACCTGATAGCAAATGACGGAAGTCCGATAGGAGTGACTCCTGACGACATCTACGGCAGAGGTGTGGGAGGTGCAGAGCTTTCCATGATGAGCTTGATGGCCGTTTTTGCCGAGAGAGGGCACGAAGTGAGGGTCTACAACGACCCCCTGAGAGGCGGAGACATCGGCGGAGTCAACTACCGCTCTCGAACCAGCTTCAACCCCCGCGAGGCTCGCGATGTTCTCATAATCTTCAGGAGCCCAAACCCTCTGATGATCGGAGCATTGGCCAGGAAGAAAATCTGGTGGAGCATGGATCAGTACACGATTGGCAGCTACACCTCGCTGGCTGAGCTAGTGGACTTTTGTGTGACCATCAGCCCTCATCACACCGACTACCACAAGAGGGTGTACCGGATCGATCCTAATAAGATAGGCCATATTGACCTGGGCGTAAAGGTCGAAGACTACGATCAGGAAATCAAGAAGATAGAGGGCAAGATGATTTGGTGCAGCATCCCAGATCGAGGGCTGCAAATTCTACACGCAGCCTGGCCGCTCATCAAGCGCGAGGTTCCTAACGCGTCCCTGGTAATCACCAGCGACTACACGCTGTGGGGAGCAAGCTCGAATGTATCGAGCCATAGGCTCAACTGGGCCGGTATGGATGGAGTTAAGTTCCTGGGAAACATTCCTAGGGCTGAGCTAGTGAAGCATCAGCTTGAAGCTGAGATCATGCCTTATCCGTGGGTGTACGAAGAGCTTTTCGGCATCTCGGCTGCCGAGTGTCAAGTGGCCGGAGCGATGCCGGTAACGTCTGTTGCGGGAGCCCTGCCCACAACCAACTCGTTTGGGATAACGGTCCAGGGAGAATTGACCAACCCGCTAGTGCTGCAACAGAATTTCGTGGATCGGGTGACTTCGTTGATGAGGCACGACCGAGCCTATCTTGAAGAGAGAAGGAAGACCATGAAGATCGGAGCCAAGATGCGCTTCGATTGGAATACGATTGCCGAGACGTGGGAGAAACTAATAGAGGATGGTGGACTGTGATACTTTTTATCAGCGACTTTGACCTGACCGGATCGGGATACATGAATATCGCCGTGTCGCTCTGCAACGAGCTACACACCAGGCACGGGTTTGACGTAACCGCGCTCGGGATCGGCTACGACATGACCGAGCACGATTGGCCCTTCTCGATCATACCGGTCAACCAGGCTGGGATGCTTCGTGAGATACCAGCTATGATCCACAACTTTCAGCAGATGTCAGAGGCGGAGATATGGAAACCTGTCGAGGCGATCATTGTCGCTCTGGACATTCCTCTGCACGAGAAGCTGCTGCAAATAGATCGAGGCACTGCTCACCCCATTCCTTACCTGGGAATCTTCCCAGTGGAATCTGGACCGCTCTCCGCGTCATGGGCATCTACTTTGGCCATAATGAATGAGCGCCTAGTCATCAGCGAGTTTGGAGCCAAGATGGTTGAGGATGCCGGTCTTGAGACCAGCTACCTACCGGTTGGAATTGACACTGACTCCTGGAGACCGCCAGGTCCAGACGAGCGAATCGCTCTTCGAGAATCTCTGGGCTTTACTGAGGATGACTTCGTTGTGTTGACCGTGGCTGACAATCAGGAACGAAAGAACCTGAGCGCCGCGATGTCGATCCTGGCCAAGACCCGAAAGCAGATCAACGCGAAATGGATGCTGGTCACTCGGATGGACTCTCCGGTTGGATGGAGGCTCCCCGACCTAGCCGATCAATTCGATATGACGGATCACTTCATCGGATTCAATAGAGGGCTGCCATTCGACCGCCTGTGGATTCTTTACGCGGCTGCGGATGCCTTCCTTCTCACGTCCAAGGCAGAGGGCCTGTGTCTTCCTATCCTGGAAGCGATGGCCTGCAATCTCCCAGTGGTTGCTCACAACGTAACCGCTATCCCAGAGCACATCTACGAAGACCCAGACTGGAGCCGAGTAGAGAATGGAGCCTGGGGCAAGGGAAAGCCTAGCGGCCAAAGAGGCCTGGTGATCCCCGTCGAGTATTCAATTATCGACCCCTGGGGCAACTCCGTTAGGTCGTTCCCCAACGAGAGGGAGGCAGTCAAGCTGCTCGTAGAGCTATCTAGGATGAAGCCATCGAAGCGCGAATCCATGACGAGCGCGGCCAGAGAGTATGCGGTTAGCCGCAACTGGGTCGCCGCCGGAGAGGTTGTCGCCGCATCGCTAAGAAAAACTTTGGCCGAGAGAGCGGCAGGACTATCTGCGGCTTCGGCAGTGGCGCTACCAGCGTCAGTCGCCAGGCCGATACCATCAATGTACGGATTAGAAGACACAGACATGGGAGGTGACGAATAATGGGCGGAAGAAAAAGAGGAAACAGGGCTCCGGTCCAGGGCCGAGGCGAACAGTTGAGCAAGCATCAGGCTGCCCAGAAGAATCGGCCAGTCAAGTACATGGTCGATGTGGTCGTGCCGGTCTATGGCGAGTGGGGCTTTCTGGCTAACTCGATCAGCCTGGTAGCGGGTGCCTTCGAGGGCTCGGAGATTCCGTATCGAGTCATCGTGATCGACAATGGCACACCTGCCTGGGAGCAGAAGGACGAAGACGCGGAAGAGGGCAGCGGGATTGTGTTTACTCCCGAAGAGCAGGCTGCTCCCATAAGAGAGTTGCTCAGGAAGGAAGACATCTTCTTCCGCGTTGAAGAGAACATCGGATACCCAGGAGCCGTTAACACTGCGGTCGCTAGAGGAAACAGCCCGCTGATTATCGTCTTGACGGCTGATGTATTTATGGAGCCTGGATCGTTTACTGAGCTAGTGAGGGAAATGGACAATCCCGCAACCGGATTGGCAGGTCCGCTGCTGAGATTTCCGATTGACGAGTCTCCCAATGGTCCGCCTGGAGGCGTGCAAAGCGCCGGAATATCCTTCGATCTTCAAGGTGATCCCTACCACATCTTTATCGGATGGTCCCCAGAGAATAGGCGGGTCAAGGTCCGGCGCGAGATGCAAGGCATAACCGGTGCCTGCTTCATTACAAGACGTTCGCTCTGGGACGACATCGGCGGCATGTCGACGGCCTATGGGGCAGGAACCTACGAAGATATGGAATACTGCTTCCAGGTCCGAGCCCGCGGGGCTCAGGTGATATTCCAGCCGCTCGCTGAGGGGTTTCACTATGTAGGCGGGTCAATCATGCACGGAGCAGGGAAAGGTGGATTCCCGTTGGGTATCAACTCAACGGTATTCAAAGGGCGCTGGGCCCAGCACTTACAGTGGGACGCGTTCAAGTGGCACTAGGCTGGGAAAAATTCCCAGACAGGGTTGCAAATGCACTACCATCCGCGGGCAATATGGCCCATAATAATATCGAGGTGATGTAATGAGTGAGAACGGTGAAGGACTGGTTGCTGAGGAAGGCGAGACTATCGTGGATTTTACTGATTTGAATCCTGCTTATACTCCGGCGACGGAGGATAGCATCGTGGCCGTCAAATTCGTGGGTAACACCGCGCAAATTGGCGACTTCCAGACCAAGAATATCGACGCCTTTCAATTGCTGGCGCTCGGTCAATTCCTGGAGATGAAAGGCAAGCAGACAATCGCAGCCATCGAAGCAGAGGCGTTCGCACGAGCCCAGGCAGAAGCACGAGCAAGAGAGATCGTAGTCCCTGGCCGAGCACCTACCGCTGATGAGCTTGCGAAAATGCCAATAAGCTAACCTCAAGGGAGAATAAATGTCTCAAGAGTGGACGCATCTCAGTCCAGTCATCTTGACGGATGACGTTTTCTTCGCGTATGTGCCCACTCCGCTCTACACCGGAACGGCAGCACAACGTAGTGCTGCATTCCTGATGGCAGAGCAAATGATGATCCAGGAGATTCAGTCTCCGCTGTTGCCGACAGTTATAACCGGCACCTGGATGTGGCCGCTCGCGAGCCCGATCCTGAAAATGCCCTACCGGCGGATCACGGGAGCGAGCATCACTGTTCTATATGGAGGCGGCACCGGAACCTGCGGATTGCAGGAGACGGCAGGCTGCTTCAGGCTGCGAGATGGCGGATACGGATACCTGGATGTCCATTGTGCTGGCAACCTAGCCTGTGCGGCTTGTGGGTGCGCCAGCAACGACATCTACCAGGTCCGCGTGGCCTACACGACTGGGCTGCCGACTGGTACTGCTGCCGACGACACCAGCCTTCACCTGGCGCTGTCCATGGTAGCAGAAGAGGTGCTCAACGAAATCATCGACCCAGGAGCTAACCCAGGTGGACCTGGGTCTCCAGGTGTCACCGGATACAACTCGCTAGGATACAGTGAGCAGCTAAACATGATGAGCCTAAAGATGACCGCCTTCGGGGCGAGTGCTCGAATGAATAGGGCTCGGAAGTTTGTGAGGCATCTCATCAAGAAAACAACCC
>SDBT01000266.1_pt1 | contig 78695 bp, 93 predicted proteins | sample 2277101 | NCBI WGS metagenome assembly SDBT01 (sample SAMN10404973, study PRJNA504765) | marine sediment metagenome | isolation source: marine sediment core GS10_PC15, 103 cmbsf | place: Arctic Ocean: Southern Knipovich Ridge | collected 2010
TGTGTGATAAAATAGAAAGCACTTCATCAGTAATCACTTCAGAGTTGGATGTAACAGAGGGTGTACTTTGTTCAAAAATGGATAGCCTTTCTAGTGACGTGAGCAGTATTGATATGCAATTGATGGATGTTGAGATATCACTGTGTGATAAAATAGAAAGCACTTCATCAGTAATCACTTCAGAGTTGGATGTAACAGAAAGTGTACTTTGCTCAAAAATTGACAACTTAGAAGTTAGCATAGGCTTAGGTTGTTGTGATGTATTAATAACGCAATCAGATATACCATTTACAACAACAGGAGCAGGTACTGTTTATTGTTTATCTGAATCAGTTTCATTAGCTCAGGACCAAACGGGCATTACTGTTGCACATGATAATGTAGTTATTGATTTGTGTGGACATACTATTACTGGGGGTAATTCAGGAACAACAGGAATTAGCGCATCAGAAATTGATAAACTAACGATTAAAAATGGAAATATTTGCGATACAAGAACAGCTTCTATTAGTGTCAGTACATCAAGTAATATTTTTGTTGAAAATGTTCATATGTCTGCTACAACTAGTGGTGATGGAGCCTTAATATCAAGTTCTTCCACTGGAAAGATACGTTGTTGTACTTTTGAAGGAAATGGGATTTCTGGTATAGGGTTTGGTTTTTTAGGAACAACAGGTTTTATACTTTTTGATTGTCTTGCGACAGTTGGTTTTTATAATATTGGTTCTAGTTCAAGTGACATTTGTATGTTTAATTGTAAGTCCGTTGTTTCTCCTACTAGTGGATTTGTGATAGATAATACTAGCTTTCGAATAACGTTTATGTCATGTATAGCACTTAATGCAACAGCAAATGGTTTTCATCTTGGAATAAATGGTAATGGACTTGATTGTGTTACTCTTAAATGCTGTGTTGCAAAGGGTTGTGGAGTAGGGAGTGTTGGAAATGGAATATTTGTACCGAATGATGCATTTAATATAACAATAAGAAATTGTATAACAAATTGTAATGAAGAAAATGGAATTAACATTGTTGGTGCAATGGCTACTGGTGAGGTTGTAGGGTGTACAGCAATAGGAAATTTAAGAGGTGTTAGGAATCTTTCTAGTGTCTTTGGAGTATACAATACACATGCGCGCAGTAATTCATCCGTTGACTTTACTGGTGGTGGATTAATTGCGCTAGATACAGCAGGAGCTAGTATTTTATCTGGTGCGGGCGATGGGTACTGGACGAATGTAAGTTCATAATTAGTTTTTTTACTGTAAATTTTTCATACAATAGTTGTATTTTCATTTACCGGTTATGTATGTTTTGTGTTAATAAATTTTAAAATATTTTTGTTTTATGTATAAAAAAAAGGAGCTGCCTATTGATGAGTATTATTAAATAAAGGGTATATTAGCGTGTGGGATTATAAAAATATAAAGGATTTATAATGAAATTACATATACAGTTGCTAAGTCTTATTTATTTGATGTCATTTTTAAATGTATATTCAGATTCTCGTTTGGGTAAAAATAAAGATTATTTAGAGTTGATTGATAACCAAGTTGTTGATGTTCCAATGGTATTTAAAGATGACGATGATGATGACGATGATGATGGGGGTGTTCCAGGTCGTCTTGATGATATTTGTGACAAAATTGAGGACTTGAGTGGTGACGTTACTCTCTTGGACGAAGCTATAGATAATATTGCAACTCAATTATCCGGAGTTGAAGCGTCTTTATGTGAAAAAATAGAGGATTTAAAACCTGGTTGCTGCGATATTGTATTGACACAAGCTGATTTTCCGTATGTAACAATAACTGCGGGACAAGTTATTTGCTTGGATGAATCGGTAACGTTAGCTCAAGATGAAACAGGAATTACCGTTGCACATGACAATATTGTTATTAATTTGTGTGGACACACTATTGATGGTGGAAGCAATTCAGGAACAATAGGAATTAGTGCTTCAAATGTTAATAAATTGAAGATCAAAAATGGCAATATTTGCAATGTACTTTCTAGTGCTATAGCGATGGATACTGTAAACGGTATTTTTGTAAATGATATTCATATGTCTGTTGTTAGTTCTGGATCTGGCATTGGTTTAAATAACTGTTCAAATGGTAAAATTCGTTGTTGTACTTGTCGAGGTAGCGAATCTTCTTTTTCATTCGGATTTTTTGCTAAGTGTAACAATTTCATGTTGTTTGACTGTTTGAGTTCTAATGCAAATATAGGTTATTTTCTTTCTGATACTTCAAATATATGTCTTTTGAATTGTAAATCTCTTTTGGCTTCAATAGGATTTAATTTTAACATTCAATCATCTAGAATAGTTTTTAAGTCATGTATTGCGCAAGAGTGTGGAACTGGTTTTTCTGATATTGGGTCACCTATAGGAAGAACTCGTAATATTGTGCTTGAAGGCTGTGTGGCAAATGCATCTACAACATTTGGTATAAGTATTTTATCAGGAATAACAAGAGATTTAAGTATTAGAAACTGTGTAACGAATAATAATGATCGAGGAATTGTCATTGCAGAGGATGTTACTGGCGAAGTTGTAGGATGTACTGCAATTGGTAATACTACTACGGGTATTTTCAATGCATCTTCAACATGTGGTGTATACAATTGTCATGCACGTGATAATGGTACAGATTTTGATGATGATGGTACTGGATTAATTTCAACAGTTACTCCTGGTCCGTCAGTGACTGACACAACTGCGTATTGGTCAAACGTAGGTACGTAATAGTTTTTTTACGTTACGACTAAGATATAAAGGGGTCTTGCTGTTTGCAAGACCCCTTTTTTATTTTATAAAAACAGTATAAGCTGTCGGGTAAGGATATAACTTTTTTCATCAAGGTATTTTAATGAATGAAAAGCAGATAGTTTTGACTGGTGATAGGCCAACGGGAAAATTACACCTTGGTCATTATGTGGGAAGTTTGGCACAACGAATTGCATTACAAGAAGAACATGATCAATATATTATGATTGCAGATGTGCAAGCCTTGACTGATAATTTTGAGCATCCAGAAAAAGTGCGTACAAATGTAATACAGGTTATGCTTGATTATCTTGCAATTGGTATTGACCCCGAAAAAACTACAATTTTTGTCCAATCAATGATTCCAGAAATTGCAGAATTGACTATGTTTTATTTAAATTTAGTAACAGTTGCTCGTTTAAAACGTAACCCAACGGTAAAATCTGAAATGCAACAGAAAGGATACGGCGACACGGTTCCTGCAGGTTTTTTAATGTACCCAGTTTCTCAAGCTGCTGATATTACCATTGTTAAAGGAACATTAGTGCCAGTCGGCTCTGATCAACTTCCAATGATAGAGCAAACGAATGAAATTGTTCGTGCATTTAATCGAATTTATAAAAAAGAAGTATTTCCTGAGTGTCAAGCAATGGTAGGAACTGCAGGAAGATTGCCTGGTATTGACGGTCAAACAAAAATGAGTAAATCACTCGGCAATGCAATTTATTTGGCAGATAACGCCGATACTGTCGCTGATAAAGTAATGAAAATGTACACTGATCCAAATCATATTCGCGTTGAAGATCCTGGTCAAATTGAAGAAAATGTGGTGTTTACTTATTTAGATGTTTTTGACCCTGACAAAGTTGAAGTTGCAAAATTAAAGGAGCATTATCAACGCGGTGGACTTGGTGATGTAAAATTAAAACGAAGATTAATTGAAGTTTTGAATGAATTTCTAGATCCAATTAGAAAGAAGCGTTTTGAGTTTGAAAATAACTTAGATGTTGTACAAGATATACTTTCTGTTGGTACACGAGACGTGAAAGAGATTGCAGAAAGTACTATGAGTGATGTACGTCAAGTTATGAAATTGAATTATCCATTTTGAATGATCAAGTTTTTGTAAATATTTTTTAAGGAACGTAATGAATAGACAATCAACAATAACAACAGTGACAGCAAGTGCAATATTGATAGCGTTTGCAGCAACATTATATTTTAATTTTACATACAAAAGCGCGGATGTACTTTCAAAACAACTTGTGCGCAATATTATTCGCGTTCACGACGCATTGCAAAAAATACATGATGATTGTACTATTATCGATTTTGATTATCAAAAAAATACTATTAACTTTTTAAATGTAAAATCTTTTGTCGGCTCTGAAGTTGGACCGGTTAATTTAGTTTACCCAGAAAAATGGAACGGTCCATATATGGATGATAATCCAACATTTCATGAAATTGAATATCAAGTGGTGGCAACTGATAGTGGGTATTTTGTAACGCCAGGTGATGGAATAAAATTACCTAACGGAAAAATTGTTGGAACCAATATTGTGCTTGATAAATCTACTGATGTTATTTCTCTTATGGCTGATGAGAATGCACTACGATATGGAAAATATATTTTTGCAAAACGTTTGGAATTGAAGAAAAAAGTTGATGAGCGATTAATGGTTATGCCGAACGTTTAAAGAACCACTGAATGGGGTTCTTGATAATTATGTACAAGTCTAATGTATCAAAACATTAGTTGCACTACCGTGCGCAGCAAGATGAAGTATCGCCAGACCGATAACGCTTATTCCTGCAATTTTAAGTGCAAGTTTTGCAATTTTATTGGTAATTTTTACTCCTGCATAGATTGCAAGTATTCCAAGTCCAGCAGTTACAAGTGATGGGGGAAGTTGTGTTTGTATAAATTGTTTACGAATAAATTCTTTATCGATTTTATCATAACAAATAGTTTCTTTTATTTGTTGAATATTTTTGTTTTTTGTTAAAAACTGACGTGCATTTTTTTTTATTTCGTCTTGTGTTGTTCCCATAAGATTACATAGTTGATCTATGTTTTTACCTGCATCGATAAAAATTGCTTTCAAATTTTTAAAAAACATTAATTCTGCTTGTGCAAAAGTGTTTATTCCTGTGCATAATAACGTTATGATGAGTATTTTTTTCATAGTGTATTCCTTCTTGCAATGTAAAATTTATAGTTTTTTTATTATAGCGCATTAAGGTGTAAAAATACATTTTTTATATTACTTGTGATAATATAGCAACCATCATCTTGGTTATCGTAATTTAAAAGTATTTTCAGCAATAATAAAAAATCTATTATGTCGTCCCGTACTTGATACGGGATCTTTTCATATCTTACTTAAATAAGCTAAAGTTTTTAAATTTTCTAAACAAAAAGGTTATATACAAAACAAATATATTGGAAAAAACAATCTTACTTTTATAAAGAAAAGATCATCGATCGGAGTCGGGGATGATATAGAAAAAACTTTAAAAATAGTTAATAAAAAAACTTTGGACAGCAATAGACTTGACCCGAATTGCTGTTGCTGTTCCTGTTGTCGCAAGATTAATTAACGCTAGACTTATTACTCCAAATCCTGCAATTTTTATTCCGAACTTGGCAAGCACATTTTTGGCAAATTTATCTCTACTGAAATACATTACACCAAATCCTAGACCGATCGCGGCAAGAGATGGTGGAAGTTGTTTTTGTACAAATTGTGATACTATGAATTCTTTATCATTTTTTTCAGTAAGCGAAGTATCCAATACTGTTTTGAATAATCCTCCATTACGTTCAACAAAAAATAGGCCAGCTTTACAGTGTGCCTCGTTTTTTGTTGTTTCGATGAGGCTACATAAATAATCTATATTTTGACCAGTACAAGTGAAGATTGCTTTCATGTTGCTAAAAAATGTTGATTCTGCTTTCGTAAAAGAATTTATTCCTGCGCACAATAGGGCTATAATAAATATTTTTTTCATAATTCTATTATTTTTTTATAGGGTTAAATATACAATTATTTATAATTCCATTTTAGATAGGTTTGCAGTTTGTGTCAAATAGAATATCAGTCTTTTTACAAATAGAAAACATTTTTGTTCGTTTCTATCAAAAGGCAATATCATTAAATTAGTATCTTATTTTTTATAAGAATGGGGATTATTATGAATAAGAAACGATATGTTACTACTTTACTGGTTCTATCTATGTTTACTTCATACACGCCAATAAAGGCCATCAATCCACTTTGCATTGTCAGGAATAAAGGGACTAGCGTTTTTGGGTTGACTGTATTGGCAGGTGTAACTATTGGATGTGCAAAGGTTTCTAAAAACGCATTTTGTAACGCAATTACACCATTTGAACAAACTTAGCAGATATTTTTTTCTCTTGCCCATTGAATAAAATAGTAAGATGTGTGTCTGAAGCGCCTTTTTTCTCGATTTTTTTAATTAAACCAATGCCATATTTTTTATGTTTTACTGGTTGATTAACTTTCCATATCGTTTTTTTAGCGTCTTCACCAATTGCAAATGTTTGTTTTTTGGATTTAGTTTTGGTGGCTTGTCCGCCGTAGCTCTTGACGGGCGTAGCTTTTGCGAAGACTGTTGGGCGAAGGCGGGTAGTATTAGAAGGTTTGTAAGCATTTGATTTTACAGGAATAGTTTCAAGAGTATTAGTAAGCCATTGTTTGAACAATGCTGAAAATTCATATTGTTGCCAATAGGTGCAATCGACAAATTCAAGTAAATCGCTTGGGATTTCGGATAAAAATCGTGAAGGAATTTGATCAATCATTTGTCCATACGCATATCGATGTTTTGTATATGTTATGACTAAATTTTCTCGTGCACGTGTAATGCCAACATAAAACAGACGGCGTTCTTCCTCAATCGCGTTGCTATTATAGGTAGATCGTTGTGTGGGCAAAATGCCATCTTCAAGTCCGGGTAAAATCACCGTATCAAATTCTAGCCCTTTTGCTGCATGCAGCGTCATTAATAGTACTGCATCAGAGGATGTTTGTTGATGTGCAAGTTTATCTTGAAGTAGTGCAACTTCGTGCAAAAATTTCTCAACCATATCAGTTCCATGGGAAGCGAAATGTTTCATTGCATTTTCAAGTTCTTGAATGTTTTCAATTCGTGTTTGTGCATCAACTTCATATGCATCTTTAATGTAACGTAAATATTGTGTGCGTAAAATAACTTGCTGTAACGCATTACTTGAGATTGTTGTTGGTGTTAATCCATTAAAAATAGATATAAAATTTTCTACGGCTGCCTTTTTATTACCTTTGAGTGTTTCATTATCAATCAGTTTTTGTAACACATCTTGAAACGTTAAAAATGGTTGGTCTTGCCAAATATTGTAGACTTGATCTTCAAATTTAGCGCCAAGGCCACGGGAAGGAATATTAATGATGCGAAAAAACGATGTACGATCAAATGGGTTTGCAATTAACTTTAGATATGCAATTAAATCTTTAATTTCTTTTCTATCATAAAATTGCACACCGCCAATGATTTTATATGCGATTGATTCTTTAATGAGAGATTCTTCAAGCGTGCGTGATTGTGCGTGTGTTCGATATAATAATGCAATTGAAGTACCAGGTTTATGTTGTTTTATATGTATAATTAAATGGCTAATTACACTTGCCTCTTGATAGCTCGACATGAGTTGTAAACCTAACGGTTTACTTTTTGACTTTTTTGTTGCACGTAATATTTTTGGTGTACGTTGTCTGTTGTTTTTTATAATTGCGTTGGCAATTTCAAGTACTGATTTTGCAGAGCGATAGTTTTGCTCAATTTTAATGGTAGTGGTTCCAGAAAAATCTTTTTTAAAATGAAGCATATTCTCAACTGTTGCACCACGCCATGAATATATTGATTGATCTTCGTCACCTACAACACATACAGAGTCAACTGCAATTGTATTGTCATATAATCCCATTTGTCGCAAAAGTTCATGCTGGATGACGTTGGTATCTTGGTACTCATCAACTAGAATATGTCGTACGCGTGATTGAAAATTTTTCTTGAACTGATCATTTGTTTTGAATAATTTTACAGTTTCGAGTATTATGTCATCAAAATCATAACATTTGCTTGCAAGTTTTTCTTGTTCGTATGCACTATAAACATCTTGCACAATTGGATGGCCCAAAAGATTCAAATCAGGGTTATCCGGATTTTTAGTTGCGTTTTTCATTTTAGAAATTGTGTATACTACATTTTTTGCGGAGTATTGTTTGTGTAAATTTGCGCGTTGCAAAATACCTTTAACCATTTTTTCTTGATCGTCGCTATCTAAAATTGAAAAAAAAGGTGCGGCTAATAAATCTTGATTTTTTTTGAGTATTTGTACGCAAAATGCATGAAAAGTTCCTACAAATGGTAATGTGTATTTGTCATCCAAAAATTTTGCAATACGCTCTTTCATTTCTTTTGATGCTTTATTTGTAAATGTAAGTGCAACAATGCAATGAGGTGGAACAAAATGATTAAGCATTAAGTGTACAATGCGTGAAGTGATAACACGAGTTTTTCCTGAACCGGCTCCAGCAATAACTTGTAATGGTCCAGTTGTGTGAAGTACTGCTTCTTTTTGCGCATCATTCAATTGCGAATCAATGAATTTTGAAATGTTTTTTTGTGACATAATTTTTTTCGATGTATGGTAATTGTATGTATATTTTGTAGTCCTGTTTAGTCTATAGACTAAATATATTTTTTCAAAATTAAAAAGGAGCAATTATGAAGCAATATAGTTTCTTGATTTTAATTACGGCTTTTCTATGTAATCAAACAACAGTTTCTGCCAATGCGTTTGTTCATGTGAAAAAGAAAAAAGGAACAACGGAGTATGTTCTAAAAACTGTTTTGGCGTCAGTTGCTTCTGCCGGGTGTTTATATGCGTGTACAAAATTTTTTCCAATTACCTGCAAGCATTCAGAGGATTTGTATAAACTAACTCGTCGATTAATAAAAACAGGTAAATTACCGAGTGGATTTCCTAAAAAATTGCAAGATCTGATATTGTACAGCATTGTAACAACGCTTTCTTTTACTGGATTGATTAAAATGAGTGCGATAACATTGAGGAATTTGGGAAGTGTTATTAGTTGATGGTTTATTGTGAATTAATTTTGTCCCGCTAAAGCATTTGCGAGTAGCGGGATGATGTTTTGTTTATTTTACATATTCAACATATTGCTTCTCTTCAATTAACCTTGATCCACAAATCATATTAATTTTTCGCTTAATTGCACAACGTTTATCATTAGTGAAATAGACAGATCGTGCAAGTTTAATAAATTCATCATCAAATTCTTGTGCTGCTTCTTTTACGCGAATAGTATCTTCAATATTCCACAATTGTGTATTTACTAATTTTAGATCATCTTTTAGTTTTTGTATTTCCTTGGTTTCCTCAACATATATATAAAACGTGTTCATGAGAGATTCTAGCTCATTTTTAACATTACGTAATTTATTTGGGTCGGTTATTTTTTCCATTTTTATTTCTAAAATAGTAATTTTATCTATTAACTCTCCATAGGAAACTTCTGTGGTCGGAAAGTCTGCTTTCTGATTAATTTTTTTTGATCTAATATTGTTTGTACATCGAGTTATTGGGTAAGAAAGTAACAAACATAGACCTATTGCAATGTACTTCATAGTAACTCCTTTTTTTGAAAAATACTTATTCCTTTTTTGTTTACAATAAATTATGTTATTTGCCAATAGGTAAAAGATGAAATTGCACTCGAGTTTTTTTGTGGTATTCTAGTATTAGTTATTATATATTTTTACCTGTAGGAGATACTATGAAAAAGTTAATCGCTTTAGGATTGTTGGTAAGTTCATTAATGGGGTCCTTTATTGGTGCAAATCAAGCTCCAGTTGATGCAACGCAAGAGGTTGTAGATATTGAAGAAATTAAAAAAGAAATTAAAGCAGAGATTATTAAAGAAGCAAAAACTGCTGGAAAAGAGCTTTCAGAAGAAGAACTTGATAAAGCAGTTGAAGATGTTTTGAAGCTTGTTATGTATCTTTCTGATCAACAAGAAAAAATGGCTAATCAAGAAGATAATGCATAATTTTTGAGATTCTTAAAGCCTCGTATTTACGAGGCTTTTTTAGTGAATGATTTTTTCTAATTTGTTTCTAACTTCATCTACAACACTTTTCCAATCAAACGGTTCGGGTTGCTTGAAAATACGCATTGTTGGATACCACGGACAATCAGTTCTACCTATAATTCTACGCCAATCTGGAACATTAGAAATTAGCAACCAAACAGGCTTGCCGAGTGCTCCAGCAAGATGACCAATTGAAGTGTCCACAGAAATAATTAAATCAAGATTTTGAATAACTGCAGCAGTATCCATAAATGCACCATGAGTTGTATCAAAGTCACCATTAAATATATGTAGTTTTGTAGTATTAATTTCTTGTAATTGTTGAAGTCCATCTTTTTGCTGTAATGAATACCATGAAGTTCCAGGTATATCAAATAATTGTGACAAAGTTTTTAATGGAATGTCTCTACGTGCGACTGGCATACGTGATTCATCATTTTTTACACTTACTTGCCAGCAAATACCGATTTTAAAATTAGTATCATGTTGTAATTTATTTTTCCATTGTTCAACTAATAGTTTATCAGCAAAAAGATAGGGTATTTTTTTTGGAATGGTCTCTAATGAATCACTAAGTGCTGCAGATATGCTCATAAGTGAAATACGCGCATCATATTGGGGGACCTTGCTTCTTGTTGGGATAATTTCATCGATGTAGTGGCAATTTTGTAATAATGGAATTAATGAAGGCTGCACTGCAGCAATAATATGTGCTCCATATTGTTTGATACGTTTTGCATAACGAATATATTGTAACGTATCGCCAAGTCCACCTTCGGGAACAAGTAAAATTGTTTTTCCTGATAAATTCATAGAGTTAAATAGTTCGCGAAATTCAGGTGCATATTTATTTGCTTTTTTTAGGTGTCGTTCATGATATTTATATCCAGTGATCATATCACCCTTCATCATGTATGAATATGCAAGGCATATATATGCTGCATCATAATTGGGATGTTTTTCGATTAACTCTTTAAGTAACACAATTGATTCATCAAGTTTGCCCATCTGTTTATAGGTATATCCTTTATTGTACCATGCAGCAGTTGCATCTGGTATGTAATGTAGTACAGTATCGAATGCTTTGAGTGCATAATTAAATTGTCCAATTGCAAGTGCGCAGCAACCTAGTTTAAACCATTCTTGTGGTGAATTATGTTTTGTATTGATTATTGTTTCATAGCAGATAATTGCTTTTTGATATTGTTCGTTTTGTTTGTATGTTTCTGCCAGGTTGTTTAGTTGTTTGATTGATATTGTGTTTGGGTATGTTATTGTGCATATGAATGTGCATAGTAGTGTTATTATTTTTTTCATGGGATCTCCTTTACACAATATGCTTATATTGTCGCATCAACTGCTCATGCAGCTGGTGAAGAGCAATCCATGATTGTACTAACTCAGCAAAAAAACTATCTTCGTTATGCTTTGTAGTATGTGTAATTTGTTGTTTTATGATGAGCATGGAATTGGCAACGTGTGCAATTTGTTGTTCTAATTGTTGTTGTAGTGCAATAATGTCGTGAGATGATTTGGTTTTTGTTTGTGCAATATTTTTTACATTATTTTTTATATTTGTGTTTTGTTTGATTATACTTGTTGCAAATTTTTCCCCTGTCTTTTCTTCAATTAACTTAATAAGTTCGTGTGTAACTTCATTTATTAAACTTTCCCAATCGCCTGGCGTCGGTTGTTTAAATAGGCGCATTGTTTTATACCACGGAGTATTAAGTTGATTGATTGGCCAACGCCAATCGGCGGGATTGGGTAAAATGTTCCAAACAGGTGTAGTGCAAAGCCCTGTAGAAATGTGGCACATTGAAGTGTCAACTGTAATAATAAGGTCAAGATTATTAATAATTGCAGCTGTATCCATAAATCTTCCATTACTGTTATCAAAGTCACCATCAAAACATACCATTTTATTTTTAAATTTGGGTGTAATTTGATCAGTACCTGTCATTTTTTGTAGGTTATAGAGTGTTACTCCAGGAATATCTGCAAGTCTAATCATGATTTCAAGCGGAATTGACTTTTGTTTTACTATTGCACGTAAAAATGGTGTGCTGTAATTACTGTTTCCTTGCCAACAGATGCCAATTTTAAAATTAGTGTCATGTGCAAGTTTTGTTGCCCATTCGGCCTCAAGGTGTTTATCTGCAAAAAAGTATGGTTCATCGCAAAACGGAATATCCTCAATTTCTAATTTTAAAATGTATGGAATTGACATAAGAGGTGCTTGATAATCAACATGTACGGGCGTTTGGCCTAATTTAATTACTTGATCGATAAATGGACAACTACTGACAATATCAATAAGTGGTGATTGCACTGCAACAATGACATGTCCACCTTGATCTTTTGCGCATTTTGCAAAACGAATAAATTGAAACGTGTCACCAAGCCCTTGTTCTGCCCAAAGCAAAATAACTTTATTTTGTAAATCGCACCCATCCCATTCGGGAAATTGTGTGTAATGTTTTTTCATACGCTGATCTGGACGCAACCAACGCCATTCATATTCGCGCCAACCGGTTTTAAAGTCACCATTTGAAAGACATAACAGTCCATAACCAAAATGACCTTCAACATGATCAGGATATAATGTTAATAATTTGTCATAATATGGTTCTGCTTCTGCGTTTTTGCCTAATTTTTTGAGTGTGTAGCCAGTATTATAGAGTAAAGAACGACTTGTCGGCATTTTCTCAAGAAGTTTCAAATAAATTTCAAGTGATTCTTCAATTTCATTAATAGTATTGAGTATATTTGCTTTTTCAAAAAGAAGTTTAATGTGCTCTGGTTGTAATGCAAGTCCTGCACCTACTTCTTTTAAAGCTTTATCAAATTGATGGCGGTCTTTTAATATTCGCGCACGCTCAAGATACGCATCAAAAAAATATTTGTCATGTTCAATGACGACTTTGTAATGTGCAAGTGCATCATCCATGCGCCCTAATTTTTTCATGATGTTTGCCAAATGAAAATGTGCTTTTGGGTAATCTGGTTTTATTACAATTGCTTTTTCAAGTGCATCGCGTGCTTGAAACCGTTTCTCTTTGTCATGCAAACAGATGCCCATGTTTAGATATGCCTGATGACAATTGGGATTAAGTGCTACTGTTTTTTTGTATGCTTCAATTGCCTCGTCTAGTTTTTTTTCTCGATAACACTTGCATCCTTTTTTAAATTCTTTCTGAAAAGCGAGTGTTTTTTCTGTAGTAGTAATATTAACTGATTCACTTCCAAGATGATTTTCTGCAGTGTATGTGATTGTTGTACTTACAAGTAATAGTAATGAAAACAGATGTATGTGCTTCATAGGGTTTCCTTTGTAATTGATAGTTGTTACTGATCAAATCCTACTGCACAAAATTGTTGTTTGCAAATTCATTCTGTTCCAAAATACCGATCACCAAAATCACCAATACCAGGTAAAATAAATTTTTCATCGTTTAAACGTTCATCAGTGGCAAGCGAAATGAGTCTGATATCTGGGAATTTACTTTTTACAACCTTCGCACCTTCTGGTGCGCAAATAATATTGGCAAACAAAATTTGTTTTTGTGTAACGTTTTTTTCTTGTAAAAATCGCAACGTATCAAGTGCTGTTCCACCAGTTGCAAGCATAGGGTCAAGTATAATTACAATATCGTCAGATTCAATTGGTGGGATGTTTTCATAATAACGATGCGCAATGGCTGTTTTCTCATCACGTTTGAGTCCCATAAAACCAACTTGTGCTTGTGGAAAATAATGTAAAAATGGGTGTAATAATGCGATGCCCGAACGTAAAATGGGAACAAGAACAATATCTTTCTCAAATGTGTAGCCATCAATTGTGACATTAAGTGGTGTTGTAATTGTTGTTTTTGAGTATTGAATTTGTTTCATTGTTTCAAGTGCTAGTATGTGCGCAAGATGATGTGCTGCTGTTCGAAACATTTTTTGGTTGGTTGTTTTGTTACGCAATATGCTCATGAAATAATTTGTTGCGTTGTTCATTGTCTTCCTTTCATCGATCATAAAAATGTATTCTGTTTGTTCGTACATGTTTATAGCATATATGTTATAAAAAAAGGAATACATGCGTTTTGTTGATCGTGTTGATGCAGGAAAAAAGCTTGCACAAAAATTATTTGAATATAAAAATAACAGTGGTGTTGTTGTGTTTGGTCTAGCGCGTGGAGGAATTGTATGCGCAAAAGAAGTCGCGCGCGAACTTAATGCTTTGCTTGATATTATTATTGTCAGAAAAATTGGTCTACCGCATCAACCAGAACTGGCAGCGGGTGCAATGACACAAGAGGGCGAATTATTGTTTAATCGTGATGTAATGAGCGTTTCAGGTGTGACTGAAGATGATTTGCAATCGGTGATCGAAAAAGAAAAACAAGAGTTGCAGCGTCGAATAGATGTATATTTGCAGGGACGAAACCCAATTTCTTTGCAAGGAAAAACAGCAATTTTGGTTGATGATGGGATTGCAACAGGTATTACTATGCAGGCGGCAATTGCTACTGTTGTTGCACGTGGAGCACAAACTGTTGTCGTTGCAGTTCCGGTGGCGCCAGAAAGTGAAATTAAAAAGTTACGTTTGTACATTGACCATGTTGTGTGCTTATTTGAACCGGTAAGTTTTTTTGGCATTGGGCAATTTTATGATAATTTTGCGCAGGTGAATGATGATGAGGTTGTTAAGTTGCTACGAATCTGAATGCGACATAAAAATAGCGTTATTATGAGTCTATAATCACGAAAAACGTGATTTTGAGAACATGACAAGTCAAAAACATTAACTTATATTTTTACTTGAATTTTTTACGTCCAATTTATTATACTATAAATGAAAAGTCATTTAATAAGGGTCGTCATGAAAAAGCGATTATTTCTATTGTTTGCACTATTGATTTGTGTAAAAACTATTTGTTTTGAAGGTTTTCAATTAATTATTATCAATCAATCAGGAATTCAAATCGATCTATTTGCGGGTGCATACAAAGATGGAACACAACTTGCTGATGAGCAGGAAGTGATCAAAGATAAATTTGGTCTATTTTGGTTTGCAAATAAGGGTGAAAAAGTTAAATCATTTTGCATAGCAAACAAAAAAACTGCCGATTCTGCAGAGATTTATTGGAAATACATGGGCGCATTAGGTATCAAAACACTTGATCATGTTAAATATATCGAGCCGTTAGAAGGGCAATTTGTGTTGTATATTTTCAAAGATGGACTTATTGCGCTGCATAATGTAACAAAAAATGTGTGGGAATATGAGCGTGTTCCGATGCAATTAACGCAATTTATTCCTGGCGTAAAAGAGATTGTAAAAGAGCAAGATTTTGTAAAAAATGATTTTGTAAAAGAAGTACATCGTATTGCGCGTATGCTCAATGAAGAAATTCTTGATGATCTGTTTTCATTACCAGAAAGTGTGCAAGAACAGTTGGAAGTTGGTGAGTGTAAGTAAATAAATTTGTTTGTTTATTTACAAATTAATTTTATTCTTCTTTAGAACTTTCAAATTCTTCAATAATATCTTCATCAGAAGGTTTTGTTTCTTTTGATGATTCTGTCCAATCTGAAGATGAAGACTCTGTCAAAAGTTCTGAAGATTCTTCTAATTCGTCAAATCTTTGTACAAGAGGAATTTCCTTTATAATTCGTTCTTCGTTTTCATTTACGGTTAGCCCATAAGAAGGTTTTTTATTGTGAAATTCATCAAGTATAATTTCGTGGTGAGTTTTTGCCCAATCAATAATATGCTTATTTGGTAATTGTACAAACAGTAATGTCTCAGATGTAAGAACGACAGATGTCAAATGTATAATGCCTGGATATTTGTTAAGGTATTTTGGAATGCCAAATGCCGAACATGGCATTGGAGCGAGTGTGACAACATGTGGATTTTCTTCATTCCACAAAAGACTCATACCGCCGTTCTGTATTATTTCAGGCATTAGGTTGCGCCATGACATTGCGTGTTGATGTGCTCTAATTATACGAGATAACTTGTGTGTATCAGAAGTATTTTCATTAAAATACTTTATTGTGTCATGTTTCGACAGTTGAAGTTCTCGACCCTTTTGGTAGTAGCTATATTTATCATTAGGATCTTGTATAAAATCATTCCACTGATATTCAGATTTTTTTTTAGAACCAACTGATTGTAATATTTTTTTATTTCCATTTGATGTGACATTATCAAAAAAAGGAATTTGATCCATATCGTTTGTTTCAAATCCACCATGACATATAAGTGTCCAGTCTGTGTAATTTTCTTTTTTAAAACCTGCAAACATTGCAACAGGCATTACTTTATAAACTTTCTCAAGTAACGATTCGATTTTTTTAGTATTGTTCACACCATATTTGAAATTAAGCTCTGCATGAAAACCATATTTTTTGTTTAGAGTTAATTTTTCATGATTACCGCGAATAATGTGTATGTTATTAGGGTTGCTAAGATATGCAAGTATTGTCGCGCATAAAGATTCAATTCCATATGCACCTGAATCAGTAATATCACCTGCAAATACCCAGTGGTGGTTTTTAAACTTTTCTTTAAGTTTCCATGAATTGTCCTCAAAAGGGGATTCTTCATTTGCCCCAAATGCCCAATCTAAAAATCTAATTGTATCGTGTCCATTTGCATGCTGATCACCTACAATTTGAATAATGGTATCATTTTCAAAAAGGATGCCTTTTTTGAAAAAGGGTTTTTCTGTGCTGAGCATGTCTGGTATATGGTTTTGTTGATCAATGAAGTTTTGTAAAATTTCTGTCACAGTAAAATAATCAATAACAGCGTCACTTTCAATAATTTCTGAAAATTTTTTAAAGTTTTGAAAAGCATTGGGTGATTTTGGAAATGCCTTCAGGTGTCTTTTTTTATGCACTTCTTCCTCACCAACTATGTTGTGCAATGTTGGTTTTTCATCTAAATTTTGTTTAAATTCGTGAAATGATGTATATGAATGGATAAAAGATGTAAAAACAACAGATAAAAGTAAGGGTAACTTGAACTTCATAAATTTTTCTCCTCAAAAGGTTTTTTCTTTAACTATACCGGTTTTTTGAGATAAAACACAAGGGAGCGTTTAAGTTTATTTTTCTAGTCATGTAAATAACGTGAGTTTTTATAAGGAGAGTGTAAAAAAACGAATTATTTAGTGCTTACAATCTATTTTGTCAAAAATGTAACAAAGGTTTACTTCTATAAAATTAAAATTATTATTAATGTCGTCCCGGACCCCGATCCGGGATCTTTTCCTTACAAAATAAATTGGTGATTTTCAGTATATTTGCTTTAGAATGCAATATCTTTAGTTAAAATCTTGATAGGTTTCAACTTATTTAAACAAAACATGAAAAGATCCCGGATCGGGGTCCGGGACGACATAATAACTTTTTGTTGTTCAAAATGCTTTTAATTTGTGACAATCAAGGTGCTAAATGTGCAAGTAAAAAAGCCCCGCAATGCGAGGCTTGAATGTATTATTTCAAGTTGTTTTATTCTTTATCTGATCCGAATAGTCCAGAAAACCAATCAGAGATACTTTCTCCATGGTAGAAATAACAATATGCACCACCGGCAACAATTGCTGTTCCGAGCAGTCCGCGCAGATAGTAAAGTATTTGTTTGTTGATTAATTTGGATTGATTGTTATTTGTTTTTTTAGTTCTTTTTGTAACTGGTTTGTTGTTATTGCAGGTTGGCGGCAATTTAATTATTTTTATAACACAATCACTTTGATAAGTGAATATTGGATTATATTTCTGTGTAAAACAACCACAATGACGAATCTTTTTTCCTTGTTCTTGTTGAAACAATAACAACGCATAGAGTTTTTTCTCTTGTTCTTCCAGTTTGCCTTTCTCTATTAGTTGATTTATAAGATTATTTGTATCAATTTGTCCATAATAACTTCCATCATATTTGCGATAATAATTTTCACCTACAGTTTTTTTAGTTATTGTAAATATTTCCTGTTTTCTGAGGGGTATTTCAATGTTAAGTTCAGCTGTTTTACTCTCCTGAGTGCTTACTTCACTTCCTTGTAAATTTATAATTCCAATTACCAGTATTACTGACAATAATAGTGTTTTTTTCATAATAACCTCCTATTGATTATTGTATTACGGTTTAAAAGTATATTTTTATCTATCTTTAGAATAATACAATTTGAAACTTTGTCAAGAAATGGTTGATTTTTAGCTTTATTTTTTCCAATGACGCAAATAATCGATCAATGGGCGTATTCCATTTTTTTCCTTTGTTGTGGCAGAAATAAGCACGTAGGGCTGATATTGAGCCAAATGATTGGTAAATTGCAACGAATTGGCCTCATCTTCATCCAGTAGATCGCCTTTATTGAATAGATAAAGCATATCTTTTTCTACGCCAATATCTTTTAAAATATTGTTCACAACGCGAATATGTGATTCCCAATTAGGATCGGATATATCAATAACGTGTAACAATAGATCTGCGTATTGTAGTTCTGACAAGGTTGATTTGAATGCTTCAATTAGACGTGGAGGAAGTTGTTGAATAAAACCAACAGTATCAGAAATAATGCCAATTTTTTCTTTGCCAATAAATAGTTCACGGGTTGTCGTGTCTAATGTGGCAAACAGTTTATCTTCAGCAAGTACATTAGATTTAGTCAAAACATTTAATAACGTTGACTTTCCGGCGTTAGTATATCCAACAAGACAAATATGTGGCACTTGAGTTTCCAGGCGACGTTTGCGTTGAATGTCGCGAACATTTTGTATTTTTTTAAGTTGTTTTTTAAGTTGTAAAATGTTTTCTTCAATAAAACGAGTCTCTTTTTCTTTTGCCGTTTCGCCAAATCCACCACGTACGCCAATAGCACCACTCTGTTGTGCCATTCCCATGCCTTTTCCTGCTAACCGGGTTTTTTTATGTCGAAGTCGTGCGATGGCAACTTGCGTTTTGCCTTCAGCCGAATGGGCTGCTTTTTCGAATATATCTAAAATTAAATCTGTTCGATCAAATACTTTGCAGTCAAAAAAATCTTGCAAATTTCGACATTGTGTAGTCGTTAGTGTTTCAGAAATAATAATATGTTCAATATCTTGTTCTTCGCAAATTTGTTTGATGTCAAATCGTTTACCCTTGGTCAAAAAGTAGGACGGATCAATTGTACGTAATTTAGTGAAATGTGTTATATTTTCTGACATACCATTTGTTTTTGCAAGTGACAAAAACTCTTGGTAATATGAATCAATATTTTTTGTTCGATTATAGGGTGCCCATATTCCAATAAGGAGTGCTTTAGGGTATACTTGAGTTGGAGTAGCTATTTTTCTTGTCATTGTATGAGAAAAGTTCCTACGTATATCTAATCAATATTATGTGTTTAATTCTAATAAAATACGGGATTTTGTCAATAGGATACAACCATGTTTGATCGTTTAACTAAAACTTTTTCATCGATTGTTTCAACTTTATCAGGTAATAATAAAATTTCAGAAAAAAATATTAGAGATAGTGTAGATAGGGTTGTAGAAGGTCTGCTTGATGCTGACGTGCCGTATGAAGTAGTGCAAACGTTTGTCGATAGTGTAAAAAAAGAATTACTAGGACAAAAAGTTGCAAGTTCTACAAAGCCTGCGGATAATTTTTTAAAAGTTGTTAATGATCAATTGGTTGCTTTTTTAGGCGGACAAACTGCAGATGATGTAATCAAAAAAGATGAAATTATTATGATGATGGGTTTGCAGGGTTCAGGTAAAACTACAACAATTGGCAAGTTAGCTTATTATGCAAAAAAAGAAAAAAAAATACAAAAAATTATGTGTGCATCGGTCGATTTTTATCGTCCAGCGGCAATTGATCAGCTTGAAATTTTAGCAACCAACGCGGAAATTGATTTTTATCGATCACAAAGCATTGATGTAGAAAGCGCTGCTAGTGAAATTGTGAACCACTATAAACAAAGTAACTATGACTTATTATTGCTTGATACTGCAGGTAGAATGCATGTTGATGTTGACATGATGTCTGAACTGAAAAATGTTGTGAAAATAGTCAATCCTACACATAAACTTTTTGTTATGGATGCAATGACGGGGCAAGAATCATTGCATGTTGCAAAAACATTTAATGATGAAGTTGGGTTTGATTCAGCAGTACTTTCTAAATTAGACAGTGATACACGTGGTGGTATTGCGTTTGCATTCCGATATGCATTGCAAAAACCAATACAATTTGTTGGAGTTGGAGAAAAATTAGAAGATTTACAATTATTTCATCCTGAGCGTATGGCAAGTCGTATGCTTGGAATGGGTGACTTAAAAACTTTAATGGAGAAGGCTGATAAAAAAATTGCAAAAGTAGAACAAGAGCGTGTGCATGGTGCGATGATGTCAGGAAAATTTACGTTGCATGATTTTGCTTCTCAACTTGATATGATGGGCAAGCTTGGTTCGCTTTCAAGTATTATGAAATATATTCCAGGTTTATCGGCGCAACAAATTCCTCAGGAAGAAATTGAACGGGGCCAAAAAGAATTAAAAGTATTTCGTGCAATAATCAATTCGATGACTAAAAAAGAACGATTAGATGAGGGTTTACTGAATAAAACTCGCAAAAGACGTATTGCACAAGGTTCAGGAGTGAATGTTCAGGATGTAAATGTATTGCTTGATCGCTTTGCGCAAGCCAAACAATATGCTAAACTTTTAAAAGGGTCTGGTAAATTTTAAAGAAATTTTTTAATCTACTTATTTTTTACAAAAGGTATATATACTATGTCAGTAAAAATTCGTTTATCTCGAATAGGTAAAAAACATGTACCATTTTATCGTGTTATTGCGGTAGATTCACGCAAAAAACGTGATGGTGCGTTTTTGGCAAACATTGGAACATATGATGGTCTTAAGGGCTCTATTGTTCGTTTTGATGAAGCGCTTTATAGTGAATGGGTTCAAAAAGGTGCGCAGGTTACCGATTCAGCTGAAAAAATTTACAAGCATTTTAAAAAAGCTGGTATTGGTGTTGCAAAAAATGTAAAAGTTGCGCAGAAACCATCCGTCTCCGCCAAGGCTTCCGTCTCCGCTAAAGCTTCCGTCTCTGCTAAAGCTTCCGTCTCCGCTAAAGCTACGACGGACAAGACGACGGACAAGACGACGGACAAAGAAAAAGTTGTAGAGGCTAAAGTAGAAACAAAAGAAGTAAAAGATACTGCTGATAAGGCGGCTGGTAAGTCAGAGGATAAAGGCGAATAATGAATATTGTGCAAGAATTAATTGCGCATATTGTCAAAAGTATTGTTAGTGACTCGAATAGTGTGTCGATTATTATGCACGAACATGAAGATAAAGATCAGGTAGAAATTATTGTTTCTGCGCAAGATCGTGGTCGTGTGATTGGCAAAGAGGGTAAAACAATTAAGGCAATTCGCAATGTAGTAGAGGCTTCTTTTGGCCGTGACAAAAAAATTTTTATTGATTTAACACAAGACCCGTCATAAAATGAACATTTCGGTTTTAACCGTTTTTAAAGATTTGTATGAACCATTTGTCAGCACTAGTTTGATAGGTTCTGCGCAAAAAAGTGGTAAAGTATCATTTGATATTGATACTTTTTTTTCTTTTGTTTCTCCTAAAGAACGTATTGATGCACCCGTCTTTGGTCATGGAGCAGGAATGCTCATTAAGCCTAATGTGGTAAAAAAAGCAATTACAGAAAAAGAGCAAAAATTTGGAAAAGCATTAAAAATTTTCTTTTCTCCGCAAGGTAAAAAATTAACGCAATCATTTGTTAAAAATTTATCCGAACGTGCACAAAAGCAGGGACATGTAATGTTGTTACCTGCGCGATACGAAGGTATGGATTCTAGAGTAGAAGAACAATATGCTGATGAGATTGTTTCATTAGGTGATTTTGTGTTGATGGGTGGTGATATTCCTGCAATGGCATTGATTGAAGCAATATTGCGATATGTTCCGGGTGTTGTTGGAAAACAAGAATCAGTTGAACAAGATTCGTTTTCAAATTTGTATGTTGATTATCCATCTTTTACAGAGCCAGTCGAATGGGAAGGTAAAAAAGTTCCCGATGTGATTCGTTCAGGTAATCACGGTGCAGTTGATGAATGGCGCAAAAAACATGCGGTTGAAAAAACGGTAAAAGATCATTTTGAGTGGTTGCAAGGGTGTAATGTGCCTAAAGAAGAGAAAAAAGTTATACAAAAACATATTCCATCACATTATGTTGCGTTAATGCATACCGATGTGGTCATTAAGGATGGGCCAATTATTGGTAATTCATCAGTAACCTCAATTGATCTTCACGATATTGCACGTTCATCAAAAACATATGGTATAAAACAATATGGAATTATTACGCCGCTTATCGATCAACAAAAAATTGTAAAAACATTGCTTGGTTTTTGGCAATCGAATGTTGGGCTTGATTATAATAAAAGTCGACATAGTGCAGTGAAATCTGTGCAGTTGCATGATTCGTTAGATGCATTTATGAGTGAGATTGAAAAGATTGAAGGGCAAAAACCGATTATCGTGGCAACTTCAGCGAGAAAATCGGATTGTCAGCAATTAATTACATATCATGATCAACATGAGGCGTGGAAGCATAATCGTCCTGTTCTGTTTATTTTTGGTACTGCAAAAGGTCTTTCTGATGACATGGTCAAGCGAGCAGATTATTTATTACTACCAATTGAAGGATTTACTAATTTTAATCATTTGTCTGTCAGATCAGCTGTTGCTGTTATTTTAGATCGATGGTTGGGAATTAATTCACGACAAGTTGAGGGTAATTTGAGTAAAAATTAATTTTAGGGTACTATAGAATAAACAAAGTATAGAAACGCCGTTTTTCTTATGGCGTAATTTTAAATTAGAAAAGATCCTGAAATAAATTTAGGATGACAGAATGCAAGGATACTGATGAGTAAGGCGCAAACATATACAAAAGAAACGATTTTAAATATTGGTGTTGAAGATCGAGGTTTTTCAAAATTTAATATTGGTGATACGGTTGAAGTTTCTCAACGTGTAAAAGAGGGAAATAAAGAACGTTTGCAAATTTTTAAAGGTGATGTAATTGCAATGCATAAAAAAGGTATTTCAAGTACATTTACTGTTCGCAAAATTGGTGCACACAGTATTCCGGTTGAGCGTATCTATCCATTTGCATCTCCACTTGTTGCATCAATTAGAGTTACTCGTCGTGGTAAAGTTCGTCGTGCGAAATTATATTATATTCGCGAGCGTATTGGTAAGGCTGCAAAAATTAAAGAACTTGTTGAGAAAAAAGCTGACAAGGCGTAAAAAATGTTATTCCCGCGAAGGCGGAAAGCAGTGTGTGGAGTGAGCGCACCATCCAGGAATGTAAATTATGAAAAAACTATTATTTAATATATTACTTGCATGTTTTGCAGTAACTGCATTGGCACAAAATGAAAGTAAAGAAAACAAACAGGAAGATACAAAATCTTTTGTTGATAAGTATTTGAGTAACAAAAACATTGGACGTTTTTTTCTTGTTGGTGGCGGAATGCTCGCTTTGTTAAGTTCTATTAACGTGGTTATTATGTCTAAAGGTTTCATTGAAAAATTTACTAGTGAATGGTGTACTGATTCGTGTAGTGATATGACGTCGAATTTTTGTGGTCTTTATAGTCACTATTTTGCAAAGATATTGATGGCAATTTTAGCAATGAAGTCTGGTAAAGAGATACTTAAAAAAAATAAACAAAAAAATAGAAAATTAGCAGTTGCTGCTAACTAAAAAAAAGAAATAGAGCGAGTTTAGCTCGCTCTATTTTTGTAGTGGGGTGGAAAAAGGGGATTTTTAAAATTTAAGTTTGTGCAACTTGCGCAATGGGTGTTTCTATTTCTGTGAGTTCTTTAAGTTGATTTTTTGTTTGTTCATGCTCTTTTAAAAGTTTTTTATATGTTTCTGATTGTTCATCATGTTTTTCTTGAAGAGCTTCATGTTCTTTTTCAAGTTGTTTGTATTGCGCCTTGCCTTTATCAAAACTTCTTTGAAGATCACTATATTCACTTTCTATGTCTTCAATTGCACCTTCAAATTTTCGCGCATAATCAAGTAAATTATTATATTTTTTTATAAGATTGCGATGTTCTCGGCGTAAATCGCGATAATCATAATCATAATAATAATCATCATCGTAATAACGACTGTGGCCAGCTTCAGAAAGAAGTCCAAGCCCAAGACCAACTGCAGCACCAATGCCTGCACCTTTGCCACCACCAGCAATTCCGCCAATACCTGCTCCTAATAGTCCTGTCCCAATTGGTCCGCCAAATATTCCACCTCTATGGCGTGCGTTAATTGTGATTATGCTTGAGATTATTATTACAATAAGTGTAAGTGATAGTTTTTTTGTATTCATGAGTTGATCCCTTTTTATTTTTATCTAAAGTGAATTGGTAACGCCTTTATTTAAATTTACTATTTGTAATTAACAAAATGCAATCATTTTAATAAATTAAATAAGGTTTTATGTTATGCTTGCTTTAAAAGCGATGGATATAAGTGGTTTATTTTATTTGATAAAAAAGATAGAGCGAGGCATGCCCGCTCTATCTGTACATTAAATATTTAATGATGTTGATTTTATCGATCAAGGTTTTTTCTTAGTTGACTATTTTATTCTTCTACCTCTTCTAACTCTTCTACCTCTTCTAACTTTTCTAATTCTTCTAATTCTTTCATACGTTTTGGAGTAACACGTTTTGGAGTAACTTCTTCGTATTCTATATCATTTTCTTTATATTCGATGTCATTTTCTTCATAATAATCGTTATCATAGTAGTCGTCGCGTAGTATTTCACGCCGCGTTTGTCGTCTTCCGTGTCCTGCGCCAAGAACAGCACCTCTTTTGGCGCCTGTTTCACCTCGAAAAGCTCCGCCAACAGCTGCACCTCGAAAAGCTCCGCCAACAGCTGCACCTCGAAAAGCTCCGCCACGACGAGCATGCATGAAATTGCTTGAAATGACCATTATAACGAATAATAGTACTTTTTTTGTATTCATGGACTTCTCCTTTTTTATAGTATTAATCGACCTTTTTATTTAAAAGTACTATATTTAAGGGATTTTTTGCAATGGTTTCGGTGTAGAAAAAAGAAGCTTTGTTAGCTTAAGTCCAACATGATATATATTTCCCGCACCAAGAAAGAGTATCATGTCGTCAGGTTGACATATTGTTGCAAGCATATCTTGCAAAATATCAATATTACTTTGATATAAAATATGCGATGCATTACATGCATCTACAAGTTTATGACTGGTTATATTTTCAATTGGATCTTCACTTGCAGGATAAATATCAGTAATAATCATTTGATCACACGGCGCATTTTGTAGTACATCAACAAATTGATCCCACAATGCTTTTGTTCGTGAGTATCTGTGTGGCTGAAATACAACAATGAGTTTGCCTTTTGTTTGTGCACGTGCTGTTTCGATTGTCTTTGCAATTTCTACTGGATGATGTGCATAATCATCAACAATTGTTGCATCATTGTATGTTCCGCGAATTGAAAAGCGTCTGTCGATTCCAGAGAATGTTTTGAGGGCATTGGAAAGCATAATTTTTCTTTGCATCATGTTGTATGATGGCTTAAGTCCGTTAAGATTGTTGATATCACTCCACACAACAATAGCAGCAGCTGCGTTTGCGATATTGTGTTTTCCGGCCATAGGCACATTAAAAAGTGTGTCCGGAAATCCATATAGTCGAAATGTTGAATGCTTAGGATGTAGCGTATAATCATAAATAATAATATTGTTGTCTTCTTCAAATCCGTATGTAATTGTTCTACGATTAATCCATCGTTTTTTAAGAAGTTTTTTACAATGAGTATCGTCGCCATTAAAGATAAGTGTGCTAAAATCTTTTTGAAATACTTTTGTGGCAAATGCTTCATATGTTGTAAGTATATCATCGATATCTTTGTACGTCTCTGCATGTTCAAAATCAATATTGGTAATAAGTGTGATGTTGGGATGTAAGTTTAAAAACGATCGATCACTCTCGTCAGCTTCTGCAATAACAAAGTTTTTGTCGCCTACATACGCATTACTTTTTATATTGTTGATTATACCGCCACTGACAATAGTTGGATTGTATCCTGTTTGCAGTAATAAGTGACCAAGAATAGATGTTGTTGTTGTTTTGCCGTGCGAACCAGTAATTGCAATTGAATATGCATCGTGCATAATCTCTCCGAGTATTTCAGAGCGATGTTTGAGTGCAATATTACTATCTTGTGCATACATAATATCGGGATTATTTTTTGCAATTGCAGTTGAATACACAATTGTTTCAACTTGTTTCAGTGGGCATGCATGCGTATTACTTTGTGTAAAAATTGTGCAGCCAAGATTTTTTAATTGTGTGATTGTATCTTGATTAATATTTGAATCACATCCGGATATTGTATATCCATGTGCATGCAAAATGCGCGCAATTGCACTCATGCCAATGCCGCCAATGCCTACAAAATGAAAGTGTTTTTTCATATTTTGAAATTATGACTAAAAAAGCGTCCTAAGAAAGGACGCTTACATTCAAAAGAAAAATATTTATAATAATTCTTTCAATTCTTTCAATTTACTCTTAAGAGTAACAATTTGTTCTGAAAGTTGCTTGATTTTTTTCTGAGCAACAGGATCATACGTTTCAAACGTTGTTTTGTGTGAACCTAAAACCACGTCACCTTTTGCTTTTAATGTTTTTTTTGCACCAGCAATAGTAAAACCATCTTCATATAATAATTTTTTTACTTGCCTAAATAGTGATAAATCATCTTCAGTATAAAACCTTTGTCCGCCATCAGAGCGGGTTGTTTTGATACCAAATTCTTTTTCCCAAAAGCGAACAACAAATCGTTCAACTTGTAGTTTTTTTGCTAGTTGTCCTATACGGAACGTGCGTTTTTGCATTCTCATAACGATATCCTTTATGCTTCGTTACTATTGATATTTCTTCTTTTTCATTAGTCTGATTATTTAATACATGATATCATTATAATAATATATTCGTCAACTTGCAAAGTTGAATTTATCGTGCATTTGTACAAAAAGCTATACTATAGGATATACATATGAAAATTACCGATCTTATTATTCCAATAATTTTTGCTTATCTAACTGTTTGGGGAGTTCAATATTATTTTGGATGGGGCTATGTATTTGAAGATAATTGTCCTGAAAAAACTGAACAACATTTTATTGCACCGACAGAACAAAAAACATACAAACCATTAAAAAAAGATATTGATTTTCTTGACTCACATATGCGCACGCGTCCAAAAATTACTACTGTAAATACTAATTGGGGTACAGTAGAGTTCTCAAGTTTTGGGGCGTCAATTGAAAGTATTGAGTATGTTCGTGATAATAATGCATGCCCAGTTAGAACAATTTTCCCTCTTTCATCTGAAAATAATCAACAACGAGCATTATTAGTTGCGTTGAAAAATGAAACACCAACTGCATATGCATTGATTGATCAAAAAATAGAAGATGATGTAACAATTCTTTCATATGAGGTAAAAACAAAGCAAGCTTCAATAGTAAAGACATTTAATGTTGATCACAAAAAACATTTGATTGATTTGACAATTACCATTACACCTCATGGTGATACGCTCGATTATGTGCGTATTTTTTGGCCGTCTCCGATAATGAGTGAAGCTATTTCGTACAATGTAACCTCAGGTATTTTTGTTGACAATGCAGGTAGTTTTTCAAAAACTGCTTTGTCTAGTTTAAATATGCAACAAGGATGGTTTGAGCCACAGATATTTGGTACTGATAACAAATACTTTTTACATGCACTTGTGAGTGCAAGTGAAAGCGCTGTTGCGCGCGCATATTATAAGGCGGGTGATGCTGATCAGTTTACATCGATTGTTGAGATTCCAGAAATTATTCAAAAAACAACAATGAATTTTTCATTTTATTTTGGACCAAAAGAATTAGATGCGTTGGTTGCAGTTGACAATCGACTTGAAAAAACGCTAGATTTTTCAGGTTTATTGTTTCCAATTTCAAAGTTAATTCTTAAACTTTTGAAGTGGTTGTATCAATATTTACAGAATTTTGGACTTGCAATTATTGCACTAACATTTTTGATGAAACTGGTATTGTTGCCAATTACTATGTATGGGGAAAAAGCAATGAGACAGCAACAGGCAATGCAGGCAAAAATGGCGTATGTAAAGCAGAAATATAAAAATGATCCGGAGCGTTCGCAGTTAGAACAGACTAAATTGATAAAACAAGAAGGGATTGCAGGCTTAGGTGGTTGTCTGGGGCCGATGGTTATAAATATGCTGATGTTTTTTGTATTGCGCACTGTTTTGAATAGTTCGATGGAAATGTATCAAGCACCATTTTTATGGATTAAAGATTTATCTGCAACTGATCCGTATTATTTATTGCCAATACTGACAACATTATTGATGTTAGTGCAGTTTGGACAAAATGCTGATGCTAAAAAACAGGTAAATTCATTTATAATGGCAATTGTATTTGGTGCATTTAGTACAGTATTTTCTGCGGGCCTTGCGCTTTACTTTGCAATGAGCACATTGTTTGGTATTTTGCAAACTCGATTGGTAAAAACATTTTCAAAGTAGGAAAAAATAATGATAGAAAATGTACCATCGCTTGCAAATTTATTACAAACGTTGCAAAAAGTTCCATATTTGGCGTCTAAAAACTTGTATCATGTGACAGATTATTTTTTGCAATTAGATGCAGATCAGCTAGAGCATTTTTGCAAAACGATACTTAAAGCAAAAGGTGGGATTTTGCGTTGCAACATCTGTTTTTATTGGGTTGAAAAAGGATTGTCTTGTCAATTTTGTACCGCTTCAGATCGTATGCAAACCTTGGTTTGTGTTGTTGAATGTTGGCAGGAAGTACTTTCAATTGAAAAAACAAGGGCGTATGATGGAGTGTATCATGTACTTGGTGGTGTGATCTCGCCGCTTGATGGTGTTGGGCCAGAAAATTTAACCATTACGCAATTAGTTGAGAGAGTAAAAAAATATAAAACAAAAGAAATAATTTTGGCGACAAATCAAACTCCAGAGGGTGAGGCAACAGCTGCATTTATTGCGCGGGCATTGAAAAATACAGACGTTACAATCTCATGTTTGGCGCGCGGGTTGCCAGTCGGTTCATCTTTGTGTAATGTAGATAGATTAACAGTGTATAAAGCGCTTTCTGAGCGTATACCATTTTAAATTAGTAAATCTTTAAATGTAAGGAAAGTAATGTTTGATAATATAAATAAAGAAGAATTTGCCCGCGCATTACAAGCACAAGCAAAAGAATCAGGAAAAGATTTGCCAACGGATATAGATGAATTGTTTGATATTTTTTTGCAACATAAAGATGATGTATTTGTTTTGGCACGACGTGAAAAATTTCTTGAATTGATGCGTTCACAAGATAAAGATGGAGTATTTCTTTTATGGGCTAATTTTGAGGCTGACAGTAAGTCGTTTGAACAGGATAGTGAATTTAATCATTTGACGGGAATTAAAGAACCGGGAGTTGTATTTGCGTTTGATGTTGCTAGCGGAAAAGCGACGTTATTTGTTCCACAATTTGAAGATAACAGAAGTCAATGGGTAAATGGATTAACGCTTGTTCCTGATGAAGAATCTGCGCGTAGTGTTGCGGTCAATGAAATTATATATTTAGGAAAACCACAAAAAGGATATTTAGCTTCTCCAGTTGCGCCAATTGAATGTTATGAAAATTTGATTGCATTTGTAAAAGAAGTTGTCGGTAGTGGCAGAAAAATTTACACGTATACACCTGATATACATTCAGCTAATGTTATTCCGCAATTTATGATGTCACGTTTATGTCAGGAAATAGATGGATTACAAAATTCTATTGAAGATGTAACAAGCGATTTGACATCTGTTCGTCATCATAAAGATGAACAAGAAGTTTCAAATATTTTTGATGCAGTACATAGTACGGGCATTGCACTTTGCACTGTATTGGATGGTATTGCAACAAAAGAAGTTGAAAATGAAAAGTTAATACAAGGTGCGTTTGAAGGGTTTGTAATAAGTAATGGCGATACGTTAGCATTTCCAACCATTATTGCATCAGGAAAAAATGCAACGGTACTTCACTATGTTGATAATGATTCTGATATTGATGATAATGATTTAATTGTTATTGATTGTGGTGCAAAACATAATGGATATTGTGCTGATATTACGCGCACAATTCCAATTTCTGGTACCTTTACTGATCGACAAAAAGAATTATATCAAATTGTTCTTGATACGCAAAAATATATTGCAGGTATTGCATGTCCGGGGTATTGGTTAAATAATAAAGATAACCCTGAAAAATCTTTACAACATTTGGCAATTGAATTTTTACAAGAACGTGGATATGCAGATTATTTTGTACACGGTATTGGACATCATTTGGGTCTTGATGTACATGATTTGTCCGATATGAGTGTTGCCCTAAAAAAGGGCGATGTGTTTACTATTGAGCCTGGTATTTACATTAAAGATGAAGGTGTTGGTATTCGTATTGAAGATGATTATGTAATGCGCAAAGATGGTGCTGAATGTTTAAGTTTGCCTATTCCAAAAGAAATTGCCGATATTGAGGCATTAGTTCAAGGAACATTTAATTTTGAAGAATTTGTCTCAAGGGTTGCGCAGTAATTCAATAGTTGGTTGATGCAAACAAGTTATGCTTCCAGATAAAATAATTATGTTGTCCCGTACTTGATAAGTCTTCGCATCGCTACGCCTCACACGGTGCGGGATCTTTTCAAATTAAAAATAAAATAAATTGTTAGCTATTTTGAGAAAGCTTCCATGTAATTAAATTTGTGGTTTGTTGTTCAGAATTGCAAAGAAGATAAGCGCCTGTTGCAAGTAATAATAAAGATAGAGATGCCATCGTCCAGACGGAAGCATTAGGCTGGCTATTATTTTTTTTGTTTTCGTAGAGGAAAGAAAGGCTAATGGGAATGAGTATTACGCCTATTATTAAAAATGTTTTTCCAGTATTGAAAGGAGTCATTGTTTTGGCAAGAGTGTTAATTGCTGTACTTGTTTCTTTCACTGAAAATATAGTATAGGATGTGCTTGTTAGTTTTATAAATTCATTATTTATAAGTAACATTTTTGAGTCTCCCAAAAAATAACCACTTGGATCTGAAGGGTAAGCTAAGTATGTTAATGTGCACATAATTGTTAAACATACTATGCTTAATTTTTTGTTCATTACTTTATCCTTTAATCAAATGTAAAAAGCTGTCCAATTTGTTTTGAAAACATAAGGCTAAAGCCTACTACAGCACACGCAGCAGGAAGTTTCCAATTATTATTTTGTTTTTTTTCTTTTTGATTTTCTTTATTTAAAAAATAGGCACCGATAAGAATTAAACCGCATCCCGTTACTTGATAGATGGAAGGTAGCCTATCTAGGTCTAACCCTTTAATTTTTAAAGGAATTGCTCCTTTGTCTAGCTGACCATAGCACTCTTTTGCAAGCTCTTTTATAAAATCTTCGACGGGAATCTCTATTGTATTTGTAGAAAAATATGCAGATAACAACAATAAAAAATATAATTTTTTTGTCTGAAACATAGAAGCTTTCGATATTATTTTCTAATAATTTTTTGTTCCAATTGTAATAGTATAATAATACCAATAATTCCAAGTAATGGTAACACCAGAGGATTTTGTAGTAATGGTATGTTTGCAGAAACACCTGTAAGTAAAAATAACAACATTGTAGTTATCAATGCAGGTATCATGTAAACTAGTTGTGTTTTTGCATGTTGTAATGGCGTAATGCCAGTTGCTGTTGCGGTCATAATGGTAGTCTCAGAAAAAGGTGATAAATGGTCTCCGCAAACTGCACCAGAAAAAATTGCTCCTAAACATGGCAATAATAAATAAATAGACTCAGGTGTTGTTGGTGTTGGTATGCTTTGTAATGTTATGAGCATTTGAGTCACAATAGGAAGCAATAATGCGAACGTTCCCCATGCAGAACCAGTTGTAAGTGTAATTGTGACTGCCGTGACAAAAATCATAAGTGGTAAAAATATGTCAGAAAGCGAATCAAGAAATAGATGTGCAAGATATGCACCGGTGTGTAAGTCATCACGAACAAATACACTAAAAATAGATGATAAAATAACCATAATTACTGCGCCTTTAATTAGCATTACGCCGCCACCAAGAATAGAACCTAAATTTTTAATATGTATATGTTTTTTGTAAAGTGATATTGCATACGCAAGACAAAATGCTACTGTTGCACCGATAAACATAACAATAAATGTAGCATCATTTTTTTGTATTGCTTGTAACAAAGAAGTTTCTTTGTCAAATAATTTGTAACCACCACTGTACAGTAATCCAATAACAACTGTCACCAGTAATGTTATGATAGGAGCGATGATGTCAAAAATTGAATAATTATTTTTTTCTATATCAGTTTGTTGTGCAGAATTGTCATGTATATTTTTTGGCTCTGTTTCAAATTTTGTTTGAGTTTGAATGACATATACAACAGTTGCAATGGTTAACAATGGATAAAAAAGAAATGGTATGACTTGTAAATAAAGAAAAAAGGGATCACTTATAATCGCAGTAGTCGCTTGCAATGATGGATGAACACCTGCTTGATCCATTTGTAATAAAATTGCTGCTACCCAACTTGAGAGTGGTGATAACACTACCAACGGTCCTGCAAGTGAGTGCACAAAAAATGCAAGGCGTGAAGGTGCAATTGCAAGTTGGACAGAGAGTGGCCGCATCATAAAACCAATTGTCAAAATACTCAAATAATCGTCAATACTCAAAAGTAATGATGAAAAAAATGAGGTATATTCTGCGGATCGTTTTGTTTTAAGTTTATTAGATACTTTTTGTGCAACTGCGTATATGGTTCCGGTTTTGGAAAATAAAGTTATGAGTGAGCTGGTGATAATTAAAAATAAATAGAGCGCAATGTTATCTCCATCAGTTAGATGTATGTGTAAACGTGAAGTGATAGATGCAAGTGCACCAAAAATGTTAGTTTTATGTACAATAAGTGCTGCGCATATAATACCACCCGTAAGTGCTTTGTTTATATTTTGTGTAATAATTGCAAGTAATAAGACCAGTGCGGTCGGAATTAATGATATCCATGAATACATAGATTGTGCCTTGCTAGTTTTTTTTAAATTTTATTTTGTTGTGTTTTAGTATACTTTGAATATGCTTTATTCACAATGAATGGAAAAGAAAAATGCCCTGCGTAATGCAAGGCATTATGAGTGTTTTGTTAATCTCTATCTTTTTCTTTTTGATATTCGTCATATCGGTTTTTTATTTTGACAAAAAGTTCTTCTTTTTGTTCGTTGAATTTTCTTATTTGTACATCCGTTCCTCCAGTAACATGTTTAATGATAACATTACTGTCTGGGTGTAAAGGACCTTCTTTGTCGAATGTAGCCGCTAGGACAAATATTGTTTTATCTGAAGCAGAGACAGCGTTTTCTGGATGATTTTGAATAACATCAAGAATTTTTCTAACATCACGTGTTTCAACAATGTTATTATTTTTATTTTTTAATCTAAAAAAAACTTTTTCGTTTCTGTTTTTAGGGTTGTATATCCACCCGTTAGGAAGGGAGTAAAACACATAATTGTTAGTTTTTTCTTTTGGTGATGCGATTATGAGAAAGACTCCGTGGTTGTCTACTATTTTTTTCATTTCACTTTCGAGAGAGTCTATTTCTTGTCTGAATTCATCGTACATCCATTCAAGGTTGTGTATGTTAAATACGTATTTAGGGTTTATTTTACTCCCTTTATGAGATATGTTTTCTTTTACAAAGTGTGTAGAGCGTTCTAAATGCCACCAACTGTTAGCGAATGGAGTATAATTTGTAAAAAGGGAATATTTACCGTATTTTTCGTGTTGTTTAGAATTAGATCCATTGAGAATGAGTTTTTGGCGCATTATTGATTCATCATTTGTATTTTTTGGAACTTCTCTTATAAATGGAAGAATGCATTTATCTGTGTTGGAAGTGTTATTTTTAATGTTATGTAGAAAGGAAAAAATCATTTGCGAAACAACGTTATTGGGTGATCCGTGAACAAAAGTATCGTATCCGTTTTTTTGGTATTCAAGTTCTTCTTTTACGTAATTGTTAATAATTTGTTCCATATACTTATCATTTCGTATGTCACTATTGTATGTTTTTATAGCTTTATCGGGATTTTCTCTCAGATACGAAAAAGTTAAACCCTTATATTTTTCATTCCATGTATCTGTTTGTTTATTCTTGCAATTTTTTACATAGGATGCAATAAGCGCAAGTGTTTTTACGTCGGGTACATCGTTATTTTTTAGTAATTTTTTCAAGTTGGTTTCTGTTTTTTCATCACAACCATTACCTCCTACATAGGCTGTGGTCATTATGTCGAATTTTTTTTTAAAATCGATATCTTCTTGGCTTATCAAAGGGGCTATTAGTTGTAGAATTGAAAAACATTCCTCTTTGTTGTCCTCTTCCAAAGATTTAACATTGTTAATAATGACATCCATATTTTTGTTGCGTTTTAGTTGTGAGATAAAATTATTTTTTGTTTTGGGATCTAAGTTTATTGTTCTAGCAAAGGTGTTAATGATGTATCTAATGTGATAATAATTTGTGATAATTTCTTTATTTTTAAGTGTTTCTATAATTAGATTAATCAGGTTGTTACTTTTGCATGAAAATTTATCTAAAAATGTATCGAAAAATTCTTTGTTTTGATTTGAGAATAAACAATGAGCAAAATGTGCAAATTCATTTAAGTTTTTTTCATTTAATTGTTTTTCTATAGCAAGAGAAATGGAGATGTCAAATGTTGAGGCAAAAGCAAGTAAATAATAAGATTTATTGTCTATCAATTCTGGAATATAGGCTTTTATTGAAGGAATAATTCTTTCAATGTTTATGTATTTAGAACTTTCGCTTAAAATGTGTTGTCCAAATTCATTTTCAAGTAGTTTTTTTATTCGGTCTTTTGTAAAAAAATCTTCTAGTCCTAAATTTGAAAGTTGCTTGGAATGAGCATTGAACCGAGTTATTATGCATATTGTTTTGAGTCCATGTCCATTTATATCATTTAAAAGTAATTGGAAATTTTGTTTTGTTAGATTTTTTATAACAACACCTCTGTGCTCGAAATTGTTTGTAGATACAAGTGAGTGGTAAAGGAGAGAAGATGTTTTTTCTAAATGATTCAAGAGTTTTTGCGAATCATCAAGCAATTGTTTTGCAACATGATACTTCAAAATAATGTCAGAATGTTTATTGGGATAAAGATGGGCGTTGTCATCAATAGTTACAATTTCAGTAATTAGCTTATTAACAAATTCATTCAATTCTTTTTCTGAAAAATCATTTAATTGCTCAATTTTATATTCACCTTGAATGTGATCAAATTGATAATCAGATTTTTCTTGTGTTTTGGTAATATCTTCATCATCACTATCCTCGTCATCATCATCATCAGAATCAGAAGAACCTAAAAATGGTACAAAAAATGACAAAAGACTTTGTGCGCGGTTTTTACCGCTTACAAAAAACTTTTTGGTATTTCTAAAAGAACTCCAAAAGGCCCATTTACAGAATGATTGATTAGAATTATTGAAATTATGATATGTTCTTTTGGAATTTTTTTGTAAAAACTTATTCAGTTTGGGAGTTTTGATTTTGTTGTTTTTGAATGTGTTTTGTGCTCTAAGGGTGTTATTGGGAGTTATTTTATTCTTTGAAGCACTAAAATTACTTTTTTTAACAAAGTTCATACCAAAAGCTGGTAAAACACTTGAAAATAGAGTGAGAAGCGCAATTGCGCGAATAAATGTACGTTTCATAATAATAACCTCCTAGAGCGTTTTTTTATTTGTAAAAAGCCCATTTATGTGCTTAAATAACCTACCTTACTAAACTATAATGTTACTTTTACTGTATCAAAATAGTGCAGTTTGTCAACTTTTATCTAAAAAAGCCTTATCAAAATGTCTTTAGGGCAGTCGCGTTAATCTTTATACTGTTTCAATCCATTGATAAACAAGTTTTTTATTTGGATTGTATTCAAATCCTTCAAGTGTTGCATGAGTAAAAAAATATGGTAACATTTGTTCGTATACCAAGTCGTATGATTTAAGGTGTGTGCCTTCAAATGTATAGACAAATGTTTTTTCTGCGCCATTGTGAGATTTGAGATTTGAATAAAATTTAGTGTTTAAATTGCTTCCTAACGTTTGATCATGTGAGGCAAAGCATACAAGTGTGGGGATGCCAAGATTGCTCCAATGTTTGGTAGAGTGAAGTGCTTGTTGTCCGCGGGGATTATATTTAAATCCACTTACAAGTGGTGCAATTATAAAGTGTGCAAATTTTGCAAAAACATTATTCGTTTGGCTTGCTGCTGCATCTTCAAATAAAATAAGTGGTGCACGAAGTACAATACATCCCAGTTTGATTTTTTCAATTAATGTAACGCGTAATGTTTCGCAAATATCTGCGAGAATGAGAAGTTTGTGCCCCGGTTGATTAAGTACTGCTATAGTATTGACGATTGCTGCACCGCCGCGAGACTCACCCATAATTGCAATAGAGTCATAATTTTTATGAATAGTAACAAGTGTTTTTAGTACCGAAATAATTTCTGAAGTCTGTCCCAAGCTTGATTGTAATGGGCGTTTTGTTTGTGCATCATGAAAATAGACAGTATGCCAATGGTCAGTAGGAAGCAATTTGCTATGTTCAAGTGGTCCCATTAAAAATGGTACATCGCCAAGACCAGGGATAAAAATAAAACCACATGATTGATTGTGTTTGTACGAGTCTTTTTCGATATGTACTTTGGTGAATGTAAAATGGCCAACATGTTCTTGATATTGTATGTTGGTGCTCCATGGAAAATTTGTACGATTAGCTCTCCATGGAATAAGTTTTCGGGGTAACTGAGCTTGAATTGCAAGTAAAGATTGTTGCATGCAAAGTACGCTCAAGATAGCGTACAAAATAATTTGTTTTTTCATAGTTTGTCCCTAACTAAAAAATTTATATAATTATTGTTTTATGTGTTAAAAAGTATGGTATAAGTTGCGCAAATGTATCATCAGACCATCCCGCGTGATCGCCTTTGTATGTATATGTGTATGAATTTTGTTGGCCATTAACGCGCATATATTTTTTTATAAATTCATCATTCATTGTGTCTGATAAAAACTGATCATTTTCGGGAAAGCAAATAAGCGTCGGTATTGAAAGATATCCCCATGCATTAAGTGAATTAATCGCTTGCGGTCCTCGCGGAGAATATCGAAAAGCGGTCAATGGCCCCAAAATACATTTTTCAACTATCGTTCCAAAGAATTTTCCTGATGTATGATTAATAAGTGTCTTTGTATGAATCATTGGTGCTTTGAGCACTATTGCGCCATTTTTTATTTTTCTTAATAATGTAATTCGTTCTTCTTCATTAATATCAAGTAATTTAAGAAGTTCGTGATCAGCTCGGTTTAGTATTGAAATACTATTTATTAATGCAGCTGCGCCTCGAGAGTGTGCTATAAATTTTATTGAAGTATAATTTTTACTAATATAACGTAAAATTGTTAAAATGGTTTTAATATCACCTTCTTGACCAAAATTTGATTTAAATAATTTGTTAGTGGAAGCTTCCTCAAAGCAAATTGCAAAATATTCGTTTGATGGAAATAGTTTTGCGTCTTGGGAGCATGCGAGTGCAAGTGGGTGATCTCCATATCCATGAAGGTGTACAAAAATGGCATTTTTACTATCTGTTTTAATTGGTTCTTTGCGAGAAATATGATAATAACAATCGCCATTAATTGTTCGTCTTTCTGCGGTAAATTCATTATTCCATGGATGAGAAATGTTTTTGTATGGCAATCCAACGTTGGTGTGTAATAAATACAATAGTGGTGGAGTTACAGCAAGCGCAGCGGTAATCACCCAAATGCTTTTCTTTATGCATGTTTTTGCAATTAATTTTGTAATGTTTTTTATATTATTGCACTCTGTTGATTTATTTTGTAAAAAGAATATTGCTATGGTAAAAAAAAGAATAATATTTAGTTTTTTGAAAAATACTTTGCAATTCATGATGTAATTTCTCCAAAAATGTTTATTTATATACATATACAATAAAAATAGTATAACAGTTTCTTTAAATTTTTCTATTGGCGAAGGTCTTTTTAAGCAAAATAGTACAAATAGACTTTAATAATGGGAGTATACACGATTTGATTATTCAAAGTTGACCTCGGTCTGATTATCTTTTACCATTAAAATAACCGTTATTTTTAAGCAAAATTTTAGTTAAAGGTTTTCTATGAATATGAACAAAGCGTTTTATCCACGCAAAGAAGATATAGAACCAAAATGGCGAGTAATTGATGCAGAGGGAAAAGTATTAGGTCGTATGGCAACAGCAATTGCAGATGCTTTGCGAGGCAAAGATAAGCCATATTTTACGCCACACACTGATTGCGGTGATTATATTGTAGTTATTAATGCAGACAAAATTATTCTTTCTGGTAATAAGTGGAAAGATAAAGAGTATGTTCGCTATTCTGGATGGATGGGTGGTAAAAAAGTTTGTACGGCAAAAGAAATGCTTGAAAAACATCCAACACATATTGTTGAGTTAGCGGTAAAGCGTATGCTTCCAAAAAATAAACTTGCTGCTCAAATTTTTAAAAAATTAAAAGTATATGCAGGTTCTGAGCATCCACATGTGGCGCAGTCACCAGCTGTAATGGAAGTAAAGATGCAATTGCCCAGTAAGTAGTATTATTTTGTAAGTAAAATAATTTTAAAAAGATATAAAAATAGGCAGATAATTATCTGCCTATTTTATTTTAATAATTAGTTTGTTAATTATTTTCCTAAAAAATTAAACATTTTTTGTAGGTATGGCCCTGCAATATTGCCAATATCTTTAATGCTTAAGTATGCAAATAAAATAAGAAACATAATCCATGTTGCAATTGCAATAACTTCACGAACTTTAATTGGAAGTTGTTTGCCCATAGCAGCCTCAACGGTGTAGATGAGCGCCTGTCCGCCATCTAAAATTGGAAGAGGTATAACATTGAGCACGGCTAAATTTATACTAATAATTGCAAGCAAAATTAAAAGCATTTTAAATCCAGCAGATGCGCTTTGAGAAGCAAGGCCGATCATTGCAATTGGTCCAGCAATGTTCTTTGTGTCGCGTTGAGCAAATAGTTGTGCATATCCTTCAATTGTTCTCTTGGTCCATGTGTGTGTTGCGGCAATGCCCTTTTTAATTGCAATAATAAATGGTTGTGGCTTAATTGGTTCGTTTTTAAAAGATACACCTAAAAAACCAATTTTTTCAGAGCCAAATTCTTTTTGTCCAAGTCTGATTTGTTTAGTAATTTGTTTTCCATCGCGACTAATAACAACAGAAACAGTTTTTTTCGGATGTGATTTTATTTGTGAAAGTAGTTCTTTAATAGTTGTTACGCCTGTATTGTTAATTGAAATAATAATATCTCCTTCTTTTAGTTCTGCTTGAGATGCAGGAGAATCTTCTCCAATTGTTGCAATAATTGGCTTTGTGTCTCCTTCGGTTAACAATCCATTTGCAGGAATACCTGTCATATAAAGACCAATAAATGCTGCATATGCAAAAATAATATTAAAAACGATGCCTCCAGCTACAACACACATTTTTTGCCAGTATGGTTTGCGTATAAATGAGCGTTCATCAATGCTTTGCGCATGTTCTTGTTCTCCTTGTCCTGGCTCTACTGCGCCTGCAATTTCAACATATCCACCTAGAGGAATGGCAGAAAGTGAAAATTCTGTATCGCCGATTTTTTTTGAAATAAGTTTTGGACCAAAACCTATAGAAAATGACGGGGTATGAATATTAAAAAGTTTACAGAAAAGAAAATGTCCTAATTCATGAAATCCGATTAAAAATCCAATTCCAGCAATGCCGGCCAAAAGTGAAAGGATTTTAGTTGACAAAAGTAGCAATTGATCGATACTAAGCATAATTACTCCTGTATAATATTAAATATATATATATGCAAAATACCATATCGCTATTTGGAAAAAAAGTCTATTGATTAGTAGTAATAATATTCAAAAATGTATAAAAATAGGGCAATTGGAAACTTTAGAATTATTTTTCTTGAAAAAATTAATAAAAAGGTTAAAATAACAATTAGTTAACTTTACGTTCTTGTCTTGGGTGTATACAAATGTATGTTTTTTAACTAGTATAGAAAAGATACTGTAAAGTCAAAAGTTATAAAAAAATTGTTATAAAAAAATTATTAAAGTTAATACATTATACTTTTTTCATGTGAGGAATAGAGGATTATGCCTACTATCAATCAGTTATGCCGCAAAGGGCGAAAACAAATTAAGAAAAAATCAAAAAGCCCGGCACTTCATAGGGGTCGCACGCAAGGTTCATTTGCTCGTGGCGTTTGTACAAGAGTGTTTACAACTACTCCAAAAAAACCAAACTCTGCGTTACGTAAGGTTGCGCGTGTTAAGTTGACTACTGGTATTGAGGTAACAGCCTATATTCCTGGTGAAGGACATAATTTACAAGAACACTCTGTTGTGCTTGTTCGTGGTGGTAAAGTAAAAGATTTACCTGGTGTAAAATATCACATTGTTCGTGGCGCGCTTGATACTGCTGGAGTTGAAGGCAGAAAACAATCTCGTTCTTTATATGGTGCTAAGCGCTCTAAACAATAAAAGGATAAAGTATGCCTAGAAAACGTAGAGGTGAATTTAAGCGTGAAATTGGGGTAGATCCTAAGTTTAAGTCTCCGCTTGTGCAAAAATTTATCAATGTTGTAATGCGTAAAGGTAAAAAAAACATTGCGCGCAAAATTGTATATGATGCAATGGATATTCTTATGAAAAAAGCAAACAATGACGAGGCAAAGGCGTTGGAGTTGTTTAATGTTGCTTTTGAAAAAGTTGTGCCATTTGTTGAGGTTCGTTCTCGTCGTGTTGGTGGTAGTGTATACCAAATTCCACGCGAAGTTAATCATAAGCGCAAACAAGCGTTGGCGTTTCGTTGGATTGTGCAAGCAGCAAAAACTCGTGGTGATAAAACTATGGGGTTACGGTTAGGGCGTGAATTGTTGGACGCGGCTGAAGAGCGTGGTGGCGCGGTTAAAAAAAGACAAGATGTACAACGCATGGCAGATGCAAATCGCGCATTTTCTCATTACGCGTGGTAGGTAAGGGATAATTATGAGTGATAGATTACGCAAATTGAGAAATATTGGTATCGCAGCACATATTGATGCGGGAAAGACTACGATAACAGAGCGTATTTTGTTTTATACTGGTATTTTGCATAAAATTGGCGAAGTTCACGAAGGTGAAGCTACCATGGACTGGATGGAGCAAGAACGTGAGCGTGGTATTACCATCACTTCTGCTGCAACAACTTGTAAATGGAAAGATCATCAAATTAATATTATTGATACTCCGGGCCACGTTGACTTTACTATTGAGGTAGAGCGTTCATTGCGTGTTTTAGATGGAGTTGTTGCTGTGTTTGCAGGCGTTGAAGGTGTTCAGCCTCAATCAGAAACAGTATGGCGCCAGGCGAATCGTTATAAAGTGCCACGTGTTATTTTTGTTAATAAATTAGATCGTGTTGGTGCTGATTATTTTAAAGTTATTTCTGATGTAAGAGCAAAGCTTGGAGCAAATGCAGTTGCAATGCAGATTCCTGTTGGAAAGTCAGAAAACTTTACTGGTATTATCGATGTTATTACTCGCAAAATGGCTACATTTGATGGAAAAATGGGAGAAAATGTCACTTGGGTTGATGTTCCTGAAGAGTATAAAAATCAATTAGAAGATGTTCGCGCTCAACTAGTTGAGGCGGCATGTGATTGTGACGATTATTTGGCTGAAAAATATTTATCTGAAGAGCCAATATCAGAAGAAGAAATAAAATCAGCAATTCGTAAAGGTGTTGTTGAAATTAAAATTGTTCCTGCGTTTTGTGGTTCAGCATTTAAAAATAAAGGTGTTCAGTTGTTGCTTGATGCGGTGATTGATTATATGCCTTCTCCGTTAGATGTACCTCCGATTAAGGCAACAAGTTTGGAATCAGAAGATACTTTACAAATTAAACCTAACGATAGTGATACGTTTTATGCGCTTGCGTTTAAAATTATGACAGATCCATTTGTTGGTGTGTTGAATTTTATTAGAGTTTATTCTGGTGAATTAAAAGCTGGTTCATATGTTTATAATATTCGTACAGGCAAAAAGGAACGTGTTTCTCGATTGCTTAAAATGCATGCAAATAAACGTGAAGAAGTTGGTTTTGTGCGATCAGGTGATATAGTTGCAGTTGTTGGTGTGAAAGACACAATTACTGGAGATACTCTTTGTGTTGAAAAATCATCCATGGTTCTTGAATCAATTGATATTCCACTTCCAGTAATTTCAACTTCGATTGAGCCGCAAAATAAATCAGATTATGAAAAAATGGCAATTTCTTTGAAAAAAATTATGCAAGAAGATCCGTCATTTAGATTTAGTTATAATGAAGAAACTGGCCAGACTGAAATTTCTGGAATGGGAGAACTTCATTTAGAAATTATTGTAGATCGTTTGCAGCGTGAGCATAAAGTTGATGTTCGTCAAGGTAAGTTGCGAGTTGCATACAAAGAGACGATTCAAAAGCCATCAGACGCAGAAGGTAAATTTGTACGACAATCAGGTGGTCGCGGTCAATATGGTCATGTGATGATCAAAATGGAGCCACTTGAGCGAGGTAAGGGATATGAGTTTGAAAACAAAGTTGTTAGAGGGTCTATTCCTAGAGAATTTATTCCAGGCGCAGAAAAGGGCTTTAAAGAGTCTCTTTCTTCTGGTGCAATTGCAGGATACCCAGTTGTTGATGTGAAAGTTATTTTGTATGATGGTTCATATCATGATGTTGATTCATCTGAAATAGCGTTTAAAGTTGCTGCATCAATGGCGTTTCGTTATGCGATGGAAAAAGGATCTCCTTCGTTGCTTGAACCGGTTATGAAAGTTATTGTCGAAACTCCAGAAGAGTTTATGGGCGATGTTATGGGTGACCTTAACTCGCGACGTGGACGAATTATGGGAATGGAAGCAGAGCAAGATAAGCAGGTAATTACTGCGGAAGTTCCGCTTGGTGAAATGTTTGGTTATGCAACTGATTTGCGTTCAATGACAAAAGGTCGTGCAAGTTATTCAATGGAATTTGAATGTTATCGTGAAGTTCCAAAGAGTGTGCAGGCAAAAATAGCAGAAGAAAATAAAAAGTAAAAAATAATAGGTACTGCCAATACAGTCACAGGAGTCAAATACTATGGCAAAAGAAACGTATGAGCGTAGTAAGCCGCACGTTAATATTGGTACCATTGGACACGTTGACCATGGTAAAACAACATTAACCGCTGCGATTACAACATACCTTGCATCAAAAGGTAAGACGCAAGCACTGGCGTTTGATCAAATTGATAACGCTCCAGAAGAAAGAGAACGTGGGATTACCATTGCAACATCACACGTTGAATATGAAACAGATAAGCGTCACTATGCGCATATTGATTGCCCTGGTCACGCAGATTATGTGAAAAACATGATTACTGGTGCGGCACAAATGGACGGCGGAATACTTGTAGTATCTGCAGTTGATGGTGCTATGCCTCAAACTCGTGAGCATATCGTTTTGGCTAAAAACGTTAATGTTCCTGCTTTGGTTGTGTTCCTTAATAAAGTTGACATGGTTGACGATCCAGAAATGGTTGAAATGGTTGAAGAAGAAATTAGAGAGCTTCTTAATAAGTACGATTTCCCTGGTGACAAGACCCCTTTCATCAAAGGTTCTGCTCTTAAGGCCCTTGAAGGTGAAGATAGCGAAATTGGAACACAGTCAATTCAGCGTTTAATGGATGCAGTTGATGAATTTATTCCGGAACCTGTTCGTGATACTGAAAAGCCATTTTTAATGCCAGTTGAGGGAGTATTTTCTATTTCTGGTCGTGGAACAGTTGCTACTGGTCGTATTGAAACTGGAATTGTAAACGCTGGCGAAGAAGTTGATGTTGTTGGTTTTGGTGATACATTCAAAACTACTGTGACCGGTATTGAAATGTTTAGAAAAACATTAAATCAAGGTCAAGCAGGTGATAACGTTGGACTCTTACTTCGTGGTACGAAAAAAGAAGAGATCGAACGTGGAATGGTTGTTGCAAAGCCAGGTAGTATTACTCCGCACAAAAAATTTAAATGTAAAGTTTATGTGTTGAGCAAAGATGAAGGTGGTCGACATAGTCCATTCTTTAATGGGTATCGTCCACAATTTTATTTCAGAACGACAGATGTTACCGGTATCGTTTCTCTTCCAGAAGGACGTGAAATGGTAATGCCAGGTGATACAGTTGAATTGACAGTTGAATTGATTTCTACCATTGCAATGGACAAAGATTTACGCTTTGCTGTTCGTGAAGGTGGCAGAACTGTTGGCTCTGGTGTTGTTACAGATATTATAGAATAAACGTTTGGGTGATCTATGAAAAAGTCGCGAATTCGTCTTAAATTAAAATCATACGATCATCGTTTATTGGAAAAAGCGGTTAAGCAAATTGTTATGACTGTAAAAAAAACAGGCGCCCGAGTTATGGGCCCTGTGCCTCTTCCAAATAAAAAACGATGTTTTACTGTGTTGCGCTCACCTCACGTTGACAAAAAATCTCGTGAGCAGTTTGATCTTACAACACATAAAAGAGTGTTAGATATTATTTCTCCATCTGATAAAACAATGGATGCGCTGATGAAATTAAATATTTCTTCTGGTGTTGAATTTGAAATTAGATAAATAAGGGTTGATACATGGTAACAGGAATATGGGGTCGTAAAATTGGTATGACCCAAATATTTGCAGGAGATTTAGTCGTCCCCGTTACCGCAATCGATCTTTCAGGTTGGCGAATTACGGGATTCTGTTATGCTGATCGAGATGGATACGATGCTGTGCAAATAGGACATGTTAGAAAGCGCTATAAAGATTCTGCGTTTTCTCAAACATGGACCAAAAAACTTAAGCAATACTTTGATATGATTCGTGAAGTAAAGCTTACACAGCCTCTCGAAAATGTAAAAGTTGGCAATCAAATTGATATAAGTCAATTATTGCAAGAGGGGCATAAGGTAGACGTTTTTGGTGTTACTAAGGGCGCAGGTTTTGCGGGTGTTGTGCGTAGGTATAATTTTGCAGGAGCTCCTGGTAGTCATGGTTCTACGATGGGTAAACGTCCTGGTTCAATTGGTAGTATTGCTGCGTGCGGTAAAGTTATTAAAGGTAAAAAGCTTCCTGGGCATATGGGTGCAGTAAAGCGTGCGATGAAAAATTTAAAAATCATCAAAAGCGAGCCTAAGGCACAAGTTGTTTTTGTCAAAGGATCTGTTCCGGGCAAATCAGGATCATTTGTTTTTATTCGTAAAGTAGACGTTTCATAAAGGTACACAATGGCAGAAAAAAAATCATTTCATATACTGAAAGCAAAAGATATTGCTTTAACTCCGCCAGAAAAACGTGTATCAAATGCTACGTTTTCTACAAGTATTAGAGTATTACAACAAAACTGGCGTCAAGGCACGGTAGCGGTAAAGGGTCGTTCTGATGTTGCTCGTTCAACCAAAAAACCTTGGAAGCAAAAAGGTACTGGTCGTGCGCGTGCAGGTTCAGCTCGATCACCATTATGGCGTGGTGGGGGTGTTACGTTTGGTCCTCAAAAACGAGTTAAGTCATTAAGCTTGCCTCAAAAAATGAGAAAAAAAGTTTTACAAGGACTTTTATTTCACGCTATTCAAAACGATAAAGTAGGATACATTGATTGGGTGCCTACAAGTCAAAAACCTAAAACAGCTGATGCATACAAGGCATTTGTTGATGCAGGATTACAAAATAAAAAAATATTATTTTTTGTTAATTTTGATGACATGTTGGTTTCAGCGTCTATTGCAAACATTTCTAATGTATCAATGGTTTCTTTTGATCAAGCAAATGCATATGATTTGACAAGCAGTAATAACTGGGTTTTTTTAAAAAAAGATTTAGACAGTTTTAAGAACATGGTGGCACGATGGACTTAAGTATTTATGAAATCATAAAAGGACCAGTTCTTTCTGATAAAGCATATAAGCTTAATCAAAAGTATAAAAAGTTGGTTCTTTTTGTTCATCCTAATGCAAACAAGCCTCAGGTTAAACAAGCACTTGAGCTTTTGTTTAAAGTAAAAGTGGAAAAAATCAATTCATTACGTAGAAAAGGTAAAGAATTTTTAACTAAAAAACGGGTTAAAAAACAAAAATCTTTGCGTAAGCGAGTGATTGTTACCCTTAAAGAAGGGTATTCATTAGATTTATTTGATCAAGCAAATGTTGATACGGTTACTGCAGTTACAAAATAAAACTGATTTCATTTGTTTTGATAAACCAAAGATATAAAGGTTTTTGCAATGGCAATTAAAAAAAGAAAGCCGCGCACTCCTTCACAACGGTATCGTTCATATTTAGATTCGAGCGATATTACAAAGAAGAGACCGGAGCGAGGTCTTACAAAAGGGTTAAAAAAAAGAAGTGGTGGGCGTAATGCGTATGGGCGAATTACAGTAAGGCATCGTGGTGGTGGTGCTGGTAAAAAATATAGAATTATTGATTTTGGACGCAAAGAGCGCGATGTTCCAGGTCGTATTATAGCAATTGAATATGATCCAAATAGGAATGTTAGATTGGCTCTTGTTGTGTACGTTAACGGTGCAAAACATTATATTCTTTTGCCTGAAGGGTTATCAATAGGTAGCACAATTATTTCAACAGAAAATCCTGAAGCGAATGTTGGTAATGCAATGCCATTAAAAAATATTCCTGATGGATATATGGTGCATAATGTTGAAATTCGTCCTAATTCTGGTGGAACGTTTGCGCGTAGTGCTGGAACAGCGGCGCGCGTAGTTGGTAAAGGTGATGGACTTGTTACTTTAAAAATGCCATCCGATGAAATTCGTATGGTGCATGAAAATTGTTGGGCAACTGTTGGTACACTTGGAAATGCTGATTTTAAAAATATTTCTTGGGGCTCGGCTGGTCGCATGAGACATCGTGGTATAAGGCCAACGGTTCGTGGTATGGCAATGAACCCAATTGATCATCCGCATGGCGGTGGTGAGGGGAGATCTAAATCAGGGTCGCATCCAACAACACCATGGGGTAAAGGTTGTAAAGGCACTAGAACTCGTCGTGTTCGTAATAAAAATAGATTTATTGTGCGACGAAGAAAGCCGTAATAAAATAACGTATATTAAATAATTAGTTAGTGGAGATGCTATGGCACGATCCGCCAAAAAAGGCCCTTACGTTCAAGAGTCTTTATGGAAAAAAGCTCAAAAAATTCGCGAAAGTGGCAAGCGTGAAGTGATCAAAACTTGGTCGCGTCGCAGTATGGTCATTCCTGAATTTGTAGGTATGAAATTTGCAGTGCATAATGGAAAAGCATTTGTAGAGGTTTTGGTAACTGAAAATATGGTTGGTCATCGTTTTGGAGAGTTTGCTCCAACGCGAACGTTTCGTTTGCATAGTGGTCAGCGTAAAGCGGGAATTAAATAATAAAATAACGCATTTGTGATGAATAGTATAAATTTGTCTATTATGTATAATTACGATATATTAAAATGGTATAGATGTTACTATTTTAGAAGTTTAGTAGGATTTAAAATGCAATTTAGTGCTAAAGCCCGTTTTTTACGTTTTTCACCATATAAGTTAAGACCGTTGGTGGATGTAGTTCGGGGCAAACCAGTAAAAAAAGCATTGCAATGGCTGGCGACTTGTCCAGTTAAACGCGCAGTCCCTATTATTAAATTAATAGAGTCGGCAGCTGGTAATGCAAAGGATTTGCAAAATGTTAATAGAGCAGACTTGTTGATTGTAGAAATCAAAATTGATAATGGACCTTCGCGTCGCTATTTTAAGCCTGGTGCTATGGGTAGGTCAAATATCTATAGAAGGAAATCCAGTCATGCAAGTGTAACACTCAAAGCCATAAACAAAGAGGTATAAGGTGGGACAAAAGGTTCATCCGTTAGGATTTCGTTTAGGTATTTATAGGGATTGGGATGCTCGTTGGTTTGCGCAAGGAAATAAGTATGGAGACATGCTTATTGAAGATTTGAAAATTCGTAAATACCTTGAACGTCGTTTGAAAAAAGCTGAAATTTCACGAATTGAAATTGAAAAAGCTGGTAGCAATTTGCGCGTTATACTTCATGTTGGCCGACCAGGAATGGTTATTGGTAAAGGCGGTAAGGATATTGACGCATTGCGAAACGAGCTTGCAAAAAATTTTAACAAATCAAGTGTTGAAGTTTCAGTGCAAGAAGTTAAAAAGCCAGAACTTGATGCAACATTGGTGGCAAAAGCTATTGCTAGTCAATTAGAACGTCGAGTAAGTTACAAACGCGCAATGAAGCGTTCTGTGACAGCAACAATGAGATCTGGGGCAAAGGGAATAAAGATTTGTACAGCGGGGCGTTTACAGGGTGCAGAAATTGCACGTTCTGAGTGGGCGCGTATGGGCTCGGTTCCATTGCATACACTTAGATCTGATATTGATTATGGTTTTGCAGAAGCAAAAACCACCTATGGCATTATTGGTGTAAAAGTTTGGATATGTAAAGGTGAATATCAACATATTCGCTAAAGTAGCTACGGAAGATATAGTATGTTAATGCCCAAAAAAACAAAATTTAGAAAAGTTCATCGAGGAAATCGCAAGGGACGTTCTAAGGGTGCCCGTACAGTTGCGTTTGGAGAATATGGTTTACAGGCAGTTGATCCAGGTTCAATTACTGCAGCTCAAATAGAGTCTGTACGTGTTACATTATCAAGAAAATTGAAAAAGGTTGGTAAATATTTTATTCGAGTATTTCCAAATAAACCTTATTCAAAAAAACCAAATGAAACTCGTATGGGTAAGGGTAAAGGTAATCCTGATCATTGGGAAATGGTTGTAAAAAGAGAACGTGTTGTTTTTGAAATTATAGGACTTGATGATGGTGAATCACGGAAATTATTAAAGTCTGCAGGGTATAAGTTACCATTCAAAACACGCATAATTAAACGTGAAGATCAAATAGTTGGTGATTCGTTATGAAGAAAGAATTTGTAAAAGAATTGAGAAAACTTGATATTTCAGGTCTTATTCAAGCGTTACATAAAACTCAACAAAATTTGTTTACCATTCGATTGAATGCAAAAACAGGTAATGTTAAAAATACTGCATCTTTGACGCGGGCGCGCAAAAGCGTTGCACATGTGCAGACGATTATAAATGAACGATTTAAAAATAGATAGTTATAGGATTAAATTTCATGGAATCAATAGAAAAGAAACAAGTTAAAAAGCGTATGTATACAGGTACGGTTGTTTCTGATAAAATGGAAAAAACTGTGGTTGTTTCAACGAACATCACATTTAAACATCCGCGATTTGGCAAAATTTTGCGTCGCACTAAAAAATATAAAGTGCATGATGAGCAAGAACAAGCGAAAATGGGTGATGTTATTGAATTTTATCAAGGACGTCCTGTTTCAAAAACAAAGTATATGTATTTTTCAAAAATACTAAAGTCTTTATAGTGTAAGGTGCTAGTATGCTTCAAAAAGAATCTTATTTGGAAGTTGCGGATAATTCTGGGGCAAAACGGCTTCAGTGTATCCATATAATTGGTAGTACAAGGAAGCGCTTTGCGTATTTGGGCGACACGATTAAGTGCTCAGTAAAAAAAGCAATTCCTGGGGGTATGGTCAAAAAGGGCGAGATTGTTACAGCTGTTATTGTTCGTACACGAAAAGAAGTGCGTCGTGCGGACGGAAGTTATATTCGTTTTGGTGATAATGCCGCGGTTATTCTTAAAGGAAAAGATCCAATAGGAACTCGTATATTTGGACCGGTTGCTCGTGAAGTACGTTCAAATGGATATGTTAAAATCGCATCTTTAGCTCCAGAAGTTTTATAAATTAGGTATAAATATGGTAGCGCGAATTAAAAAAAACGATACGGTTTGTGTGTTGTCGGGAAAAGATAAGGGCAAGACAGGGCAGGTAATTGCAATTTCACCTAAAAAAGGTAAAGTAATGGTAAAAGGTGTTGCGGTTGCTATTAAGCATGTTAAGGCGCGTGCTCAAGGTCAAGTTTCTGGTATAAAAAAAGAAGAAGCATTTATTGACGCGACAAAGGTTATGCCGGTTTGTTTATCATGTAATAAGCCATGTCGTGTTAGTGTAAAAATTTTGGAAGATGGAAAAAAAACTCGAACTTGCAATAGATGCAAGGAAATATTCTAAACAATTATATTATTAGGTAGCATGCGATGGAAAAAGCTAGACTTGAGGAAGAATATATAAAAAATATTCGTTCAGCGCTTAAAAAAGAATTGAACATTGATAATATTATGGCCGTTCCTAAAATTCAAAAAATAGTTTTGAATGCTGGGGTAAAAGATGCAGTTTCTGATAGTAAAGCTTTGCAAAGTGTGCAAAAAATGCTTGAAAAAATTTCTGGTCAAAAAACAATAAGACGTCAAGCGAAAAAGTCTATTGCAGGTTTTAAATTGCGTGAAGGTATGTCTATTGGTGCAAAAGTAACGCTTAGAAGAAAAAAAATGTATGAATTTCTTGATAGATTAATTAATTTAGCCTTGCCAAGGGTTCGAGATTTTCAAGGTGTTTCTACAAAGCTTGACCGAAGAGGAAACTATAATCTTGGGATTAAAGACTTAAGTGTATTTCCAGAGATTACGTTTGATGAAGCAGGTAAAAAGACTCGTGGCATAAATATTACAATTCAAATGTCGACGGATAATGATGATCATGCTCGCTCGTTACTTGAAAAATTTAGTATGCCGTTCGCCAAGAGCAATGAAGGGAAATAATGGCTAGAAAAGCGTTAATTGAAAAATCAAATAAAAAACCAAAATTTTCTACTCAAGCGTATAGTCGTTGTAAAATGTGTGGGCGCTCTCGCGGCTATTTTCGCATTTTTCAGTTGTGTCGTATTTGTATGAGAAAAAATGCTTTGTTAGGATTACTTCCTGGCGTTAAAAAAGCAAGTTGGTAAAAACAGATAAAGGATTATTATGTCAGTAGATTCAATTGGAGATTTTTTGACGATTATACGTAATGGTGTTATGGCATCAAAGTCTGCTGTTTTTGCGCCATACTCAAAAATGAGACATGCGATTGCAGAACTTCTCAAACAAGAAGGGTTCGTATGGGATGTAATCGTTGAAGGAGAAAATGTTGCAACAAAAAAATTAAAAATTCGCTTAAAATATGTTGAAAGTGAGTCTGTAATTCATCATATTGCGCGAACAAGTAAGCTTGGAAGGCGCGTGTATTCAGGTGCACAGTCAATTAAACCTGTAATTGGTGGCCTTGGTGTTTCTATCGTGACTACCAATAAAGGTATCATGACTGACAAGCAAGCAAAAAAGCAAAATGTCGGTGGTGAAATAATTTGTACGGTTTGGTAGAAGAGGTCGCTCATGTCTAAGATTGGCAGAAAACCTATAAACACAGCGGGTGTTGTAGTAGAAATTAAAAATAATGATATTTCATACAAGGGCTCGAAAAAAAGTGGAGTGTATTCGTTGCCGGTTGAATTGAATGCTCGTGCAGAAGATAACAATCTTTTTTTAAATTCAGAAAAAGATATAAAAACTCTTTCTGTAAAAGAGCGTAGAAATATTAATCGTGTATGGGGTCTTCATCGAGCTCTTTTGAATAATGAATTGTTAGGTGCATCTCAGGAGTTTTTTCAATTGGTTGAGATTAATGGTCTTGGGTATAAAGCAACACTTTCTGGAAAAAAAATTGTATTCACACTTGGGTATAGTCATAAAATTAATTTTGAAATACCTGAGGGAGTTTCAGTTGAAGTTGATAAATTAGGACAAAAACTTACAGTAAGATCTTCAGATAAATTTTTAGTAGGTCAAGTCTGTAGTAATATGAAAAAACTTCGTCAGCCTGAGCCATACAAAGGTAAGGGTATCAAGCTTGCAGGGGAAGAAATTCGTCGTAAGCCTGGTAAAGCGAAAGCAGCATAATTAATAACTAATATTGTGCGAATAGTTAATTTATTCGCACTTTTACATGTTAAAGGTATACTAATGGCTGATTTTAAAAAAGATCTCATTAAAAAAATACAAAGAAAGTTGCGAGTTAGGGCGAGCGTAAAACATACAGGACTTCGTCCGCGTGTTAATGTGCATCGTAGTTTAAATCAGATATATGCACAAATTATAGATGATTCTACGCATCGTACTTTAGTCTCATGCTCAACATTACAGTTAAGTGATGTAAAAGGGGACAAAAAGGCTCAAGCTCTTGCAGTTGGAAAAGAACTTGCAAAACGAGCAAAGGATCAAAACATTCAATTGGTAGTATTTGATCGTGGTGCATATAAATATCACGGACGTGTAGCCGCATTAGCACAAGGGCTGCGCGAAGGTGGTTTACAATTTTAATCTAGGTTTGTGATTATGGCTCAAAGAGAAAAAAAAGAACAAAAAGAAAGTCCATTTATCGATCACGTTGTAAGTGTTCGTCGTGTGACTAAAGTTACTAAAGGTGGTAAACGATTTGCATTTGCAGCGTTTGTCGTTACAGGTGATCGCCAGGGAAATGTTGGTGCTGCATTAGGAAAAAGCAGAGAGGTTTCTCAGGCTATTACCAAAGCTACCAATAGAGCGCGAAAAAAAATGATTCAAGTTCCGTTACGTGGTTCTACTTTGCCATATGATACACTTGGCAAACATGGTGCAAGCAAAGTAGTTGTTCGACCTGCATCAAAAGGTACCGGTAATATTGCAGGCGGTGCTGTTCGAGCTGTACTTGACGCAGTTGGTGTTGTTGATGTTTTAACCAAATCTATTGGTTCATCAAATGGCATTAATGCAGCAAAGGCAACATTAAATGCATTGTCGCAATTGCGTTCTGTAGATAGAATTGCTCATTTGCGAGGTAAATCAGTTAAGCAAATTACAAAAGGATCATAATGTTTGAATTGAGTAACTTGCAGCCAGCTGGCAAAAAAAGAAAACGAGTTGGTCGTGGTGGTTGTCATGGCGGAACATCAGGCAAAGGTCATAAAGGACAAAATGCTCGTTCTGGTGGTGGTACGCGATTAGGTTTTGAAGGTGGGCAAATGCCACTTCATCGTCGTTTACCAAAGCGTGGATTTACTAACGCTCGTTTTTCAAAAGATATTTCCATTGTTAATATTGGTCAACTTGATTCAAGATTTAATGATGGTGACACAATATCATTAGATTCTCTTGTGGGTTCAGGATTAGTTAAACCTAAAAAAAGTGAATCTCGTTTGGTAAAAAATCGTACAATGATAAAAATTCTTGGTAATGGTGAATTATCAAAAAAACTTATTGTAAAGGCGCATTTATTTAGTAAATCAGCTCGTGATGCAATTGAAAAGGCTGGAGGACAAATAGAAGTATTGCAGGTAGAAGTTCAAAAGGAGAGGTAAGGTTGTGATTGTATTTAAAAATTTCTTGAATATTTTTAATGTTCCTGAGTTAAAGCGTAAATTATTATTTACGTTGGGAATTTTGATTATCCATCGTTTAGGAAATCATATTCCTGTAATTGGTGTTGATATTGATAAACTGCAGCAAATGATGTCTCAAGGAACGGGGCTAAGTGGTTTTTTGAGTTACTTTGATCTATTTTCTGGTGGGAATTTACGTCAGTGTACATTATTCGCGCTCGGAATTATGCCATATATTACAGCCTCAATTATGATGCAAATGTTGACTTTGTCTTTTCCAACACTTGAACAATTGACCAAAGAGGGTGAATATGGAAGAAAGATAATTAATCAATATACGCGATATTTGGCTGTTGGTGTTTGTCTTATGCAAAGTTTTGGATTTTCTGCTCTCATGCAGCGGTATGAACTTTTGTTAGATCCAGGCCTATTATCACGATTTCAATTTATGTTATTTTTAACTGTTGGATCTCTATTTGTTATGTGGCTAGGAGAACAAATATCGCTTTTTGGAATTGGCAATGGAACATCAATGATTATTTTTGCAGGTATCGTTGCTCGTTTTCCCGATGATATTATCAAAGTATTAGGTTCTATTCAAGAGGGATATATTTCTCCGGTTATTGGAATTGTAATTTTTGCAATAGCCGTTTCAATTACTGCATGTATTGTGTTTCTTGAAAAAGGTGAACGTAAGATTCCAGTACAATATTCCCGTAGAGTTGTTGGTAATAAAATGTATGCAGGCCAAAGTACGTATATTCCATTTAAAATAAATGTTGCAGGTGTTATGCCAGTAATTTTTTCTAATGCAGTATTGAATGTACCAATTTTTGCAGCATCACTTCTTGCTTCATACTTTGGGGTTTTCAAAATTGTATCAGAAAGTTTAGTACCTGGTGGATTATTATATAGTGCGATAAACTTTGTGTTAATTGTATTTTTTTCATTTTTCTACACAGCGATTATGTTTAATCCTGAAGAATTAGCTGAAAATATTAAAAAGGGTAGTGGTTTTATTCCAGGTATTCGTCCAGGTAAAAAGACCGCTGAATTTTTTAATTATATTTTAACACGAATTGGACTTGTTGGTGCAATTTATCTTGGTATTCTAGCATTACTTCCAACTATTGTTCATAAGCTTATTGCAATGCCGTATTTAAGTGGCATTATGAGTGGTACAGCGCTGTTAATTGTTGTTGGTGTAGCGTTAGAGACTGCTTCTCAAATTGAATCATATTTGATTGAGCATAGATATGAAGGTTTTTTAACAACTGGCGGTTTGGGACGTAGACGATAATGAAACATCAGCAAAGTAATATTTGTATTTTTATAGGCCCTCCAGGTTCTGGTAAGGGGTCTTTATCACAATTATGTGCACAGGAATTAGATGTTAGCCATCTTTCTACTGGAAATTTATGTAGAAAGCATGTTGTTAATCAGACAAAAATAGGCAAAAAAATAGATTTATTGATAAACTCTGGTAAACTAATAGATGATTCATTGGTAGCTGAGATGGTGCATGATTGGCTTGAAAAAAAAGTTAATCATATTTGTCATATAATTTTAGATGGATTTCCTCGAACGGTAAATCAAGCAAGTATGCTTTATAGGCATTTAAAGCAAGAATTTCCACAAGTGAATATTCGTGTATTAAAATTGTCTATTGCATCTGCATCAGTTTTGAATCGATTGTGTAATCGGTATGTGTGTAGTGATAAAAATTGTCAACAAGTTTATTCTGCAGTGCTTGGTTCATCGTGTGCGCCAAAAATTGATGCAGTGTGTGATGATTGTTCGGGTTTGTTGATTCGTAGATCTGATGATTGTGAAAGCACAATTAAAGAACGATTGAAAATTTATTTTGATCAAGAACGCAAGTTGTTATCTTTTTTTAAAGATACGGGTAGCCCAATTATGGTTGTTGATGCAGATAGATCACTGCAAGAAGTATTTATTGATGTAAAAAAACAGTTATTTACTGTGTAAAAATATGATTGTTATAAAAAATAAACAAGCAATAGTAAAAATGAAAGAAGCGGGAGCGCATCTTTCAGAAATTTTTGTTCAATTACATGACGTTATTCGCGTTGGTATTACTACGCAGGATATTAATGATTTTATTGAGATTCAATTAAAAACTTTAAAAATGGTATCCAAGATGAAAGGATATCAAGGTTATCGTCATGTAAGTTGTATATCAATCAATGATGAGGTTGTGCATGGTGTACCAACTGGCAAAAGAATAATTGTTAATGGTGACATGATAACTGTAGATGTTTGTGCTTCATTGAATGGGTATTGTGCTGATATGGCACGAACATTTTTTGCGGGAACTCCTTCAAATGAAATGAGAAAATTGGCTGATGTTGCACAAAGCTCACTTGATCAAGGAATTGCGCAAGTGAACGTAGGAAATAAGTTAGGCGATGTTTCTGCTGCTATTCAAAAAGAGATAGAGCAGTACGGTTTTGGAGTTGTTCGTGATTTTGCAGGTCATGGCATTGGCAAACAAATGCATGAAGAGCCTGAAGTGTTAAATTATGGTAAATCTGCACAAGGTCCTACTTTGCGTGTAGGTATGGCATTTGCAATTGAGCCAATGATTACGCAGGGACATTGTGATGTGTATGTTGACGGGGATGGATGGACAGTCAAAACAGTAGATAAAAGTTTGGCAGCTCATGTTGAGGACACTGTGGTTATTACAAATGATGGTCCGTTGATAACAACACGATGATAACATTTAAAAAGGTTTAAAAATTAAATGAGTAAAAAAAAAGAAGAATTTATTCGCCTTGATGGTATCGTCAAAGAGACTTTGCCAAATGCGATGTTTCGTGTAGAAATAGAGGGGGGGCATGAAGTATTGGCGCATGTTTCAGGTAAGATGCGAATGTTTTATATTCGAATATTGCCAGGTGACAAAGTTGCTCTTGAGCTTTCGCCATATGATTTGAGTCGAGGAAGAATTGTTTTACGATATAAGAATTGATTGAGAAGGTCGTTTTCATGAAAGTAAAAACATCAATTAAAAAAATATGTAATGAGTGTCGTATCATTAAACGTCATGGTATTGCGCGAGTTATTTGTAAAAGGTACCCAAAACACAAGCAGCGTCAAGGTTAATATAATAGGATAGCATATGGCACGTATAGAAGGTGTTAATTTACCAGATAAAAAAAGAGTTGAATACGGTTTGACATATATTTTTGGTATCGGTCATAAAACGTCTTGCGATATTTTGACAAAAGCAGGTATTAGCTTTGATAAGCGCATAAAAGACTTGACTGATGCAGATGTTTCTGCAATACAAAATATTATTCTTGCAGAGCATCGTGTTGAGGGTGAATTGCGCAAAGAAATTACATTAAATATTAAGCGTTTGCAGGAAATTAAGTCGTATCGTGGATTACGACACAAAAAAGGCTTGCCGGTGCATGGTCAGCGTACAAAAACAAATGCTCGTACACGTAAAGGCAAGAAAAAGCCCCCTGTAGCAATGAAACGTAAAGTAACGAAAAAATAATCCTTAAACGGTTTTTTAAAAAGGTTTACACTATTATGGCGTACAAAAAAAAGTCAAAAAAAAGCAAACGTCGCGTTGAATCTGTAATTGTGCATGTTAAATCTTCATTTAACAATACGCTTATTTCTGTCACCACTATGGATGGTGATGTTATTGCACGTTCAAGTTCTGGGCGTTTAGGTTTTAAAGGTTCAAGAAAAAGCACCCCATTTGCAGCTACACAAATTACAAATAATTTGTCTCGTGAAATTAAAGATATGGGCGTGAAAAATCTTGAAATTAATTTACAAGGTCCTGGTTCGTCCAGAGATTCTGTTGTTCGGGCACTTAAGTCTTCAGGATTTTATATTACAATGTTGCGTGATGTGACTCCACTTCCACATAATGGATGTCGACCGCCTAAAAAACGCCGAGTGTAACTGATAGAAATTAAAATTAAAATTATACTATTGTATAGGATTATAATAAGGTTGTTATGGAACAAAAAGTAGCAGGAGCCAAAAGTGCAGACAAAAAAGCAAAGGGTACCCCAAAAGGTAGACCGCGTAAAATGTCTGAATATGGCCGTCAATTATTTGAAAAACAAAAAGTAAAAAAAATGTACGGTGTTCGTGAAAAACAATTTCGTCGTTTTTTTGGGTTAGCAACTCGTCAAGAAGGTGCTCCGGGTGATAATTTATTGAGTCTTTTAGAACGTAGACTTGATAATGTTGTGTATCGTCTTAAAATGGCAAAAACTCGTGATCAATCAAGACAAATGGTCGTGCATGGTCATATTTGGGTGAATGGTAAAAAGGTACATACACCGTCATTTTTTGTTTCAGAAAATGATGTTATTTCATTAAATCCACGAGTGTTGGACAAAAAAGTGTTTGTTGAGAATGTTGTTGACAAGCGTATGAAGGTAGGAATTAAAGTTCCTGAATGGTTAGAGCTTGATAAACAAGAACGAATTGGTAGAGTACTTAGAAAGCCAGTACGGCAAGATATACAAGCACCAATTGAAGATCATCTTATTGTTGAGTTGTACTCTAAGTTAGGATAGATAAGTAATTTATTCTGTTGCATTAGGGCCGGGAGATTGAATGTTAAAAAATAAAGAATATAATCCGTTAACAGTTCCTAAGTTAACGTGGAACAAAAAAACATTAACAGAGACATATGGTGAGTTAAGTGCGCAACCACTTGAGCCAGGTTTTGGTATGACAATTGGTAATGCTTTGCGTCGAGTACTTCTTGGTGCAATTGAGGGTAGCGCGGTAACTTCAGTTGTTATTTCAGATGTAAATAACGAGTTTAGTGCAATACAGGGTGTTGTTGAAGATGCAATGCAAGTATTGTTAAATGTAAAAGATATTGTAATTAAAAATACAACTGGTATGCCAGGTACAATGCGTTTAAAAGTAAAAAAAGAAGGTCCTGTACGTGTGAGTGATATTGTTGCTGATAAGCATTTAGAACTCATTAATAGTGACCATATTATTGCACATATTTCTGCTGGTGGTTCACTTGAAATGGAATTTACAGTAGATACAGGTCGTGGATATCAAAAAGCGAAATGGCCACTTGATAAGGTATATCAAGAAGATGGAAAAGTTTATCTTGATGCATCGTTTTCTACAATTAGACGTGTAACATTTGATATTAAAAAGACACGTGTTGGTGGTGCGATTGATTATGATAAATTAATATTAAAAGTTACTACTGACGGATCGGAAGACCCGGTATCTGTTGTTAATTATGCTACTTCAGTATTACGCACACAGTTAGAACATTTCTTGCTTGGTACAGAAATTCCATTTAATGAAATTTCTGCAGCACATGAGCAAATAGAAAAACAAGTGGCTGAAAATAATGCGAAAGCTATCGATTTGAAAGGTATTTCTGCTGAGTTATTATTAAAACCAGTTGAAGAATTAGAGCTTTCAGTTCGTGCGCATAATTGTTTGTTGAATGCTGGAGTTAAAACTGTTATTGATCTAGTTAACATTGTTGAAGATGATTTGTTAAAAGTAAAAAACTTTGGTCGAAAATCGCTCAATGAAGTAAAAGATCATATGAAGTTACTCGGATTGTCTTTTGGTATGAATATTAAACAAGAAGATGTTGAGACGGTGTTTGCCGCTACTCAACAAGAAAATGAATAATGCAAAAGGTCGCATGTTATGAAACATCAAAGTGGTCTTAAAAAATTAAATCGTAAACCTGCTCATCGTAGAGCAATGTTACGCAATCAGGTATTACATTTGATTAATTATGGACATTTAGTAACAACCAAAGCGCGTGTAAAAGAAGTACGTCGTTTGGCAGAAAAAGTAGTTACTATTGCTCGTCAGGGTAATACTTTTAATGCACGTCGTCGTGTACAAGCGTTGTTACCGTACAATGATAAGTTAGTAATTAAATTATTTAAAGAAATTGCACCAGATTATGTTGATCGTCCGGGTGGATATACTCGTATTATTCCAATGGGGCAACGTAAAAGTGATACAGCAACAATTGCTCGACTTGAGTGGGTATAACTATGTTACCTGAAGTCGGCGATGATCCGCTGTTACAAAAAATAGAAACAATACTTGATTTAATTCGACCGAATATTCAAATGGATGGTGGTGATATTGAATTGGTTAAATTTGAAGATGGTATTGTGTATATTAAACTTTTGGGAGCCTGTGTTGGCTGTCCCATGTCAGTCTATACGTTGAAGATGGGTGTTGAGGAGGCTTTGAAGGCAGAGTTGCCAGAAGTTTTGGAAGTACTTCCAGTTGAAGATTAAAAAATAATTGAAGATTTAAAAAGACGCAATTAAATGCGTCTTTTTTGTTTTAAAGTGTTTTTAAAAAATTCTTGTTATTTTACTATTTTTCTGACTACCATAGGTCATATTAAAAAAAATAAAATTGATCATGGTATAATTGATGAAGCAATTATTTTTTTCCTCATTTTTTTTTTGTTCACAAATACTTTTGCCCGAAGGATTTGTAGCCGGCACGTTAATTAAGACTGTGCGCGGCTATATACCGATTGAAAGAGTATACAAAGGTTCAAAAGTTATTTCGCGTAGTCTAAAAAAATACAAATCCAGAACTGATAAAGTTACGTATAGATATCGCGCGCGAGTTTCATTTTTTGTACGTTTGAATTTTGCAAATAAAGTAATTAATGTTGCAGAAGCCTGCCCGACGAAGCCCAACAGGCGAAGGCGGGAAGTAAACAAAAAAAACGGGCATGGCAATTGCAACGTGATCTGGATGAGGCACGACAAAAACAACTTGAAAAAGAGCGTAAAGCATCTTTGGGAACTGGAGGACCGCAAAAAGATCCTGATGATGATAAAAATAAAAATAAGAATGGCGATAATAAGAAAAAAGAAGAGAAAAAAGAACGTGTTGTTAATACAATGACGGTATCTGAAGCGAAAAAGACTAAGATTTTTAAAAAATATTTTAGGTATTGGCAAAATGGTTATTATCAATCCAGTAAAAATATAAAAGAAGTGGAGCATTTAAGGGATGTAAAGTATCTTAAATGGGATCATTTGCACAATGAGTGGGAAGCTTTTTGTAAAGATGAATTTCATTTAGGGGCTTATGATCCGAAATTACAAGTTAAATACAAAGGACCAGTTACTGGGAGAAAGTTACGGTAATTTTTTGATAAGGTAAAAAAATATGAAAAAACAATTTCAAGATTGTAAACATTGTTGTGAAAAAATGAAATTTCATCTTGACGAGCAGGATATTTATTTAGATTATAATCCTGTGTTCAGAGAATATTTTATTGATTTACGGCGTTCTTTACATGCAATACAGTGTATTTGGTTTTGTCCATGGTGTGGAAAATCTCTACCGTCAGATATAAGGCGTGAGTGGTTTGATATTATGGAAAAAGAGTATGGACTTGAAGATCCCCGAGGAGAACAGGAACATTTGGTTCCTGAAGAATTTAAAAGCGATGAATGGTGGAAAAAACTAGACTTGTGAATTGTGAAATTTTGATGAAAAGAAAATTTATAAAAAGTTTAATATTTAGAGATTATTCAAATAATGATTGTTGTAAAGATATGACGTTCCATTTAGATCGAAAAGATTGTCATGTTGGGTATGATAAAGTGTTTCGAGAATATTTTTTACGAACACATTCTGATAGTACGATTCAGGCAATTTTATTTTGTCCATGGTGTAGCAAAGAATTACCCCAAAGCTTAAGGGGTGATTGGTTTTCTATTTTGGAAGATGAATATGAAATTGTAAAAGATCAGCCTCAAAAAGCAAGATGTTTTGAAATTTTTACTATATTTGAATTATGTTATCCCTGCTCGATAACATTGACAGTACTTCCTTGTGGTAATTTTTCAATATGAAAGTGAACAGGAAAGTTGTCTTTCATTGCAGGAAGATGAGAAACTATAATAATTTTGCAAAAATCATCTTGAATTTTGTAAATGGCATCCATAATATTGTAAAGACCCTCTTCGTCTTGTGAACCAAACCCCTCATCAATAATAAGTGTTTGCAATGCCGTTCCTGCACGTCGTGCAAGTAACTTAGAGATTGCAATACGAAGTGCTAAATCAATACGAAACGCTTCACCGCCAGAAAATAGTTCATATGACCTTATTCCTGCAGGATCTGATATTTTAATGTCCAATGTTTCTTTGGTGCCACCTTTTTTTAAATCACGCAGTGATTCAATGTTAATTTGTGTGTTATTGTTTGTTAATTTACTCAATAACCGATTTGCTTCATGTTCAATTTCTGGAATTGCGTTTTCAATTAATAATGCTTGAATACCTTCTTTTCCGGCAGCGGTTGCAATAATTGAATAATCTTCTATAACTTTATGCAATTCTTCGATACGTTTTTCTTCTTGTGTATATTCTTTTTTTAGTTGTTCTTTTTGCGCAAGCGCATTTTCTAATCGTCCACGTTTTTCTACCAATGTCTCTTTTTGCAAAATTAACGCATCTTTTTTCTTTTGTACATCCTTGATTTCAGATGTTAGTGATATTTTTTCTTTTTCTAGGTTTACAAATTCACGTTCTTTTTTTTGCAGTGTTTGCAATGTTTGTTTAATTTTACGTAATTGGTCACATATATTAGTAATGGTATGTTTGCGCTCATCTTGTTTTTTTTGTTCTTCTTTGTAATGCGCTGCATTTATAAGTTGTTTTTCAATGATCGCTTGTTCTTTTTGGAGACTTCTGAATGTTTTTTCATTGTACGCATTTTGTGCAATGATTTTTTCTGTTGTTACAATTTTTGTTTTTAGTGCAATAAATTTTTCATCTTTGTTATATTGTGGTATTTCTTTTTCAAGTGATGAAATTTCTTTTTGTGCAGTTTCTTGTTTTTTTTCATCTGATTTGTGTTCTGCATTTAATTGTAAAAGAAGTGTTTGTTCATTTTTTTGCTCTTGCGTAATTTTTACAATTGTCTTTATGCGATCTTGTTGTTGAAGTTCTTCTTTTGTAAGATTTTCAGATTTTTTTTGTAATGTTTGCAATTGCGCATGTTGCTCTACAATAACCGATTTAAGTGTAGGAATAATGTGTGCAATTCGGTTAAGTTTGTGTGTTAATTTTTGAAATTCTGTGTCAAATTTTTCTTTCAAAAATCGGCGTCGAGAAGCTGAGAGATTTTGTTCACACAATGGACAACAAGGATTATTTTCATGCTTTGATAAATTACGTTTTGTTTTTAGATCGCTCAATTGCGACCTGAACATATTGCCTTGCGCTGCATAACTTTGGTACGAATTTTTGCGTTTTTCAAATTGTTTTGTAATCTGTTCAATTTCTTTTTTTGTTTGCGCACCTGTTTTGATATTTTTATCTGCCGTTATCTGTTCTTTTTCGAGGTTTTTTAATTCTTGTGTGAATGATTCTATTTTTTTCTCATACTGAGTAATTTGTTTTTTTAACTGTGAAATCTGTACAGTAGCTTGCTCTAATTGCAATATCTGTTTTTGTACTTTTTGCGCATGTGCGTTTGTGTAGGTATGTTTTATTTTTTCAGTATCAGCAGTCAGTTGTAATAGTTCTTTTTCGTGAGTTAACTTTTCTTGCAAGTCTTGTTGTTGCTTTGTAATTGCAGTAATTATACTGTTTTGTTTTTTTTGCAATGCGTCTGTATCAGTCTGTTTTTTTTGCCTGCGTATTGCACGCCATTCGTTATGTAATTTTTTTACTTCTTTCCAATAAGTGTTCTGTTCTGCTTCTAACTGTTTATTTTCTTTTTGTAGCGCGAGATGTTCATGTGTTTGGGATGCAATTTTTTTTTCTTTCTCTTGCAATAGCTTTTCTTCTTTTTCGATTTTTTGTGCATTTTCAACAAGTACTTTTATATCTTTTTGCAAAGTTTTGTAATCATTTTCTACATTTGCAAGTTGTTCTTTATGCGTTACGCGTTTCTCTTGAATTTGACGCAATACTTCCTTTTGTGTTACCGCTTTTTTTGCTTTATCAGCTGCATGTTTACGCAAAATTTCATATTTCTCTAAAGAAAGAATTTTTCCTAAAATATCTTTGCGATCACGAGGTGATTTTTTTGAAAATTCATTTGCATTACCTTGGCGAATAAATGCAGAATTAATAAACGTTTCAAAATCAAGGCCAATAGTTTGCTCTATCTTTTTTTGTGTTTGACGAATTGTTTTGTCCGTTAATGGAATCAGTGTTATTTCATCTTCATCAAACATGCCAAATTCAAGCACAGAAAATGACTTACTACTTGATGAGACATAAAATTCTCGTTTCACTCGATATGTATTTCCATTAAATGCAAAATCAAAAATAACTACCATTTTGGTAGTTCCTAATCTGAGTAAACTTTGATCAGCGCGTACCGCACCAGTGACTTTTCGCGCCTGTCCCCAGAGTGCCCACGTCATTGAATCTAAAATTGCAGATTTGCCATGACCGTTTTTGCCCGACAGGCAAATTAAATTATAGGGCTTGAAATTTATTGTCTGAAACTCAAGCCCATAACTTAAAAAGTTTTTCAGTTGTAGTTGTAATGGAATCATACCGTACTCATCCTACGTTATGCTAAAGCAGTGCGTAATATGCACCATTTAGTTCAACATCTTATGTTTGTTCTCTTTTCTAGTGTAGCGCGGTATGAGAAAAAGTCATTTGCAGATTTAATCGGTCGCTTTTATTTTGTTTAAAATGCATGATGATACACAGAATATTACTAATGAAGAAAGCATGATTGCAAAAACGCAGGTATCCCTATAAGATGATTTTTCTGCATAATTTTTCTTGGTTTTTATTGTTTCTTCATACTTTAAATATTCATTATATTTTTTATTAAAAGATTGTTTTTTCTTGTTGAGAAAATTTTCTTGTAGTTCATTAGTTTCTTTATTAGTTTTTTCATTAATTTTTTCATTAATTTTTTCTAATATTTTTTCTGTATTTTTATTTTCTGACGATAGATCATATAAATCTTCATTTGAAAAAATATTTAATTTCATAGCTTTGTTATAAGCTTTTTGCCCCAATTGGGTTTTTTTTTGTTGTATATCTTCATAAGGATTATTACGACACTTGAGATAGCACACACTAACAATCAACGTTAATCCGGATACGCCAATTGTATTTTCAAGAGCATTCACCATATCAAATGCTTGAGTATTTACAGTAATAAGCGTACATAAAAATAGTAATAGTTTCTTCATAATTTAATCCTCCAATATCATGAGTTTTATAATTTTATACATAATTCAATACTATCATTGTTTAGAATAGCACATCTGTGGAAAATGTCAAATAGAAAAATACTAACTAGGTGAGGCCTTCTGGTTAGGCTTTCAAAAAACAAAGACTGTGAGGAAGAAAATATTAAGTGATTTGACGGTTTTTTATATTTATCTCCAAGACACCCACCACGTCATTGAATCTAAAATTGCAGATTTGCCATGACCGTTTTTGCCCGACAGGCAAATTAAATTATAGGGCTTGAAATCTATTTTTTGAAACTCAAGCCCATAACTTAAAAAGTTTTTCAGTTGTAATTGTAATGGAATCATACCGCCTTCATCCTACGTTATGCTGGATTTAGTTCAGCATCTTATGTTTGTTCTCTTTTATAGTGTAGCGCGGTATGAGAAAAAGTCATGTGCTGATGTACGTTCTTGTTTAACCCCGAAAAAATTTTGGTAGTTCCGAGAAAAGTTTGGCAGGTTTAAAATTTATGTATTTGTCGACATTTTGTAGGAGAAAAAAACATAAACAAATTCCACTTATGTTGGTAAGTTCTTCTAACGTTCTTTCAAGAATTGGATATCTCGTTTCTTTTCTAAATTTCCATGCCTTTTCGTTGAATTTTGTGCTTGCATTTTGTGCAGCCTGCGCATTACGGTAATATTTTTTAGCTACATTAGTATTGTTTTCTTTATCGTATGTTTCTATTTTTGTATACAAATAGTCGCGATCGTAGATGCTCAAGTTGTTAATTTCGTTCAGAACCACGTTTTCTTGTGTATCTTCATCCATTTGATCAAGTGCTATGAGACCGTTGACGTCATCTACTTGAAAATCCTTAAACAATACATTCTTTGCCAATTTTTTATCTTGTTTCCAGAATTTTATTGTTTCCTTCACAAAATGATCAGTAAAATTGCTGTCTGCTTCATTAGATTCATCAACAGCAAGTCCAACTTGACGGTTTAAATGACGCGCTTTTTCTGTTTGAGAAAGAAAACTAAGGGTTTTTTTTATTCCCAGAGCGCCCAAAAGGCATGCGCCTCCAACAACTCCCATCATAGGACTGGAAATAACCTCGTAGACTTTTGTAGAAAAATTGCCCATGATTTCTTCATAATTTGCATGTATATTCAAATTTAAAGTGGCTAGAATTAGCAACAATACGATATTTCTTTTCATAATAACCTCCAGTATTTAAATTTCTTACCTCCCGAAAAGTAAGGTTTTTGGAGAAGAAAATATTAAGTGATTTGGCAATTTTCTTTAATTAATGTTGAAACTTCTGCAAAGGCCCTTCTGGACATGAAAGCTTATTTCTTAACAAGTGAAGTTGCTAATTTCTTGGGGGATTATTTATGACTGCGTAACGCCTGTAGTTTATTATGAATGAGAGTAGGATAAAATCAGATTTTACGGCTGAAGAAGTAGGTAGTAAAGTTTTTAATCATAAAAATTAAGATGTTATATTTTATATTTGACTTTGCATCATGAGCGAGTTAAAAGGTTTTTTGTAAAAGTATATTTGTTTTTTCTATAGTATAACTCAATATGTAGGAGGTTATTGCTAAACCTAATAGACACAATGAAGATATGTTAAATTTTCTTGGAATATTGTATATTTTATTTTCTTGGATTTTATGAAATTCAAAAAAAAATTCAACTCCTGGATAAAATTCTTTTTGAATATTTTTATCATCATAATTTTTGTCAAATTTAACAACTTCATTAAACATCGTTTTGGCCTGTTGAAAATCCCAATTATCAATTTTATTTTTAATACATTTAAAAGGATCCCCATCATTATTTTTGGATATATTTTTTAATTTATTTAAAAAAACAGGATCAGTGATAAATTCAGATAAAATTTGTTTTGCAATTTTATTTTTTTCCAGTAAAAATATTTTGGTTTTGTTTATAATATATTCTTTGAACTCTTCGGTAGTAGTTTCTTGGAGTTTTTCATATTTTAATTCTAAGTTTATTTCTTCATTTCGAGTATAAATATAAAATAATCCTAATGAGGTTATTTCACATATTATACAAACATTACCAAAAGTATTAAGTTTTTGGGTAATGTTTTCTACTAGCGTAGTATTTTCTTCAATTGAAACTTCTTCAATATTTGGATAAATAGTTATGTTAAATGTGTTTAAAAACGTAAGAAACAAAATAATTTTTTTCATAATAACCTTCTTTGATTAGATTTTTCATTCTTATTTTTAGGATACTATTTTTCACCAAAATGTCAAATAGAAAAAACTTTGTGTTCAAAGTTGCCTTTCAGTCAGCCTTTCGAAGAACAAGATTTTTAATACAGAAAATAGTTGATATTTTTGATAACTTTTTACTTTTATCTCTCAAGACTCTCTTTAGGTCAATTTATTCTCTTTTCTATTATAGCTCGGTATGAAAAAAAGTCACATTACTACGATAGCTTGTATTTTGCAAATTTTTATCAGTAAGCTTTGTTGTCAATATTCAATCATAAAAAAGGGGTATATAATGAAAGCGTATTTAGCAATAATAGTGATACTATGTACATCAGGAGTCTATTGCATGAAAGATTGTGTATTTCGAGAGTATGATATTCGTGGAACGGTTGAAAAAGATTTGTTAATTGACCAAGTATATGATGTTGGTCGTGCAATTGCAGTCTATTTTAGAGATAAAAATCCTAATATTATAAAAATTGCATTGGGCATGGATGGTCGAGTGCATTCAGAAGTTATAAAACAAGAACTATCGCGTGCATTTTGCGATAGTGGTATGAATGTTGTATTTGTTGGAGTATGTACTTCACCAATTTTATATTTTGCAACACACACATTAGATGTAGATGCGAGTGCAATGATTACCGCTTCGCATAATCCAAAAGAAGATAATGGCATCAAATTAATGATTGGTAATTATTCATTATGGGGTGATGACATTCGCAAAATTCGTGATTTGTATCATAAGGGTGCAAAAGTTGATTCTGATATCGTCGGTACAGAGACTTCATATGATATTATTGTTGATTATATTGCGTACATGCAAAAAGAATTTGCACATTTGAAAGGCTTTGATAAACCTTTTGTAATTGATTGTGGCAATGGTGCGGCCGGAACCGTTATTCCACAATTGGTAAAAACTATGCAGTGGAAAAATGTAAAATTATTATATGAGCGTGTTGATGGAAATTTTCCAAATCATGAGGCCGATCCGACCAAAGAAAAAAATATGCGTGATGTAATTAACTTGGTGCGTACGAAAAAATATGAATTTGGCATTGGTTTTGATGGTGATGCTGATCGATGTGGATTGGTTTTGGGCGATGGTACATTGTTATCTGGTGATAGATTATTGGCAATTTTATCAGAACCTGTTGTCAAACAAAACCCAGGTGCGCAAGTTGTATGCAATGTAGTTTGTTCTGATGGGCTTGCAGAACTTGTATCCTCATGGGGTGGAAAAACAAAAGTAGTGCAAGTAGGTCGTTCGTTTATTGAAAATTATATGCAAAAAAGTGGTGCTCTTATTGGTGGAGAAACCAGTGGTCACTTATTATTTGCCGATCGCTATTTTGGATTTGATGATGGAGTCTACGCAATGATGCGATTAATTGAAATTGTGCATGATACACAAAAAACTGTTGATGAACTTGCAAGTGCGTTTCCAAAAAAAATAACATCTCCTGAATTTCGCATTTTTTGTCCAGAAAATTTAAAAAGTACAATTATTGATGCTGCAAATATATATTTTAAAAATAAACAACCAAAAGAATTGCTTACCATTGATGGCGTGCGTGCATCATTTGATGACGGGTGGTTGTTAATTCGTAAGTCAAATACACAAGAAGTTCTTTCGATGCGATGTGAATCTGATACGCGCGATGGGTTACTGCGTTTGCAACAAATGGTCTATGATTTGTTGGTTGAATATTTGAATGAAAGTGATTTGCAAGTATTGAAAAAATAAGCATGCCCGGAATTTCCGGGCTTTACGCTTGTTTATTGTTCTTTATCAAAATCAAAATTTTTGACAAACATGTAAGTTTGATTTAAAGTTCAATTTTGTTATTAAAAATTACAAAATCCCAGTAATGGCCGATCAAAAAGATTATTATTTTTTTGCATTTTCAACTTTTCTACTTTTCTTTCTAAGTATTTGATTTTTTGTTTATCAAAGGCCGCATTGTTTTGTATTTTCGCATCTAAAGATTTAAGTTTTTTTAGATACTCTGAAATATATTCAATGCGTGGTTCGATTACATTTTTCAAATTATTATTGAGTTTTAGTGCTTCGTGATACATTTCTAAAATTTCTATTGCTGTTTCTATTTTGTACGTTACTTTCAAATGTCCAGCAACAAGTGGATATTGTTTATTTTCATATTTAGTGACAATCGGTGGAAATCCTGCATACTCAGATTTAAGTATATTACAAATATCTTCTATGCTATTGTTTTGATCAAAAATTTTTTCGTCAATTGTTAAGCTTTGTTCGAGTTTTTTTGCTTCAAGATATAATTTTTTTGATCTGTATGTATGGTTAAGTAGCATTGTAAAGGCATATGTTGCAAGTCCCGTTGTCGCACCAATAAACGAAGATCCTGCAAATCGATTAATAAATTGTTCGGGTCCATTATAGAATGCTATTGCGCTAGAAAGTGAAGCTGCGCTGCCGATCAATGCGTACAATTTTTTGTCCCATAAACGTACTTCATCTTTTTTTGTTTTATTTTCTTCTGCAATAGAGCATGTTAATGAGAATAGTATTGTTGAGAGTAGTATGATTGATAACATGTTTGTTTTCATATCAAGTTCCAATTTTTGGACTATGATTATTTATGCCCGGAAATTCCAGGCATATTACTTTATAATAATCTTGGCCTTTGTGGTAGCATCTGCATGTATAGCATATTTCTCTCTCTTTCCCTTTCTTCTTCTTTTTTGAGTAGATATTCAATTTTTTGTTTTTCAAAATTTTTGTGGTTTTGTATTTTTACATGCAAAACTTCAAGTTTCTTCACAAGGTCCGTCAAATATGTAACACGTGGCTCAATTATATTTTTTAAATTTTCATTGAGTGTTAATGCTCTGTTGTATAATTTGATTATTTTTGTAATAGATTCTAGTTTAGAAATAATTTTGTAGTGGATATCTATGAGTGGATGGTTTCTATCTTCATACTTTATTTTTTTTATTTTTGTTTTTTCTTCCTTTTTCCCAGATTTATTTTTTGATTCTATGATTATTAATTCTGAAAGTTGCTCTAGTTCTAAAGTGAATCTTAATAATTGTTCGTAAATTTTTTCCATGGAAACGTTTTGCTCAAATATTTCTTCATCTATTTGTATATATTTCTCACGCCACTTTGCTTCAAGATATAAACTTTTTGATTTGTATGTCTTGTCATTGTTAATTATGCTGTCGTACGTTTTAATTGCAGCTAGCGCACCACAGACTAAAGATAGTACTGTCGCACCTATCCAAGTGTCAAGTGATTTTGAATCTATATACAAAAATCCAGCAAATACTATTCCACCACAAACTGCAGCGGCTCCACCAACCAGTTTATATAATTTTTTGTCCCACAACTTTATTTCATCTTCTTTTTGTTCATTTTCTTGCGAAAAAGAACATGTTGATGAGAATAGTGTAGTTGAAAGCAGTATGAATGATAAAAGATTTGTTTTCATGTGTATTTCCCCATTTAAAGTAAACATTGTACATAAAATAGTATAATCACTCAGCAGAATTTATCCAGAAAAACACGCACTTTATTTCGATTTGAAAACCCTAAAATGAAAAGATCCCGTATCAAGTACGGGATGACATATTATTTTATGACTTTTTTGGAATATAATCAGATCCGGGAATATCATTAATACTGCAGCCAGATGCTGCTAGTTGATAAAATGATGTACAACCAATTGCGATAGTCCCGCAAAGAGAGGTAAAAAATAGACGCCTGTAGGTAAGTTCTTGTTTTTTCGATCGAGTTGGATTTACTGTTAAGTATTTTAGTCCAAGGCCAAACGTAGTTATTGTTGATGCGTAAAACGCATAAAAAAGAGGTTTGACCGTTCGCTTTCACCAATCCAAATGCCAAGAATATCCTTTTTACCTTCTATATCAATACCAATACAAGTATATGCTGCTTTGCAAATAACTTTACTTCCTTCGCGTACTTTATAGTGTATGGCATCAAAATAGACTATAGCATATACAGCTCCCAGAGCTCTATTTTGCCATTCAGTTGCAACAAATATAATTTTATCCGTTATCATTGATACCATTTGTGGAGATATCTCTGCATCATAAATATCATTTTCTGTTTATTTTTATTAAAATTGTTGTCATTTTCTATTTTTCTTTTTAGTGCTTCAAGTTTTTCTAGATAATCTTGTACATATGCAATGCGAGATTCAATTATATCTTTCAAATCATTATTAAGTTCTAATGCTTTTTTGTAGAGTTAGATAGACTCTGTTGCCGTTTCTATGTTGTAGCTTTTTTCTTGATCAAAAGCCTCTTTGTTAATTGTTAGCTCTTGTTCGAGTTTTTTAGCCTCAAGATACATACTTTTTGATTTGTATTTTGCATTATGCGTTAGTACAAAAAGAGTAGGGATAAATCCAATAAGTGAGCCGAAATATATTCCAAAGAAAGTTCCGATAGAATCATCAATATACCGGTTATTACCATTGTGGGATATTGGCGTCCTAGTAAAGAGCATAGTAAGGAGCATACTGGAAACTATTACCGAACATCCAGTTAATGCGTACAATTTTTTGTCCCATAAATGTACTTCATCTTTTTTTGTTTTATTTTCTTCTGCAATAGAACATGTTGATGAGAATAGTGTAGTTGAAAGCAGTATGAATGATAAAAGATTTGTTTTCATGTGTATTTCCCCATTTAAATTATTCAATGTACGTGATTAAAATAACATATTGTGGGAATTTTTCTAGAAAAAACAAGGGTTTAATTCGATTTGAAATGCCTAAAATGAAAGGATCCCGGACCTGTGCGACGTAGCCTTGGCGATAGGTTTGATCATATTGTTACCAGGTTTGTTGTGTTCAGAGGTATTAGTTTGTGTAAAAAATATAATTGGTAAAATTGTTACAAAGAAAGTGAAATTTTTCATTCTGCTTCTCATTTTTTAGTGTCTGCTTGTATACTACAACTATTATCGTAGAATTACATTATTTGCAAGTATACATATGAATACAAGAATTGGACTACATATTCGTTTTGAACATTCTGTTTTTCAGGCGCTTGAAAAAAAAGAACTGTTTGGTGTACCTTTTTTTCAGATTTTTTTGGTGAACCATTCGACTGGTAAACTTTTTAAAGTCACAAAACAAGATGTACAAACGTTTCGTGAAAAAAATAATGATACATTTTTTGTGCATGGAAGTTATTGGATTAATTTGGCACATTTGGGTGAGTATGGAATAAAATCTTTGCATCGAGAAATGAATTTAGCTAAACAATTAGGTGCGCAAGCATTAGTGGTGCATCCTGGAGTTGCCAAAAAAGTTGCAAGTCGTAAGGTAGGTATTGAGAACGTTGTAAGAACTTTGAATAACGTTCTTATAAATAGTAGTTTGCCAATCATGCTTGAAAATACTGCGCATGCAAATTTAATGGTGGGTTCTAACATTTTGGATTTTACGTATATTCAGGATCGTTTAGATAGACCAGAAAAAGTTTCATTTTGTATTGATACAGCGCATGCACATGCATTTGGATATGATTTGCAGTCAAAAAAAAGTCAAAATTTATTTATTGATTTTTTGGATAATATTATTGGTATTGAGCGCATTGCACTTATTCATTTGAATGATACTAATCAACGACGAGGTTCAAAAATTGACAGACATATTGTTCCGGGTGATGGTATTTTGGGACAGGAATTGTTAACGCATTTTATTATGCATAAAAAATTATTGCATATTCCAATAATACTTGAATTGCCGAAAGTTTCGGATTCGGTTGCTGCATCGGTTGTGCAGCACGTTATGTCATGGTAAAAATAGTAATAATATTACACATTACACAAAGGAGTTGCTATGAAGAGTCTTTCTTTTTTTTTATCACTAAGTATGAGTATGCTGCTTGCAACATCAAATATTCATTTGCTTGCAAATTACAAAAAAGGGGAGAAGAAAATGTTGCGTGTTGCAATTAACGGGTTTGGAAGAATTGGTCGAAATTTTTTACGTGGATTTTTATATGATGAGAATGCTAGAAAGCATATGAAAATTGTAGCAATTAATATTGGTCCTGCACAAAAAGAAAATACAGCACATATGTTTATGTATGACACGTTATTAGGAACATTTCATGAACGTGCATATTTTGAGAATGATCATTTGGTAATTGGTGATTATCGCATTAAAATTATTGCAGAATGTAATCCTGCACAAATTGGTTGGGATCAATTAAATATTGATTGGGTGGTTGAGTGTACAGGTTGTTTTACGCATCGTGAAGGTGCGCAAAAACATATTGCAGCAGGTGCAAAACATGTGTTAATTTCTGCTCCTGCAAAAGGAGAAGATGTTTCAATTATTCCTGGGCTTAATTTGGATGCGTTTGATACTAATCAACATAAAATTGTTTCATTGGGTAGTTGCACTACAAATGCATTTTTGCCAATGCTTCGTGTACTTCATGATTTATGTGGAATTAAGTGTGGATTTATGACGACAATTCATGCATATACAAATGCACAAGCGTTATTAGATGTTGAACGTAAAGATTTACGTCGTTCGCGTGCTGCGGCATTAAATATTATTCCAACCTCAACGGGCGCTGCAAATATGATTCCAAAAATTATGCCAGAATTGGGTGGATGTATTTCTGCAATTTCTGTTCGTGTACCTGTTGGTAAAGTTTCATTTATCGATTTTGCATTTGAGTCACATAAACAAACAACTATTGAGCAAGTTAATGAAGCATTTTATAATGCATCACGTGGTAATTTGCATGGAATTATGGACATAACTATGGAGCCATTAGTTTCAAGTGATTTTAGTTGTAATAATCATTCAGTAATTATTGATGGACAGCTGACGCAAGTGAACGGAAATATGGTAAAAGTATTTGGGTGGTACGATAATGAATGGGGATATTCTCTTCGTTTGAAAGACTTTTTAATGTATGTTGCGCAAAGTTAAATTTGGCAAAAGTTGTAAATTAGTTTATCTTACCTAATAAGTGGCGGGCCCATAGCTCAGGGGTTAGAGCAGTCGGCTCATAACCGAAAGGTCCCAGGTTCAATTCCTGGTGGGCCCACCATAAAAAAATATAATAGCTTCTTTTTTATAGGAAGAGTATGTCTCAGCATCCGTTTCAATTATTTATTAACTTGGTAACATTTGACCAAGAAACCCGATCGCTTCAACATGAAGTTGAGAATGACGAAAAAAAAATTCAAGAATTGCAATCGCAATTACGTAAATTAAATCAGGAAGTTGAACAAAAAAAAGAGGTTGTTGTTGATTTACGAAAAAAGGTTGATAATTCTGAACTTGAAATGAAAACATTGGATACGCAAGAAGCTGATAAAAAAAAGCGACTTGACGAAGTCTCTGGTCATAAAGAATATACATCAATAAAGACAGAGATTGACCGGGTTCAACGTGCTCAAGTTGAGCAAGAGCAAGCGGTTATAAATGCGTGGAATAAATTAGAAACTGCGCAACAAGAAATGGAAAAATTTCAAAAAGAATTTGAGATAGAAAGTAGTCGACTACAAAAAGAGATTGAACAGTTATCTCAAAAAATTACGCAACTACAAGAAGATATTACAAAACGCGTAGATGGTCGTGCAGAAAAATTGACACAAGTTCCAGAAGAGTGGCTATCAAAATATGAGATGATGCAATCTCGTGTTGCTGATCCGGTTGTGCCGATTGATAATGGAAGTTGCACTTCATGTTTTACAGTGGTAACCGATTCAGATTTACAGCGAATTGGAAAGGGTGCAATTTTGCAATGTAAGATGTGCTATCGATTATTATATTCTCCCGAAGTTATGAAAAATGGAAATTAACATATGATAAAGTGGCGACTTTATATTGATGGTGCATCAAAAAATAATCCAGGACCATCAGGCGCAGGAATAGTTATTATTAAAGATGATAAAATTATTTTTCAAGATGGATTTTTTCTAGGAAGCAAAACGAATAATCAGGCAGAATATTTAGCATTATTAGTTGGTTTATTTGAGTTAGGCAAGAAACGTAAAGATGGTGATGATGTGACAATTATTTCAGATTCACAATTGTTGGTGCGGCAAATTTTAGGACAATATAAAGTTAAAAAATCTCACTTGCAGCCGCTACATCGATTTGCAAAACATATTATTAATGCATGGGGCGCACTTGTAATGCATGTTATGCGTAGTGATAATGAGCAGGCTGATCGAATGGCAAATGTGGGAGTAGAAAGTAAAAAGGGTTTACCGAGTGATTTTGTAGCGTTATTGAATGAGCATGAAATTCAGATTTAATTATTCTTATTTATTTATAGTGTTTTCTTTTGTCTCTTTTTTAATTAATGCACACTGGTTTAGTAGAAAAAGTACACAGCAAAAAAAAGTTCCTGAAAAAAAACTGCAAAAGCGTAAAAAATTGGCAGCAATGCCCCAGGTGCGGGTACTATTGCGTGAACATGCAACACATAAAAATGAAACATGGCTTTTTTTTTCTCAAGAAGGTTTTTGGATAACTGTTGGTGGCAAAAAAAAGATTCGTATGCGGTATCCTGATCAATGGTTATCGGTGCGCTATAAAAATGGAACATGTGTTTTGGGACGCACGGTCATTCTTTCTGATGTTGCAATAATTGCGCCGTATAAAAAAAAGATTCAATTTAATGATGTAACTTATCATGGTATTTTTGAGTTGCGTAAAATGGATAAAAAAATAGTATGTGTTAATTCGTTACCGCTTGAGCAATACGTACGATCAGTACTTCGTTCTGAAGGGTGGCCGGGTTGGCCATTGGAAGTTTATAAATCATTTGCAATTATGTGCAGAACGTATGTCATTTCGATGATTGATCAATCACGAAAAAAACAAAAAAAATGTATTTATCATATTAAAAATACAAATGAACATCAGACATACACCGGACGTCACAAATCAGATGTAATTAAACGTGCTGTAGCACAAACAGAGGGTGTAGTAATTGGATTTGAGGGCAAACCTATTCTTGCAATGTTTGACTCTTGTTGCGGTGGCATCAAAACGCAACATATTGAAGGGGTTGATTTTAAAAAGGCGCCCTATCTTGCACGAAAAAAGGTATGTAAGTACTGTAAAAAATTTCCAATTTATTCATGGTCGGCAGAGTACACAAATCAGGAATTTGAGCATTTGTTTAAAAAGCGCGGATACGATCTTGGGACTATTCGACGCATTAAAATTACTAAAAAGGACAAAGCCGGTTTAATTCACGAACTACAAATTACAGGTAAAAAACAGACAATAACATTGTCAGGTCAACAATTTTATTCGTATATTCCTGATGTGAAAAGTTTTTGTTTTACCTTAAAGCATGGGCGTAAGGGGGTGTCTGTTTCCGGTCGTGGCTATGGGCATCATGTTGGTCTTTGCCAATGGGGTGCGCGTAAAATGATTGATAAAGGATATACGTACAAAAAGATTTTGGCGTTTTATTATCCGGGTACTAGCTTGATGAACTTGGCGTAACTTACAAAAATCGCCATCCATGGTATGCTGTAAAAAACAAAAATAAAATCACAGATAAAGGTTTTTATGAACAGCAATGCGACATTATATCGTCTTTTACAATACGTTCGTCCCTATAAATTACAAGTATTAAGTGCAACGTTTTTTACAACATTAAATCGTTTTTTTGATGCGCTGCCCGAAGCGTTGATTGGTGTGTCAATTGACGTAGTGGTTAACAAAAATAATTCATTTTTGGCTAATTTTGGTTTTGTTTCGATTGAATCACAACTCTATTTTTTGGGGTTTGTGGTATTTATAACATGGTTATTAGAATCAATAACACAATATGTTGCGGAATTTTCGTGGGGGCGTGTTGCCTATATTTTACAACATAAATTACGTGCAGATGCGTACGGGCAGGTACAGCGATTGCCAATATCTTTTTTTGAGACGCGTCACAGTGGTGAAATTGTAACCATTTTGAATGATGACGTGAATCATTTGGAAAAGTTTTTTGAAGAAGGGATTATGGAAGTTATTAAGTTAATAGTAGGTACAGCTATTGTTGGTGCGATATTTTTTTATTTTAGTCCGATTATTGCGATTTGGTCGTTATTACCTGTGCCGTTTATATTTATAGTGATGTATTATTTTCAACAAAAACTTGGACCGTTGTATCAAGCGGAACGGGAAGCGGCTTCTGAAATTGGCTCACGATTAGTGAGTAATATTAGTGGTATTCGTGCTATAAAAAGTTATGTAACTGAATATTTTGAACAGATGCACATTGATAAGCGCTCTCAGGTTTTTCAAAATAAAAATATTGATGCGTTACGCGTAAGTGCTGCCGTTATTCCAATTGTTCGTATGACGATTGTAGGTGGATTTATTGTTGCACTTATTATTGGTGGAAAACAGGTTATTGAAGGGACGCTTAATGTTGGTGCGTATAGTTTGCTTGTATTTATGACACAACGTTTATTGTGGCCATTTACAGATGTTGCAAAAATGTTGAAACAGTTTGAACAAGATATGGCTTGTGCAAAGCGCGTATTTATGTTGATTGATACGCCAGAGGAAGAGTGTATCACTGAAGTTAAAAAAGAAATTCCGCTGGTCAAAGGTGAAATTACATTTGAGCATGTTGATTTTGTATACCCGAATGGATATGAAGTTTTTGATGATTTTAATTTACAAATTCGTGCCGGACAAACAATTGGGTTTGTAGGGGAAACTGGGTCGGGAAAAAGTACCGTTATTAAATTGTTGTTACGTTTGTATGAAGTGACAGGTGGGGTTATTACTATTGATGGAAAAGCTATTACTGATATGTCGTGTGCAAATTTGAGAAAACAGATTGGACTTGTCGCTCAGGATTCATTTTTGTTTAGCGGAACTCTTGCTGAAAATATTTCATACGGAACGTTTGATGCAACTCGAGAACAAATTATTCGTGCAGCAGAATATGCAGAGATTGATGAATTTATTGATGAACTTCCTGAAGGGTATGATTCGGTTATTGGAGAACGTGGGGCAACACTTTCTGGTGGACAACGGCAACGTATTGCACTTGCGCGTGCAATACTTAAAGATGCACCAATTTATATTTTTGATGAGGCAACTTCTGCTTTAGATAATGAAACTGAAGTTGAAATTCAAAAATCTTTAGAAAAAATTTCTGCTGATCATACGACTATTGTTATTGCACATAGACTTTCTACCGTTCGCAATGCGGATGTTATTTATGTGATTGAAGATGGTAAGGTCTTGGCCTCGGGTACCCACGAGGAACTAACCATCAGCTGCAAACGCTATGCAAAACTGTGTAAGGCCCAATTCTCACAATCCCGGCAGACCCATGAAAAAGATTCTGAAAAAGTTGCTTAAGACAGATGCTGTGGTTCGCAGCCTTGCGTGGATCGCCTCGCTCTACATGCGTCTTATTTTCAGCACCAATCGCTGGCAGTATATCAATGAGCAAGCTCCGCTTCATTATTGGGAAAGTAACAAGCCCTTGTTGGTGTGTTTTTGGCTTGGTCTAAGAATTATTAT
>SDBT01000267.1_pt1 | contig 78572 bp, 78 predicted proteins | sample 2277101 | NCBI WGS metagenome assembly SDBT01 (sample SAMN10404973, study PRJNA504765) | marine sediment metagenome | isolation source: marine sediment core GS10_PC15, 103 cmbsf | place: Arctic Ocean: Southern Knipovich Ridge | collected 2010
GTTTTTCAGTTAGAGAAGTAGAACGTGCAGCTTGCTCGTTCAGAAATGCTAATCGAGTTCCGGAACAAGCTGGCAGCATGTTCTACTCAGCAAATCTCAGCCGTAACTGAAAAACTCGTATTACTAAGATTAAATAACTTTCCCACCTCAAATAACAGTTGCCAACAACTATGATCTATAACAGAACGTGTCACAACGTTATGACGTAAAATGGAGAAGTTAATTAATCTGTAATCTTAGTATGATTTGACAGTTGCCCAGGTGGTGGCAAGTCTGTGTGCCGGTTCTACTGGACTTTGTGATTCCATCGCTATCTTCATTTCATCTTCCGTCCTGGCAATATCTGAAACCCGTAATTCATCAACCACACCGCGGTAGAAATAATCGGTGACTTCGCCACCTGGACCAGCATTACCACCTATTGACAGGGAGACTACAGTGGAAGTCACTGTTCCCTGGGCAGGAGCTTCTCCCTCCAGTTCGCCGTTTATATAAACGTTCAGCGACTCTCCATCATAAGTTGCGGCAAGATAATACCACGTACCCGCTTCCAATGGAGTTGCTGACGTGGAGGGTATATAGCTACCAGCAATATTGAAGCTGGCTCGAAAAATTCCCCCTGCATTTATTATCAGGGCGTATCCGCCGCTCTCATGCTTGGATACGATATCCATTCTTACATCCACAGTGGCAGGCTTAACCCAGGCCTCTACGGTCAAGTGTTCAGTGAGATCCAGGGTAGGCGATAGCGGCATGATTACACAGTCGCCATCTGCTTTCAACTCCACTGCGCTGCCGAACATACCTTCGGCCCATACTGCTCCCTTAAGCTCACCGTCATTCCCATTTCCTGATTTATCACTTGCCGTATCACCAGTTCCCTCGTCAAATGGGAGCAACAGCATAGTATGTGCATCCACTCGGGGATCAGCGAACGCCATTCCACATATTAGAAGACTTGACACAAATATTGTTAGCAGCAGGACATACCTCATTGATAACCTCCTCATATTCCCAATTGTACCTTCATACCAGATTCAGCGAAATCAACTACAGGCAATTATAGGGGCATCAAATCTGCCTGTCAATATAAAAATGCCCCTGCGATTTGCCCGCGGGTACTGGTAATATTAGAAGGGAAGATTCCAGTGGTAATGTCATTCTGCCCGTTCCTTTATCATTCCCCATGTTCCTATCAGATTTGCTTTGGGGCTAACAGTGAAAAATTGCTCTTTGCCCATATCCATGTATCTTCTGATCTCATCTTCGTCTAAGGCTCTTACCCAAATGCGGACCTCGTCAACCATCCCCTCAATGCCCTCCGATGCAAATTGTGAGCGTTTCCCTATGAACAAGCTCTGCTCATTATTCACTGTGGTGTCACCAGTTTGTCCCTCGGCATCAAGCTTACCATTTATGTAGATCCTGGTCTCCTGCCCATCCTTTATTGCTGCTATGTGAGACCATTCATTTACTGCTACTTCCGAATTCGATTGTAGTAGAGTTCCTGTGCCACTCTTACCTAATCTAAGCTGCAATCCATGAGCTCCCAGTATATAGCACGATCCTGTTCCTTTGTCTATCCCACCATTAAAGCCTTCATATGGCTTAATCCAGAATTCCAGCGTGACAGGCCCATCTCCCCAGTTCAGACTGTCGGTATGCTGTACCTCGATACCGTCTGCTGGGCCGTGAAATTCCACACCTTTGCCGAATTTCCCATCAATCCATTCTGGATTACCTATCAGAACGCCGTCGTTTCCATGTTGTGATAGATCCTCCGCCGTCCCATCAAGTGGAAGATAGACCACCAGAGTTTCATCAATTTCAGCTTTTGCAGTGTACGATGTAACGACCAGCCCTGCGAGAAGCAGAGCAAGAAATAAGTTCTTCATTTAGATCACCTCTTGGGTAGATTTGCGATAGATCCCGGATATCTAATACTATCAGTTGAAATACCAAGATGCTGCCAATTACGACCGCGCCAATATCATACATGATCGTAGTCCGGAGATCAATAGGGATTATATGATTCGGGGCGCAACACCTATGGATAGCTGGTACTACAGGTCAGGGCATACAGGCAGTAGTATCTCACCCATTATGGCAGACTCCAAACAGAGAAGTAGGGATTTTCCTATTGAAATGAGAATCTGTTTGTGGGATACTTATAGATGCTAGGATGAGGCTATCATTTGATAAATATTGGATGTCTTTGAGGTAATTCTTATGCCACAAGATGGTAAACCTGTTAACACAATTGGTAAGCAGTTCAGCCTTCTTATAAAGCCGGCATCCGCCGACTGTAATTTGGGCTGTAGATATTGTTTCTACTACCAGCGCTCTACTGACCCTTATAATTTCCGTGATCGCCACAGGATGAGTGATGATGTTCTGGAATCCATGATCTCACAATACCTTAGCCTTGCCGGGAAATATACATCCTTCGGCTGGCAGGGCGGAGAGCCGCTTCTGATGGGGTTGGGCTTTTTCAAGCGAGTAGTGGAGTTTCAGCAGAAACATGGATATTCGGGTCAGTATGTGGGCAATAACGTACAGACAAACGCAACATTGATAACTCCGGATTTAGCCAGGCTGTTTCACGACTATAATTTCCTCCTGGGAGTCAGCCTCGATGGACCGGCGGAATACCACGATCACTACCGTCGCTATCCTAGCGGGCGCGCAACCTTCCAGCGAGTGATGGACAGCACACAGATCCTCAACGAATATGGCGTAGAATTCAACATTCTGGCAGTCGTAAATAATATTACCGCCAGAAAGCCAGACGAAACCTACAGCTTCTTTCTGGAAAACGGCTTCCGTTATTTACAGTATATCCCGGCGGTGGAATTCGATAGAAAGACTGGAGAGCTTCTGAGCTTCTCAGTCAGCGCCGAAGATTATGGTTATTTCCTCTGTCGACTGTTCGATCTCTGGTACAACAACGCACAGCCCATAGCATCCATACGAACTTTTGAGAATTTCGCGGCTATATACCTGGGTGTCAATTCAGAGGCGTGTGTTTATCGGGATGAGTGCGGCACTTATGCAGTGGTAGAGCACAACGGAGACGTATATCCCTGTGATTTCTTTGTGGAGGAAGAACAGCGGCTGGGGAATCTGCTGGAGACGCCGCTCAGGGAGATAATCACCGGGCAGAAGGTGCAGGAATTCAACCGTCGGAAAAGCGAGAATCATCCTGAGTGCGAGGGATGTAGATGGAAGTTTATCTGTCGATGTGGATGCCAGAACTACTTCGATCAACGTGGGCAAGACTACCTGTGCAGCTCTTACAAACAATTCTTTGCTTACACCGAGAGCCGCTTCAAAATCCTCGCTGAGAGGCTCAAGGAACAGGGGGCCGCGCAGCAAATGACTCCGCCGCCGGAAGGAACTCAAGAGCCTGCGACCATTGATGAAAATGATCAAGTCTGGAAATCCGTGGGCAGAAATGACCCCTGTCCCTGCGGAAGTGGCAGGAAATACAAAAGATGCTGTATGCTCAAAAAACGCTAAATGAAAGGTAACAGATGACTGAAAACAAACGAAAGCCAGCGCCATTGGAGTTTAAACCGGATATAGAGGAAGCAGCCAGAAGATGGGATGCTTTTTACGCTGGAGAGATCATCGATCGGCCTGTGATTTGCGTAACGGCTCCGCGAGAGGGTATTAAAGGCGCGCCCGGCAGTGATTATTACGAGCGCGTTCATGGCAATATGGCTGACATCATCGAAAGAGCCATCATATCCGCAAATGCTACATTCTACGGCGGCGAATCTATTCCATCGTTCAATCCCAGCTTTGGTCCTGATGAGGTTGCCGTTTTTATTGGCGCAGAATTGAAGTGGAGTGAAGACTCCGGCGATACCAACTGGTCAGTTCCTTATGTAGAGGACTGGGAGCAAGCACTTCCCCTGAAAATCCAGCCTGATAATCCGCTCTGGCAGCGTATGCTTGAATTTTACCGTCTGGCTGCTGATCGTATGGCAGGAAAGATGCTGATAAACTCGCTGGATCTGCACACCAACATGGATATACTCGCGCCCATAAGGGGACCCCAAAGGCTTTGCATGGATTTGCTGGATCAGCCGGAGATGATTGACAGAGCGATGGTGGATGCGCGGGCTATTTTTCCAGAATTATGGAATGCCATTAGCGAGGCGGGCAGGATGGACGAATTCGGCTACCATCACCACTGCTACTCTATGGAGGGAGCGGCTACGCTTCAGTGTGATTTTAGCTGTATGATCAGCCCGGAGATGTTCCGACGCTGGGTATTGCCTGCGCTTGAGGAGGAAGCGGAGATCGTCAAGCACGTCGTGTATCACTGGGACGGACCCGCCGCGTTGGTTCACACCGATGACATCCTTGCCAGCGCCGGATTGCACACAATGTCTTATGTGCCCGGGGCGGGCAGAGGAGGACATATCGATCATCTTGATTTGCTCAAACAAATTCAGGAGGGCGGCAAGGCAGTTCAGGTGAACGGAGGCCCGGAACAGATCAAGTTCATGCACCGCGAACTGAAGCCGGAAAAGGTATACTATTCCACCCGCGTAGGCAGTCAGGCTCAAGCGGAGGAATTGCTGGATTGGTTCGTCAAGAACACATGATAATTAGGAGGAAGTCATGAAAAAGATATTATTTGCAGTAATGGCATTGCTACTATGTCAATTTATCGCCAACGCTGATATTTTCGAGTATATTGCTAAGGAGGATAGCACCTACAAATGGGAAAAAGTGGATGAGGAACCGCTGCCACAGGGGGCTTTGAAGATTGACATCAAACTGACATCCCAGACCTGGCAGGATATAGTCTTACAGCATAAATTAAGGATCATAAAGCCCAAAGAGATTAAAGATCCCACGCTGGTCTTTATGCTCATAACCGGCAGTGGAAGCGGGAGAGATGAACTGATATATGGCTCCATGATAGCCGCTGGCATAGGCGCGCCGGTAGCCATACTGCATGACGTCCCATATCAGCCGTTGTTCGGTGGATTGAGAGAAGATGCTCTGATCTCACACACATTCGTAAAAGCGATAGAAACTGGCGATCTGGAATGGCCTTTGTTGTTTCCCATGACTAAAACTGCTGTCAGGGCGATGGATGCGATTCAAGAGTTCTCGAAGAAGGAATTGGGTGTGGAAGTGAACGGGTTCGTGGTAGCCGGGGCATCCAAAAGAGGCTGGACGACGTGGCTTACTGGTGTAGTTGACAAAAGAGTCAAAGGGATATCGCCTTTAGTCTATGATAACCTGAATCTTGTCAGACAGATGGAACACCAGGTTGAAGCGTGGGGTAAATACAGTGAGCAGATAGATGATTACACGGAGAAAAATATACCACAGCGACTGGTAGAAGGTGACTTACGGGAGCTAACATCCCTCGTTGATCCATTCACCTATAGAGACAGGCTCACCATGCCAAAACTCATAGTGACCGGCACTAATGATAGATACTGGCCGTTGGATGCTCTGAATATCTACTACGACGATCTTGTAGGCGAGAAATACATCCTCTACGTCCCTAATAAAGGGCATGATGTGGGCGACATTCGCAGAGTTATAGGCGACGCGGTGGCTTTCTTCCTGAAAGTTGACGGCAGTATAGAGTTCCCGGAGCTAACATGGGATTATGCGGAGAAAGATGGCGGCGTAGAGCTTTCAGTGAAGTCCGATCTTAAGCCTGTCAGCGTATCTGCGTGGACGACGAAATCGCCCACCAGGGATTTCAGAGAGGCTGAGTGGCACGAATCACAGATGACGCTGGAAGGCTCGATTTACAGATATACCCTCAAAAAGCCTGATCAGGGCTACGCGGCTATATTTGGCGAAGCCGTTTACAAATCTGGTGGCAAGGAGTTCTTCCTCTCAACGAACGTTCGTATTCTGGAAGCGAAGTGATATTGATACGAGTTTTTTAGCTAGAGAAGCAAAGTCTTGGTAGGGGCGGGTAAACGGCCTTTGATTGGTAAATCAAAGGCCGTTTACCCGCCCCTACAACTCTACCCATTGCATAAGTGAAAGGGTCGTAATATTGAAGCAGTATCATACTTTCGTCACTGAGTGAAGCAGGTACTGCCTTGAGTCGTATCATTAGTAGGTACCGTCGTATGGGCTTTCCTCGTATGAGACTGGGTCATAATCTTCCCCAAGAGACTGACCCCAGTTCCCGCACCACGAGTATACCTGATAGAGCACCAGTTTTGAATTGACCTCCGATATATTATCACTGGAATAGACAATATCTGCTGTGCCATTCATCTCCACAATACCGTTGGCGAGTAGTAAAGCTCCGTATATGTGCGCTGGTGCAGACCCGCCGCCTTTCAGAAGAATACTGGAATCTTTGGTGCAGATGATTACTCCGTTCCATTCGGCGTTACCTGCCATCTCGAACTCACCAGTCCCATCCAGAATAAGGACACCATGGCCTCTGTCATTACCAGCAATCTTGATGTTCCCCAGACTGAGATTCGCGTAGAGTACCTGAAATTCTTCACCGGATCCCAGAAGGCTGGCTGGAAGCGTACCACGGCCAGAAACATCGATAGCGATTCTTTCAAAGTAATTTGCATAGGCATCCAGATTTTTGGGCAAACTGGAGTCCTCCAGAATGGCATCAGCACCCACCAGAGGTGTCCCAAACTCATCTGAGCCTGTAACCTGATCAAGTCTCACACCAAGTTGACCTGGTATATCGTCGCCGAGATTAGCCACAGCAATACCCGGTAGACCTGCCCCAAATGGATTGTCCACATCTCTTCCATCTATTGTCCATTGAGATGAATTGAAGTTGCTCAGTTCGTCCTCTTCGTCCCAATCATCCATAATAGCCATAGCTGCCGGGACAGGAAGACCGGCAAGTTTGCGCACGATACACGCCACGCCTTGCCGATCACCACCGCTGCTATTTTGGGAGGTGATTCCCGTGGATTCCACCAGGTAGGAGTTCGATGGAAGCCATGGTCTGCTCAACGGACTATGCACAAGGATTTCATAGTGTCCTTCTGCCAGCTCATCTGTATATTCCGCAGACGTGATCTGGATTTGTCCCTCTTCATCTACCCAGGGGTTATCGGAAGCATCAGTGCTATTAAGATAGTAGAGAGACTTCTCAATTCCAGCCTCTGCAAGAAACAATGACTGTGCCCTATTCTTCTGCCACAGAGAGTGTTTGGTTTCGTAGATCACGACACTCGTGTATGAGACAGCTAACATTGACCCTATGAAAACTATAACTATAGCTATCATCAGAGCTATACCCGATTCATTATCTAGTTTAAAGCGAAACATGCTGAGTTCCTCCCCTTTATTCGTATATATCATACAGGATCAGAAGTATTTCACGCGCCCACCGGTTGTTGGTATATACGCCCATGCGGGCTGGACTATGGTTTTTCCGGCTAAACAAACAAGTGGTATCAATTCCGCAGTTTGACTGTGGTGGAAAGATCTGCGTGTGCTCTGGTTACACTTCCGACCTTTCCCTCGTGGTCATAGAACGTCCTTACAGAAATTGTAAGCAGATCATTGGCTCGATTGAAGGTTAGCTTTTCTGCGTTTTTGGATATGGACTCGAAATGGTATGAGCCATCGTAGGCATCTGGATCATACGTCATATAATACTGATACCTGCTAATTTCATGCGTATATGGGTCCAGCATATATTCTATGGAGCGCTGCCATTTTGGAGCACCTTCCGGATCTACTATAAATTGTTTCTCTGCGTTTCTTGGGGTGTAGAAGCGAATGTAACTTGCTTGGCCTTCATACATGGAACTAATCTGGAGTACCTCAGGACTGGATTCACGTACTTCTCGCGCTATCTGCTCCAAAATATTTCGCGCTTCTTGCTGGGCCTGAACTGCTGCAACATTACCTACCCTGGTGCCGCGAATACTCGCAAGGAGAGAGTAACTTGCCATTATTCCAACGGAAATGACGGCTATGGCTACAAGCATTTCTATTAATGAAAGCCCGCTTGTTTTTTTTATGAGCTTGATTGTCTTAAGCATGATACCAACTCCCCAAATGGTTGATGCCGTATCTGAGGCAGGACAAGGGCATCACGATAGTGTCCTACCTGTTTTATTGTCTGAAGCGTCCCGGGGTCATGGAAACAAGCGTCTCCAGGCTTAGAGAAGAATCTCGAGCGAAGTTGCCATCCCACAAAATGCTTACCTTGATCCTTATAGGGTCCGCATCCAGACCATCGGGATAGCTGATCGCGCATCGCCCATCTGGCAGTGCTGGCGCCCAGTCTCCTCCTGAGTTAAGATTCCCGTATGGTTCCTCTTGCATGTCATCAAAGCTGGTTTCGCCAGGGGGATGCTCTTCTACTATGTATCTGAAACGCGTATTCATTATTTCTTCCAGCTTCCACTGCGCTATATTGGTAGCTACAGTCCTGTCTTCCGATTCGGCATTAAAGCGTGATCCTGCTATGAACGTAGTCCAGATAGCTATAGCTCCTATAATCAACACTACCTGAGCCACAATGGCTTCTGTTATCGTGAATCCACCCTCTTGAGCCAATCGCTTCATCATGATCTCATCACTTCCTTACGTGTCATTGCTTTCGGTTAAGTTGCTGTATACTCAGGCATGCCCTGAGTTTCTCTTTCAGTATACATTCACTGCTACCCAATTTGGCGGCACGTATGGCAATTATTATTCCGCCTAGCAACATAAAACATGCCGCGCAGATAATGAAAGTAAGTAGTATATTTGGCAGTATATCTGGCATAATGGTATTCCAGTTGGCTAAATAGTAACAATCCCGCCAGAATTCTAAGTACGGTACAGGAATTTAGCCAATATTAAAGATTTATTGGTTAATTCGAATATATGCTAACCACCAGTTTTTATATCATACTATTTGTCGCCTGAACATGGATAGTCCGGTTATAAAAATCTGTATATGTCCTGGGGATGAAAGGTAGGATCTCGCCGCCACCGCGAGCAAAGCAAGTTGTGACATGACTTTGTTGCATTTGACTATGGCTCAGTGTTCCATCCTGGCCTATACCATACAGAATTGATTTCATATTCAATGCGGAGAGATTCAGGCAATATCTTGGCAGGGCGGGTATCTATGCCTGGAGCTAATCATGTTCATCTTGCATGAGATGACTTTTTCGTATATAATGCAGATGTCGAATATTGGGTGATTCAGCAACAAGCCATAGGGATTGCTCCTGCTTACCGGCATTGAGCATTAAGAGCCTATCCGAAAATCTGGTTTCGATACAGGCTGCGCCTACTCAACCGACGGTTTTCGGATAGGCTCTAAGAACAAGGATTGACCGACTTTGGCAAATTCATTCCGCTTTACATTTGCTATACTTGCCGCGACCATCCTGCTATCAGCGGCGATGGAGTGCTCCGCTGCCGATGGCAAGACTCATCTGAAGGATGGTCTGAGCGCATATCTTGAGGCGGCGGATTTTGAAAAAGCTGTTTCAGAATTACAGGAAGCCATTCGGTTGGGGCTGGATGACCAGGATGACCTGATTCAGGCTTATATTTACGTGGCATTTGCGTATATCGGCATGGGTCAGCGGATGCCCGCGGAAGCTGAGTTTGAAAAAGCCATAAAACTCGACCCCGCGTTGAGCTTGGATCCGGAACTTCATTCTACGAAGACAATAACCGTGTTTAATGGGACAAAAGATCGTCTGGTGGATTCGCTCACAATCGTTTCAGTTCCTGGTGGAGCAGAAGTCTATCTGGACAATGCAGAATCAGACGCTGACCCCGCTCCCGCAGGAATTACGCCGCTGAAATTAAGCGCACTAATTGGTGAACATACCCTGAGAGTCGTCAAAGAATATTTCCAGCCCAAAGTGTTAGTTATCCGGGTGGAAAAAGGTAGGGACAATCGGGTTCAGGTTCAACTGGATAAAAGCCAGATCGAACTTCGCGTAGCCTCTCAACCATCTGAAGCGGCGGTTTACGTCGCAAAGGACTATAAAGGAAATACGCCGCTGTCAGTGAAGATGGTTCTGGATCAGGAATTGACCATCAAGCTCGCGAAAGAGGAATTTCTCGGTAAGGAACTGAAGGTGACATTGACTGAAACGGGCTTCAGTGTCTCCGGTATGGATGATATAGTTCCCATTGAGGACGGCGTGGGAAGTGTTCAGATAGCGTTGAGAGCTGCCCCGCCGCCCGGCAGTTTACGGATTATATCCGATCCACCTGAAGCGATAATATATCTCGATGGCATCAACATGGGGGAAACTCCGCTGACCATAGCAAAGCTCACGCCCGGAACCCGCAGCATTCGAGCCAGTATGTCGGGCTTCATCAGTGTGACACAAAAAGTGGAGGTCGTCAGTGACAAAGAAACAGCAGTCGAGTTCGCGCTGGGCGGTCAGTTGCATATTATGTCAATACCCGGCGGCGCTCAGGTTTTCATTGATGAGGAATATGTCGGACTTACGCCTCTTAAAACAGGGAGACTCCCCACGGGATCACACCAACTCAGACTTGCTAAAGATCAACACAAGGAAAGAATTAGTGCGGCGGTAGTGGAAAGAGGGAAGCAGAGGGAAGTAAATATCAGGCTGTTGCCTGTGAAAGGCTCAATTGCCGTGTCCTCCGATCCGCCCGGCGCTGCTGTGTATCTGGACGGTGAAAGCAAAGGGAATACTCCTGTTTTCATCTACGGTGTCATGGTTGGCAAACATTCACTGAAACTAGTAAAACAGGGCTACGAGGATCAGGAAAAGCAGATTACGGTTGAGGAACTGAAAGTATTATGGCAGTCCGAAAAGCTGATTACCAAAAACTAAGAGCGGGGAGCATCTTGTGCCTTGCATTCTGCATCTTCCTCTGTTGCGCGACGGGTTGTGGTTCAGCCTGGCGCGGTAGGATCGCCCATCTTGAGGATGGTAAGATAATAATCCAGCCTGAGGGCGATGGCAAGATCAAGAGTGGAAGCAATCTTCTCATATACCGTCAAAAAGACCTAACTCATCCTGTTACTGGCGAGGCGCTTGGTATTATTAAAGATGACATAGCGAGGATACCAGTTTTGCGTGTTAGAGATCGCTCTATAACGGCAACTGCGGATGAACAGGAGTTCAGCATAATGATGGTGGGCGATCAGGTAGTGTCCGTACGCGGCTCCGTCAAATTGCCCACCGGCGCCATCCATGAAGTGGGAAAGATAAGGACGGTGGGCATTCAGGAAACCAGCGTCGAGATAGCCGTCACGTCAGAAGAAATGGTTGCTCCCGGGGATATTCTGACAGCCATCAAATACACCAGCACAGTAGCTGGTATTGTCAGTCCGGATGCTGAATCAATATTGGCCGTTGCAGCCGAGCCGGTGGCACACATGCGGGTAACTGCGGTTTCCGCTCTTAATGCTGATGGTAAGCCCGCGCTCGTTCAAGCGTCGTATGAGTTGGTTGACAAGAAACTGGGCTGGATTGAGGTTGATGATATGGTAGTCAAACTAACCGGCGATATGCTGTCTGAACGACTGTGGTTTCAGGATCCGCCTGATGGATTTTCTGAAGAGCGGATCTTTGGCAGAAGTTATCTGCACGCACTCAGACACTACGACGCCGGGCACTACAGAGAGGCTATTCTGGACTTTAATGACGTGATTCAGGTGAATCCTGAATACAGAGATGCATCCTATCTTCTTGGACTGTGTTACGCGAATCTAAATAGACATGAAGAAGCCGCAGCGCACTTTAAAGAGCTTGCAAAACTAAGACCCGGCGATGCAAAAATTATGGCGGCTCTCGCATACTCGTATCTAAAGCAGGAAAAATTGCAGGAAGCTGTGGAAGCCTATGAAAAACTGGCTCATCTGCTACCGGGCAATCCCAATGTCTGGGCAGATACGGGGGACATCTATCGCAAACTTGGCGAGTATCAAAAAGCAGAGCAAGCCTACAGAAAGGCCCTGGAGATCGATGAAAACAGCGCAGAGGCGCAGTACGAGCTTAAGATGGGACAGACTATAACAGGAGAAGAGCGATGAATGTAATTCTGGTTGTATGCGATACATGGCGGCGTGATCATATAGGGTGCTATGGTAACGATTGGATCCATACGCCAAATGTGGATCGATTGGCCGAGTCAGGCACGGTGTTCGAGGACTTTTACTGTGCCTCGTTCCCGACTCTCCCATGCCGGCGGGATATTATCACAGGACGGTATGAATTCCCTTGGCGCGGATGGGGTGGACTGGAGAAAGATGATGTAACGCTGTCGGGATTGATCCATGAATCAGGGCGTGTTTCTTACTTTATCACAGATATTTATCACCACTGGGGCAAGGCGGCAGGGAACTTCTGGTGCGATTTTTCGGGCTTTGAGTTGATTCGCGGTCAGGAGCGCGACAGATGGATCACCGATACAGACGCAGAGCCGGATTATCCTGCCCCAGAATATGTCGATACTCCGCGCATCAAGCCTCATCTGAAAGCTGCAAAGCTGATCCGTAAAAATGAAGAGGATTGGTCTAGCCCACAGGTTTTCTCCCGCGCCATCCGCTGGATCCAGCATAACGCAGCGCATGAAGACTTTTTCCTGATGATCGATGCCTTCGATCCACACGAGCCGTGGGATCCGCCCCGCTATTACACGGATCTATATGGTGATCCCAACTACAACGGCAATGAATACGTATCGCCCAGCTACCGGGCTATTGAGGGCTATCTGACAGAAGAAGAATTCAGGCACGTCCAGGCAATGTATGCTGGTGAGATCACCATGGTCGACAAGTGGCTGGGACGATTTATCGATCAGATTGAAAGCATGGGACTTATGGACAAAACCATGATCATGATTACCACCGATCACGGCACATATAACGGCGATCACGGTCAGTTGGGCAAACTTCAGACGCATATGTATCAAGGCATCTCACATACTCCCATGATCATCTGGCATCCCGAATACGGCCACGGCAAGCGCGTCAAGCAACTGGCGCAGCCTATAGATATATTCCCCACGACGCTTGAGGCGGTTGGTCTGGATATTCCCGAGGATATCCACGGCAAAAGCCTGCTACCCGTTCTGAAAAATGGCGATGATGAACCATTGCGCGATGCGGCCATATTCGGCAGGCTTAATATGTCTCATAATGTGACTGACGGGGAGTATGTGTTATATCATTTCGCGCGCCCGCGCTCCGAAGAAGAAATCAAGCCTGCCCTATTCCATCTCCCTTCCGACCCGAATGAGGAGAACGATCTTGCATCGTCGCATCCGGAGGCATTGGCGCGAATGCAGAAGCTCATGCTGGATAAATTGGAAGAGATAGGTGCTCCGGAGAAAATCAAAGATCGGCTGGGGTTAAGCAAGTAAGCAAGACTCAGGGATTGGCTCTTTCCGCTCTATAGCGCTCTCAAGGTAGCATCTTATGGCGTCCTCCGCCATTTTTCTCGCTTCCTTGCGGGTTTCGCCAAAGGTGCAGATCTCAGGGATCGCAGGGACAATCACATCATATCCGCTTTCTTCCAGAGGTTCGAATACCACGGTGTAGTTATATATCTCCATTTTTTCTTCTCCTTACATGGTTGCGATTTAAATGATAACCCGTGGATCGGGAATTGTCAACTAAGTTTTGCTCCCCATATACTCAGTAAGTGGATAAGTCATTTGTCATTCCAGCGAAGGCTGGAATCCAGTGGTTACAGACTTGTATCGCGTATATGTATCTGTATGATGAACTGGTAAAATGACTGGATTCCAGACTTCGCTGGAATGACAATCTGAGCGTGTCCCACTTATGAATGGGAGACGCTCGCATGAGAGGAGGTGAATAGTTAACCAAACAGATAGACGAATATAGGTTGGCTTTTTGTGTGGTTGGTTGGAGAGGTGATCATAATCAACAGCGGAAGCTACTAACCCAATAGCAGTCCAGTCCCTTATGGGTGTTGTGGGTTCCCAGGTGATGGGATGACAAAACGCTTCATCCCTTCTAGACTACAATGGCGTTCTTTCCGGATTATGACCACCCCTCTTAAGAGCCTATCCGCTACCCAATTGAGAGTGGGTTGAAAAAAGATTGCTTCCCAGCTTTATTTGTATCTTCTCCAAAGTTTTCTGGGCTATCTCCGCGGTCTGCTTATCGACGTCACTCGCCGCGATCTCAAGCGCTTCCATGTATGGCTCGGAGCGATAGAAGCGTTCCAGATCGCTAAAGCTTGCCAGGTGATTTACTGCGATCCGTTTGAGCCAGAACGGCGTTTGCCCGTCTTTTAGTATTTTGATAAACGGTGGGACTGAGCGACCATTCCTGAACGACGTCAATCTCTCAGCGGCCATCCGGCGGGCAGGGGCGTTTTCAGTTACGTCTTTCATGATCTGAACAAGCGGGCCGAACGCTAGATCCCGATCCATCCTGATGATGCCCCCACCAGCCAGACGCCTTGCATATATATTCTCGTCTTTATTCATCAGCACCATTATAAGCGGCTTCAGGGCGCGGCGATCGCCCAGTTGCTCCAGAGAGCGTGCAGCTTCACGTCTGATATCCGCGTCGGAGGAATTCAGGATACCAATCAATGGTTTCACAGCCTTTGAATTGCCCATTAAGCCGAGGGACACAATGGCTTCCTTCCGTAGCTTAAATGCTTGCTTCTTATCCTTCGCCACATCTATCAGCAATTCTATTGCCTGATGATCTCTCATTTCAGCTAAAGCGCGCCCCGCATTTAGACGAATTTGGACCGTTTCTGTTTTATCTTTCAGTGCTGCTCTGAAAAGGCGAAAAATGGATTCTGATCTCAGTTGCTTCAGCGAACCCAGAGCTGCCAGCCGCACACCACTAGACTCAGCCCTGTCTCTGAACCGCTTCTCCAGAACATTCGTACCGCGTATTGAAACGAAGGATATGGTTCCCAGAGACTCAGCCGCCGCCTCGCGCACTGATTCGTCTTCGTGCTGTAGATCCAGTATTGCAATGCTATAGACACGATCCATTTTCTTCCTGAGCCTTCGAGCAAGTGCCAGAGATGCAGTGGCTTTCAATTTCGGCTTGCTGCTTTTTATCATTGTAAAAAGTGCTTCATCCACCATCTGGCCATCACATCCACCAAGAGCGTTGATCACAGAAACGCGAACATCCAGATCGTTATCTTCATCTACCAGTATTCCCATCAACGCCTGAACAGCATCTTCATTCTGCGTACCATACAATACTCTTGCCGCCCGAATCCTTATATCCTTGTTGGGGTTATGAAGGGCGTCGATCAGCGGTTTTGCAGACGTGATGCTCTTTTTCCTCAAAGCTGTGATGGCGGCAGTCCACGTTGCCAGTCGATCATCTCCCAGATTCTGGATCAGATGATCCACTCCCATATTTTTCTCTGCTTCTTTACCTCTGGCAATCAGTTCTTCCGCGGATACTTCATGCTGCTGCCAGCGAATAATGCCCCATTTTCCATTGAGCTTTTTCAGAGAGAAAATGTTTGATGAAGCAGCGTAATAGCTCTCGGGGATGTTGGGTTCTTTGAATACCACGAGAACAATTTTGGACTCATCTCTCGCTTTTGCGGTATCACCATCTATTTTAATCTCTGGATCAGTCATCTCCAGATCGATGTTTTCATAGGCGCTGAAAACTCTAATAGCTGCCCTACGCTCACTCTCGATTCCCATGAGATGAATATCGTCGGATGGGTCCTCAGGCGTGGTCATATCGGATACATATTCGTATTCCTCGTCGCTGAATACCGACATGTATTCCTCCACATCCTGCTCCTCATACCCACGCTCAAGCGTCAGAAGCAGTTCACGTATAGCCGTCAGATCGTCCACAGCTTGGCTGATACAGGGCAGACTTACTATGAGTACCCACTGAATTGTCAGCATGATCAATGCGATCACAGTCTTCCGGTGCCAGTCGATGCTCTTCATTCCCATATCCCCGCAATTTTCACCTCAGCCATAGTTGTGTATCTGGGCAAAACCTCGACTACCTGAATATCATCATCCGTCTTCTGGTAAATAAGCTTCGTTTGGGTGGGAAGCGGTTCGACCATTGATGCTCTCTTCCAAGGTGATCTGACGGAAAAGATCACTACTACACACAGGAGCAGAACGGCTGCTCCACAAAATGCCACCTTGGCAAGTGCATGGGGGCCAGCTAAAGGCCGAACCGCATTCGCGATGCTCCTCCGAGGCCGGCGGGATAAATCCTCTGCTTTTGCTAGCAAAGCCTCGCAGAAGCCATCAGGCGCTCTGACATTTTCCCAATTTTTGAGCAATTCGGAAGTCTTACGCAGCAATTGCTCCTCCTGATCACAATCAGAGCACACAGCGATATGTTCCCTGATAAGAGCAATGTCTTTCTCAGCTACTTCCCCATCTATATAGGCAGATAATTGAGCTTTTACCTTTTCACAATTCATAAAGACCATCCTGGAAAATCTCTTATAGTACCTCTATTTCCATAAGCGCCTGTTTAATATTCTGTCTGGCGCGATAAATCTTCGACTTTACCGCACCCAGCGAACAATTCAATGCAGCAGCGATTTCTCCGTAGCTGAGGTACTGATATTCCCGCATGATTATAGCCATGCGCTGATCTGCTGGTAGTGAACTCACAGCATTTTTGACTAACATCCTCATCTCTTCGCGCTCGTAAGCCATATCTGGCGGAGCATACCGACTTCTGCTCAAGCTCCCAATATCCACATCAGGATCATCCAATGAAAGCATTCTGCGTCGGCCTCTATCTCTCAACTCATTCTTACACAGGTTGGAAGCGATTCTATATAGCCATGTTTTGAAGCTATTTCTGGATTTATATCGCTCCACGTTTATGAGAACTCGCAGGAATGTTTCCTGAGAAATGTCCTCCGCGCGATGATAATCTGCCACAAAGTGATATACGAAATTGAATATCGCGTCCTTATAGCGCAGAACTATAAGCTCAAACGCACTCATATCCCCTTCTCGACAATTCCTCATCAAATCTTCATCTGATACGCGCATATTGGCTGACCCCTGTGAGCTAGATTATGAAGCTCATGTCTCAATCTCTACAAACACCAGAACACAGCTAAAGTTTCAGGCGCTTTCGCTTTTTCCCGAAAACCGTCGGTTGAGTGGGCGTAGCCTGTATCGAAACCAGGTTTTCGGATGGGATTTAAACATAATTACTGCCAGCGATAGACTTGATATTCTCAGGATTGATCCTGCCATCGGCATTGACACTGTGATGATAGCGAGTGACAGCCTGATCTCCCACTCTGGATTTAAGCGGATGCACTGTAACCGGACGCGTGGTTGTAATGAACCAGCGGATAAGCTCCTTCTCCAGATCATGCACAATTTCCTGAAAATCTGCATCGAAGTAGAGATTCTTCATCTCCCATGGATCGGCCTCCAGATCATATAACTCACCGAACCCGTCCGGGTAATCTTCCGGGAACATCTCTGGCGGGTAGTAAACCAGGCGATATTTTCCTCTTCGCAGGCTTTTGCTCCACGCAAATTCCGTTACCCCTACGCGATGCACTTCGCCGTTTTCTCCGCGCAGCAGGTGCGAAATGTCCTTTCCATCGGCAGTTTCCAGTGGATCGACGCCGGTCAACGCGCAGAGGGTGTTGACCATGTCCACTGTCTCCACAATTTCACTCGCCTCGTGTCCTGCCTCGAACTTCCCCGGCCATCGCCAGATCAAGGGGATGCGGGTTATGGCATCAGAACAGATGCCCGGAGCTTTTTCCAGTATCCCATGTTCGCAAGCATAATCGCCGTGATCGGATGAGTATATGACAATGGTGTTTTCATCCAGATCGCTTCGCCCCAGCCAATTCAGCAGTTCACCCACGGCATGATCAACATGACTTACGTTGCCCAGGTATCCGTTCAGTTTGCGCAGGCGTCCCGCTTCATAAGTTTTCGGCTCAAATAACTGCCACTTGCCCGTGCGATAGCGATTTGCCGTGCGGCGCAGATTTGGCGCCTTGCCTGCCGCTACCATGTCATAATCAGCATTGGGCGGCAGCGTTAGTTCCGATTGATCATAGAGATCCCAGAACTCCTGCGCCGGCGTATAACACTGATGGGGTTTGGGCAGGCTTACGTGGAGGAAGAACGGTTTTTCTTTTTTTACGCAATCTGCCATAAATTCTATAGATTCGCGCGCAGCCCAGCCCTCCTGACCATCTTCATAGGAGACCTTTGACGGTCTACCCTCAATGGTTTGTCTACCGCGCGCTCCGAATTCCTGCATCGCGCCATGATCTTCCAGCTTTGTCAATCCCCGCTCCGCTAGATACTGCGAGTATTTCCCGCTACGCCCACCGATGCTAGTGCCGCAGGTATCGTGGAAAACATCGCAATCGTCTTCCACCCAATATGCCGGACAGTGTATTTTGCCAATGGCGCCGGTGCGATAGCCGAATCGACGAAAATGACCCAGGACTGTTGGCAATCCATTTGGTCTGGGACCGCTTAATCCGTAGTAGCCATGATTGTGGCAGTATTGCCCCGAAAGCCATGAGACCCGGCTTGGGGTGCAGATGGGATTCTGTGTTATGGCATTATCAAATCGCACGCCTTCAGCGGCCATGCGATCTAAGTTCGGGGTTTTCACGTCTGGATGCCCCTTGTGCCCCAGCACTTTGGCATTGTGCTGATCTGAAAGAATAAAAACTATGTTTGGCTTTATCGTCATCATATTTCCCTGTGCCTTTCCAGTTTCGTATGAGCATCATTTCCGTAAACTTAGTGAGAGGATTCACCGAGAATATAGTATACTGGGTAGAAGTAAGATAAATTGCTGCAATTTCATCGAGCAAGCGGGGCAAATCTTTTGAAATGCGTGATTGTCTCCCACCTGCTAACTTCCTTATGTCAATGTCAGCTCCTCTACTTGCCAACCAGATTCTGGAATTCAGCACTGTTTCTGATATTGTCAAAATCTTGGTCCTCCTTGGCCTTATCAGCATAGCTGGCATCAAGAGCGATGGTCTTTTCCAGTGATTCTATGGCTTGCTCTCTGCTGTTTTTCAATGAGTAGCAGCAAGCAAGATTGTAATGTGCATTTGCATGGTCAGGGTCAATGCTAACGGCAGTTTTGAACTCAGCAATCGCCTCGTCGAGCTTACCTTGATTGAGGTAGGCAAGCCCCAGAGCATCATGCGGCTCCGCCCAGTTAGGGTTGATGCTGATAACGGCTTTATACTCGGCAATCGCTTTCTCAACGTTGCCCTGTTCCCAGTAGGTGATTCCCAGATTGACATGTGCTTCTAATAGGCCGGGGTTGATGCTGATAGCGGCTTTATACTCAGCAATCGTTTTCTCAATGTTGCCCTGTTCCCAGTAGGTGCTTCCCAGATTGACATGCGCTCCTGCCAGTTTGGGGTTGATGCGGATAGCGGTTTTCAATGCTGCACTCGCTTCTTCGAGTTTGCCTTGATTGAGGTAGGCAGCTCCCAGATTGACATGTGCTTCTGCCAGGTTTGGGTTGATGCTGACAGCAGTTTTCAGCGCCGTGGCCGCTTCTTCTGCTTTGCCTTGCTCGATGAAGATAGCTCCCAGAGTGATGTGTGCTTGTACCAGGTTCGGGTTTATTCTGATAGCGGCTCTCAATTCCATAATCGCTGCCTCAGCTTTGCCTTGCATATCATAGGCAATTCCTAGATTGACATGTGCTTCTGCCAGGTTTGGGTTGATGCTGGTAGCAAGTTCCAACAGCCCAATCGTCTCACCAATCTTGCCTTGACTCGTATAGGCAGCCCCTAGATTAATCAGAAAGCATCCTATTGTTTGCTTCTTTGAAAGATTAATTAGATACGAATTATCAGTCCCGATGGGCACTCCAAACTTTTGAGTGCAGTCAGTGTCACTGCGAGATTTTCTCTTGCCCGTTGTCTCTATGTTTATTCTTGTCCTACTATCGTCGTAGCGAACGAAAAAATGATTCGGCACAATAACACCATATACCGGTAAGTTCAGCCTCTCCGATATGGAAAGATACAACATTGATAGTCCTACACAGTCCCCCCTTTTTCTATCTAATACACAATGGAGCAGAAATAGTTTCTCATCTATCGCTTTTTCTGCTCTGCCTTGCGATGCTTGCGATGTTATTATTGGAACAATAGCAGACGCTGGAACATCTTTGAATTTTCTGAAAATATAGTCATTGATAGCCTTAACAATGGTATCAGGGGTTTGTTGCTTTGACACTATCGGCTTAAGCAATGTGGCCATTTCATCGATCTGCCTTCTATACTTTTCAACATCCACAGTTTCGTCCCACTGTTTGGATAAAAGCAAAATGGCAGTAGCTATATCAATCTCGCAATCGGGGAGAGCTAATACTTGCTCGATTGTCGTGGCTTTGAGTCCCTGCATAATAGAACTCCCTTCCTCCTCATTGCTTTCTATGAAGGATAATCCATAATGGCATTATTGCCCACCTTAAGTTCACGAAAATGGTATGAGCATATCGCCCGTAACACGGAAGCCAAAGAATACGGCAAGATCAAACTCCATAATATCAGAAAATTGGATCCGGATCAAGCATGAATAAGCAGTGTCAGTATCTGAGAGGTGTTACATTTTTCAAGTGCAGATTCAGCGGGAATATGGTATAATCTCTCTATTATCATTCATGGATTTTTTGTGATTTCGCATGGGGAGCATAATATGGAGCATGACACAGACCTGTTAGAGAATCGGGACAAGCGACTGGTAGGGGTTACGTGGAGAGCGCTTTTGATAGGCATTCTCCTCATTCCTGTGAATGTATACTGGATTATGGATTCTGGTGGACAGGGTTATCCTACCACAATATCGCTATATTTCAACGTTATATTCTGCATATTCGTCCTCATTGGCTTTAACTACATAATAAACAAGTTCCTGCCCAGATTCGCCTTCAGTCAGGGAGAGCTTCTGGCGATTTATGTAATGCTTGCCGTGTCCTCATCCATTGCCGGGCATGACATGATGCGCGTCCTGGCGAGTATGCCAGCACACCCCTTCTGGTATGCCACCCCGGAAAACGAATGGGCGGAACTATTCCACAAATATATTCCCACCTGGCTCTCAGCGAGAGACAAGCTTATGCTGGATGACTACTTCACCGGGGATTCCAGCCTCTATTCCATGAAAAATGTTAGATTCTGGCTGAAACCGGTACTCTGGTGGTCATCATTCGTCTTCTGCCTTCTGTTTGTTATGCTCTGTATCAACGCCATAGTTCGAAAGCAGTGGACGGAACAGGAAAAGCTCAGCTATCCCGTCATACAATTGCCGCTGGAGATGACTGCTGGCGGCGGCCTCTCCGGCCTTATGAAGAATAAACTGATGTGGGTAGGCTTCGGTCTTGCCGGGCTGATCGATATTATTAATGGGCTGCATTTTCTGTATCCACAAGTTCCCACTGTTGGCGGCAGATTATACGATCTGCTGCCGTTTTTTCCCTCGAAGCCCTGGAATGCCATAGGTTGGACGCCGGTAGCCATTTTCCCTTTTGCGATTGGCATGGCTTTCTTTATCCCGCTTGATCTTTCCTTCTCATGCTGGTTTTTTTACCTCTTCTGGAAAGCGCAGCGGGTACTGGGCGCAATTATGGGACTGAGGAGTCTCCCGGCTTTTCCATACGTTGAGGAGCAGGCTTTCGGCGCTTATATTGGACTGTTTGCTATAGCAATATGGGCAACGCGCAAGCACCTGGTGGGTGTTCTGAAGAAATTATTCGGACTTCGCACGCGGATAGATGATTCACGAGAGCCGCTGCCCTACAGATGGGCTGTTCTGGGTCTGATAGGTGCGCTCGTCTACCTGATCGGTTTTTGTCGTGCGGCAGGGATGTCGATATGGGTGTCCGTTGTGTTCTTCGCCATTTATTATGCCATATCGACTGCTATATGCCGAATGAGGGCGGAATTGGGTTCGCCTGTGCATGATTTGCATTTCATCGGGCCAGATCAAACTCTACCCAAGATAGTGGGAACGCGTCGTCTCGGCTCCGCCAATCTGACAATGTTCGCTTACCTGTATTTCTTCAACAGGGCCTACAGAGGTCACCCTATGCCTCATCAACTGGAAGGCTTTAAGCTGGCAGAGAGAACAGGGATGAACAGTCGGCGGCTTCTGATCGCCATGTTAATAGCTGTCCCCCTGGCGACTGTGGCATCATTCTGGTCGCATTTGCATATATCCTACAATACAGGCGCGCCCGCCTGGTTCTCGTGGGAGCCTTTCAACCGGCTTCAGCGATTTCTTTCTGCTCCACAGTCACCGGATTACGCCTCAACTATTGCAACAAACGTGGGATTTGTGACAACTGTTCTGCTGATGATTATGAGAGTGAAATTTTTCTGGTGGCCGCTTCATCCCGCGGGGTATGCGGTTTCCAGCAGTTGGTCTATGAACGTCTTCTGGTTCTCCATAATGCTTAGCTGCTTCGCGAAGTGGATCATCATGAAAACCGGAGGTATCAAAGTCCATCGGCAGGCAATACCGTTCTTCCTTGGGCTGATACTGGGCGAGTTCATCGTGGGCAGTGTATGGAGTATAATAGGAGTTGCCATGCAAAAGCCCATGTACCGGTTCCTGTATTAATGATGGGAGTATAGAAATGGAATTTTTCGATTGCAAGGGCGAATACAAGATTCGCCCCTACGTCAGCGATGCTTATTTACCGATCTAATCACTTAGCTTAACGCCTACGGAACTTCGCCCTCACTTGCTGCGAACTGCTTACCACGCGCTTTTCTATTGCTTTCCGTGACAGATCATTGTATAATCGCTCTTGAGAAAAAATCTTGTGTGATTGGCACATACATAAACGCAGATCATCAGTTGAGAGATTTCAAAATGATAATAGATTCTCACGTTCATATTACTCAAAGTAACAATATAGACGGACTGATCAAGTCCGCGTCGCGCAGTGACATCGGGATTCTTATGGTTTGCGCGCTGGGCGTTCGTGGATATACGAGCTATCCCACCGCAGAGGAGATGGTAGCTGCGAACGACTTTCTTCTGGATGCTATGGAGCGTTTTCCTGACGAAGTTGGCGGCATTTGCTACGTTAATCCGCAGCACACCGATGAATCCCTCGCGGAACTGGACCGCTGCATTGCTAATGGCCCTATGGTGGGGATCAAACTCTGGATTGCTGCGAAGGCCAGCGATCCCAGCGTGGAACCCATCGCCCGTAAAGCCATCGAACTGGACGTGCCCATACTTCAGCACGCGTGGAATAAGGCGACCGGGAATTCAGAGCATGAGTCTACCCCGGCGGATGTCGCCATCCTGGCCCGGAAGTTCCCGGAACTCCGAATTCACATGGCGCATCTCTACGGTGCAGGCTATCACGGCATCGCTGATATAACTCCGTATCCCAATATATACGTAGATACCGGCGGCGGCGAACCGGAATCGGCTGTGCTGGAATATGCCGTGCGGGAAATGGGCGCGGAGCGAATTCTGTTCGGTTCGGACGCTCCGGGACGCGGATTCGCGGTGCAATTGGGTAAGGTAACGGGGTCAGATATTTCAGAGGAAGCGAAGGAAATGATCCTGTGGAAAAACACTAAGAGGATATATAAACTGTGATCGACGTAAACGCATACACAGGAAACTGGCCTTTCCGTCCGTTGCCCGGCTCTACGCCGGAGGAACTGCACGCGCTGCTCAATGCCGAGGGCATAGGGAAGGCTCTTGTATCGCCAATCGAGGGCATTTTCTACGATGATCCTCAACTGGCAAATGACAAACTCTGCGAATCTCTGCGGGATTTCCCCAATTTCATGCCGGTGGCCGTTCTGAATCCAAAGCTGTCCAACTGGCAGCGGAATCTGGACGTCTGCTGCGAAAAATATAGCGTCCGCGCGGTGAAGCTCTATCCTAACTACCATCACTACGATCTGGCCGGCGATGACGCTATTCCACTGCTCGAAGCCGCAGCCGAGAGGGACGTGCCAATTATCGTCCAGTTGCGGGTACAGGATGTCAGGGCACAAACCCCGCTGGGACGCGCGCCTGATGTGGACGTTGTGAAGGCGATCAACGCTGCACGCTCCCATCCGAACACCCGGTTTGTGATCGGTTCCATCAGGTACGGAGAAGCGCAGGGCAAAGCGGACGAGATCATGGAGTTGACAAATTTATGGATAGATATTTCTCACGTTGAATATACCGATGGTCTGCGCCTGCTGATTCAGCGTTACGGTACGAGACAGCTTCTTTTCGGGACACACGCGCCGTTTTTCGTCGCCCGGTCGGCTATTCTCAAGCTCCGGGAAGCTGAGTTGTCCCAGGAGGAACACGCTGCCATCACGAGAAATAATGCCAGAGTAGTATTTGGTGAATAACCCTTATAGATGTGAGTTCGACGTAAAGTGTCTATATTAAATAGTGTGTATGCTTCTAAAACAGCTTTTTGAGAACTGCCTCTGGAGGATTTGTCATTCCAGCGAAGGCTGGAATCCAGTCTACCAAAAGAATGACCTTTTCTGGATTCCAGCCTTCGCTGGAATGACAAGCACTCTTATACGGTTTGTAGTTAGAAACGAGACTATTGGCTCGAGGTGGCAATCCGTGTACAAAACAAACACCCCGTCCTGCTATTTCCGTCATCGCGTATGATTTGGCAATTTGGAAGCTATTCATAAAAGTCTCATTTGAAACTACAAACCGCATTATATCGAACTCACGTTTATAACTCACACAATAATGAAGGGATGATGCTTGATGAAGGCAGAGGAAATCAGCAAGCTATTTGAGGAGGTTGCGCCGATAGAGATCGGTCTGCAATCGGATAGAGATAGGCGGGTACTTGGATTTCGCTTTGGCGACCCTGAAATTGACGTTACAGGTATAGGTGTTGCATGGTATATGGCTATGGAGGTAATCGAGCAAGCCGTTGAAGACGGTCTGAACTTGCTCCTGATCCACGAGCCAGGATTGTTCTATGATAACAATTCTCCCTGGCACACATGCCTCCTGCCGGAGACAAACATGGTTAACCTGAAGAAGAAGCAACTCCTCATTGAGAATGGGATATGTGTCTATACCGCCCATTCAAACTGGGATCTTCAGGATACTGATGGGATGCAACCCACTTTTGCTAAGGCTCTCGGTTTTACTGAAGAACTCAAGCGGGATATTGCTGTGGGGATATATCAAATTCCACCTATGTCTTTTTCAGACCTGATTGACAGAGTAAAATCTGCTACTGGATTGAGGCACATGCGTGTTCAGGGGGCTCCTGATAAAGTCATCAAAATAGTGGCAGTTGGTTTTGGCAACATGGGATTTGTGACTGATGCAATCGTCGCTAACCACGCGGATGCTGGTATTTTCGGTGAGTTGGGCGAATTTTCGTTTATTGCGGCTCGTGAGTCAGGTGTGGCTATCATTGAAACTACACATCTGGTCAGCGAAAGTATTGGATTTCGGAGTGTGGTTGACGTTATGAAGCAGAAGCTTCCCGATATGAGAATTGAGTTTCTGAGAGTTCCTTTCGCATACAAATGGGCCTGATTGTGGCGGAATGGCTAATAGTGTCTTTTATCAGCGATGGCGGGGATCTTCCTGCTGGTGAAATAGCTGTTGGAAACAAACTCCAGCTTCAGTTCCACGAATCTCTCCTCCAGATAGAATTCCAGTTCGTTCATGTAATACAGTGATTCGATTATGTCCATTTCCCTGCTTTTCAGCTTTTCTGGCAGTATGATGGTCAGCCGCTCCCGCTCTTTTTCGCTGGATAGCATTATCTGTAAAAATCCGGTCTCCTGAATATCCGAGTAGATGGTATTCAGGAAAGTGTCGTAGTAGAATTTCTCGCCGTATAGGCTGAAGCCATCGTCCGTCCTGCCAATGATCCTGACGCGTGGGGAAGTTCGTCCACAACTACACCGCCCGTGTTTTATCCTGATTATGTCACCTATCCGATACTTGATAAGCGGCTGAATATCTATCTGCATGGTCGTCCACGCGACTTCGCCTTCCTGAGTTGTTTCGTCGATCACCTTCGGGTCTATCAGCGATGGCAGATTAACATCGGTGTAAATGTGTATACCATCATGCGCAGAACACTCGCCGCCCAGCGTACTTACTTCCGTCGCTCCATAGTGGGAGAATATCTCTACGCCCAGATCCACCTGCAACCGCTTCCGAAACCTGTCGTCCAGCTTTTCACCGAAGTATATTATTTTTTGCAGGTTAGTGTCTTTGCCCGCTCCGTACATCTCAAGTATTGCCTCATACGACCGCGCCAGCAGGCTGGGAACTGTGAACAGCACAGTGGGATCGAGTTTTACTAACTTACGAAGTGAGTTTCTGAAATCAGACTGGATGCCGTAATAGATAGTATCCCTCAGCCCAAGAGCCTCACAGGCTTTGGCGAACCAGAGATAGATGCTGGGATCGCCTACGTCCATGAAGACGATCACATCCTCCCGCGACAGATCGAACCCGGCAAGCACACGCGCCACAATTCTAAGCTCATTCAACTCGTCAGCATAGCTCTGAAACCGCCTCTTGGGCCTGCCGGTGGAACCGGACGTCATCTCAACGTGAAAAAGCGATTTGTCCGCATATCTCAGAGCGTCTTGCTCCAGCATACTGTAATCCTGCTTCGTCATGAACGGCAGCCGTTCCAGCAGCGTCATGGGATCTGAATCCGCATCAACCCCAATTTCGTTAAACCACCGCCGGTAATACAAAAATTGGTCGTATGCCCGCAGAAACAGCGATGAAAGCTGCGGTTTGATCACGCTTTCGGACAGCTCCTGCTGATCCATGCACTCGATTGCCGGGTCTAAGATCATCAGTGTTCTCCCGTGTATGTAACCCGGAACATATTGTCTCCCATTATCTCGCCTCTGTCCGAGGTCTTGTATCTTATGAATGGCTGAAGCCAGCTTTCTAATGCTGTCAGAGTGAGAATGTTATCCCGTGGATCGACTTCCATATAGAAATAATCCGGCGAATACATATAGTGCCCGCCGGGAAGCCTGACAGCGATCCATCCTATCTCGGTGACCGCGTATATGTCAAAGTGGAAGATGCTATCCGCTCCCTGTGACGTAAGATCCCGGCCATATTGGTTAATCGTAAAGAGGTAATCAATTCCCCAATGCGCGGCCTCCTCTGGTATTGCATCCAGACCCAGCAGCAAGCAGTCAGGCTGGAATTTGTCTATCCACGACTGAACCTCATCGGCGGAGTGATCCCGCAGGAGCATCATCCACGTGGGATGCCCGTAATACAGCAAATTACTCGCCATCTCGCCGCAGTAGTAGCTGTACTTTGTATCGGTGATGATCAGAAAGCTGCTTCCGTCAATGACGCCGGCCTGCTCTAACAGGAAATAGAACACCGCATATCTGCAATCCCTGTCGTCGGTGCTTTCTAATCTTGGGAAGGGAAAGAGCATTTTGTTTTCTATGGGCGGCAGAATCACCATCGCTTCAGTTGTGTCCGACAGAATATCATCCACGCTGCACAGGGCGAAATCATTTCTCGTCAGACACGGAAGCCGCTCAAAATCTTCCATACTCCCAAGTTCCGGCCTGCCCTGATACAGTATGCGGTACAGAGGGACATTGTCATAGGCAAATTCCACGAGAGTTTTTATCTTCGCTAACATGATGCACCGTTGAAGTCGTCTAAATCGTCTAAATCGTGGAAGCTGATCGCCTCATGAGTCGATTTTGACGATTTAGACGGCTTCGACGTTTTGGACGTTCCATCGCCCCATCCTACCACGACACGGCTGGCAGCAGTATGTGCGACGGATGATTTGCGTCCAGATAGATGGTGTTGGTCGCCACCTTTGTTTCCTCGTCCATCCCTGACGGTTTACCGGTGTTGGGATTAGGCTCAAAGCGGGGGGCATTGCTGGAAGATATGGCAACACGTACCCGATGACCTGCGCTGAAAACAATGCTGGTAGGCCACAGGTCGATCTCAAACTCGTATATCTTTCCGGGTTCCATCAGTTCGCGCTTTTCCATAGAGTTACGATGGCTTGCACGGATTATGCCGTCCACCACGATAATGCTCCGACCATCCGGGTATACATCGCAGAGCTTTGCCGTAAAATCGGTATCCGTCGCCGTCGAGGAAGCCCAGAGCTTGACTTTTATGGAGCCTGTGATCTCCACTGGATTCGGCAGCTCGCTAGATGTGAAAATCAGAACGTCGGGACGATCCTCCACCGGTCGCTGATCTTTGGGTCCCTTCGTTATACTGAGGTTAGCGCCGCCGATAGTAGGTACAGGGTCTCTGGGATCATACTCATACGAGAGAGAGGCATCTGTCCCTTCGGGCGGTGGCAGTCGCAACGTTCCATCGGCGGTGAAATAGACAGGCGTCGTCTGCGCCGGGACAGGCCAGTTATCCGCTGTTTTCCACACATTTCCCGGCTTATCCGGATCATCCGGGTCGCCCATGACAAAATATTGAACTACGGGGATTTCGTCGATTCCCTCGCCGTCGTTCTTCATCCATATATCGAACCAATCCAGCAGTTTCGCCACATTAGCGGATTTAGGGCGCTCAGTATCGGGGAAGATCACATCACTATCATTGGAGCGGCCATGTCCGTATGCTTCCATAACCAGTCGGCATCTTCCCCGCGCTCCTTCGCCGCCGTTATTCTGGATGCTCACAAAGCTGTTTATACTACCTGCGCTGAATATATCGTACCAGCCACCCACAAACATGATGGGCACATTCACACGATGGGCTACGCTTTCGCAATTAAACTCCTTCCAGAGGTCATTATAGTCTGGATTTGCGCGAATTAGCCTCATATTCTCAGGATCGAAGCTGTGCGCAGCCAACCACATCTCCATAAGAGCTTTGCGGAAGGCGCCACCTTGATAGGCAGATTGATGATACATGCTGGAAAACGCTACAACCACATACTGACAGACCAGATGCGGCGGCTGGCTGGGTGCCATCATATTTAGATCGACGCCCGGCGCGCTCATACCGACCCCGCCAATTTTACCGTTGCTCCAATCCTGAGCCGCAATCCATTCGACAGTGTCGTATCCGTCCTGATGCTCACCCCATCCACCGTGGAGAAAAACAGGATAATCCACCCCTTCAGAATCGAACCTGCCGCGGAAATCCTGTGAAACAAAGGCATATCCGCGTGAACCTGCCAGAACCGCAAGCCCCGCTCCGCCGCTCTTTCCATAAGGCGACCGAATGAGAATGGTAGGCCACGGCCCGTCCCCCTCTGGAAGATAAATATCCGTCGCAAGCTCTACTCCGTCCCGCATGGGAACCATGATCGCCTGATTTGGTTTGGCATGGCAGGAGGTGGTTATGAACAGAACAGCTATGAGACTGATAGTGATAAGAGCGAATCGCTTGCGCATGATATTTTCCTCCAGGTTGAGCTACGATTGGATCGCGATCTAATGTGGCAAAGTCAAGATAGAATACCGTGAGAAAATCAGCTATATTTGCCGTACTTTCTCACCATCTCAACAGCGAAGCAGTAATTCTCAAAGGAAACATTTGATGGGAGTAATCTCCCCCCAATCGGGCGATCTCGCATCCGAAGTATTCGTCAGGCGAAACGTTCCCGGGCAATCCTTCTTGACGCCATCGCTGAATGGTTGTTCCCCAATAGGAATCCTGAAAAGGCACCTGATCCGGGATTCCTCCTGACAATACAATGGAAACTCGTTCTCTCGATGTCATGGCTAACCCCCGTTAGTGATTATCAATTCTTGAAACTGCGCTGTGGATCAAACTGAACCAGTGCATCTCTGGGATCATCCAGTGCGTTCAGCCATGTCTGGCGTTTATCCTCGTCAATGCCAAGTTCGGCAACCAATTCCATGAACTGGCTGTGCATACCGCAAGCGACCTCCATGTGTTGGGCGATAACGTTTCGTGTCTGACCGGGGTCCACTGCCAGATTATACAGTTCCGGTTCCTGCTTGGGAGTGGGCATGATCATTGATACCAAATTCATGAACGAATATATTCTACCACACATTGCCCCTTTCATCCAACAGTTTCTTGGTTCTATATATTTGGCTTGGGGGCACCATCCAATGTAATGTCATTATAATCTTCAGAGAGCATTACATATATAGCACTATCAAACGGGCATAGAGCCACGGACTACAATAATGACAGAGCAGTGCACTGACAAATAAATTCTAATATCATCATTGGAGCAGCAGATTCTGGAGGACGCGGCTGGCTATATGTGCTATAATCCGGATACGACTATGAGCTATGCTTTCAGAAGCCGCGACCTGCGCTATCTGGATTTCGGTATCGCTAAGGGACATGCGGAGTATATCGCCCAGGTAGGCGTGAATAACATGGGGTTTGCCACAGGTTTTGGCGATTCCACCCCGCTGACACTGGTACCTGGCCATCAGGCGATAGTGAAGGCCGCGTGGTACTATAAAGATGAGCCTCTGAACTGGATATACCACTTGTGGGGCGATGCGGACATATATTATCTCCCATTTCTAAACATATTGGCTCTCAGAGTGAGCAGTTGATGACCCGAAGACACCGGGCTAATGATAAGGAAACCAGACATGCGCATATATAGATCGCTTCCCATAATGTTAATCTCCCTTACCTTTTTTGGGACTTACTTACAGTCTTGCTTTGCCCATTCTCACAAAAACTCTTATGACTGGAGGCCGGAGATTTGAGATTAGAAATTTGCATTCCTTTTTTGCTAATTGTTACTCTTATCCTGAGTTTATCACTCAATAGCTATTCCCAGGAGGAAAAAATGTCAGTTCCTGCTCAGAGCAAAGGAAGTATAGCAATACTGAAAGATGATATTCCCGTCGCTGGCGCGGCTTCATCGCCGAAATATCTGGCTTCGGTATTGGAAGATGGCGGATACAGCGTCAAATTCGTCAGCGCAACGGATCTCTGTAACAACGAGATAATGCAAAAATATAACTTCCAGGTTCTCGTCCTTCCTTACGGAGCGTCATACCCCGCTATGGGTAAAGATGCGCTGGTATCCTACCTCAAAGGTGGCGGAAGTTTTCTCTCTATGGGCGGATATGCGTTCGACAACCTGCTGATCCAATCGGACGGCGAGTGGAAGCCGCTCCCGGACGATTCTAATATATACATCAATACGAGAAAGGGAACGGTGCGCGATAGCCTGGGCCTGCATCCGGATCAGATCGGTGTTTTCGATCCATCCTATCCGCTCAAGCGCGTATCGTATATCGAATCCGCTCCCGGACAGTTTATCTTCGGCAGCGACCTGAAAATAGAAGGAGAGTTTGAGGGCTATGCGGCATCGTCAATGGCTGGAAGCAACAGCCCGGTGTTCCCGAAGCGATACGGCAGATGGATTCCGCTGCTGTATGCGCGCGACGCGTATGGCAGGCTGCGCGGCAGCGCCGGAGCCATCGTGCATAACTATGCAGGCCCTTATGCAGGATCATCGTGGGCATACTTCGGCATAACCAATCACGATCTCTTCGCACCCGGCAACGAGGCGACAGGGCGTGCTCTCGTCAGGCTTGTGGATAACCTCATTGCCAGGAAGTTCATAACGGAACTGAGTACCGAACTGGCGTGTTACCGACGCGGCGAGGAAAACGTGAAGATAAGCGTATCAGGGCCGCCGGATTGTGATGTATCTGTGGAGATATACCCGGACGGAAGCGAACAGCCTGTGTTCGAGTCGAAGAAGAGACTGACCGGCGGAAAAGCGGAAGCTGTCTGGTCGCCGGAGAAATTTGAAAGCGATTTTTACCTGGTGAAGGCGCGACTGCTCAGAGGTGGGCGACCGGTTGATGTGGTGGAAACCGGTTTCGTTGTCTGGGATGAAGAGGTGATCGCGGATGGGTTTCCTCTGGAATATTCTGAAAACTATTTCCGCGCTGGTAACAGAGCCGTTTTTCCATCCGGAACCAACCAGACCGGGATGATATTCGCCTCAGCCAACGAAAATCCGCTCGTCTGGAAGCAGGATATGGAGAAAATGAGCGACTACGGCGTGAGCATCCTCCGGGTACTGCATTTCTCCCCATTTGTCGTGAGTCATACAGGGAGTCCCAGAGCCGTGCCCAACGACCTGAACGTGGACATTCTGCCAAGAAAACTGGAGCGTCAGTTAGACGCAATCGTCCAATTGTGTCAAAAATACAAGGTAGTTTTCTTCCTGACATTGCATGATTGGATGGGTGTTGCGCTTTCCGATGAGGAATTGGAAGCTCAGAAGAAATTCGCTCAGGTAGTGGCTGCAAGATATGTTGATGTTCCGGGCATCATGTATGACGTTCAGAACGAGCCTACCGTTGAGTTGTCGAACGAACCGGACATCCAGCGAGAGTTTAACGATTACCTGAGAGATAAATACGGGAATACGGACAATCTGCGGACGGCGTGGAAGAAGAATCCTCCAGAAAACGAACTGGGAAATATAGAGGTATCGCCCGGAACCGAGGATTGGGATGACGTGAAGGCGCTGGACGTGAACTACTTCAAAGCCATCATTTTCAACCGCTGGGTGAAAGCTAACGCCGATGGAGTGAGGGCAGGCGATCCCGGCCGTCCGGTGACTGTGGGATATATACAGTGGATGCGTTCAGCGGACAAGATACTCGGCGCGGAGCATGTGGATTTCAACAACGCGCATTTCTACGGCAATCCCAGGGATTTTGCACGGCAGTTAAAGCTTATCGACAGGCGGTTCGAGGGCAAATCGTTCAGCCTGGGAGAGTTCGGCGCGAAGATACATCCCACGTGGCGTTCAGGCGGGAGCATAACCACCATGAAGGGCAGCATTGACTGGTTTCTCCGGGTGGGGCATTATTCTCTGGGCATGGGAGCGTCATTTATCGCCAACTGGGATTGGAAGGACATGCCCGACTGCATTTTCCCGTGGGGTATAAATCACCCATGCGACGTGGTTCCAAAGGACACGCTGCTGGCGTATAGCTGTCAGAGTATGTTTTTCCGCGATATCGAACCCAGATACGAGGAGCCGGAGCTATATTTCCTCGTTCCGGATAGCCATCGCCTGGGCGGACAGTCAGAACGGCTGACAAAAGCGGTTATGAACGGCATTGAACTGCTATTGAGCTGCAACGTAGATTTTGGCGTGATCAACGAATACAGCCTTCATAAGCTCCCGAAATCAGCGAAGGCCATCATATATCCTATTCCCTTCTGCCCTTCGGACGAAACCTATCATCTGGTGAGGCGTTTTGTCCGCGAAGGAGGCGTTCTATCCGTCACCGGGGACATCTCGTATGACACCAGGCGCATTCGGACGCGGCAGAGTCGCCTGGAGGAGCTTTGCGGCGTTCGATACGTGGCGGAGAAGTATCCCAATATCACCGGAAGCGACAAGCCGGGAGCGTGCATCCAGGTAGAGCCGGTAACGGCGGATGTTCTGGCAAAATCAGATGACGGCCTTCCCTTGATCATGACCAACTCTTTCGGGCAAGGAAAAGTCTTCTACTGCGCCGATCCCATAGAATTTCACGCTAATTCGCCGGATGTTTACAGAGAATTCCTCGATTTTGCGGGTGTGACGCGTATATCGTTGGAACCTGATGATTCAACTGTCCGCGTTTTCCGACTGCCTACAGAGAGGGATGAGACGGTTTATGTCCTCTTCAACGAATCAGAAAGAAAAAAGAAGATTACGCTAAATATCGAGGCTGCCTCCATCACATTGCGCTTAGGGGCAGGGAAGCCCGGTCTGGTTAAGGTACTGTCATCTGGAGAGATCACAGCATTGGAGGCGCAGGGCAAGGTATACGTTGGCTCGGAAGTGCTAATGGATACTGATACGCATGTCATGATAAATACTCTCGATGGTGAGAGTGTGGACAGCTCAAAATCCCTCATGCTGCTGCCTATCGAGGCTGGTTATGTGAAGATCGCTACGCGGATGGACTGGAAAAGCCCGGTGGTAGCTGTCGGCGAGATCCGATCCGGGAACTGGCATTGCCTGGATAAAATCGAACCGGAGTTCTCAGATGGATTCCTGAGTTTTCACATAAATCAGCTTCAGGCGCTGAACATCCTTCTGATCACAGAATCTGATTGGTTAGATAAAATGGCAGCGGATCTGTAACATCGCATCTCCGAAAATCCACTTTACTATTGACATATTTGATGAAACAGAGGAACATATCTATGTAATCTGTATTTGATTGGCAGAGCATATCACTCGACTTCACTGTTTATTTTTAATGCCCTGCCATGTGGGAACTGACAGACGGGCAGAAAACATCTTTCTGGGAGCATTCATTGAAAATAGCAGCAATATTTGACCTCGATGGCACCATTCTCGACATTTCGTCAGAAAAAGCGTTCTTCACGTATCTTTTTCTTCGCGGGGCGCTTAGCTTCAAAGACTTTCTGGCCTGGGTAGGATATTTCTTCAAGACAGCCTGGGTGGCTGATTTCGCAAAAGCGCTAAAGGCTAACAAGATGTATCTTCGCAACAAGCCGTGTGCAAAAATACGCGAGCTTGCGCTCAACTGCTTTAGCGAGAAACTTGAGTATCACATATCAAAGTACGCAATAGAGGAGATCGAACGTCACCGGAGCCAGGGCCATCATCTTATACTTTTATCAGGAACGCTGGATCTCCTGCTGGAGCATTTTATGCGTTATCTGGATATGGACAGCAGGATAGGTACGCCAATCGAAACCCGAGACGGTGTTTTCACTGGTCGCGTGATCGGACTTCATCCCTTTGGTCAGGCTAAGGCCGTTATCACCCGACAGATAGCCGAGAAGTATGAAATAGACCTTAGCCAATCTTACGGTTATGCGAATTCATTTTCGGATGTGCCGTTTCTGGATACAGTCGGTCATGCCATCGCCGTTAATCCCGATAACAGGCTAGCGCGACACGCCCAACAACGCGGCTGGGAAATAGCAGATTTTGCGAAATAAATTCGCTGTGAAAGGACATAGTATGTATGACCTGGTCATTAGAGGAGGTACTGTTGTAGATGGGACGGGGGCGGCAGGTTACACAGCAGATATTGCCATCGCTGGCGATACTATAGCGGCTATAGGTGAGATACCCGCAGAAGCGGCTGGCTCTGAGATTAATATCAACGGAAAAATAGTCTGTCCCGGATTCATTGATATTCACACCCACACGGATTTTTCGCTGTTGGTAAATCCCCAGGCGGAAAGCAAAATCCGTCAGGGCGTCACCACTGAAATCGGCGGCAACTGCGGTGGCTCCATAGCGCCTGTCCGCGAAAACACCCTCAAAAGGGCGCAGAAATCACTCAAGAAATACGATATAGATGTGGATTGGCGTGATATGGGCGAGTTCTTTGGAAAGCTAGAGGACACAAAGATCGGCATCAACTATGCCACTTTTGTTGGCAACGGCACCGTGCGCAGTATTGTGGTGGGACTTGATGAGCGGAGTGCTACCGAGGCTGAAATTGGGAAAATGAAAGACGAAGTCGCCAGGGCCATGCGCCAGGGCGCTATGGGATTGTCAACAGGATTGATCTACACTCCCAGTCTCTACGCAGATACTGACGAGATCATAGAACTGGCTAAGGTAGCGGCTCAATATAACGGTATTTATGCCTCCCATATCAGAGGCGAAGGCGAAACCCTCTTTGATGCGATACAGGAAGCCGCCACCATCGGCGAACAGGCGCAGATATGCGTTCAGATCGCGCATTTCAAAGCCAGTGGTCAGAAAAACTGGGGAAAGGCAAAGCGGGCGCTGGAGATGTTGGATGAAGCCCGAGATCGAGGTATAGACGTCACGGCAGACAGATACCCATATCTGGCTGGCAGCACTGGCTTGACATTTCTCCTGCCCACGTGGATCAAGGATGGTGGAACGGGGAAGATGGTAGAGCGGCTTAAAGACCCTCAGATCAGTGATAAAATCAAGGCATATCTCAAAACCAGAGCGAAGGAAACTCAGGATTACTGGAGCAAGATAATCCTGTGTACTGATGGCAGCACCATTGCGGAAGCCGCAAAAAAACGCGATATGGACCCGGTTGATTTCGTCTGTCAATTCTTAATTGAGAAAAATGGAACCGTGAGCATTTGCCATTTCAGTATGTGTTACGAGGACACCGATCTTATTCTGAAGCATCCGCAGGTGATGATAGCCTCCGATAGTTCCGCCAAAGCGCCTTATGGAGAGCTAGGGAAAGGCAATCCGCATCCCAGGGGATATGGAACCTTCCCCAGAGCTATCCAGGAATTTGTCAGGGAAAGAAAAGTGGTGGATCTGCCAGAGATGATCAGAAAAATGACATCCATGCCAGCCATCAGGTTGGGACTAACCCGCAGAGGTCAGATTAAAAAGGGCAACTACGCAGATATATGCGTCCTCGACTATGAAAACGTAAGGGACAATGCCACATACGCGCAGCCGCATCAATATCCAGATGGGATTGAGTATGTCCTGGTCAACGGTAAGGTGGTTATTGACAAAGGGGAGCATACGGGAGAATTTCCCGGCAAAGTGATCAAAGGTCGTCCAGAATTATAATTGACTAAAAGCCTATCCGAAGCATGGAGCGATGGAAAATTCAGGGAAGCATTGTCGGAGATGCGATTGTAGGATAACAGCTCCGCCATTGGCGTTCGTCCGAAGGCCACTCCGGAGATCATCCGACAGGGTGTTGTCGTATCTGCCCAATGTGGCGTGGATGGGCTAACTATGGGGCATTACGACGGCGCACCATTTAAGAATCTGAGGGCGATAAAAGAGGGTATGGAACTGGCAGATGTGGAGATGCTGGATACTTGATCACACCGGAACCGGAGTATCACAAGCTACCAGCTTGTAAAAAAGACGATAAGTACCCCAACTGCTACCGCTGGCATTAGCATTGTAGTGGCGCACCTGTGTGTGCGCCCGGTATCAGGGTTTTGGCGCATACTGACAGACACATAGGTCTGTCACTACAGTCTCATTTCTAACCGAAACAGGTATTATTTATCTTCCTTTGCTCCGGTCAGGAGTTTCTTAACCCGATTCAGCAGATCGGCAGGTTGGATTGGCTTATCCACAAAATCATCCACCGGGAGATATTCGCCGTCAGTCTCTGGCGAGTATCTGATACGCCCTGGTGAGAGCTTGGAGTCCAATTCTTGATGGATGGCTGTTATCATTAGTATTGGAATATGCTCTGTCTGAGAATCTGATTTCAGCTTACGAGCAATCTGAAATCCATCAGTCATGTGGGACATCATAACATCGAGAACGATTAAATCAGGCTTGGCATCCTCCACTCGCTCCATACATTCTTCCTTACTATATGCAGTTACCACCTCGTAATCTTCGCTTTCCAGAATGGCCTCCATCGCTGCCACTACACCCTCATCGTCATCCACAATGAGAATCTTCGGTTGCTTTTGCGCCCCCATTTCTCTTTCCCTCCTATTCTTATTGCTGAAGTTCTGTTTTTGCTGTTATTTTATTGGTTATATTTTGCTGGTACCGAGAACACGAAGCTGTTCCCTGTCACCAGTTCATCCAGATATTCCTCTGCTATCATAGTCTCACTAGCTATTGATTTCTCTGCTATCCATCGCCCCGTGGCAAAATAGCATGGTTCGGTCCAGATCTCTCCGCTATGCCTTCTAACTATCTCCCTTGCTGTATGCAATCCCAGCCCTGTTCCTCTCCTTCCAAGCGTCACGTGCTTCTCAAAGATTCGCTCCCTGTCGCTTTCCCTGATCCACTCACCTGCGTTGATGACGCTGAAGTAGTGATAGCCATCCTGTGGCCCAAAATAGCCGAGGTATATCTCTGTGCTTACTGCCCCATACTTTACTGCGTTGTTTACCAGATTATTATATACAATTTGGATGTATTCCGGATCACAGACAATCTCCACTTCTCTGGGAACATCGACTCGCGCGCTCATCCCTCGCTCTGCCATCATCTCTCGCTGCTGTTCCAGAGTCTTTCCTATGATTTCGTCGTGGAAATTCAGTCTCCTCGGAACTATCTCCAATTCACCTATGCTTATAGCAGAGAGGGTTAAGAACTCATCTATCATTGTTAACGCGTTCTCTGCCCTGGACACAATTTTGTAAAGAAACCTGTCCTTCTTATCCGCAGGTATGTTAACTTCCAGTATGGCTCTGGCGAGAGTTGTAATGGTCGCAAGAGGGCTTTTCAATTCATGCGAGACTACGGTAATAGCATTATCTGACAGCCTGATCAACTCATGCAGCTTGGTATTGTCATGGATGATCTCTATCACCTGAGTGACTTCGCTCTGAGGATTTTTGAGCGGGAAGCAGTAGACGTCAAGAAACTTCACACCGCTATCAGTTCTGTGCAATACCCCAAGGGATCTGTCCTCCAAACCTGTCTTGATCGTCCGCTGAGTCGGACACATATTTTCAGGACAGGGGCGCTCGTTACCAAAACTAACCTCATAGCAGTATCTGCCCTGAACGTTATTCTCAAGAATCCCATGCATTTCATGATACTCTTGATTGGCCCAGACAATCTTCAAATCAGCGTCTAAGATGGCAATGGAGAAACCCATGGAATTGAGTATCTTGGAACCGGGATGCTGACCCAAAACTGATTCCAGGTCATATTCAAGTCGAACTTCTTCCATTTTATCCAAATCCCTTCTCTTTACACTTCGGGAACCATCATACAGCATCCTTTGAGGCTTACCCCATTGCGATGGAATATTGTTCTTCCTGCATATCCTCTATTATGCCAGAATATTGCTCAGAAGTCCACCCTATTTTTCTGTCGGTTTTGGGGAAAGCTCATTCCGCACGCTCTACTGTAAATTTCCTCTTCCTGATAATGCAGGTTATCGCTGCGGCCACAATGCAAATCAGTGTACTTACAGGAGTGAAAGAGCAGTGTGCCCTGTATCCCAGCATACTGTCTTTGCTGGCAGGTAAAATTGGAAGAACGGTGCTAATAGTCGCGATCGTGAAGATTATCGTAAGTATGAGTAGAAACCGATGCCCCTTTTTTCTTTCTTTCACAAAGTGCTCCCTCCCGGCAAAAATCAAAACCTGATAGCTTCCGTTATTCCCCGTGAAGTTCCCTTTTATAGTAACGCTTTTGCTCCCCTAATCTCCGTGGCAAGTTATGCAGAAGTCCATAGTATGACAGGTTTCACATGATTCAGGATCATCCTCTACCTTAACACTATGCGTGTCCAGCCAGTCATCAGGGTGTTTCACGAACTTGGTATGGCAGTCAGAGCAGAAGTTCTCTTTGTGACACCTATCGCAGTCTTCCTGATCCTCCTTTGCCTTGCTGCCGTGTATATCAGGCCAGTCCAGGGCATGCTCCCGCCTTATCTCATGGCAATTCGAGCAGTAGCGCTCTTTGTGACAGGTACTGCATTTATCTCTGTCTTTTTCAGCCTCAGTATCGTGTATCCTGAACCAGTCGTCTGTGTGTGGTTTGGCGCTGGTATGGCAGTTATTACAGAAGTCCTGGTGATGACATCGCTTACAGGTATCCTCGTTCTGCTTGACATCTATCTTATGCGCGTCAACCCATTCTGGGTCAAAAGCCGTCACATTTCTCGTGCCCAGCGTAACATGACAGGTGCTACATTCATCCGGCGCTGCCTGGCCGTCATGGCACTTACGGCAGGTCCCCATTGAGGGCGTATTCTTGTATTCCGCTCTGGGACCATGAACCACTCTATCGTGACACACAACGCAGCTTATGCCTCGCTCCCAATGATCCTTATGAGTTATCTTCAGACTGTGATAGACAATCAGGTCTTGTGTTTCCTTGTGGCATTTCTTGCAGCTTTCATCTGGAACGCGCTTCTTAAGGCCTTTCTTAAGCTCCTCAAATTCCTTATTCTCAGTTACATGCACGTACACCTCTTTGAGCGCTGCAATCTTTGTTTTCGCCATAGGGATTATGCCCGATGGGATATGGCAGTCTTTGCACTTGGTGTCCTTATGGGCTGACACTTTCCAGGTATAGTAGTGTTCACGCATTTCATGGCATGTCCCGCAGAAGAAATTCTGCCCGGTGATCTCAATCATAGCTATTGATAAGCCCACAAAGACTACTACAGCAATGATCAGAAAGGGGATCAGGAATTTGATATTGTGGAATCTGACAAAAAAGGATCTGATGGAACGTTTTGCTTTCATTACCAGAGGTCTCCATAAAGTCAAAGAAGTTAGCATCTAGATTACGACATACCAACTCCTGCTGGCTGGCGGCTGCTTTCTGCCAGATGCCTGTTCACTATGAAATCTGCAAGGGACAATAAACATTGTTTGGCCGGGGAATCGTCCAGGATGGCAAGCGCGTTTCTGGCTTTCTTCGTATATCCCTCAGCAATGATCAGGGTATACGAACAGGCATCTGAATCATTGATAAGATTCATTACCTGCTGTAGCTTCGTATCGTTCATCTCTCCACTGGATAAAACTGATAAAAGCTGTTCTTTGAAATCCCCGTTGCTATTCCGCAATATATGGATCAATGGAAGGGATAAGTTTCCCTCTCTTAGACTGTTTTTCGCAGGTTTACCCAGTTGCCTATCGGTGGCGAGCAGATCGAGAAGATCATCCATTATTTGATACGAGATCCCGAAGTTGAGGCCATATCGAGACAATGCCTTATGATATGGTTCGGGCGCAGATGCAATCTCTGCCGCGATCTCGCAGCTTGCCGACATGAGCGCGGCTGTTTTTCCAGAGATTATATTTGTATACTCCGCTTCTGTAAGCTCCACATTTCTGCGGTTAGCTGTCTCCAGCAATTCGCCTTCAGCCATGCGTTTTACTGACCGGGAAAGTGTTCTGATAGCCTTGCAATTTTCATGTTCCGCAAGGATTTCCACAGCTTGTGAAAAGAGATAATCCCCTATTGTAACTGCAACCTCCGCTCCCCAGACAACGTGAGTTGCTGGCCTACCTCTCCTCAAATCTGCTGAATCAATAATGTCATCATGTATGAGGCTGGCTGTATGGATCAACTCAACTGCGCAGGCTACATCTATCACCATGTTACTGTCGTGAGCTAGACACTTTGCCGAAAGCAAAACCAGGGCAGGACGAAGCCGTTTCCCTCCAGATGACAGGATGTAGTTATATGATTCGAAGACAGGATAGATTTCGGAAGTGACGATAGTCTCCAAGCGCTTTTCAACTCTCTGCAAATTATATTTTATAGGCTCATAAATTGCTTCCAATTTCATCTATATATTACCTTTCGATATCCGGCGAGAGTTCCCTGGTTCATCCCGCTTCTTCGATCTTTATAGTACCGGTCGGACAAACGTAAGCACAGGCGCCGCATCCAATGCATTTTTCTGATACTTTGTCGAAAGGTGTCCTTACCTTTCTTCTTGCGCCTCTATCCGAAAAACTTACGCCATATCTTCCAGTAATTTCAGCACAGACGCGAGTACATAAACCGCACAGGAGGCAGTTTTCTGTGTTTTTCCGCCGGATTCGTGTTTCAGTTACACCATATTCCTCCGCGAGCAGCTTGAGTCTTTCAGATTGAGGGCATCGAGCTAGCAAAAGCTCAAAGATGATTTTCCGTACCCTTTGCACTCTTTCAGTATCAGTTTTGATTTCCAGTCCTTCGGTAACCTTGTAAAGGCATGATGCCTGAATACCCGGCCTGCCGCCTCCGACTATCTCCACCAGACAGAGCCTGCATGCTCCATAGGCCGTCAATTCCTTGTGATAACACAGAGTTGGTATTTTAATATCTGCATCAAGAGCCGCCTCGAGTATGGTAGTTCCCTCTTCAACCTGTAATTCTCTGTCATTAATGGTAAAGTTAGTCATAAAATAAGTCCTTTGTGCTGTTAATGGAATCCGAAAACTTACTCCTCATTTTGCTTATTAGAATCAAAATGAAAATCATCGCCACCCACTTTATAATCAAAAATAAGTCTGATCGATGGGTTCCCAATAATCAAAGTGGCCAATGTCTCTGGGATACTGCCCATCGGTTTCATGTCCGGATGGCTGAACTTAAAGGTGGCTGTTACTGTGGTACCACGGCCTTGCTGGGATTCTATCTTCAGGTCTCCTCCAGTCTCCTGTGCTGCCTGGGAAAGCAGAGCAAGCCCTAGACCAGTCCTTTTCCCATCCTTCGTGGTGAAAAAAGGGTCTGTAACGTTCTTAACCGTTTCTTTGTCCATCCCCCTTCCGTCATCTTTGATGAAAATGGACAACAGATCTTTGGCTTCGTCCTCCAAAATCTCTATCGTTATCGTCGTTGCTTCCGCTCTGATTGCGTTTTCAGCTATATCAAGTATATGCAAAGATATATCTTCCATCTTGTATCAGATCCTGACTTCCCTTCCCTCAATGCCTTGAAAAGCCATTTTGATCTCCGAAAACGAAGGAGCGTTCAGAAAAAACGTCGTGGAGATTTTCCCGATGTCATTGGGGAAATGTGCATCTGAGAATGCAACAATCGGGAAGTCATAAACTCTGTAAACGTCGACCTCACTGGATTTACAATTGGGAGATAGCTCCAGAGCATCCAGGGACAACTTCTCAGGGATAAATCCCAACTGCCCGATAATACTGAAGGCCTCGCGATCAATATGTGATGCAATAGCCAGCCCCCCTAAGTTGTGAATTGACATAACAATCTCATCTACAGTGAGGCTGGTAGCTCCAATGAGCAGCCTGTCATTAAGTTCTGTCGGCGTGTCATATTCATCCACAACCAACTGCATCCCAAAGACATCCTCATTATTTTCGCCTGCCAGGTTTCTGTAGACAATATCCTGCATTTCACATATAGCAGCGTCATCGTCGAAAAAGCTAAGGATATGAACTTCCTCGCTGGAGGTTATCTCCATTCCGCCGAGTACCTGCAATTCTTTCTTTTCCCCTGCTTTTTTCACAGCAGTCACATTTTCTGCTGCGTTATGATCACAAATCCCGATTATGTCCAAATCCTGCATTTCTGCCTGCTTGATTATTGCTGTAGGCAGCATTGTCAACTCGGCGCAGGGAGAGAGACAGGTGTGGATATGCAGATCCGCCTTGAACTCCCTCAATGTCATTCGTTTATTCCGCTTATCCCCAGCTTATAGAGCCTGCCAATGATCTCAAATGCCGGCAGTATACTCACCATAATGGGTATACCTTCTTCCTCTGCTTTTGAAATCGTTTCTTCTGCCGGTTGTCTGTTGTTTATCAGCAGTATTCCGGCTAATCCTTTGATACTGGCAATGGCAACTATATTCTGATGGATCTGAAGAGTGATCCAGACATTTCCCTCTTCGCTGTTTGCCAGGACATCGCTTAACAGATCGCTGGCATAGCCACCTGTTATTTCGGTATCCAACGCCCCTGCTCCAGTTTTTAGCTCAAGATCGAACTCTTCAATCATCTCTTGTAGTGTCATTTTTCATTCCTGCTTGTAGTCAAGAGAGATGCCAATGTCCAATTGCGTCCCTTCACCAAAAGTAGAACTGAGTTTCATCTCATCGGAGCATTTCTTGATATTACATAGCCCCATGCCTGCTCCAAAACCAAGTTCCCTGACCCATTCCGGTGCGGTTGAATAGCCGGGCTGCATAGCTTTTTCTACATCCTCAATGCCCGGACCTCTATCCTGGATTTTCAGTCTGAGCCTGTGCGGCTCTACTTCGGCGGTGATATCGCCTTCCTCTGCATAGACGATTATGTTGATTTCAGCTTCATAGGTTGCAATAGCTACTTTTCGTATGACCCGTGGATGGAAGCCAAGTCGTTTCAGCGTCTTTTTTAGACCACTGGCACATTCGCCAGCGTGAGTAAAATCCTTGCCTTTCACCCAATATTTGAATAGCAATGTGGCTTTGTCCGCAATAATGTCCTCGAAGATATGGCTGGCTCTGTAAGTGAAAAGCTCTTCCTGAAGATACTCGGCTTCCAGCTTCTTTAAGAGGCCTTTGATAATGTCACCCTTTGTGATTACACCTACTAACTTTTTGTCCTTTCTGCGGATTACCGGGAAGCGACCATATCTGAGTGCATCAAATTTTTTCAAAGCCTCAACAAGCGGCGAATCCTCATAAATGGTCTCTACGTTTGTGGTCAGGTTTTCAGCCACAGAAGAGCCGCTGTCCTTATCCGCAAGCCATTTGATGAAATCTTCAATACTGATCAGACCAATCAGCATATCGTTTTCAACAACGGGTACGCCAGATATACGTTTTGAGCGAAGAATCTCCCGCAACTTGCTCATGTGCGTTTCCGGACTAACAACAACAAGATCCTCTGTCATTACCTGACTGACCCGAAGCTCATAGATGAATTCCTGGATTTTAGTAAAATCTTCCTCCTTCTCCAATTACATCTCCTCCTGAATCTCAGAGCGACCGGCCAAACCGTTTTTATAAAGTCTTCCGCAGGCCTCATACATGGGAAGTTTCGTAGAAAGCAATGGAATACCCATCTCTTCTGCTAGTCTAATGGTTGCTTCCTCCGGCTTCTTCCCTCTTACAAGGCAGATGGCGCATATCTCCACCATCTCCGCTGTGCGAATTACCTGGGGATTTGTCAGACCACTTAAAAGCAAGGATCCGGCTTCTGCAAGAGACAATACATCACTCATTAAGTCGGAAGCGCTTGCTATCTTTATATCTTCGCACATATCCTCATTTCCCCACAGCATCTCTGCCTCCAGTATTTCCTTTATCTTTTTCAGATCCATTTGCGTTCCTTATTAATCGTCTGGAAAATCACAGACGCGGTGGGTCTATGCAGACAAGATATTTTGCGCCCCAAAGATGCTTTCTGCTTCGTTCATGACCCTATGGGTGATTCTGCAAAGACTGCCCCAAACTTGCATACTTCCTTACAAATACCGCATTTGATACATTTGTCCAGATCAATCTTGTGAGGCTGTCTCCGCTCCCCGGAAATTGCTTCCTGCGGACAGTTCTTTGCACACAAGGTACATCCTGTGCATTTGTCCGTGTCAATGCCATACTGTATCAAAGCTTTACAAACCTTTGCGCGGCATTTTTTCTCTCTTATATGCTCATAGTATTCATCCCTGAAATGACGCACGCTGGTCAGGATGGGATTGGGTAGAGTTCCTCCCAGAGCACACAATGATGCATCTTTTACCGCTTCGCAAATCTCCTCAAGAAACTCTGGATCTTCTTCCTGTCCTTCTCCGTTACATATTGCTTCAAGAATCTCGCGAATTGCCAACGCACCATCACGGCAGGAAGAACACTTTCCACAGGACTCATCACTTGTAAACAGGACGAAGTATTTTGCCATATCAACTATGCAGGTATCTTCATCCATCACAATCAACCCGCCGGAACCCATGATGGCTCCCGCTTCCTTTAATCGCTCATAATCAACCGGAAGATCAATAAGGCTTTCGGGGATGAATCCGCCGGATGGTCCTCCTGATTGAACAGCCTTGAGCTTTTTGCCGTTGGGTATTCCGCCACCAATGTCGTAGACTATCTTGCGGAGACTTATCCCCATAGGAACCTCAACCAGGCCTGCATTATTGATATTACCCGCAAGGGAGAAGACCTTCGTTCCGCGGCTGGTTTCAGTGCCTATCTCGGTGAACCACTTTGCTCCCCAGTTTATTATCACCGGTATATTTGCAATGGTTTCCACGTTGTTGATATTGGTGGGGTATTCCCAAAGACCGGACTGAGCAGGAAATGGAGGTCGCTGCCTGGGTTCTGGCACTTTGCCCTCAATAGAGTGAATCAGCGATGTTTCCTCGCCGCAGACAAACGCACCAGCACCCTCAAAAATCTGGAGGCTGAAACTAAAGTCAGTATCGAATATGTTCTCCCCAAGCAAGCCATATTCTGTCGCCAGTTCTATGGCAGTGTTTAGCCTTTCAATAGCAAGGGGATACTCGATTCTCGCATATATATATCCCTCTGTAGCGCCAATGGCGTAAGCAGCGATACACATCCCTTCGATAATGCAGTGGGGATCTGCTTCTATAATGCTCCGATCCATAAATGCGCCGGGATCACCCTCGTCAGCATTGCATATGAGATAGCAGGGAGCGTCAGGCTCCTCCTGTCTCCTTTCTAACGCCGCCGCTCTGCAAAAGCCCCATTTTACACCAGTTGGGAATCCTGCCCCGCCTCTACCTCGTAATCCTGATTCCCTGACCTCTTCAATTACTTGCTCAGGGGTCATTTCTGTCAGAGCTTTCCCTAACGCTCTATAACCGTCATTAGCTATATATTCATCAATGCTTCCGGGGTCGATCAGACCTCGATTCCTCAGCGCAATCAATCGCTGATCTTTGAAGAATGGAATGTCTCGTATCTTCGGGATTGGAGTTTCTTCTCCCGCCGGAGTATACATGAGCGATTCTACCGGCCGGCCCTTCAGCAGATGTTCCTCTACCAAATTCGGGATGTCTTTTTCCGTAAGATATTGATAGAAAATGTCGTCCGGCTGCACCATCATAATCGGGCCTCTTACACAAAGCCCACTGGCGCCTGTCTGCACCACCTGAACGTCATCCTGCAATCCCTGCTTTGTTATTTCCGCCTCAAGGGCATTTTTTATCTGTAATGCACCGTTGGAGATGCAATTCGTACAAGTACAAATCATTACATTTGAACGGTAAGGCATATCTACACTCTCAGTTCTGAGTTTGCAGTTTACAGTTTACAGACCGGAATCCTAACTGAAAGCTGAAAGCTGATAACTGCAAACTATACACTATAAGACTCTTTCGCTCCCAATTGCTAAGGCATATTCTTCGACTATCTGGCCGGAAAGGACGTGTTTGTCCAGGATTTCCCGGGCTTTATCAGGCGTTAGGTCAACGTATTTGACCGGTGGCTGGTCCTCTAGCTCAATTGTAACCATAGGCTCACGGCTACAAAGTCCTGCGCAGCTAGATATGGTTAAAAGCACATCCTCCAATTTTCTTTTCTCAATTTCTTCCATGAAAGTGGACATAATAGTTCTTGCACCTGCTGCGATTCCACAAGTTCCCATATGAACGATTACTTTTACTTTTCCTTCGCCTTCTCTCAGGTTGATTACGCTTTTCATTCTCTGAGAGATCCTGTCCAGATCCTCTAGTTTCAGTTTCGGCATTTCTAACTCCTCTCCGAGATCCGCTTTTCTTTTTCCTCGCACTCGGCGACCCTAGATCAGTCAACCTGGTTCAGTATATCATCCAGCATATCTGGCTTAAAGTACCCGTAGATGTCGCCATTAAACGATATTACCGGGGACTGACCACAGCACCCAATACAGCTAACCGTCTCCAGACCAAATTTAAGGTCTTCAGTAGCTTCATCAACCTCTATGCCCAGCTTTTTCTCTACGGCTTCCAGAATTCTCTGACCGCCTTTGACGTAGCACGATGTTCCCATACAAACTCTGACGATGTTCCTGCCTCTTGGCTTGAGACTGAAGGCGTTGTAAAAAGTGGCAACCCTATATAGCTCACTCAGATGTACGTCAAGCCTATCAGCGGTGAATCTCAAGATATCTTCGGGCAGATAATTGAATGTAGTGTTGATGTCCTGTAAAACCGGAACTACTGGGCCTTTATTATCCCTATGTTTCTCAATTATCGCCGTAACTTTCATCTCGTCTTCGGCTGTAAGCTTCAGCTTCCGCGTCATCATTTCAGGTATAATCACATCGTCTCTTGTAACCCGCCATCTGAGCTTTGGATCATACGTTTCGTTCTTTATTATTTCTCTAACAGTAGTTAAGAAGTCGGGTATATAAATCTCTACGTCGTTTTTCACCTTGACCTGGCAGGCCAATCTCATATCGTTGCGCTTTTCATCGCGGCTCATGAATATCTCTTCAGTGGGGAGTATCTCTCCGCCACCACTAAGTATTTTTATCTTGCAGTATCCACAGGTCGCCTTGCCTCCGCATGACGAATTGACACTGATACCATTGTCAGTGAGGTTTGCGAGTAGATGGCTGCCGCCCTGAACCACGAACTCCTTCTGTTCATCCTCCTGATGAACGATTATCCTGCACTCACCATAGTTGACGAGTAATCTATCAGCGATGGCAAGTAGAATAGTTACTACCAGAAGGATAAGGCTTACTATAATCACAGGTATGAATAAGGTCATCCAGAGGCTCCTTTACCGTCGAAATCATGAGATGCTTTCGACGACTATTGTATGCTAACCATCCCACCAAAACCCATAAAGGCCAGAGCAATGATCCCGGCGATAATCATAATGATCCCCGGCCCCCTAAGCCCTTTTGGGATATTACCAACTAACTTCAATTTCTCGTTTATAGCTGCGACTATTGTTATTGCAAGCGTCCAGCCAACACCCGAGCCAAAAGCGAAGAACAATGTCTGAATATATGAATATTCTCTCAATATCATAAAAAGAGAGACTGCCAGAACGGTACAGTTCACAGTTATCAACGGGAGAAATATACCAAAAGCGGCCTGAAGTGGTGGAAAAAACCGCTCCATAATCATCTCCACTAACTGAACCGATGCAGCGATCATGATAATGAAAACAATATAGTAGATAAGCTCACTATGTAAAGGAATCAGAACTAAATGGTAAATAGGCCAGTTAATTGCTGCCGTAAGGGTTATAACAAAGATCACAGCCATACCCATTCCCAGAGCTGTCTTTAGACTCCGGGACAGGGAAATAAATGGACACATTCCCAACAGATATGTAAGGGCAATATTATGGGTAAAAATTGCCGCTATAAGTATCGTCATCAATGCTAACATATTCTATTATCCTCCTTTCTGAGGCTCAATGTCTGCCACTGTTCTTGTTATCCACAGGAACACTCCCAGAAGGAAGAAAGCGCCAGGAGCCAATGTCATTATAACCCAGTTTGTCCATCCAGCGGGCATAACTCTCATTCCCAGCACAGTTCCAAAGCCCAAAGCCTCGCGTATTATTGCGATGCTGATAAGCGTATAAGAATAACCGATCCCATTTGAAAGCGCATCCAGTATGGAATGGGAGAGCTTGTTCTGTATGTAGAAAGCCTCCGCTCTGCCCATTATAATACAGTTGGTAATAATAAGCCCAACGTAAGGCCCCATTGCCTCGCTGGTGGTCGTGGCAAATGCCTGAAGAAACTTGTCAACAATAATGACAAACGAAGCGATAACTATCATATAGGTTATTATTCTTACACGCTGAGGGATCATAGATCTTAAAAGCGATATAAAAAAGCCGGTTGCTACCAGAACAAAGGTAACACCAGCACCCATAGCAATGGCATTTGAGACTTTATTCGTTATTGCCAGAGCAGAACATATTCCCAATACCATTGAGAATATGGGCTGATCTCCCCATATCCCATTCTTTACAGTTTTGTACCCCTTTGCGCCAAGGAGTGCTCTAAGTATCATCGTTTATTCTCCTGAGAAGAGGTAGATATTTCTTTGCTTCAGTGTTCAGAATTGTTTCGAATGCCTTCCCGGTCAGAGTAGCGCCGGTTATCCCATCTACTTCATTTTCCCCCACTGCTTTTTTGCTGGCTGGTAGTATTGTGAGTGCAGGCAAGAGCTTCTTACCTTTAAATCTATTCAGGAACTCGTTCTCAGTAATCCTTCCTCCCAACCCCGGGGTTTCTTCCTGATGAGTGATGGTTATTCCCTTGATAGTTTTAAGATCAGGAGGAGATACCGCCAAAACACCTGATATCTTTCCCCATAGACCTGATCCCGTGATCTCAAACGCGATGCTCCCATCCTGAGAAACATAGAAGCTCTTGCTTTCTATTTCCTTTTCTTCTATATTGTCCAGGAACTTCTTTTCTACAGTGTCCTTGGTATAGGGAATACCCAACGCCGCAAGTATACGCGTGTTCAGCTTAAACGCTTGATTTTTCTTAATCCGTGGATCAGTGTAATGATCTACAGCCACAAGAGCGGTGGTCAAAACACTCCCAAGGATCAGGACAAAAACTATCATAGATATTTTCTCTTTCATGCCTTCACCTGCCTATATTTCAGCGATACAATAATATGGTCAATAAGGGGTGTGAATGCATTCATTATGACAATGCTGAACATAACCCCTTCCACATATCCGGAGAAACTGCGTATTAAAACGGTAAGGAATCCGCATAGTATTCCAAAAATGTATTTACCCACCCGGGTGAAAGGTGACGTCACAGGATCAGTGGCCATAAACATGGAGCCAAAAAGAAGACCACCTGTCAGGAGTTGGAACATGGGCGGCGCAATCCTCATAGGAATAAGCCTGCTGCCTATGAAGGAAAGCACAAGGACAGAACCGAGATAGGATACAGGTACTCGCCAGTTGCTCACCTTGCTGAACATTAAGAATAGTCCACCCAGGATTATTCCTATTCTGAATACCTCACCCATACTGCCGGCACACTGACCAAGAAGCAGGTCGGTAAAGGAAGCCATAACACCTTCGCTCTTATATAGAGTCAAAGGGGTTGCTGTAGTTATGGTATCAGGAAGCACCCTGAGCCAGGTAAGCGGGTTGAGCCAGGTAAACGGCTTGAGCCAGGCAGTTGTCATAATCGCAGGGAAGGTAATGGTGACAAACAGTCTTCCAATAAGCGCCGGGTTGAAAATGTTTCTTCCCGTTCCCCCAAAGACTTCCTTGCCAAATAACGTACCAAAGGCGACACCAACAGCAACAACCCACAGCGGCGTAGTGGGCGGCAAAACTAACGGAAAAATCAAGCCAGTAACGAGAAAGCCCTCGTGTATCTCCTCTTTTCGGACTATGGCGAAGAGAACTTCCACCAGCCCGCCTACCGCATAAGAGACGGCGAACATGAAGAGAATTCTCGGTCCGAAAAATATGACAGAAGCCAGTGCGGTGGGAACGAGGGCGATGATCACAAATGACATATATCTTTTCATGTCAAGATGATCAAGAACATGCGGGCCTTGAGCGCCCGCTGTTGTTTCCTCCGTACCAAACATAGCTGCGTCGAGGGCACCAAGAACAGGTTTGAGCTTGTTCAACAACTTCACACTGTATAGTTTATCAATTAACATCCTGACAGGTTTCATGTGTTTAGTCCTTTGACGTTCCTTTCATCACTACATGGATTCGACATGGGCTAAAGTGTCCGAAGAAGTTACGTAGCCTTCTTCTATCAGCCTTTTTTTCCCTTCCTTTATAAATTTCGCAAGCGGGATCTTCGATGGACAGACGTAATTGCAAAGATTACATTCAATACAATCAAAGATTTTAAGGCTTATTAGCGTTTCATCAATAGAATCTCTTTCAATAAACTTGTAAATGAGGTGTGGGATTATCTTTGCGGGGCACACCTCATCGCAGTAAGTGCAGGATATACATGGTCTTTCTTCACCATGAACGTTAGTATCACATTTCTTCTTGAAAGTGAATAGAGAGGAAAGGAAAGTGCGGGAATAAGAATCTCTTCTGGCCCCGGGACGCACAAACGTGAGAAACTGCCTGTTTTTCTCATCTGGCAGGGCAATGATGCTTGTGAACTGACGATCAACAGAGAGAGGTAGCTCCGATAGATTCACACCTGTCAAAGCGCTGTTTAGCACGAATCTCACGTCCTCATTCACAGCTATCCTGTTTCCGATTAAGTATTCAAGCGAAGTTCCGATTCTCACTTTAACGTGGTGGTTTTCCATGAACCCTGTGCCGCCAAGAGCAACCACTCTTTCGATGACCGGCTTACCTGTGACTACGGCTTCATAAATGTGCAGTATCGTTTGAATACTTAACACAACCACACCCATCTGTACGGCGGAGCTTCCGTATGGCAACTCCTGATCAAGTATAGTTGCTATGATGACCTCATCGAAGTCCTGCGGGTATTTGGGTTCCAGGCGGAAAACGTCTATCCAGTTGTAGTCCTCAATCAACGGAAGTATTCGTCCGATCAATTGCCGATTGAACATATTGAAGGCTAAATGCAGGTTAGCAGCCGGCATGACCTTCTTTAATATCCTCAATCCCTGCACGAAATGAGAGATATTGTCTCCACTCAGCAGGAGATCCAGCGAGGGGTTATATACTTCAGAATCAACTCCGCGAACGATAATGTGCTGAATGTGGTCTGGCGAGGTGGGCGAGCTTTTGTGCCTTGTGGGGATACCCTCTCTGTCAAGGGATGCAGCGCCAGACAGATAGAGTATTTCCTCCAGATTCTCCTTTGAAAGATCTGCCCAATCCTCACCACTGGATTTGAGTGTCTCCCAGTCAGATGTACCGTCTGATTTTACTGTAACTGCCTGGATTCCTCCTTCAGGATATTCTACAGTTACTATCCCTTCCACTACGCCATTGACAGTTGAATGAACCGGGTTTGATATGGAATCATCATCAATACCGATTATCTGCCCGGCTTTGACAGATTCTCCTGGTTTCACAACAGGCGGGACTCCCTGTAGCAACGGAATGATCACTTTTTCAGGTATCCCTATTTCAACCAGTTCTTCTGCTGGCTGACCTGCGAAATTCTCAAATCTATATCCGCCCGAAAATGTTCTGCTTTTTACTTTCATATTCCTAGTACCTTATCCAATAGGTAACCGCCGCTGAGGAGTATCCCCAGGGAGAGATGAAGAGCAATGGTGGCAGCGTTAGCTGGCAAAAGCTCAGATATTTTGTCGAAATTTTTTCTTGCCACTTTAATGGCATGGAAAGCAAGAGGAGCGGTAAGAAGACTGATGAGTGCCAGCGGAGGGAATATCCGGCCCGCCACTCCAACAATGATAAAGATATAGTTCAGCAGAAGAAAAGCTATATAGAACCGAACAGCTTTCCTCTTTCCCAAAATCACTACGAGGGTTCTTTTATTAGCCTGTCTATCCGCTTCGCAATCCGGGAATTCGTTTATATAGAGAATCAGTGCTACCAGCACCCCAACGGGAATAGATGCCCAAAGCGGTTGCCAGGCGAGTTTTCCAGTCTGGACATAATATGAACCCAGAACCATCACAGGGCCAAGCCCCAGTCCGCAGGCAATTTCACCCAGGCCTGTATACCCAATGCGTATGGGATCCGCCGAATAAAAGAAGGCCAGAATAATTCCTGCCAATCCAATAACCAGAAGGATGTGCCCCGGCAGAAGGTAATCAAGATACAAGCCTATGCCGGCGCCTATTGAGAAGCATGTTATCCCTACCCATAATATCCGGGCGGGGGAGATAAGCCCATCCTGTATTACTCTACTGCCGCCACTAAAGGTATTGTGATGCTGATTAAGCTTATCAAGTCCGCTGGTATGATCATAATAATCATTGACAAGGTTTAGTCCCGCGTTGATGAAAATCCCACCTGAGAGTGCCAGGAAGAAATATATCCAGTTGAACTCCCCTGAACCGTGCCAGGCTACCACCGCGCCCAGAAGGACGGGTACAATAGTGGCCGTGAAAAACCTTGCTCTCAAGGCTTTAAGCCAGATTGTCCATCCTGAGTCTTTCATTTCGACGTTCCTTCCACAATCCCCAACACTACCTCTTTCCTGATATCGTGATGCTCATCACGATATCGACCATAGACACAGCCTGCATCATAGATCAAGTGTTGCCTCTTCGGAGCCATTTCAGTACTTACTTGTCACTTTTCTCTCAAGCAGATAACAGAGTCTATCCAATTCTATAGACATATCAACATTCTGCAGTTCAACACCTTCTGGCACATTCGGATGCCCCGGAGCAAAATTCAAAATGGCCTTTATCCCTGCTGAAACCAGAGTATTGATTACCCGCTGTATTGATAATTTCGGTACCGTTACGATAGCCATCTTTATATCCATATTAGCTATTGTAGATTCCAGAACTCGGATGTCGCGAATCAGAACCTCCTCTACATACGTGCCAATCTTTCTCATATCTCTATCAAACGCGGCAGCAATTCTGAACTTTTGCTGTTCAAAGCCACTGTATGATATGAGCGCTGTTCCAAGATAACCTACCCCTACAAGGATAACATTTATGGTTTCCTCTTTTCCAAAAACATTCGTCAGCATTGCCTTGAGTTTTACTACCTCGTATCCCTTGCCTGCTTCGCCCAGGCTTCCATGATGGGTGAGATCCTTGCGAACTTGCGCTGCCGTATGTCCAGTAGCGTCGGCCAGTTCCTGCGAGGAGACATAATCATAATCGTCCTTACTCATGTCAGATACACTGCGGCCATATTGAGCCAATCTATATATACCACTGGTTGATAACCTTCTAACCATTTCTAGCAACATCCCTATTAAGCTTGACTGATAATTCCACATTGTAGATAATCAGGCAATATTCATAACATAGCCAATAGAATAACTCAGTATCCCATTATGATCAAGGGTTAGATTGCACGTTTCCCTCCAAGCAATTGCAGATAGCAGAACGTCCTACCTGACGGAAAGGAGATGCCTGATCTATTTGCTCTCCGCTTCCAGTTTTTTTAATCTTCTCCTCAACTCAATATCGTTGATCATTGTGCCGAGTTTATTCATAATGGCATCAACCGCGCCGTTCCAGTGTGTCCAGTCTGGCCCCATCATACTTGCGCCCATTCTCCAACGACGCCCATCGTGATGCCATACGAGATAGTGCATTATTTCAGGAGTTTCATCCAGCGGGTTATCCTTGCTGATCAGACCTTCCGCGTATGCCTGTTTCAACAGATCATCGGTATACTCCCACACCATGTTATAGTCACTTACAACCTTGTCGAATTCCACAAAATAGTTATCAGCCCATTGATTTGAGTGACACTGGTAACACACTTTTTTCATCTCAGCTCTGCCTTTTTCTGCCTGCGCTATGTCAGGAATTCTCTCCGAGACGAGATCAACTTCATCAGGGCCTTTCCACTGCGGCACTGACTTCTTGGGTTGTAGTTCCCAGTAGAGCCTCGAACCTACATCATGGGATGTCTCAACCACCCCGCCAAAGCCGCTTATATGGCATGTGGCACAGGTGGGCGCGACTATATCTTCAGCACTCCATTCACCAGCAGGAGCGTCCCAGTTCCAGTCCTCGCCACCGGCGGCATAGATATTGCCATGTTTTGATTCCTCATATATCTCATGCTGTGGGTGGTCAGGGCCAAGATGACACTGCCCGCAGGTTTCAGGCTTACGCGCCTCGGCAACGCTGAATCTGTGTCTGGTATGACAAGACGAACAGGTTCCAAGACTGCCATCCGGGTTGATTCTACCCACACCAACGTTAGGCCAACCCTTTAGCTTTCCATCCGGCTCCGCTATTATAAAACTGCCGTGACACTCGATACAACCCAGGTTTACATTGTTGTGATTATATTCAGGGTTATCCAGCAGACCTATCTTCTTCAGGATACCACTGTCTGGAAACAGAGGCGTCAGAGCAGTCTTAGCCATTTTCTCCGGGTCCAGTTTTTTCGCAGTTTCCTGCTTGAGCGGATCAAGCCCTTCCGCCTTAGCCTTCAGATAGTAAGGCTTGAGTGGGCCCATAAATGCGGCCCAGGCATGTTTGCTGTTTGAGTTTTCCTTAACTGCTTCCGCATGGCAGTCTTCACAATACCGCGGCGATGGAACTGCTGTTATTTTGTAGTCATTGTGTTCGTAGCCAGAGGGATCTCCCGGTCTTGCTTCGTGACACTCATAACATCCAACGCCTGCTTCGCTGTGTTTACTTTCCTGCCACTGTTTTACCACACCCGGCATCTCAATTTTATGGCAATTCAGACATGGATCTTCAGATGATTCTTCAGAAGATACAGGAACCGACAGCGCAAATATCACCGCCAGCAAAACAATCAAAGATGCAAATAACCCTCTCATGAAAATGCCTCCTCTTGATACTTGGTATCCAGTATCCAGTATCTAAAATCCAGTATCCAGAATTCTACTCTTCGCTATCCTCTTACCTGTGGATGTCAGAAACACCCTTTCAATTATCTCGAAGAGCCTCTCTTTGCTTTTATTTTCGCTATTCAGATTAACGAGCCAATCAGCATCATAGACGATCCTGAAGTTTTTGGTATCCACGTTTTTCGGAGAATGGTGATTGCCAACAATCTCGCAGACTTCCTCTATAAAAGGCTCCTCCAACCCCTGCCTTTTCAGTATCTCTCGTGCCACAGGCGGCCCCTCAATCTCCTGATAACGTGCTGCGCTGCTGTTATATTTCCGCTCCGACTCTGGTATTCCGATGTCATGAAGGATGGCGGCGGCGATAACCACGTCCTCATCCCCGTCCTCATTTTGCAGGATCTCCTCTGCAAACCCGGTCACTCTGAGGGCATGTGAAATCCGTCTTTCGTCTTTACCGAAATACTGTTTCATCTCAGCGATTAGCTTATCCTTTAGCTGCTCCATTGCTATTTATCCCTTCCGAACGACCACGCGCCAGTATTCTCCTTCCTTCTTTTGAGACAGCACCTCGTGTCCATCCTGACTGGCGCTTTCTGGCACGTTGCGGCCTCCCTCTTCGTCCAGGAGGATTGCCAGAACCTGACCACTGGGCATTTGCTCAAGCAGGAGTTTTGTCTTGACGTAATTGAGAGGACAGACAACACCTCGGAAATCCGCTTCCCTATCAACTGCTATTTCATCATCTGCTGTATGTGCAGCACTCACGTCCTCCGGTTCTGACGCTCCTTCAGTTGTCACCGGCTGGAAACGCAGAGACTGATCCATATTATCATACAGGTTTTGGACGGCATTTACAAGCGCCGAAACATCACCTGAATCAGCTTCAAAGCCTTCACTACTCCTGACGCTTTCGATCAACGTTCGGAAAGTTTTGCTAACAAGTCCGGATTCGATAAACCATTTGTCGAAGAGATCAAGCGCTTCGACATCGTCTTTAGCTTCCTGCCCCTGAGTCACCAGTAGAGCGCGGGTCGATAGGACGGTGGCTGAAAAAAGATCGCCTTTCTCAAGAGCTTCATGAGCGCTTGCCAGATCCACCTCGATCAGGTCAAACACACCCGCTCCACACTCGCCAGGGCCACGACCTGCCAGAGAGAACAGGGATTCGGCTCCATAATCGAAATAGTGATTCTTGTCCTCCTCAAATGAGGGAATATGCTTATGCTTGTCCGCTAGCTGGTCTGCAATGTCCACGCCCTGAGCTTCCAGAAACGCGTCGTAATCCGGATGCTGCGGTGAGTCCTGAAATGCCCGCAAGAAGTCAACAATGAAGCCCGGTATATTGTGTGCAGGGATAGTAGTTTTCCCCTGTGCCAGCTTTGTCTTGCCCTCGGACACTCTACCACCCAACTGAACAACATAGTGTGGCACAAGCCTGCCGCCTATGCGACGTGCAGCGCCGAATAATCCGATCTGTCCGATAGGATGACGACCGCATGAGTTAGGGCATCCGCTGATGTTGATATTCAGCTCTCCCAATCCATCCAGATCGAGGCCGTCGCTACTCAGTTTATTTGTAATAGCCCTGGCCAGTCCACGCGAAAGGCAGATACCCAGTTTGCAGGTTGCTGCTCCTGCACAGGCGACCGTATTTCGTAGAATAGGAGCGGGCGTTTCAGCCAGTTCCAGGTCAGCCAGCTTCCCATGCAGCGCGGCCAGTTCGTTTTCGTGTACCCATCGAATCACCATATTCTGTGACTGGGTAGTTCGCGCCATCCCCTCACCGTGTATCTCGACGACATCCGCCAGTTTTTCCAATGTGTCTGCGGTAATATCACCCAGCAAAAGCGGAATATGTACCATATAATATCCACTTTGCTTCTGAGGTTCGGTATTCTTTTCGCGCCAGACGGCAAATCCATCGTGGGGCGACGCCTCAGCCTCGGTTTTGGTAAGATCGCGGCTGGGGAGATCGCGCACCTTCAATACTGAGAGACCATTCTTACGCAGTCCCGAGAGTTCGGCTTCATATAGCTCCCGGAAACGTTCCAGTCCCATCTGCTCTATTAGAAAACGCAACCTCGCCCTGTGCTTATTTTTCCGATTGCCATGTTTGTCGAAGACGCGCTTAACTGCTTCCGCGACAAGGTGAATTTCACCAGCAGGCACAAAGTCCAAAAATGATTTAGCTACGCGGCTGTTTGCTCCCAGGCCGCCGCCAACGTGGACAGCAAACCCCAGTTCATCGCCCCGTTTTTTTGCGATACATCCCAGATCGTTCACTGTTGCGCCAGCGCAATCGTCTGGACAGCCGGAGAATGCGATCTTGTATTTACGCGGCAATTGATAGTTGACCGGATCTGGCAGCATAAATTCTGTCACAGCGACAGCGTATGGCGCTACATCGAACGCCTCCTGAGCGCAGACACCAGCGTCATAGCAGGCAGTGATGTTACGCACAGTATTCCCGCCGCCACCCTTAGTTGAAAGCCCGGCGCTGTATAATTCCATAAGAGCAGGATGGATGTCGTCAATAGTAACGCGATGGATCTGAATGTCCTGCCGTGTAGTTGCGTGGAGGATTCCATTTCCATATTTGCGCGAGGCACTTGCCAGAGTGCGCATCTGATGAGGCAGCACTCCCCCAGCGGCGAGGCGCACCCGCAACATGAATATCCCTTCCTCCCGCTGCTCGTATACACCTTGTGGAACGCGGAAAGTACGGAATTCGGTGGGCGAGGTAGTTCCATCCTTAAACTGCTTTATTTCCTCTTCAAATCTAGCCAGATCATCTTTGATGCTCTCCGGCAGATTGTAAATAGTCTGCATTACTCCTCTCCTCTTCGCCAGGTGAGACGATTTCCCATCAACTGCCATATCAAAGCGTCGCGTGTATTGTGATAATATTCACAGTGCAGGGCACATTACCAACTAAATGACACAGATTCTCACTGGAGTTTTCTGCGTTTTTCTTTGGAGCGACAATATCTTGGTAGTGGTGGGTAAATGGCTTTTGATTAGCCAATCAAAAGCCATTTACCCACCACTACAGCAACATGAAAATAATTCTGGTCAGGTACTTACGCTGTCCGACTTTCTCTTTATTTTCTGAGCAGTTCACGTTCCCGAATGTATTCCGTCAGTGCCTCCGCCGGAGGACATGGATCACATTCGAGTCAGGAGTGCGTCTGTTTAGCAGAAATCCTGTATTCCGAGGCGGATGCTGCTGTCTCACTGTCAGCATCAAGCTCTATCTGAACAAGCGCTCCCTGGAGGCATTCGCATGTTCCGCAGCGTTCATCATCCAACCAGCGTCGCAGTTTTCCGAATAGTAATTTCTGTCTGTTCATTATTCTGGACTTTGAGCAAATGGCCTTGCCATTTCAAATAAATCATTTGCAGACTATCTTTTAGAGAACACTCTTTATCCAAAGAATTGCTGTAAATCTTAACTATAGAATTCTCCTTATTCCTCTGCTTCTAACCAATTTGTATCAAACGGTGCTGGTTTTTGATTTTTAATATTGACAAGTTCTTCACTGAATCCTGCAGGTACGTTATAGAGTTGTGTAAATGCGTCAGTGATCTCAACAACCTTGCCTGGATTATTTTCTACTAATCCTGCTCTATCCCATCCCTTATCCATTTCATCATCTGCTGAATCAGGTATATCCCATCCAGAACCCCTTACACCATACTTTGCTAATTCTTCTCTATCCCATTTAGAAACAATTACATCAACACCAGCCTGCTCCTTAAGTCCAGGAATCCTGTCAGCAATATATTCGAAAGCTTGAACAGGTTCATGGTAACTAAAGAACTGTTGATGCAACATATATTCGACTTCTCTACCTTCCAATTCTTCACTTTCAGGAGGCACATATCTAGGCTTTCCATCCACTTCCTGGCTCCAGTAATCTCTAACAATATCAGGCGAAGAAAAATCAGGATGATCATATCTTGGCTTCCCCTCTACTTCTCTCCCCCAGTATGCCATGGCAATAGCACGTGAATCATAAACACCTACTCGAATTTCAGACATTTTGCCAACCTCCTGAGATTTTGGACTTTGAACAAATGGCTGATTTTGAGGCATAGTTACTTCATTTAATTCTCAATTACACCGTGGGATTACCTTCATCCCCCAGAATATCCGCGAAAAAGCTGGCATATTTGAATCCACTATCCGGCGAGATTGCCACAGCAAGCCCGTTTTTCCCATCACTATATTCCATAGCGGCATGAACTATAGCGCCTGTAGAAGGTCCCACGATTAAACCTTCCTCGCGAAATAGCCGTTTGGTCATAGCGTAAGCAGGCCCATCGTCCACTCTAATAACGTGGTCAATAACGCTGGGATCAAGGATCGTCGGAGTTTTTGACTCACTGAGATTCTTCAGACCGGGCAGCCTATGGCCTTTCTGCGGCTCAATGGCTATAATCTGGATGTCCGGGTTTTGCTCTTTCAGATACTTACCGATTCCCGTTATGGTTCCGCAGGTGCCATAGCCTGCAAAGAAGAATTCCACCTGTCCTTCCGTTTGTTTCCATATCTCCGGCCCGGTGGTTTCGTAGTGGGCTTTTACGTTATCCGGGTTCTCATACTGGTTTGGCATTACGTATTTGCCCTTATTGGCTTCGCTGTCTACAAACGAGTGCGCCAGTGCGATAGCGCCGTCTTTGGGATGATCAATGGGACAGAGGTCATCCGGTGTCGGCCAAACGTCAGCGCCCAACATGCGAAGAAGCACCTTCTTCTCCTCAGGAACTGCGTCCGGGATGGTCACTGTAAGCTTTATCCCCATAATTGCAGCCAAAGCCGCCAGTGCGATCCCTGTGTTGCCGGAGGTGGGTTCCACCAGTTCCTTGCCATCCAATTCGCCGCGCTCCTCCAGAGCTTTGAGCATGTATAGAGCAGCGCGATCTTTGATAGAGCCAAACGGGTTGAACCATTCCAGCTTCAGATATAACTCCAACGCTCCTTGCGGAATTATCCGGTTAAGCTTAACCAGCGGCGTCGGATCTGCAGAATTTGCGATCAACTCCCGAATATCACTATAGCGCCGCAGATCGCTGCTGGTTCTGAGAGATTCTTGCTCTGCTATTACCCCCATTATCACTCACCCATTTCTATAGGTTCTGGGACTAGCTTATCTCCATCAAACCGCCAGGCAGTGTGCTCGAGCCGTCCATCAGCCATACCCGTGATTAAATAAGTTACCCCGTCAATTGCCTGTTCCTCATCCCTGTGAGAGGGTCTGGCTCTACCCGCTGGATGAGAATGATAGTATCCAGCAATGCAGCCATTGCCAGAGACCTCCATCTCAAGTGCTCTGAGGTGAGCCTTATGATCCAGCACGTATCCCCTCTCGGGATTCTCCTTTTCAATATTTTCCGCCGGGATCATGCAGTTTACTGTGGAAAGAGCATCATCAGCACATAAGAGAATCCCACAGCATTCCCGCGGTGCGCTCCGCCGCGCGTGGTCAGCGACTAACTCAAGTATCCGGCGCGATATTTTCATTCCAAAATCTCCAACACCTATTCACCGTCATCTCTTGCTCTCTTTTGAGTTCTTCTCTTCCACACATTACTGAATAACTATAGAATTCTTCAGCATATCCCTCCAATTCCCGCCTTTAGCCGGGTAATTTACTTTCCGACTTCGTTTTGCTCCTGCGGGTAGCGCATGAATGATTCTGGGTCTACACCCAACCCATCCAGTACCCGATTGATAAAATTGAAGTATGAGATGCAATGAACAGCATCAACAATTTGCTCATCGGTGAACCCATGCTGGCGAAGGCCGTCAATATCTTTCTCGGTCACCGACGTTGGCAATTTAGTTAGTTTGACCGCGACGTCCAGTAAAGCGATTTCTTTATCTTCCAAACCTGCTGTGCGGTAATCATCCTGAATGGCGCGGGCCTTCTGCTGATCCCCGACCTCTCCCCGGAGGTCGCCCTCGTGGGCCTCCATTCAGTAAAGGCACCCATTTATTTTTGAGACCACCGTACCGATAAGCACCCGCTGTCGTCGGCTGATCCCTGTTTCCGCATCCATAATCTGCCGATACAGCGCAAATCCAAGGCTCATAGACGCCGGACGCAGACTCTGAAGCTTCGTAATACTGGGCACGTAACCTGCCCGCTCTTTGGCGGACTCATAGATTTTCTTCAACTGGCCTGTCGCCGCTTCGGGCTCGACAATTTTAATCCATGCCATTGTAACATCCTCCTCAAGATTCCTCTGCAACTATAGAACAACTAATGTCATATTGTATCAGATGATTTATGCTGGGATTCTCTCCGCATAGAGGACACTCAGGATCACATGCGCGCTTCATCGTTGCGAAGCTGAATTCCAGCGCGTCATACAGCAGAAAGCGGTGTGACATAACATCCCCAACTCCCAGCAATACCTTCAGCGCCTCCACCGTCTGAAGCGTTCCCATCACACCCACAACAGCGCCCAGCACCCCTGCCTCCTGGCAACTGGGTATAAAGCCCGGCGGAGGCGGCTCCGGGAAGAGGCACCTGTAGCAAGGATTCCCTTTGCCGGGAAGCACCGTCATAAGCTGTCCCTCAAAGCGGAGTACCGCGGCGGAAACCAACGGGATATTCTCGAATCGGCAGCAGTCGGCCACCAGAAAACGCGTCGGGAAGTTATCGCTTCCATCCAGCACCACGTCATATCCACTCATTATCTGCCGGATATTGTCGATGCACAATCGCTGGGAAAACGTCTCGACTTCGCACTCTGGATTGATCTCCTTAACTGCTTCCTCTGCTGACAGCACCTTGCTTCTGCCCACATCGCTCGTACCATGAGCGATCTGCCTCTGGAGATTGGAGAGATCCACAACGTCGCCATCAGCAATCCCCAGCTTGCCAACACCCGCCGCTGCAAGGTAGAGAAGCGCAGGCGAGCCAAGTCCACCCGCCCCAACCACGAAGGCGCTGGAGTTCATCAGTTTCCCTTGCCCAACACCACCGACCTCCGGGAGAAGTATGTGACGAGAATATCTTTCAATCTGTTCCTCTGTAAAATTGAAATGGCTCATGATTACTCTACTCTACCACGTTAAGTTCGATAGGCTCCACCGAGACGCCATGCGCGTTGAAAAAATCAACCGCCTTTTGAACCTCTTCCGCTTCTCCTGACAATTCAAGCCCTATCAAACCAATTTCTTTTGATACACTGGCCTGACGGATATTCGTCACAACTCTAAATTTCTGACCAACTTCCCAGACCAGAGGTCTATCAACCAGGTCTTTGGGAAACGTGAGCCAGACCTTCTTGATCACTTCAGCGCCACCAGCAATGGCGGAGAGGATAGTCACTGTATCGCCATCTTTGACTTCAGTATCAAGTCCTTGCAGGAGACGGATGTCCTCCCCTTCGTTTACATGGATATTGAAGTGACGACGCACCTTACCTTTATCATCACAGATGCGGTCACGAATGTCCAGATGACTCAGGAGTTCCCCTATGGTGCCCCCTTCTGCACTGGTCTCCCGCTGTCCACCAAAGAGGGATTTAAGCGCGGAGCCTGTTCTGACTGTGATTGCCATATCTATTTACCTCCATTTATCATACTGGTGACTAATGAGTGCCAACCAGAGCGCCTTCCATTTCAGATAACAGAGCGTCGACCTCCGATATTTTCGCCTCGATCACCGCCCGCTCTCGGAGTTTTCCGATGACTGCCTCTTGTGTTTTGAGGCCATTCCCGGTGATGCTGATCACAACTGATTCATCGCGGGGAATTTGCCCCTGATCAATGAGTTTCTTCGCTACAGCCACTGTCACTCCGCCAGCCGTTTCGGTGAAGATACCCTCGGTTTCTGCCAGCAGCTTCATAGCCTCAACTATTTCGTCATCCGTTGCATCTTCAGCCCAGCCGCCGGTGCGCCGGATAGTTTCTATCGCATAGTAACCATCAGCCGGGTTGCCGATAGCAATAGAATGCGCGATTGTATCGGGTTTGACAGGCGTGAATAGCTCCTCACCAGCTTTGACCGCAGCAGCGATGGGGTTGCATCCAGTCGCTTGAGCGCCATGTATCTTCGTTTCTGCCTCTTCGATCAATCCCACTTTTATGAATTCGTTTATGGCCTTATCAATTTTGGTAATGAGAGAGCCGCCAGCCATAGGGACAACGATATGTTTGGGCGTCTGCCATCCTAATTGCTCCACTATCTCAAAGCCGAATGTCTTCGATCCCTCCGCGTAAAACGGACGAATATTGATGTTGACAAAAGCCCATCTATGTTGGTCGGCGATTTCGGTGCAGAGGCGGTTGACCCCATCATAATTACCTGCGATCCCCACCACATTTACGCCGAAAATTGATGTTCCCACGATCTTCCCCTGCTCCAGATCGGCAGGCATGAAGATGAAGCACTTGAGACCCGCCTGTACCGACTGAGCAGCCACGCTGTTGCCCAGATTGCCTGTGGTAGCACACGCGACAGTATCGAAGCCAAATTCCTTCGCTTTGGAGAGCGCCACAGATACGACGCGATCCTTGAACGACAGCGTGGGATAATTTACGGCGTCGTTCTTGACGTAAATTTCAGAATGTCCCAGCGCGCGTTCCAGATTTCTGGCGCGAAGCAGTGGCGTAAAGCCCACGTCAAAACCCACAGTCGGCTCACCATCGATAGGTAGGAGTTCTTTGTAGCGCCACATATTACTCGGACGCCTTTCTATAACCTCTCGGCTCATCATGCCTCGGATCCCTTCATAGTCATAATCTACTCCGAGTTTTCCAAAGCAATATTCACAGATATGCAGCGGCTCTTTCGGATAAGCTTTGCCGCAATCTGTTTCTCTACATTTCAAGCCTTTTACGTAACCCAAAGTTGCACCTCCTATCTTAGATTTGTCTGTGGGCGTTTAGTGCTAATCCACCACGGAGCAGTGATATCTTTACTCAAAGGCTCAACGCCCTGTAGAACCTGAATATCTTCTCCGTTTTGTCCATCCCTTACCTCAATATCAACTTTCGCTCCGCCCTTCGTATACGTTGCCAGCAGGCCTGCGGCAAGAGTAATATCATCCATGCCTGAAGGCTTCTGACAAAGAACACTTGGTCCCGGCACGATTTGTGGGAACAAGAGGACATCGTCTATTTTTGCAGAGCGTTCGATAACGTTATTTTCGCTTTCGTTTCGTCCCACCACAACTTTTATACCACTGGGAAGCCGGAAATGCCGTCCCATCCGGAGCAAACGCGCATCGCTCATTCCGAAATCCGGTTTATATTCCATCAGATCCCGGAAGCGTGCGGAAAATTCAGAATCAGTCAGGAGACATCCACCAGCAGGACACAGGTAATCTTTGATGCCCAACTCGCTTGCTAACTCCATCTGTGGCTGACGCCTGCGTCCCTGAATCGACTTTAGTTGTTCCCTATCTATTATTCCCTTCTGCTCCGGTATAGAAGGCGGCATAAGCCTGGCGCACAGCGGGCGGACTACCAGGCCATCAAGACCGGATTCCCGCTCAATGATTTCCATTGCCTGCCGCCGTTGTGACATGGGACGTTCTCCCAACACTTCCCCGGTAGCTATGAAATCCGCTCCGCATTCCGTCATATATTCCCGCGCGCGGGAGAACATATGTATGCGGCAATCCAGACAGGCATTCACACCCCTGCCACGCCCGAACCTGGGGTGCTTTATACTTTCCAGATATTCCTCGTTACATGCAAGCACGCGCACTACGATGCCCAGTTGCTCGGCAGATCTCTTCGCAGCAGAGCAGCCCAGAGACTTGGGTGTACATTGGCAAAAAGGGGAGACAAAGTTGAGTCCCTCAACCTCAACTCCCATATCCAGAAGCAGCTTGCCAGCCAGAGTGCTATCAAGGCCGCCTGAAAGTAATAGAATTGCCTTTGCCATACTATTTGAATCCTCTTCGTTTGCCCGAGCTTTCTATAATTCCTTGAAACTCATTCGCCACTCAATAGGGATCTCTTTCCCATCAGCTTCCGCATAAGGGTATATGACATAGTTTTTCACAGGATTATCCTGAGCGCCGGGGATCCGAATGTCCCGCCCCAGAATAAAGGCGACCCGGTTAACATCCAGATTTCCGAAATACTTCCATCTTTCGGCCAGGTGTTTCTTTGCTTCTGAGGCGTCAATGGGAATCCAGCCTTCTCCATCAATGTAGAACTCACTCCAGCAATGATAGCCTCTTACCATACCCAATTGATTGTCGGGTGGTATCGCAAAGCCCATGATAAACCGCGTAGGAATACCAAGAGATCTTGCCTCGCCGATGAAAAGAGAGTGGAAGTCAGTACAATTCCCTGCCCTGACGTTTTGCGCATGGATAGCATCGCCTGCTCCCCATCCTGTCCCGCTCTCATCATAGTCCATCGTGTCTACGATATGATCGAAGAGGAGCTTCGCCTGACGAGATGGATCTTCAACAGCGCCAACGACGGAACTGGCTTCCTGGGCAATCTTGCCATCAATGGGTACAAAACTATTGGGGCTAAGAAAGCGTTTCAGTGAAGCATCTGCCTCTAAATTAGCATCATTATTCGGTCCATGCCTTTTGAAATATTCCCGCTGTACGAGGTAAAAAGCGGTAAACAGGAACTTAGAGCTTTCCATCTGCTTTTCAGATAATTCCAAATGAAGAAATCGGTTGTTGTATTCCTTCTCCATTAGGATAGTATAGGGAACACGATCCGAAACCCGAAGTCCTCGTATACGCTGAACAGAATTTGACCGCGGAATGGGTATCCATATACTCACTTTCTTCGCGTTCTCCGGGATACCGTCCAGCGTCACGCCATATCCCAACTCTACCACCCGCTTGATACGTGCTATACCTGCTTCAACAGGATGGCCTGCTTGCTGCCACGCATCTACGCCGCCTTTCAAAACTTTTAGCTGGTCAGGATCAAATCCAAATTGTTTTTCTAACATTAGTGCCGAACTGACACTTTTAGCTTCCGCCGGTCAGGTTCAGTAGAAGATTATCATCTTGTCCCGGGGGAGTTCTCTATTCTTCGCTCGAATACCATCGGGATACGGCATGGATACTGCCCCTGGGATATGTTTGGTCACGTAGCTCTGTTCGCTTCGCGTATCCACTACTATCACATCAATCTGATCGTCCAGCATAGTCTTGAGCTTATCTACGGAAATCAACTCAAAATCGGCAGCCGTACACTCAGTTTTTATGGGCTGAAGGGACCACGCAATTGTCAGGCAAATGACGATAAAAATGCTCCTGCTCAGTCTTTTTATGAATCCTTTTTTCCTTCTCATTGATCCTCGAAACTTATTTGCCACTTAACCGGTACCTCTTTCCCATCAATTTCCGCGTAGGGATATATAACGTAGTTTTTTACCCGATTACTTTGAGCGCGAGGAAGCCTGATATCGCGCCCCAGGGTAAAGGAAACTCGATTAGCATCCAGATTCCTGAAATACTCATTTCTCCTATCAAGATGCTTTCTTGCCTCCGAAGCATCAATAGGAATCCAGCCTTCTCCCTCAATATAGAACTCACCCCAGCAATGGTAGCCCTTTATTGTTCCTGATTTGGCATCGGGTGGTAATGGGAATCCGATGATAAACCGTGCTGGTATCTTGAGCGACCTGGCCTCGCCTATAAATAGCGAATGAAAATCAGTACAGTTCCCTGTCCGGACATCGCACGCGTAGATAGCGTCGCCCCTTCCCCAGCCAGTTCCACTTTTATCATAACTTACGCTATCCACGATATGGTCGAAGAGGAGTCTGGCCTGCTGAGATGGCTCTATGACATCACCGACGACGGAGCGAGCTTCTTCAGCAATTTTACCATCAACAGGTACCAATTCATCAGGTTTGAGAAAGCGCTCAAGAGAGCCGTCTGATTCGCCCAAACCGCGCTTTTCATAGCTTTTGCGATCTACCCGGAAATCCACAGTAAAGGACAATTCAGAGCCTTTTATTCTCTCTCTGGACAGCATTACATAGAGAAATCGGTTGTTATATTCCTTATCAATAAGGATGACGTAAGAAACATTATCTGAAGTCCAGAGTTCCTCCAGATTCTGAACGGAGTTTGACAGCGGGATAGGCATCCATACATTGACTTTTTCCGCTTCCTCAGGAATATTCTCTATCGTTATATTATAGCTTAACTTCACTAATCGCTGCTGGACGCCGGATATAACTGGCAAACACATTACCATACTCAATAAAGCAGTAGCCAATGCAATCTTAGTAAGGGTTCCACAGTTCCTTTTCATAATCATTGCTGTAATCATCGTTGTGATCATTGCTTCCTTCCCCAAAACATATTATCCAACCCCATGTTTAGCTGGTCCTATGCTTCTTGAGCAAAGTTGAGGCAACACTTTCCCGGTTCTTCGAGAGTTAAGCTGGCTTCCCATATAAAGGCATTCCGATCCACCCAATGTGATAGCTACAATACCATGAAAAGGAAGCCAATCACTACCGTTGGGCCAGCGTTGGTATTGATAGCTTAACATTCCAGAATCCCCGGAGAAAGTGCTACCTCAGTTCTTGATCTGGGGTTTATTGCGGATGCTCCGACGGATGCTCCGACGGATGCTCTGACGAGTCTTCCGACGGGTGCTCCGCCGCGTGATCATGGCCCTCAGAGGCTTCGGGCTTCTTTTCTCCTAAATGTTTCTTTTTCCAGATTCCGCTTTGTTCATACCAGGTATAGCGAGCTTTTCCTTCCTCTTTATGAACGGCGACCTCTGTGACTTTGAGGTTATCTTTTGCCGTTCCTTTCATAAAGACATCCAGATCATAGATTTTCCCTTCTGGAGTCTTGAAATCAGCGCAGGCGAAATATATATCCTCGGCAATCCTTGAGAGCCTCTCCTTATGAACGCGATCGAGTTTCAGAGAAAGCGTGGTTCCGGCCTCCACATCATCCACTACAAAATATCCGCCCTTCAGCGCGGACTCCTTCTCTACATACTCAACAATTGCTTCTGCAAGCTCTTCTTTGGTAACTCCTCTTTTCGATGACTGTTCGACAGGACGTTCCTGCTTCGCACATCCCAGAAACAATGCAAGGCTGAAAACCAGAAGGCCGATCACCACTAACTTGCTGCTCATAACATATCTCCTCGTATAATTGTATTGTAGAAACTGCTAGAACTTATTATCATATAAACGCCATCTAGCCGAGTTTTGTTCCATCAAACTCAAAAAAACCGGCGAATAATCCTCTTTAATTTGGCTCTATAGCAGTGCCAACTCCACTGGTCCTTGTGAGATTGCATAGAGACTGGTTGTCAGGTACCGTTCCCCGGTATCCGGGAGAATAGCGACTATTAGCTTATCCTTGTTTTCCTCCCGACCAGCAATCTCCAGCGCAGCATAGACTGCGGCGCCAGAGGAGATGCCGACAAGGAGGCCTTCATTTCGAGCCAATAAACGGGCAATTCTTATAGCATCCCTCGTTCGGACTGGAATGATCTCATCGATCACTTCTCGGTTCAAGACCTCTGGGATGAATCCTGCGCCAAGCCCCTGAATTCCGTGTATTCCAGGTTCTCCACCCGAAAGCACCGCAGAATCAGCAGGCTCAACGGCAACGACTTTGAAGGATGACTTTCGCTGTTTGATTGCTTCACCTATGCCTGTGATGGTTCCGCCCGTACCAATACCAGCCACGATAAAGTCCGCCTCCCCGTCTGTATCGCGCCAGATTTCTTCAGCAGTGGTCTTACGGTGGATTTCCGGGTTAGCCGGATTCTCAAACTGCTGTGGGATGAAGTACCGACTGTCTTCTGCAGCCAACTCCCTGGCGCGTTCCACAGCCCCTATCATACCTTCACTAATCGGCGTCAGGATCAGCTCAGCCCCAAGTGCAGCCAGTATTCGACACCGCTCCTCTGACATATCTTCCGGCATGGTCAACGCTAACTTATACCCCTTCGCGGCACAGACAAACGCCAGGGCAATACCGGTATTACCGGAGGTAGGCTCAAGGATGATGGTATCCTCATTGATCAGCCCTTCCTGTTCAGCAGCTTCAATCATTGCGACTCCGATCCTATCTTTGACGCTGGAGGTCGGGTTATAGAATTCCAGCTTGCCGGCGATTCTACCGGGCAGATCATCAGAGATACGATCCAACCAGACCATCGGAGTATTTCCAACAAGCTCAACAACGCTCTTTGCGATCTTCATTTGCGTAACTCCCTATATCTGATAATTGTTCTTAAGCGGACGAGTATGGATTCCGCACTCGCCACCGCATTTGCTTGTTCCTATCCATCGACCGGCTCGTTCATCAGGGCCTGTGGAAATCTGCGTACATGGCGCACATCCCAGCGAGCGATACCCCTTGGAGTAAAGAGGATTCACCAGTACCTGGTTGAGCGCCAGATACTGCCAGACTTCACGCTCGTACCAGATCAAAATTGGATTGAGCTTAATCAGCCCGATGTCACGCTCTTCGATCTCCTGAAAATCTGTTCGTGTGCGCCCCTCCGTGCAGCGGAGACCAGTTACCCAGCAGTCCACATTCATTTCCTCGATAGCGCGGCGGGTAGGCTCAACTTTGAGTTGATCGCAGCACAGATCCGGGTCTATCTCATAGAGCCTGTCAGGTATTGGATCGTCGTTTCTGTATACCCTGAGTTCCGGGTATATGGAGACCATCTCGCTCATAAATTGAACTGTTTCCTTTGGCTTGAACCGGGTGGTAACTATGAAACCCCGGATGTCCGGACTGACGCGCTTAGCCAGATCCCAGACAACACAGGAATCTTTACCCAGGCTGTTAGCGACGACCAATCTGTCTCCGTATTCCTCATACGCCTGATGTATTAACTCCAGAGAACGGTCAACCTTCTCTGAAAAGTTAAGACTGTCCACCAGGTCTTTAACGTTCTCTTGTATAGCAGTGAGCGGCATATTTAGTCCTCCCTCTCATAACCGGATCTGGTATTCAAATGATCTGATAGCCTTTTATAGTTTCTCAACCAATTTAGTCAGGTTAAGGCTAAAAATCAAATGGAGTATTGAGATACTCTCTTTTCATTCCTCTGTTTCTCCTGATCCACCAGATCCTGGAACGTGGTATTATCATATACACCTGATATAGCTTTCCCAACTTTTTTCCACATAGGTAAGAACGCACAGTCTCCGTAGAGAGGGCATTTATCTTTGGATCCAGTCGTAATACATTCAACAGGAACCACCGGGCCTTGTATGAACCGCATCACCTCTCCAATAGTCAACTCATCAGCAGAACGAGCCAGAATATAGCCCCCTTTATTACCTCTTTGTGATGACACAAACTCACCTTGCTTAAGCTGACTCAAAATCACTTCCAGAAATCGCAAAGGTATCGCTTGAGCCTCAGCGGTTTCAGCAATCTTCACTGGGCCTTGCCCTTTGCGTTTAGCGAGTTCGAAGATAGCCCGCAGAGCATATTGGCATTTTTGAGAAATATGCATGATCGCCTTCCTTGTCTATTAAATCGGTCGAGATAGTAATAGAATACCATAGCGCTCTCTCATTGTCAAGGCTTTTTTCAATTTTAATCCAAAAAAAGCGAAGATGGCTGAAGTATCCATCTCAAAGACGAGGTATTAGTGGCAAAGTGGTGTTTTTTCTTGATCTGTCGGTAGCAGCATAGTATAATGCGAACGTCGAGAGCTTATGAAATAAATGGTTAATGGGTATTGAGGAAATAAACGGGTAACGCTTGTCATCCTGAGCCCTTCGCTTCGCTCGAGGATAAACTGCGCGAAGGATCTCTCAAAGAAGACGCCATCCTCATAGAGATCCTTCGCTTCGCTCAGGATGACATGGATCGGGACACCTTTTAGCGTGAATTTGTATTACCCGAATAATCATTCAATGTTCATAAGCCATCGCATTTTGATCAGCGCTGTTGGCGATTGTAATAAGAGGGAAAGGAGCAAGACATGAATATTTCGGTGCTTTCTTATTCGCTCCGAGGGTTGCTCGGCGAGGGTAAGATGGATGTGTTTGGATACCTGGAAACGTGTAAGTATCGCTATAATCTATCTGCGGCGGATATCTGGACGGGATTTCTGCCAAGCACAGACGAGGATTTCCTGAAGAAAGTCAGAGATGGGCTGGATGAGCGCGAACTGGTTCTGGCGGATCTCTGCGTAGATGGAGCGCACGTCTGGGAGGACGATCCCGACGTTCGCGAGAAAAACTATCAGAACGCCGTGGCTCACTTGAAAGTCGCGGACATTCTGGGCGCGAAGTTCATGCGAGTCGACGCGGGAAGCCGCAATGAGACGTGGACGGATGAGCAGTTCGAGCACATCGTCAAGCGATACAAAGAGTATGCCCAATTCGCGCATGACCACGGGTTCAGAGTTGGCATAGAGAACCACTGGGGACCGGAGAGAGCATGGGAGAATCTGAAGAAAGTATATGAAGCCGTTGATCACCCGGGATTTGGCGTGTCGTGCCACATCGGTGGCTGGGCAGGTACACCCGAAGAAGTGGCGGAGGCCGACCGACTGGTGGCTCCCTGGGTCTGCCATACGCACATCCCCTGGGACATCTGTGAAGGGCCGCTAATGGAGAAGCTGAAGAACCTGTGGGACGTTGGCTATGAGGGCTACTATAGCGCCGAACACCACAGCGCGAAGAATGAATATACTAACGTAGCCATCCAACTGGCAAAGATTCGCAACGGCCTCGAACGCCTGCGCGTCGGGGATCGCGACTGAGCATTTCACGCGGTGGGGTGACCCGTTTTTGCGCCCGCTAACCGATAGCACATACGCCCATAAAGGGCTAAACTACGGGATGTTTTCGGTTAAATGACAAAGTAAGTCTCAATAAATCCTTTAAACTTCACATTAGCCGATAGGCGGGACATTCCTGTCCCGCTTCCTGGAAAAAGTTGAAAAGAATTATTTGTAATCACTTAGAGAACCGCTGAATTCATATATGGAGGTTACCATGTTTCTCTATGCCGCACTCACGTGCTGTTTAGTGCCGTATGCCGCTCTGCCATCGCCGCCGGGGACTCATATCAATCTGACCCAGGGCGATCTGGCTGAGGCAAGCACTTTCCGCTCTGACGAGCCAGTTGTGGGAACTTACTTTTTCTACTGGTATAATATCCATACTAAGGAGCACTTCCTCAATGGCGATGGCAGCGATGCTCTTGTGGATCATCCTGTGTCTGAGGAAGATTACAGCTATGCGTCAGCAGACTGGTGGATGCGAGAAATGCGGGACGTAGTGGCGGCTGGCATTGACTTCATAGCTCCGGTATACTGGGGAGTGCCGGGATATGATTCATGGAGTTTTCGGGGAATTCCCAAATTGGTGGAGGCATGGGATAAAATGGCTGCCAGCGGCGAGTCTCCACCGCGTGTTGGGCTGTTTTACGATACCAGCACCTTGCGTCACAATCCGCCGCGTAAGCACGTAGACCTGACGACAGACGATGGCAAGCGATGGCTTTACCACACCATTCGCGACTATTTTTCGCTGATCCCACCCCGGATGTGGGCGATGTTGGATGGTCGTCCCATTATACTTCTTTATTCTGCCGCATTTGCAGCGAAACAAGATCCGGCGGCGCTTGCGTATGTCTACGCGTCATTCCAGGAAGATTTCGCCTGCCGACCCTACATTGTGAAGGAAGTTTCCTGGCAAGGCGACGCCGATGCAAACTACGCCTGGGGCGGAGCATTGAGGCCGCGCTGGAATAAAGTAGCCGCGCTGGGGCCGGGATACGATCACCACGCCGTCCCGGGACGCAAGCCGCTGGTCATGGAGCGTGAGGATGGCAAATTTTACGAGCGCGCCTGGGAAGCTCTGCTATCGCAGAATCCCGAACGCCGCGCCAGCATGGTGATGGTGGAGACGTGGAACGAATTGCACGAAGGCACAGACATCTGCGAAACGCGCGAATACGGCAGACAGTATATTGAGCTAACGGCTAAGTACGTTGAGCAATTCAGAGCGGGTATACAGATACCACCCAGCGGCAGATACGGTCAGGCTGAACAGATTTTCTGGGACAGTGTTGATGGCGAAAACGGCGCGAATCTGAGCGATTCCGGCGACGGTTTGATCCAGAAAGTTCAGATCGCGGACATTTCGGCCATAAGCACGCGACAAAGTCCACATCGCGGACAATATCTCTATGTAGAATTAGACGATAGCTTTTTGCATGATCAGGATATTCCAGTGCGTATAGAATTGACTTATCTGGACAGCGGCTGCACAGCGATCCGGCTGGAATACGACAGCAGCGACTCAAATGGTTCGGTTCATCAGGGAGCATTCAAGCCCGGAGGAGAGGTGTCCATCGGCAACAGCGGGGATTGGAAAACAGCCAGCTTCACAGTTACAGACGGTCGATTTGTGAACAGATGCAACGGAGCCGATCTCCGCTTCGCTGTCACCGGCGGCGAATTGACTGTCCGACGCGTTGTCATTCAGAAACTTGCGCCTTGAGCTAAGTGGTTCAATCGCTAAATAACCTATGTTCTGTCATTCCAGCGAAGGCTGGAATCCAGTATGAAAATTCTGGGCGGATTGGCAAACCAAACTTACCGATTAAACCACTAAGGAGAAGAACGTATGGATCGTCCCAGAGCCAGAGATTTGGGGATAGAAATTGGCATCATGCCCACTGGTGAGTCGAATTCCATCTGCGATGTGCCCGGAGTGAAAGTCGGGCACGTGACGCTGATAGAGGGCGATGGGAAGTTGATCAAAGGCAGCGGGCCTATCAGGACTGGCGTCACGGCAATCATCCCGACGGATGATATATCGCCAGCCAGAAAGTTGCCAGCGGCAGTCGATGTGATAAACGGCTTTGGGAAATCTGTGGGCACGGTGCAGATAATGGAGTTGGGAGAAATAGAGACGCCCATACTTCTTACCAACACGCTCAACGTAGGTAAAGTCAGCCAGCATCTCGTGGAATGGATGATTAAGAAATATCCCCGAATATCGTCGGTGAATCCTGTGGTGATGGAGTGCAACGATAGCCACCTGAACGACATCTGGGGCATGCACGTTGCGCGGGAGCATGTATTTGAGGCATTGGTGTCCGCGCAGGGAAATCTGTCCGAGGGGTGCGTGGGCGCAGGAACGGGGATGCGAAGTTTTGGGTTCAAGTCCGGCATTGGTACGGCTTCGCGGAAGGTGGAATGCGGGGAGAATACTTATGTTCTGGGCGCAATGGTTCTTAACAACATGGGCGGGGCGGGCGATCTGAGGATAGATGGCGTTCCCATAGGCAGAATACTGGCGGAGAAGCGGGCGCAGGCGGAAGAGCCGCCGGGATCGATAATTATGATCATCGGCACTGACGCTCCGATGACGCCGTTGAGTCTCAGACGAATCGCCAGGCGCGCGAGCTTTGGACTGGCGAGAACCGGTGGGATGGCATCCCACGGCAGCGGTGACATTGCACTGGCTTTTTCCACAGTCCCGCTCTTCGAGGCACAGATCAAAGACGCGAAGGCTGTCGCAGAACAGATAAGCTATTTTTTCAGAGCGTGCATTGAGTCGGTCGAAGAAGCGATTATAAACTCTCTCCTTCAAGCTCATACAGTTATCGGGCGCGATGGCAATACTGCTCACGCTATACCCATAGACGCGATCACCGAGTAAGGGCGGGTAAACGGTATTTGATTTACCAATCAAATACCGTTTACCCGCCCCTACAACTCTACCCATTGCATAAGTGAAAAGGTCATATCAATTAGCGAAATTCGTGATTTCTATTTTCGTATCAGTTTGGGAATCGACAGGAGATGGATCATGAATAGAAGGGATTTTATCAAGGCGGGTGGTGCGCTTGTGGCGTCTGGTCTGCTGTCCGATTCACTAGCGAATTATCACAAAGCTCAAGGAGAAATGTCCATGAATGAAGGGCTTCCTAACATTCTTTTCGTCTTTTCGGATCAACAGAGACACGATACTTACGGAAGACAGGATCGATTCAACGCTAATACCCCGTCCATGAATAGGCTGGCAGAGACCGGCATCCAGTTCCGGCAGGCGTTCTGCTCTATGCCGCAATGCTCACCGTCGAGAGCGACACTGATGACCGGGCTATATCCCACACAGGCGCAGGTTGTGGGGAATATGAACAATCCATCAGATCCACTACCAACGTCACTAAAAACTATCGGACACAGGATGCAGGAACGTGGCTACCAGACCGCCTACATGGGCAAATGGCATCTGGGTGGTGATATAGCCAACTACGGTTATGACTATGTAACACAGGATAAAGGCGATAAACGCGCCGTTGAGGAGGCGTGTTCGTACCTGACCAATATATCTGACTCGGAGCCATTCTTTCAGGTCGTCTCTCTCGTTGATCCCCACGACATTTATAAGCTGAATAAGGATGCCAATGTAGATCGCCCACCGGCAAAAGATGTCTGGCCTAGCCAGTCGGACACATTGGAGACAAAGCCCTGGCCTCAGCAGCATTTCCGTGACTTTGATCAGGGCAAGCCGCTGAAGAATTTCCGCGATGAGGATTGGGAATACTACCGCACATTCTACGCGTCCAAAGTGGAAAAGGTGGACAAGTATCTTGGTCAGATACTGGACGCTCTGAAAGAATCCGGCAGGGCGCATAATACATGGATTTTCTTCACCAGCGATCACGGCGATCTCTGTGGAGCGCATCGCCTTCCATTCAAGTGTCCGGCCATGTATGACGATCTTATCCGCATCCCGCTAATTATCGTCCCACCGAAGGGCGGACATTTCGAGCCATGCGACGCTATGACCAACAACATCGACATCGTCCCCACTATCATGTCCATAGCCGGGATACCGGAGGAGCCGCCTTTGCCAGGTCAAAGCCTGCTGCCCTTTGTTATTGGGAAAGGCGAATACAGTGAGAATGAGGCTATCTATTGTCAATATCACCAGAAACAGCGGTGGGCCGCGCCCATACGCATGATCCGAACGGAAAAGTGGAAGTATAATATCTACATAAAACACGGCGCTGAACTCTACAATCTGGAATCGGACCCACATGAGATATACAATCTCGTTGACGAGCCCGACTATCGGGAAATACAGAAAAAGCTCCACGACCAACTGGTGGCGCAGATCGACTCCATAGGCGATCCCTTCTTCACGTTCAAAGCCACTGACAGAGCCGGAAAGGAACTGCAATGAAGATCAAGGATGCTCACGTCTATCATCTTCAGGTTCCGGTGGAGAATCATATCAAAACTTCGTTCGGAGTGATGGATTCGCGACATGCGGTTTTTCTTATAGTAGAGGGTGAGAACGGACTTCAGGGGATGGGCGAAAGCTGGGTGAATTTCCCGCGATGGGCGCCATGGGAGCGTATTTCTGCCTTTGAGAAAGGCTATATACCGTATCTCAAAGGGCGCGAGGTGCGGGATGTAGAAGCATTCATTGTGAGCATGGCAAAAGTCTTCAGAGGCGCAGCTCAGCAATCAGGCACTATGGGGCCATACCTGCAAGCTGTCTGCGCGGTAGAAATGGCTTTGTGGGATCTGGTGGCGAAGATGGAAGGCGTTCCGCTGGGCAAGCTGTTTTTTAGTGATCCAGCAACGTCTGTAAAGGTTTATGGCAGCGGGATCAACAGTCCCATCCAGTGGAAGATCATCGACGAACACCTTGAGAGAGGTGTTAGGCTGTTCAAGCTGAAGCTGGGCTTCGGCAGAGACGAGGATATAAAGAATCTGAAGGACATGACCTCGCATCTGGGTGACTCCGCCGGCATCGCCGTTGACGTGAATCGCGGATGGAGCATTGACGAAGCGTCCCAATGGCTGAATATATTGAAAAATTTTGATGTGCAATGGCTGGAAGAGCCATTGAAAGTCGAGGATGAGGGAAAGATGGGAGTCCTCTATGAGAAGAAAGCGGTAAATATCGCCGGTGGGGAGAATATGCTCTTCGACCCGGCGGGATGTGATGTTAATTTTCTCGCTGATTCGCCGCTGGATATTTTTCAGCCGGACATCACCAAATACTGCTGTCTTCACGACGCCGTCAGGCTGCTGAAAGCAGTGGTAGGTCGCGGCAAGAGACTATTCCCTCACTTCCTGGGATCTGCGCCGGGTCAGGCGGCGTCACTGCATCTGGCGTCCGGGTGTGGAGATATTTTCATGGAATGGGACGCTAATCCCAATCCACTGAGAACCGCGCTGTTCAAAGAATCATTTGAGGTAGAGAACGGCTTCATCCAAATACCAGATGCGCCAGGGATCGGATGGAAACTGGATTTTGAGATGATTGAAAAGTTCAGGTTCCCCGGCTGAGACATTATGAGTTGAAAAGCAGGAACGTAGCTCAATGCTGTCTCAAAGTAGTCGGCCGGTTGATTCTGCCTTCTTCAGACTTCAGATCACCCCCATCCCAACCTTCCCCCGTCAAGGGGGAAGGAGCAGAAACGCTTGCTATATTTGACTTTAAGCCCCTTCCCCCGTCAAGGTGGAAGGAGCAGAAACGCTTGCTGTAGTTGACTTTAAGCCCCTTCCCCCGTCAAGGTGGAAGGAGCAGAAACGCTTGCTATATTTGACTTTAAGCCCCTTCCCCCGTCAAGGTGGAAGGAGCAGAAACGCTTGCTATATTTGACTTTAAGCCCCTTCCCTCGTCAAGGTGGAAGGAGCAGAAACGCTTGCTATATTTGACTTTAAGCCCCTTCCCTCGTCAAGGTGGAAGGAGCAGAAACGCTTGCTATATTTGACTTTAAGCCCCTTCCCCCTTGACGGTGTATAGACGGGAGACATAGGTAACACATGTACGGAGACATGGGTAACAGGTGTATGGGGACATAGGTAACACATTTGGTTAAATATCTGACTGTGTAGTTCTACA